>ERZ1292632.2521-Hain-H43-01um-R2-2521-length-15129-cov-6_pt1 | contig 15129 bp, 12 predicted proteins | sample MGYA00564407_ERZ1292632 | MGnify/ENA primary metagenome ERZ1292632 (study PRJEB36523, sample SAMEA6512637) | groundwater metagenome | collected 2019-01-08 | study: AquaDiva: Metagenomics assemblies of 32 groundwater samples | reverse complement strand
ACCAAAATTAAAAAAAAATAAACCCCCCCACCAAAATTTGGGGGGGGGGCGGGGAAGGGGTGGGGAAGGAACTTGGTCTTCCCTTCCAAAGGAGTCGTCCCCCGTCCAAGGAGCGTAACAGTCGGCATAACGTTACGTAACACTGTTATGCTAGATAGTAGACCTTACCTTATTCCCCATATATAGGGGTGAAGTCGGGATGACCACAGCAACTCGCAAAGTGGCTTATGACCTGAGTGGGTACACTCCGCACCCAGGGCAGAAGCCGTTCCATCATTCCTCGGCACGCTATCGGGTGCTGGCCTGTGGACGCCGGTGGGGCAAGGACCGGGCCTGCGAATACGAGACTCTCCGGCTGCTCCCGGAGATGCTAGAGGCCAACCGAGGCAAGCGCCTGGTGCCCCCGGTACTGGTCTGGTTTGTGGCTCCGACGTTCCCCCTCTCCGACCAGATATGGGCCGAGCTAAAGGTGTTCACCCCCCCTGGGTTCATCTCCGAGGTACGAGAGGGGGACCGGATGCTCCGGTGCCTGGGTGGGGTGGAGATATGGCTGAAGACGGCCCTGGAGCCGGAGCGCCTGGTGGGTGCAGGACTTGACCTGGTGGTCATCACCGAGGCCGCTCTGGTGGTGGAGGAGGCGTGGACTACTGGCCTGAGACCCACCCTCTCCTCTCCTGGGCGGCATGGGCTGGGGCTGTTTAACTCCACTCCCAAGGGTCTCAACTGGTTCCACAAGCTCTACCTTCGGGGCCAGGACCCACAGGACACCGAAGTCGAGTCCTGGAGCTATCCCACGTGGGCTAACCCCTACATCTCCCCGGAGGAGGTTGAGAAGGCCAAGCGGGAACTCCCCGACCTGGTATTTCGGCAGGAGTACGGGGCGGAGTTCTTGTCCGATGTTGGTCTGGTGTTCCGGCATGTGGACGGGTGTGTCCAAGGGGAGCTTTCGGAGCCGATAGCGGGTCATGGGTATGTAGCGGGCCTGGACCTGGCCAAGCACCACGACTTCACCGTCCTCATCATTGCAGACAGAGCCACGCGGCGGGTGGTACACTTCGAGCGATTCAGCCAAGTGGACTATGCCTTGCAGAAGGAGAGGGTGGGGCTGGCCCTGGGGAAGTACAACAAGGCCAAGTGCTGGATGGACTCCACGGGGGTAGGAGACCCTATCCTGGAGGACTTGCAGCGTATGGGGCTGAGCATTGAGGGGTTTACCTTTACGCCAACGACCAAGAGGCAACTGGTGGACGGACTCTCTGTAGCGTTGGAACAGGAAAAGATTCGGTTCCCGCGGATTGACCAGCTTATCAACGAGTTGAAGGCATACCAGTATGAGCAGACCAAGGCGGGGAACCTGCGCACCACCGCACCGAGTGGGTACTATGACGATTGTGTTGTCAGCCTTGCGCTGCTAAACTACGGGCTAGGGCAGGTGGGGTACGGGCCCCCCAGCAAGCCCGTGAAGATACCGAAGATGTGGTAGGAGGGAGCATGGACAAAATAGTAACGGGGTTATTGGCCTCCGCTATAGCGTATCCCTTCTTCGTATTCGCTGCGGTCGTGTGGTTTCGGCTAAAGTGTAAATATTGGCCTTGGCAAAGGGGGGTTAATCGTGGCTGAAATACCGCTGATAGGGGGCAATGGGCACAAGGAGAGGGCGAAGTGCAGCTTCCCAAAGTGCAGTCGGTGGGCAGGTCCTTCCGCGGAAGGAGGCTTCTGCGTTGAGCACATGGAGAGATTCGAAGAGATTATACACTATCTTGGGTTTCTGAAGGTGGATGATGTCCCATTGATGCTCATTCTGAAGGCGGGGGCTATGGCGATGAAGCGGAACGCGCTGATAATTCCGCGGGGCAGCATTGTTCCGCACGTGCCGAAGGAGAGATGATGCCTGACCGACCCGAAGCCGAGAAGATAGAGCGCCTCATGCAGCATCGCCTTGACCAGTGGCGTGAGGCGCATAGTCAGTTTGAGACTGTGGACTCATTCTACGGTGGGACAAACGAACTATGGGCTGAGGGGCTGAGAGAGACGAGGCCAGTGAGCCACAGCAACAGGGCACGGCAGGTGATTGATGGGGCCGTGAACACCCTCCTGGCAGCGGCGCCGAGCGTTACACGGCCTCCGGCGGGTGAAGGTGAGGGCCACGAGGCCAAGGCAGACAAGATAGAGTTGTTCCTAGAGGCTGTATTTGAGCAATCGTCTCTGGCTGAGCCATTGTTACCCTGGAAGCAGATAGCCAAATACCTGGTGGGCTACGGGTACACGGTTATAGAAGGGCCGATACTGAACGTGGGTGAGGAGAAGCCCAAGCGGGGGGCTGGGGAGACAGCGGAGGAGTGGGAGTTACGGGAGGCGCAGTGGGAGAACGATAGAAAGAACACATGCTTTGTACGGCTGCGGTCTCCGAATCCTGCATCGGTGCTTCTGGACCCGTGGGAGAAGAGGCCGAGGGATGCCGTGGTGCTCCGGCGCATGGAGCGGGGCAAGTTACAAGACCTGACTGAGAAGAAGGTGAAGACCCGCAAGTACGCCGAGAGGTTCGATGCGGGCGAAGACCTGTACGGCCTAGTGGACGTGGTAGAGCAGTGGGACAGGGCATGGCACGCGGTCAAGCTAAAGGGCGGCAACATGCTGTACATGGAGAGGGACACATGGGGATATGTGCCCTTTGGACATGGCTATGCAGGCTTCGGGTTGCCCGGGTCTTCCTTGGAACGCAGCAGCCCTGCTGAGATGGCACAGGGCATACTGCATGGAGTCCTGGATGCCCTGAAGCGGCTTGACCAGGGCAAGAGCGCCCTGCACAACTCCCTTATCAACGCGGGCTTCCCGCCCTTTGGGACGACGATGGAGAATGCGGGGAGGATAATGCAGGCTCTTGCTCAGGGAGCTGCGATTGAGGGTGTGAAGCCAGAGGATGTCTGGTGGATGAAGTTCCCTGAGTTCCAGGCATGGATGTTCAAGGCCCTGGAGGATGAAGACCGCGAGATAGAAACGGCCACCTTCTCGTTGCAACTTGCTGGCTTCAGAGAAGAGGGAGTCAAGACTCTGGGCCAACAGCTTATTCTGTCTCAGGCGGCACACCGGAAGTTCATGGCAGCGGGAACACAGCTTGATTACCTGGCGACCAACTGGGCATCGAATGTGCTCCGACTCGTGGACACGCTGGGGGAGAAGGTCACGGTTGGGGGTCATACCATAGGACCGGAGGACATCGAGCACGACTACACCGTCAAGGTGGAGTTCGAGCTGATTGACCCCGTGCTTCAGATGCAGAAACAGGAGTTGGGCATGAGAGAAGTCCAGGTGGGCCTGAAGAGCAAGGAAACGTACTGGGCTGACGATGCGCGGCTTGCCGATGCCACGGGTGAACAGCATCGGTTGGCCGAGGACAGACTGAGGCAGCACCCTGCATACATCAACATGATGATGGCTGAGGCCGCCAAGAAGCGTGGAATGATGGAACTGGCGGAGATGTTTGAGGCAGATGCAAGGAAGGCCATTGAGGTGCTTCGTGCCCAGACCACTCCTCAGCCACCTGCTGTTCAACCACAAGGAGGTATGTAATGCCAAAAGTTAGCTCGGAAACCCGGATTGTGGATAACATAGTCGAGGAACTGGACGATTTCAGGAAGGCGGCTGAGGCTGCCAGGCCCATCCCCTTTGGAGAGGAAGAGTTGTCTCCACGGGATGCCAGGAACAGGCTGAGGAAGATGGCACCGGAACAAATACGGAAGCTGGTGAAGGAACGGGGCCTGGACTACGTCATGCGGATTGTAGGTCCTTCCACGGAAGGATAGGGGGTAAATATGGCTGACGGCATTCCGAAGCTGAGATGGTCAAACGGTGTCTTGCAGATTGAAGACCCCGATACGGGCGAGTGGGTTGACCTGGACCTGACCGACCCCGATGTCCAGATGGCGCTTCTGGATGTTATTGGCCCCGATTGGCAAGAGGTCCTTTCCAGCATGGAGGGCGGTGGGACTAAAGAAGCTGCCTCAACGCTTATGGGGCCTCGACCCGCTTGGTGGAACACAAAGACAATGGGCCCCTGGCCTCCTGTCACAACGACGAAGACCTATGACCAAGGAGCAAATGAGGGTGCAGGTGGCTACATAACCAAAACAACCCCCAACTGGAAACTTTACGATGAGATGAAGGCTGTTTACGGCGGCGGGCCGACGGGGGAGAGGTATCCGAGTGAAAAGGCGGCAAAGGCAGCGGCTCCTGTTGGCTTCAGACAAGTCCAGGACAAAGAGAGTGGCTGGTGGACTAATTACTCTCCCTTGGAATACGCGGCTTACGAGGCCACTCTTGCAGGCAAATTGCCCGGTGAACCCCTGCCAGGAACCGTAGTCCCTCCCTCGTATGCGCCTCCTGCTGGTCACGAGTGGGATTTCAACCCTTCGACGCAACAGTGGATTGCAACGCCAGTCACTCCCAAGGCAGCTCCTGCCCTAGTCCAGAAGACCTTTGAGGACCTCGTAGTGGATGCCCTCGAAGGCGGCGACTGGGACAAGGCGCAGAAACTCTATAGCTTCAGCAAGCAGACCCCATCACCTACCTTCTTCGATGCCATCACCTTGGCGACAACCGTAGCCGAAAGCGATGCGGACTACGAGGAGATTCTGGGTCTTGCCTCCATGTTCCTGCAACAGCAGGGACAGCAGATTCCCTTCGCAGGTACTCAGTTGCCTCCACCTCAGAAGGTCACGGCGGAACAACTCATGGGCACTACGCCTTTCCCAACTCCTCCTGCTGGGAAAGAGGCACCATACGGGCCACCTGGGCCGCCGTGGGCACCGATTGAGGAAGGCGGGGTTACATACTATCCGCAAGCAATGCCGACTCCCCAGGCCGCGCAAGGTGTGAAAGTCCCTGGCGGTGCCCTGGGCAGTCCATTTACGCCTCTTCCGACCCCAGCAGCAAAAGCAGGCCCATTTGCAGCCCTTGGTTCAACTGCGCCGCCCTGGTTCCCCCAGGCGGAGTTCGACGCCTTCAAGAAGGCCCAAGAGGAGTATAGGCAGGCGGCTCTGGCGGGACAGGGCGTGTTTATCACCGGCCCTGACGGTGAGGTCGAGTGGAAGCCAGGCAAGGTAGTCAAGGAGCCATTTGGCGGTGGGGTGAAGGTGACTGACGCCATCACAGGCGCGGTTTCCTATGTTTCTCAGCCCCTTTCTCCTGAGCAGCAGGCCGCCTACTACTCGATGGGGCCTTCGCCTGCATACAATCCTCTTGCCACCACTCAGGTCCCAGGTGGCGTAGCGACACCCTTCAAGGACTATGCCAGCTATGCTGCATACACGTGGGGTGAACAGGCCAGGGAGTTGCAGAAGAAGAAACTCAAGAGAGAGCAAGAGGCCCGGGCTGCGGCTACTCTGAAGTTTCCGCGAATGACCATCGTCACGAGGTAGCATGGCAAACGGTGAACGGCTGACCCTCCCAGTCCAGACCAGTGCCCAGAGGCGTCTCGTTGCCTTGGCGCGGAAGGTCAAGGCGGCCCGCGAGACGAAGCGCATTGCCGACTGGCAGATGGCCACCCTTGCTGCGGTGTCCCAGCAGCCCAAACCTATTGTCGCCGTTCCTCGGCCTGCCGCAGTGGTTCCCCAAAGGCCCACGTCCTTCTGGGAGCGGGCTGGGCAGGCTGCGTTGGCTGCCCCCATCACCACCATGCGTGAGGGCCCCACTGTTCGTGAGGCGTTGGGCGTTGGTGCTGGTATAGCTGGTCAGGCCGCCGCCAAGTGGAGGGCATCGGCTCACGTGGGGGCCAGACCCGCATGGGAGACACCACCTACTTACGAGCCAACAACCGGTGCCCAGGCCATAGGTAAGAGCTTTGCCGAGATGGTCGGCCTAGGGACAGAGCCTCTTGACCCCTTCACGGCGGCTGCTATCGCCGCTACTGGCGGCGCTGCGGGCATCGGCCTAGGAATGAAGACCACCGCCGCCCAGCTCCAACTGGCAAAGGCGGCTGCGGCCAAGGTAGCGCCAGAAGCAGGGCGGGCCGTTATGCGCGGCGTCAAGATGCCTGCGATGATCACGCAGGCCGCGCTTCCTAGAGGACTTAACAAAGTCGAAATTGTGAACTTGGCTTACTTGCGGAAGCGGCTGTCTCTTCCTGGAGGGCTGAATGACCGAGACTATGCTTTGCTTCAACGGTTGGAAGCAAAGCAATCTGCTTATGTCACAGCCCGTCAGGCGCGAGCCGGAGAAGTGCCGCCAAGAGAAGCGGCCATGGCCAGACCGCCTGCGGCTCCTTCTCCGGCTGTCAAACAGCCGTGGCAGATGACGAAGGTTGAATTTGAAACACAGGCTGCAAGGCTGAGTGCACGGTATAACGAAATCCTTGACAGCCTCCTGAAAAAACGAATCAGTGGTGAGGTGGATTTCAACAGTCCTGTTTATCGTAATACTACGCAGGACGCACTTCGTCTGCTGAAAAAGGAACTAAACAGACCCGACTTGGATTTTGGAATAGTCGAAGGTGCTGGGCATCAAGCGAGTGTGCGCTTTGCTTTACAACAGGGCAAGTCTGTCGCTCCCAAAGTGCTAGCCGACTATCCTGACCTTGCAGCGAAAGCACCAGTGGCGGCTGCACCTGTGACCAAACCCGCACCGCTGGCGGGAGCACGTGGCGCTGGTGCCCCAGAAGTTGCCCCTGTTCGGCCTGCGGGGGTGGTAGAGGCCCCGCCAGCACTAACAGAGGCCGCTGCGGTCACTACAGCGCGTCCCCAGATAGTCGCTGGGGGAGAAAAACCTGTCATCCCTCTGATAGAAGGTGTCCCTTCACAACCTCCTCCTGCTCCCCCAGCGGCTCTTGGGCCTGAACAGCTTCCAACTGGTGAGCTAGGCAAAAGCCTTAACGATGCCAGTGAAGCCATCACACGTTTTGGCAGGTGGCTTGCAAGCCCCGAAAGCCAGAATGCTTGGGACCTGACTGTTCAACTCCGCAAAGAGACACTCGCAAAGCGGGTTGCTAGATTGCAAGTCAGAGCACAAGAGTTATTGGTTGAAGGCAAATCGGCAGAAGAGGCTATGCAACAAGCTATTCAAGAGACTATGAGCGGACGACTACCAACTCTCACGAGTGATCTCACAACAGAGTTTCGGGATGCACTCTTCGCGAAAGTCTATCAAGTTCTGGCAGATGAGCCGTTTGAAATGATGTCCACGGCAGAGGCTCTCCGTCATGCTCTGGCGGGTAAGCCGGTGCCGCGAGTGCCTGGTATGGCTGGTGGTTCGGCTTATAGTCGGCTCTTGCGTGTGTTTGGCGATAACCCAGAGATTATGGAACAACTTGCCAAGGGCCAGAAGATAGAGGATGCAATTGAACAAGGTGTATTGGCGAGTGCCAAAAAGCCTGTGGGTGTTGATCAGGAGCTCTTTGACTATCTCAGCAATCTACCAACAATCCCACATGGACAACCCAGGCTTGGGGAAAAGCCTTTTGTCTTTGGCCAAGTAGGTTTGCCTCCTGCTCGTACACCGTTGGCGCGGGCTGAAGCGCTAATTGAGACGGTCAAAGGTAGTTATCCTGATATTCGCAATCTTCCAGTTGCACAACGACAAGCATTGCTTCAGGAGTTGCGCAGCACAGGAATAAGTGATGCCGAACTGGGGCGATTGCAAATGGAACTCTGGCCTGATGTGCCACCCAAGCCTGTTAGAGCGTACGAGGCACCTGTTGAGAGGGCTGTAAAGCAGCCGCACCTTATGCCACTCCAAACTCAGCATCGCATTATCCGTTCACTAAAGGAGGCTGGCTGGACTGCGGCTGACATTGGCAACTTCCTACGTGCCAATAAAGCCTCCTTCGACTTCTCCTTCTGGCGTCAGCAGGCTCCACTTATACTGGGACATAAACGCGATTTTGCGGCTGCCAATGTGGAAGCGTGGCGGGCCCTCTGGAGCGAGGAGGCCGCGAAGCGGTCCTGGAAAGGTATTCTTGATGACCCGCTTTATACTCTGTATGACGAATTGAATCTGGACTTTCTGCGTCCCTACGAAATGCGCCCTGGTATGGCACGGGGTAGAGGTGTAGAGGAGTTCGGCTATTTACAGGCCGATAGGCCCATCCCGAAGTTTACTGGAAAACTGCCTTGGGTGAAAGTATCGCAACGCTCCTTTGTTACTGGTACTAATGAGCATAACTGGCGCATCTTCAAGCGGTTCTACCAGGATATGTTGAGGGTCAATGAGCGGTATGCATCTGGTGCAGTCAAGTTGAAGGAAGGTGAGGCTTTCAGCATCCGCGAGAACATGCGACAGTTCGGCACAATGCTGGAGGACTTCTCTGGCAGGGCGCAACTGGGGAAAGCACGCGAGATAGGCCCCGCGCTCAGTGGTCTGATATTCGCACCCCGCTATGCGCTTGGCAGACTTATATCGCCACGTCACCTGTTTTCTAGTAGCAAGTATGTAAGAGCACAGGCATGGAAAGATGCCGCGACATTTGTCGGCGGATTTGGCTCTATTCTGGTCCTTGGCCAAGAGCTAGGACTTTGGCATGTGGAGGTTGACCCACGTTCCTCGGACTTTGCGAAGCTCCGCGTGGGCAACGTGCGGATTGACCCGTGGGGCGGCTATCAGCCATTCGTGCGGTATTTTGCCCAGGTTATTACCAACAGTGGTATCGAAAATGACACAGGGCAACCATATAAGTTGGATCCGCTAGCGGCCACAACACGGTTCTTGCGTGGCAAGGCCAGCCCACTTGCTAGTATGGTTGCAGACTTCAAGACGGGCAAAACTTATGTAGGTGACAAGGTGAACCTTCTGGACCCAATGCAATGGGTGGACAGAGTGGCACCACTCCTTCCAATGGATATTTACGATGCAGTCAAGTATGAGGGGCCGCTTATGGGAATCGCAGTAACGCTTCCTGGTGCTGTGGGTGCTGGAGTTGCAACCTATGAGAGCATTCCACTGGCTTGGCGGAAGGATATGAACCCATACTTTGCCTTGCCGACAGGGACACGGCGCACAAACTACCGTGAGACACATCCCGATGTGGATGCCAAACTCTTCATCACGGGGGCGGTAGGTTCCCTTCAAGGCCCTGCGGGCGTATTTGCGGCTGTGGACCTGATTCAGAAGAACAACGTCAAGTGGCAGAACATCTCTGGCATAAAGAGCCGTCAGGATGCCCTGGCTGCAGCCAAGAAGGAAGGCGTCTCGCTGCAACTCGGCTTCGTGGATAACGTCATTGCGAGGCTGACCGTGGCAGCACCGACCAAACCTGCCATCCCCTCAAAGGCCAACAGGGGCCTGGAGGCTCTCAGGAAGTACAAGCGTCCTGCGGGAGCTCCACCGTGATACCCCGCTTGACAAACACACTGACAGTCATTACGCTATGTCCAGGACAGCCGATGTGTTGCCCCTTCTGTGGGAAGTTGCTAGGCAAGCGATTCCAGGGGCAAGTCGAAGTTGTCTGTCAAAGGTGTAAACTCGTACTAGAGTTCAAAACAGACAAGTAGGTAGAAAGAGGCCCTAGAGCCCTGCCCTGACGCCTAAGAGCGCCGTGGACAGGGCTTTTTGTTGTCTGGCTACTCCTTCCCGGGCGGGAAGGACGACACCAGAAAGGAGAGAAGGATGCCAGAGGAAACCACGCTAGAGACTCCACAACCGGAGGCAAAGGAGGCCGCACCACCAGAGGCAAAAGTAGAAGGTGCCAAGGCCCCTGAACCGACCGTGGCTGAGTTGATGGCGAAACTGGAGGCTGCGGAAAGCGAGAGGCAAAAACTAGAGCGGGACCTGAAGGCACTCCGAGGTGCGCGGATCAGCCAGGAGGAACGGGATGCACGCCTAGAGGACATTCAGGTAGAGGTGAAGCGCTACGGTGAAACTCAGGCGGCGCTTCTTCGTGCTCTCACCGTCCCGCAGATAGAGGACCTGCCCACAGAAGTCAAGAAGGTTGCTGAGGAGGATGCCCAGAAAAGGCAAAAGGTAGCCCAAGAAAGAGGAATGCGCTCTTTCGCCGTCACTCACAACCGCCTGTTTGCTGAGTTGAAACAGGTCGTGACTGATGATGATGGCAAGCCAATCCTCGACCTTGAAAAGGCACCCGAACTAGAAGAGGTAAGGGCTACGTGGGGTAGGGCCTTCGAGGACAAGGATGTTGCGGGACTTGCAGAGGCCTTGAGAGAGGCGCACAAGGTTGTCCGCAATATGGAGAAGGGGCGGTTCAAGGAAGCAGCCAGGAAAACAGCCGAGGAGACGGTGAGCAAGACGGTGAAGCAAAAACTAGACCAGGCCGCAGTGCATGACCTCGATACGGGTGCGGGCTCTGGCAGTTCGCGCAACTGGACCCCTGAGAACATTGATGCCCTGCATGCTCAGGGGAAGGTATCGGACGAAGTATACAGGGCATTTCTGAAGGAAAGGGGCATACTTTAGGAGGACAAGATGGCAATCACTAGAACGAATGAAATTACCAACCTTCAGGAGAAGGTCATTGGGCCAGCGAGGATGACTCTCAAGGACGATGTGCTGGCCATCAAGGATTCATTCCACATAGAGCGGGGCGAGGCGGGCATGGATGACACCTACAACTCGCCGAAGTTCCCAGGTGTCACCGCCTATGGGCTGACCGAGGGTGTGGATATGGTCACGGAAACCCTGGTGGATACCAACGTGGCCGTGTCCGCTACCGAAGTTGGCGTGAGTGTTGAACTCACCAACAAGATGCTCCGCACCGTGAAGCGGGACGAGTTTCTGCGCATGGCTGGAAAGGCAATGGGCAGTGCCATCAACGTCAAGCAGGAACAAGACTTCGCTACGCTCATTGACGGCTTTGGCACAGCGGTTGGGCTGGACGGCTCTGCAGCCACCATTGGTCAACTTGGGGCAGCCCTGGCCCAGTTGGCTGCCAACTCGGAGCCAGTCAACGAGGCAATGATGAAGGATGTGTCCGCTGTCATTCACCCTTATGGGTGGCATGACATCAGCCAGCAGCTTTTCCCGACTGGTTCGGGTGACTCCCATGCGCCGATGTCTCCAACCCCGCCTGGTGTTGCAGAGAAGGCTTTTGCCCACTATTTGCCAAGAGGCATCTATTACGGCGTGCCCATCAAAACGTCCACAAACCTGGTCACATCCAGCACCGATGTCCGGTCTGGCGTGTTCCACAAGAAGGCGGGCCTTGTCTACGAGTTCATGCCAGCGGGTTTGGAGATTGACGCCTCCAATAAGCTCGGGCGCTCTATCACGCTTGTCATGGTCATTGACTATGGCTATGGTGAAATCTTGGATGGGCATGGACGGGAATGGGATCACGATTGCACTGCTCCAACTTCATGACACAAGACCGACGATATGGAAATCCTGATACCGAAATACAGGCGCAACCCGAATGAGAAGATAGAGTCCATCTACTCAGGGGTGGCGCCCGGCAATCGGACGGTAACAACCGTTGTCCGGCCATCTTTCGACCGGAATCGGCTGGAGGCTACGCGAGTCTATGGGCCTGGCCTTCCAAGGGGAGTGGGTGGTCGCATAGCCGTGCTGGTGCTGGGTGGCATGGAGACGACCCTGGACGAAATGGAGTACATCCTGCAAGCCAGACAGGAGGAGAAGTTCATGCCACGGAGAGGCCCTGGCGAGATAGCCGACATGTGCCGCCTCCTGAGTGAGAGGCGCAACGAGCAAATCCGCCAGATGAGGAAGAACCAGAACCTCATACGTATGCCGAGAAGAAAGCCAGTGCGGTTGCACCTGCCAGTAGGATACAGGTATGTGGGCACCAGTGAGCCAGGGCTGAAGGTTCTGGCGAGGATATAAGGAGGGATGTGCTTTGCCTAGAGTATTGGCGGAATCTGAAGTTGACCCCATTGCCGAGAAGGTGGATCAGGAGATGACTGATGCCGAGGAACGAGAAGCACGTGAGAGTTTCGCAATTCCAGGTACAGCGCCTGACCTATCCGATGGCGGCAGAGTGGGCCAAGCGCGGATAACACCGATGCAGGCTGGCAAGAAACTGGCCAAGGGAAGGCCAGCAGCGCGTCGAGCCTGGATGTGGAACGGCACTGAGACCCTGCTGCCCCTTGCATGGAATCCAGAGGGCACAATGCACGATGGAGCAAGGAAGTATCTCCTGAAGCGACATTGCCTCTGCTGCCACACAGGGGGATTCCGTGGACTACAGTGCCCCAACTGCGTCAAGAGCAACTGCGACAAGTGCAATGCCAGCACAGACCCGAAGAAAATCATCCCGAACTTCTACCTGAGAAAAGAGGATGTGCCGTTTCCTCAGCGGTTCTATGGTTCCATTAACTGCTTTCTTCCTACCTGTCCACGGAGAGACAGCAAGGGCTTTCTAACCGAACAGGACATGCGGATTCACGCGGCGAGTCGGCACAGGATGGAGTATCGGGCTTACATGGAATCGCTCACGGCTGCGCGAGCCGATGAGGTTCAGAGTCTTCGCGAGAAGGTTGATGCTCTCCTCATGGAACGTCAAACTGGGGAGGTGAAGCAAAAGCAACGAGACAGAATGGCGAAAGCCAGGGAAGCGAAACGAGTCAAAGCGGCGGGAGGCGTCGCATAACAAAAGGATGTTCACCATCCATTAGCAAAACGAAGGAGTGAATTGAAATGCCTGGAACCTATTTCGGACCCTACGGAGCTCAGTACGCGAACCAGGCGGAGCCTGCAGGTGGAAACTGCGGGCGCTTTCCGCTGGGAACCAAGCTCATTCTGCCCGACCAGAGAGAATACCGATATGCACTCGCTGGGGGGACTGCGCCTGTGGCAGCCAGTCTTTACCAGAGTGTGGCACCTGTAGCTAACCATACCAACATCGCCGTTGATGTAGCCAGGGCCATCGGTGCAACGGCCATCAGCGCCACGCTGGGCGCTACTGCGGCGGCCATTGACATCTACAGCGAGGGCATGGACCACATCAACGACGCAACCGGTGAAGGATATGGACACCGCATCAAGAGAGCCCAGGCTGCTGGCGATGCACATGCAGCGGCAGCCGCCTCCGCCGTCCTCACGGTGAACCTGACGGCAGGGGAGACGGTGCAGGTGGCACTGGTTGCCTCTACATCGGAGGTTTCGTTCACGCGCAACCGGTTCCACGCGGTCATCATTCATGCCTCCCCGCCCACCGCTGGGCTGGCGGGTGTGTCGCCAATCGCGGGCACAGGCGACTATTACTTCTACGCCCAGACAAAGGGCTACGCAGCAGTGCTGGCCGACGGGACCCTGCTGGTTGGCAACCCCGTGCAGGCATCCATCACCACGGACGGTGCGGTAGAGGGCGCCAAGATTCGGATTACGATGGGTGCTACTGCGGCTGCCGACAGCACCGCAGGTACGCTGGCTACTGACCAGGATGGCGCAGAGACGGCCGTCCGTATCATGGGTGCTGCTGCTTCCACGAGCTACGACATCACGGGTGGCATAGCCAAGAGAGCACCGCTGGTAGGCATCTGCGTGAAGGTCAACGCGACCACGGAACAGGCGCTGATTGACCTTTGCTATCTGGACTAACCAAAAGGGGGCGGCATGGGCATCGTTATCCGTGTCAAGGAAGATATTCAGGCGCTCATTGAAAAGCGTCTGAGGTATCGGTTCTGGGATAAGGAGCGGGAGCGAAGTAACCGTGCTGCGGCGATGGCAGACAGGGGGCCTCAGCGCCCCCTGTGCCCCCTTCAACATAACACGCTGGTGTACAGTGGCCCGCCGCATGATGTAGTACGCCGCTACGTTTGTGCCCATTGCAATGCGGACGCAACCGAAGGGGCTATCAAGGAGATGGGCTACGAGTTCGATACCGTGCCCGACTGGATTATCCACGACCTCATGGACGAGAGACTTCGGCAGTGGCTGAAGGGCGACCCCAAGAAGTTCTTTATGAGGGCAGGCCGTGGCGGATAAGCGCAAGGTATCGCCGCCGTTTGTTGGCAACGTCATAACGTTTTACTGTCACAAACCTTAGTTACACACCCGCACCTCTCAACGCGAGTGTGGAAAGGAGAGGTAAATGGGGGTTCGTTCTCGGTCTAAGGTCACCGGTGCCCAGTTCGCCCTTGCCATAAGTACCTCGGCTGTTTCGCTTACTGTTCCCGTAGCCGCAATGGTAGCAGAAATCTATGTCCGAACAGCCTCCGTTGTCTTCACGCGGGATGGTACGACTCCAACGTCTACTCTAGGCATCCAAGCCGATCCTGGGGACATTATCCTGCTGAACTCTCGCGACGAACTGGATAAGTTTCAGGCTATTCGGCAGGCTTCGACTAATGCAGCACTCGATGTGGAATACTTTACCGATATCTCCGGATAGGAGGAGACGATGGTAGTTTCTCGTGCTTCTGCGCCCGTCCTTCGCAATCCCTTTCGCCGCGCCGATGACCTGCTCTGGTTGACTGGCACGGACAGCGATATAGCTGCCGTTTTATGCTCTGCTGGTCTTACTGCCAATACTGCACTCACAGGTGTCTTGGTAGGCACTCCAGTTACGCCGATAGCCCCAGCAGCCAATTCCCTCATTATTGGCGATGTTACAGCCTCCGGCGACATCTTGCTGGCCGTGAACAAGGGCGGCAACTCGCACATGGCATTCATGGCTGACGCCAGTACGGGAGATACTCTCCTGGGAGTCCCGACAGGTGCATCCCTAGACGTGTATATCGCGGGAGCGAAGGTTCTGGACTATGCCAGCGGTGTTTTCGCCTTCCAGCAAGACACCACCATCAGTTCAACGGCTGACCTCGTCTTGACTAGTGGCGGCGCAGGCGATGTATCAATACAGAGGGCGACAGTGGTCTATCTGCGGACCTATTCAACTGGTCTTTATGCCTACAAAGACTTGCTCTTTCAGCAAGCCAGCACTATCAGCACCGCGGCCACGACGCTGACCTTGAGTCCTGCTACCGATGTGCACATTGCCGATGGCAAAGGTCTGGTGATTGGCCATACAGCACAGGTAACCGTGGGTGGCATCGTTGCGGAGCTCCAGATGCTGGGCAATGCTGACGCTGATACAAGTACAATACAGGCTTATTTCAAGGCAAGCGGTGATGGACCACGCTACCTCTTCCTGAAATCCCGAAGCGATACGGTCGGTGTCAACACGATTGTCCAGAGTAGCGATGTGCTTGGTTTATCCCGGTTTATTGGAGC
>ERZ1292632.2520-Hain-H43-01um-R2-2520-length-15142-cov-10_pt1 | contig 15142 bp, 24 predicted proteins | sample MGYA00564407_ERZ1292632 | MGnify/ENA primary metagenome ERZ1292632 (study PRJEB36523, sample SAMEA6512637) | groundwater metagenome | collected 2019-01-08 | study: AquaDiva: Metagenomics assemblies of 32 groundwater samples | reverse complement strand
CCGATTCTGGCATTGTAGGCGTTTCAGGCGGCGCCGGCCACTTCGAGCGCATGGCACGCAGCCGTTGTCCGAACTTGTGCATCACGAGATACGGTCGGGCAGCCACGAAGTAAAGGGTGACGAGCGGCTCGCCGTTGACATCTTTCATCTTGGCAAGCTCGGCGAGGCGGCGAGAGACTTCCTTGAGGGACACTTCGCGGGTAGGGTAGCACTGCGACGCGATGAAACTAGGACGCGCATCGAAGCGTCCGAAGTCGTCCACTGATAACAGCAGGCGCACGTACAGGCTTTCCGCCCCATCGGACAACGCGGAAATGGATTCTGAGTCACGGAATCCCTCACGGAGAATGCGGTTGGGCATGATGGTCTATCAACAATAACTTTCCTTGCGCGCGTTGACGATCAAGCGCCATTGCGCACGCCTGATTCAGCCAAACCACTTCGGTCCTGGGCAATGCGTCATCAGCCAGCGCAGGACGTTCAACGCGCGCCCAATCCGAGTACAGTTCATCGTCGTAAAGCGGGCAGGCGTAACCGGATAAGACAACCATGCCAGCAACGGCGCGCAGGACTTCAGCAAGCGCGCGGTGATCTTCGGTCGTCATTTCGTGCGCATACCCATGCGCGCCGTGCTGCGTTACCGTCATTCTGGTTTCTTGGCAGTACGGAGGATCCGCATAGATCATGGTTTCCACCGAATCGTGTTGGCGGATTACCCCAGCTGCGTCCTTGTTTTCAATCACCACGCCGCGCAGGCGATCAACGTATTTACTGATTTGCTCCGGCCAATTTACCCAATCGTGCGCCGGTGTTGTGCCGGACCGATTACTGTTCGATCTGAATCCGCTCTTGATATTGCGATTGAGGCTGTTGCTACCAAAGCCCATAAATGATCGGATTACAGTGCGACGCGCTTGTTCTATCGGCTGTGCACTCTCAAAAAACGATGCGCGGTATTCTTCCCGAGAGAATGGCGTCAGTTCAAGCAGGTTTCGTAGTTCGTTGGCCGAACCCGCATCGCGCAGCACCCGGAACAGGTTGACGATCTCGCCGTCCAAGTCGTTGTAGACCTCGCCGTAACTACGCGGTTTTTGCATCAACACAGACGCGGCCCCACCGAACGGCTCGACGTAAACCCGATGCGGGGGGAAGTGAGAAATAATCCACGGCGCGAGCAGCCACTTACCGCCATGGTAACGAAGCAATGGACGCGTGATTGCCATAAAGCGCCCCCGGGCTGGACTCGAACCAGCGACTACCCGCTGCACGACGCGCACGGAGATACACGACGCTCGCAGCAGGACCCTGTAACCTTCTGAGGCACCGGCGGCATGTAGAAACGCGATAACATGACTTCCTTCCTCCGTGTTCTTGTTCGGGCCGGCGGCCTCTCACCGCCTCGTGCAATTAAACGCGGGAAACGGCCTTGCGGTTATCTCTCAAAGCCGTCACCATCTCGACGCACTCGGCAGTCCATCCTTCGGCGTCAGGGTGGGCAACACGTTCCGCCTCGGCATGAATTGCTTCGGCTATCGAGACACATGCCTGAACACCAGCATTGTAGGCAGCCTCTACATCCTCACGGCGCGTTCCGTGGCCGGAGTTCTCCCAAAGCCGATATATAACTTCTTCTTTATTTCGTGTTGTTCCTTCGCCGCATGGGACCGCTTGCAACGCCTTTTCGAGTGCCTCGGTCTTCGCCTGTTGGCCAACCTGAAATGGCATCCATGTGCAAAACGGGTCTTGAATATCGGGCGTGATTCTCTCGTCCTGTATGAGCCGCACGCCGGTCCTGTTGTGCGCGTGTCCGTTCTCGTCAAAGTAAGCGATGTTGATGAGCGTGTTCGAGCGCACGTGCGCGATTATGGCCGCGCAAGGTTGCGCGTCGCCCGTGCGCATTTGAACCTGTCCATCCGGCCAATACCACACTACCCTGCCTACTGTTGGGACTATCATCTTGCTCTCCTTGTAGATTAAATCGCGACTCTTACAGAGACCCTCAAATCCAACATGGTCCGCAAAACTATCTTCCGGGTCATCGTAGAGGACATTGGCGGCGACATCAACCAAACCGGAGAAGTATCGCCCGCGCCAATAGAACATCTTTGGGCGCCTCTCCAAGAGGTTGCCAGTGCTTTTAGCGCGGTAGCCGCTCACGCCGCTTTCTCCTTCTCTGGTTGAACTCCAAGGGGGTAAGCGATGCCGTCCTCGATCCAGTACGATCCGCCCATGCCGGCCTCGGCCAGATCCGGCACCTTCTTACGATCGGCCATCGTCATGCAGATGAGGAACGAAACCGATTCGCACGACTGCGCCATCGCGAACAAACCGTTTCTCCCGGCCGCGTCAAGTATGTCAGCTCCGTCGCAGATCACGAGCGGCGACTTGTCGTACAACGCGATCGCAAGCTGCAGCACGGCCTTGACGCGGTATTTCTCGCTGTCCGACAGCAGGAAATGTTTCCTGCCGCCGTAAAGCACTTCCAACTCGTTGTCGAGCGTAACTGCTGGATAACTCGCTTCTTGGCACAGCACGGCGAGGAACTTCTGGTTGAACTTCGCGAGTGCCCGCACGAGCTTCTGCCGGCGCAAGCCATCGGGCGCCAGCACGTCGACGATCTTCTGGTTCGCCTGGATGAGATTGTGCAGGCGCGCGCATTGGCTCACCGCCTCGATCATGGCCTTGTCCTTCTTCAGGCCGTTCACGAGGTCGAGAGCGACGTCGACCGCATCCTGGCCGCCCTGCCGCTTTTGCGCCTCGGCGAGCTTCGCGGTGGCTCCCTTGACCGCCTCGTAGCGCCTGCGCGCCTCCGCGAGAGAGGCAGAAGTATCTGTCCGCGCCTTCTCGAGCCGAACAAGGATGTCTTGATACGCCGTCAACTTGGAAAGACCTTCCCGGCGCTCCAGCGGCCCCAAGGCCGCTTCGGTGATCTTGACGCCGCTCAGATCATGGTGCACTTCGACCAGGCCCCCACAATGCGGGCAGGCTAGCGCTTCCGGGACCTGGGACTGCGCGATTTTGACCTTCTGAGTCGCCACTTGGCGCGCTGCCTCGTCATCACGCTCTTTTGCCGTATAGGCATTATCCCGTTCAGCCTCCTCGCCGTTCGCTGCGAGTGTCAGCGCCTCGAGTTCAGCGCCATCCACGGCGCGCTTGGCGACCGCGTCTTGCCATTTGGTCTCGGCCGCGGTGCATTCGGTCCCGATCGCCTCCAAGCCCTTTGCAACGAGGTCAGGGTGCCATTCCTTCGGGTGCCATCCTGCGCCCTTGGCAGAGCCGTAGCGCTCCTGCGCATGCGCCTCCCATTGCCCCTTGAGCCTGCTTCCAGTCTCCTTCGCGTGAGTATGCGAGGCATCCCAACCAGAGACGGCCACCATGTCCAAGAGCCGCTTCAGGTGATCACCGCCGTTGGCGTCGCCAAGCTCCGGGATCGCCTCCATGAGCGCAAGGCGCAGATCGTCTGGCGTCGGCATTGCCTGCAGCAGACCGGCGAAGAACTTCTGCCGGTCGCCGTCGTCGAGGTCCATGATATTGAGCAGGCCAGCCGCGAACTTCGAGCACTGCACGCGCCCATCACCCTCGATGGCGAGGTCCGGCCACTTGACCGAGCAGGCCACTTTTCCGTCAAGGCTGATTTCGACTGAGCCTTGGTCCATTCCCCCCCTCAATAATTCTTTGGCGTCGGTCTTGCTCAACAGGGGCTTGTCTGGCCTCGATGCCTTAAAGTAGGGCACCGGAGTCCCGCAGACGGCGGCTGCGACGGCTTGCGCGAGCGAGGACTTGCCGGCGTAGTTGACCCCGGCCGCGAGACACACCGGGTCGATGGTGATGTCGCAGCGTTCAGCGCCGCGGAAGCCCCTGACCTTGCAAGTAAGTTTCATGCGGCCTCCCCGAAGTTCACAGCCCCTCTCTTCCCGCGCCGCTTCGGTGCCGCGGGTTCACCGGCTTCGTCAGCCATGTCGGTGAGCCGGTTGACTTCCTGCTGCGCCGTCGACTGCTGTTGCGATGGTGCCTCTACTTTGGCGACTTCCGCGATCCATTCCAGCGGCTTGTCGGTCAGCTCCAGGAGTTCGACGATTCTTACCGGAGCATCGTCGATGTTGACCGTCGCGCCAACCATCATGCCCTCGCGATATGGCAGCGATCCCAAAGGCTTCTTGTTGGCGTCGAAGAAGTGGATTATGGAGCCCAAGGGAATTCTTGGCGATGCCGCGCCATCTTTGGGACCTTCCCCACCCGATGCCGTTGCGCGCGGCAACGGTGGCTTATCCGTCGCGGCCGGACCCGGCTGCGATGCGGATGGAGCCTGACCTTTGGCATCAGAGGGGGAAGTCGATGTTTGCGGCGAGCGCTTGGGTTCTTTGGGGTCTTTCGATTCGGGTTGCTGGCCGCTCGGGTAAACATCTTCGGCATTCATCATGCCATCTTGAATGCTTTGGATCTCGGTGTAGATTCTTGCCATGTCTGCCACCGTCCAGTGCTGTGACGATCGCCCGTAGATCGCTTCCACGCGCTTGCGTTCGATGCTGAGTTTCTCCAGCATCTTGACGATCCACTCGCGCGCAGCGTCAGGATTCTTGCCTACGCGCTCAAGCACCCCTGATTTTGCTTCCTCGACGCAATAGTCGGCCAAGGTCTGAAGCGCGTTGACAACGACATTGCGCAGGCACTTCGATTGCCCGATCTGGAATACCATGTCGGCCGCGCGTTGGCTGTCTTTCATCCCGGTATCCTGGCCTTTGCGCTGCTGATAGGCCCGGACCATCTGATAGCCGGTCTCAAGGTCGATGAAGCGCCCGTAGAAAACCCAATTCGGCCCCTCGTCGCGCACCCGGCAATCGACCATGCAATTGCCGTATTCGCGGGCGAGGTCGTTCGCGAGCTTGATCGTCGGACCCTCGATCCAGGTCTTGCGGTTGTTCTTGCGGTCGTTGACTTCCCAACCGTAGACCCAATCCTTGCCGGCCGCGTGGGCCAGCGCTTTGAGGCGGTCCATGATACGCGCCATGTTGCGGGACTGCGCGACCCGCTGCGCCGTGAAGATGTCGCCTTGGACCCCGGTGATAAGTCCTGATTGCGCGGGCATCGCGCCGGGTCCGCCGCTTCCTTGGATAACGAGTTGGCCTTCGACCGCTTGCTGATCGAACGCGGCAGTATCGAGTAGCTTAGAAAGCGGATCTGCGGTTCTGGTTTGAGTATTCATTTTGCTGTTTTACCCTCTTGAAATTTCCTGCGTTGAAGTTGGTACGCGGCGTGGCACTTCCTGTGTCTATAACCGTTGCCATCCCACGTCATTAACTGCGGATCATCGTACTGCTTGCAAAACGGGCATTTGCGCCAATCGGCATGCCCGGTCGCCCTAAGGGCGCGCTGCCTTTGGTGCAGCAGCATGTGATACGCTTGGCTCGGGCAAATCACCAAGTTGGATGGGTTGTTGTTGTTTGGATTTTCATCCACGTGGTGAATCACCGCCCTGCGCGGCAACGGTTTCCCGATCGCTTGTTCTGCAATATTGCTGTGTTCAAATCCCCTGTCACCATTTTCCTGATGGTATTTATAGCCATTCTCGTCACTCCATCCGGAGCCGATTGGTGCCCGTAACCGCCCAGGAACGCCCGCGTTACCGTGCTTTTTCACGCGCAGATAATGCAGGTTACAAAAACCCAAAGCCATGTGTTTTTGTCCGCACCCTTCGACCTTGCAGACCAGCGCAATCTTAGGGAGCGGGTCTTCTCTGGTGGTGGTGTTCATATTTTCCCTCTTGGTTGTGAATTCAGTAGAGCTTGAAAAGATCGCCCAACCCGGCGGAACCAACCTGCGGCGCTTTTTCCTGGCCCACCCCGGACTGGGGGACCAGTGGCTGGGCAACCGCAGGCGGTTCCTTCGGTGAGGCATCCCCGCCACCATGATTCGCTCCGCAATGAGGACAACGAAGCACAGAGGATGAGCATGGACTGCCGAATGGTATATCCCATGACTTTCCGCACCCATGACAGGTGAGCGTGGCAACAGACGCAGTCGCTTTCGCCTCATTCGTCTTGAACGCGCTTCCGGCCGCCATGAATTCGTGATTGTCGCGGCAGGCGAAGTAGATGTCCTTCGTTGCCAACGCGTCAGCCATAGCTCCGTGCGCGCCTACATGCTTTGTGAGTTGAATTATCATTTTGCGCCCGCGTGCTCTCTACACCAGCCTGTCCCCCAAGCTGGGCACCACTTTTCGCTGCACAACATCGACATCGGGTTTGCCATGAATTCCAACGGATCGCCTGAGCGCTCGAAATTAGCCGCGCAGGTTTCAATCTCGGCAATGACGCGGGCCGCCGCGCGCTCGGCTAATCCAACATCGTACTCAAACGTCGCTGGCGCAGGTTGTTCCTTGCCCACCGGAACGCGCTGAATGTAGTCCTCAACAAGAGTGGACACCGTCTCGCCCTCAGATCGCGTCAACAAACTATAGGCCCCGAGTTGCGCCAGCGGAACGCGGTGTATCACCCCTGTTTTTGTGTCGCGTATCCCGGTATCTACGATGTCTGGCTGTCCGGAAAGCTGGTTGCCGTTCTTCGTCGTGACGGTAATCCTGCGCTCGACGGCGCGCGGCTGAATCTTCTCGGCCAGGTTCAGCCGGTAGGTACGGTATTGCCGAAGCACCTGCTTCTCGGCGGTGTTTAGATCGGGGCTTGTTGCGTCCCACCGCACGCTGTTACCAACAGAGTTGGAGAGGGACTCGATGCCGCACTGCTCGGTTTCGGTCTCGTTCGCCAGCGTGCCGCTCAACGCTTTTTGCGCCATTGTGTGAGCAACCGCTGCGTGCGTTGCTGTGCCGACGGAGGCGCCGATCGTCTGAAGCGTTTCGCGCAGATCGAAGCCAGCCGCACGGACGAGATGGGGAATGATGCGTGCGGCACCACGTCTCGGGCAATCCGGCCAAGTGGAGGTAGAGGACGCGCGGATTGTGAAACTCATGAGTACATCCTGATAACGTCTTGCAACGTCATTGCCGGGCGGCCAGGTCTGTCTTTCGCGCGCCCGACACGTGCAAGCAATAACCAATATACCTTCGGTGCCCACGTAACAGACCCACTAATTTTGATAGCAGCACTCAGGCATTCCTGATTTGTGGCTTCAGCAAGTTCCAATGAGTATAGTTGGCGGAACCGGACTTCAAATCTTTCCCACTCGCGTTGCCGCGGATAGCCTTCCCTGATCTCGGCCCAAAAGTAACGCAGTTCGTTGAGGAATCTCATTCCGCAAGCCCCTCTTTCTTCGCCCACCAGGCCGCAACCACGATTGCGTCCTGCCCCTTCACGTCCTTGTGGCGCTCGATCTTGTGAACCTGCGACAGTGGCACCCAATACTTCTCGTCCTCGATGAACACGAGCACGGCGAGACCGCTTTTCGATTCGGGTCCGATCGTACAATTGTCGATGCGAACCACTTCGCCGTCATGGTGCTTCACGTATTCGGCGCGTTGGCTCATAGATACTTCTCGGGGATGCTATGCCCAGGTCCTGTATGAACACGTACAAATTCCTGACATCGTTTGCCGAACAGAGCGCGCACTTTGTCAGCCGGAGGCTGTAGGGGTTTATAAGCGCACCATAGCTCCACTATTTGTTCCCGTTGGCAATAAAACCCTGACTTCTCTCCGCATAAACACGTGAGCGTAATATGAATGCTCATAGCCGCTTCTGCCTGCCGTAGATTGCGAACAGGGCGTCAAGCTCCAGTATAGAAAGCCGCGTTCGATCCCACATCGGAATTTCAGAAATTGTCCGACGGCCATACGCCAACTGGTTTTGAATCGCCCAATCCGCAAATGGTCCTGTCGGAAAGCCAGCGCCAACAATGGCGTCGATCATCACGCCCTTGAGGGGCACGCCCTCGATGGTGGAGTTTTCGGGCTTGAGGGGGTCAAGCATAGGAGTTCTCGTAGGTGGCGGTGACTTTGGCCTGCGCTTTCCAAGCCGGCAAGTCCACCAAATGGGCGACCGGGTCGTCCGGGTGGATAACCATGACAAATACGTCAGTCTTCGGCGGGGCATTATGGGTAACAGTGAATTGCGCGCCAGACGGATAGCTTCCATCCCGAATCTCTGGCACATGCGCTAATTGTTCAAGAACGTCAGCTACGACTTCCGACAAGTTCTCATCGCCCGGCGCCGACGTGACGATCTTGAAATTGACGGTGAGCGTTCTCATGATACCAACCACTCCTCAATCGCTTTGACGAAGCGATCGTAGTCTGGCATGCCGTAGGAAAATGGTTCGCCGTTTGGATGAGGATCGTTACCGCATAACCGCCAACCGCTGTGATACAATTCTCCATCGACCGTCTTCGATAAACAGATGCTGCATGCCCAATTGTAGTTATATAGATGGATGGTCGCAGCAGGAAACTTGGCAAGAAGGGCCTGCGCAAGCGGGCGCGTGACCTCATGGCGGACGATAGGGATCAAGTCCTCGCTGCGGGCAGCGCCAAAGTCGATGCTTGCCATTATGAATTCGCCCACTTCTCAAACGTCACCCCGCACAGCGCGCACGGCGTTTCCGGCTGCGGGTCGGCCGGCCAAACATGCTCGCGACAGGGCGCGGTAAAGTTCCCGTCAACCATTCGGCGAGGGTTGATGAGGACCACAGTCGGGCCAGAAGGTTGCGGAATCGGAAGATCGAAGCTGCAAGCGGTTAAGACCTCGTCTTCGGCGAGAGGGCAAGGCGATTCAACGCCCGCGAGTACTGGCGGTTCTGTTCCTCCCGCCATTCCCATTCGTGCGCCGCTTTCAACGTCTTGCTCAGATCCACGGGGAAAGCCAATAGCGCCTCCAACTGCGTCCGCGCCCGCAGCGCCAATGATTCGTGTAGATTGATCCTGCGTTGCAGCAACATCAGCCGATTCATCTGGCCTTGGCTCAGGGGTGGAAGATTTGCCGCCATATACGCCCTCATCAGCGGGGCAATTTTGTTGAAGACCAACGGCGGGCAACCCTTCGGGAGCTTCGCCAGGTCCTTCTTCGACCACTGCTTGCCCCGCATGAATTTCTTCCACTCCCGTTTGGTCGCTGCCCAATCCTTGCGGAGTTGCAATATGGACTTCGCCTGTTTCGTGGTCTTTTTCATCCCCACCTCCTATTGCGTCGATCCCGATAACCCCGAATTCCTTGCCTTCCAAGTGATCCTTAATCGTATCGCCGTCGACCGTCCACCGTGGTTTATTTCCGGTCATCATTTTCTCTGGATCTCCGCCAACGCTCACGATCAAGGCGTCGTCGGCGCTCAAACCGGAAAGGTCACGGCCTTCAGCGACCATTCGGCGCCCAACCTCAAGCGCACGCGCGATGCGCTGCTCAAGCGTGACACCATGCTTCAGGGGGTCTTGCGCGACGATGCGCGCGAGCGCTTCCTCGGTCGTCTCGTCGGGAAACATCTGCGCGCCCAAGTCAGGCGCGATTTCGAGGTCTCTTGCCAATGGGTCCTCTCCGTGTTGTTTGCAATTCTGCGCGCGGGTTCCCGACCCTGTCAAGCGAAATGTTGTTTCCCCTGTGGATAACTCTGACGAGATTTCGACAGCGGAATATCGCTTGACAGATGCGAAACCATAAATTACCATCGGCGCCACTATGTTCGATATCTACGCGTACGTCTATTCTCGCCTGCAGGACTCCAATGTGCCTCTTGACGACATCGTGAAGGGCTCAGGCGTCCCGAAATCAACCGTCCGGTGGGTAAAGACGGCCAACACGGCGGATCCCCGGATCAGCACCCTGAAAAAGCTCGCGGCTTACTTCGAGAAGCGCGAAGCTGATGCGGCCCAGGTCACGGCTGAAGTGATGGCAAGGTTGGCCGAGAAGCAGCCGTCGATGGCGGGCGTAAAAGCGAAAAAATGACACTCGCGGTTGAATGGGTAGACAGTGGGCGCGAGCCGCAATGCGAGCCTGATCCGGCTTACCCCAATGGGAAGCCTATTCTTCTCGCCGACCAATCCATCACACACTGCACCGTGGCGCTACCCTATCCAGCAAAGCGCTGTGGCATTTACATCGTGTCCTGTTCGTGGTGCGGTCTACGTGTGGGCGTAACGACCGCCGGCCGGCCGGATGATCCGACTTCGGTACAGGTCCCCTGCCAAGAGAAGCTGCAATGACCCGCCGCAACAGCGCCACGATGACGGCCGAGCAAGTCGAGCAGCACAACGCGAAGGTGCGCGGCGCGCGCCAGCCGATTGATGTGCTCCCGAAGAAGAAGCGATCCAAGTACGGCAACCAAAAGACTGTTGCAGATGGCGCAATACACGACTCCAAGCGCGAAGCGAGGCGCTACCGCGAGCTTGGGCTTCTGCTCAAGTCGGGGGAAATAGACGTTCTCGCTCGCCAAGTGCGGTTTAGGCTGCCTGGCGGCGTCGAGTACGTGGCGGATTTTGTCACCGGCACGCTTCCTGTTTCTTCAGCAACCTTGATGACGAACTTAACGGTAGAGGACGCAAAGGGAGTTAGAACGGCCGTGTATCGCATCAAAGCCAAGCAGATGCTGTCTGAGCACGGCATCAAGATCGTGGAAGTCTGATTATGAACGACGCGATCGCCATCTGCCGGCGCAACACCGAGATTGCCAAAGCGCGAGCCATGCAGGTGGTTGCCGACCCGGCGCCTGACTATCGCGCCAAGGACGTAGAGCAGATACGCATGGCGATCCTGCTGATTAACCAGAGCCAGACGCCTTATCGGCGCGACTTCCCTAGTTACTTGGCGGACAACTTCCACGTCTTCAAGGCATTCGAGCGCGAGGCGGATAAGATCTGGAACCGTGGGCGCCGGCACTACAGCGGTCGAACCATCATCGAAGTGCTGCGCCATGAGTCGGCGCTAGCTGACCGCTGGCTTTCAACGGCGAATAAAGCAGCAATCGGGAAAACCTGGAAAGAAGATCAACCACAAGGAGCAACATGATGAAAATACGATCGGCAATTGCAATTTTGAACGAGGTAGAAGAAGGGGCGGCGCTTGAGCGTATGGCCGCTGCATTTCACGATGCCATCGCCGCCGTCAGGGAGTATGGCAAAAAAGCGACGGTGAACCTGGCCATCACGATCGATACCTTGGGCGAAAATCAGCACAAACTCGTCGAGCCGCCAGTCGTGATGACTGCTGAGGTAACAACGAAACTTCCGAAGCCGCCGCCCCCCGCGACAGTGTTTTTTGTTGACGCAGAGGGCAACCCGTCCCGCAACCAAACCAAGCAGCAAGAGCTTGCGCTCACGATCGCTGCTAAAACCGCAGAGGGAGATCAGCAATGAACGACAATCACGACGACGGCAACATCGCTGCCGCACTGACGGCAGGCAAACAACTGGGCGCGCACAAAACCAACCCGCACCCGCACGGCACAGCTTACGCAATCGTGCCAAAGGATTGCGATCTGGTGTATCTGCGTGAACCGGCTTACCCGCCGCGGCGCGTCGGCACGGTGAAACTCGCGGACGCAGAATCCTTCCTGGAATATTGGAAGCGTCAGAGTGGTTCGGACAGCTACATCTACGGCAGTATGCAGCCGGCGCAGTTCCTCGCCGTGTTCAATGAGCACACCACGAAAGCAGTCAACGGCGAAGGCAACTGGCGCGATCACCGCGCGCTCTACACGCTTCAGCACTCCGACGAGTGGATGGTCTGGACGAAGCGCAGTGGCCAGCCCTTCGATGGCAACGAGACGTTCGCCTACTGGCTCGAAGAAAACCTGTTCGATATATCGAAGCCCGATCCGGCGAAGTTCATGGACGTGGCACTTAACATTCGCGTCAAGCGGGGAGAGGTATTCGGCAACAAGGTGAATCTGACGGACGGGAATCTCGTGCTCGAGTACGCGAATCAGGTAGACGCTCAGGCCGGCGCCGGTGGGAAACTCGCGATCCCCGAGAAGTTCGAGATTTCCCTCCCGGTGTTCAAGGGACTGGAATCGCCGAAGTATACGGTCGAGGCACGGTTCCGCTACCGGCTCAACAGCGGACAACTCAGCCTGCGCTACGACCTGGTGCGCCCGGCGAAGGTGGTGGAGAAAGCCTTCAAGGACCTCTTGGAGACGATCCAGAAGGTTAGCAAGACAACGGTGTTGTTCGGCTCGCCAGACTGATCTAAGGCGCGCTGATTACCGGCCGCTCACTCTCAGGATCGGCGGATAAATGAGGCCATGATTTACAGTTAACGATTCTGTGAATCAATGAATGGGCAACCTCAAATCGCTTGGCAAGGCCCTTAACACTTACGCTGCTTCCCTTGCCTGGCGTTCCAGGACGATAGATTGTCCGGATCAGCAAGACATCCTCAGTGGTCAGCTTGGCCAGCGGATGTTGCTCTCCGTAAAGGACCACGCCGGCTCTCGCCCTACCTTTTTCCGCAGCATCGGCCATGTTGTCTGCGTGCGATCCATCGAATAAATGCCGAGGGTTGCAGCATGGAGGGTTGTCGCACCGATGACATATCTCAATTCCGGGTTGGACAGAACCGTTTATCAATTGCCAAGTAACGCGGTGAGCGTACTGGAGTTTACCGCCTGTCCAGACTCTACCATAACCAGCCTTTGATCTTCCGCCTAGCCATAACCAACACTCATCAGCCCCTGCTTTGGCGACGCATTCCCAAAACAATTGCGGTTCAATGAACACGTCCCGGAATGTTAGCTTTGGCATTTTAAGGCGCAACAAGAATTGGTGGTTCTGCATCTGGCAGCGAGGCCGGGCCACCAAACATGCGCAACGCCAAGAAGTGAAACTGCGCACGCAGATTAGACATGCCATCTTCTTTGCAGATGCGGCGGTATTCGCGATCTGCGATCTCGCGATCCGCTTGGGACAAGTACCCTTGGCGAATCAACTGGAATAGCGCGTCGTGCACCAAAGACCCACGCATTGCGCTTTTCGTGTCCATAGCGGGTCCACTTGGCCCGTCCCATGCGTAGCCGCGCTCGATCGCAAGCAGTCCACTCGTGTCCAAGCGAATGTAATCGGTCCAGATGTTCTCGGCCGGCTTTATCTCCACTGCGATCGAGTAGGGGCGCGCGAGCTGGTAATTGTACCCTGCGCGGTAGCTTATCATGGTAATTCCCTGCCCAGCATCAGCCCAAGCCGGCTGGCAAACGTACCCGCATCGACGACTAGCGGGGAGCACGCCACATGCACATCCTCAGCCAGTCCAGCCCTCGCTTCTCGTGCCTTGGCGCGCGCCGCAGCGTAAGAGGACACGATTCCCTTGGTGACCAGGTTTGCCGGCGCATCGGTGTGCTTGCGGATCGCCCGATAGCACGCCTCAGCGACCGTGTCTTTCGTCTGCTGCGCGATCACGATAGCGGCGTCGACGTCCTCGGACCCAAATCGTACTGCGCCGGTTGTGCCGGCCGTAAGCACCTGTTCGCCAACGCTTGCGCATGCTGACAATACCAATGCCGCCACGAGGTAGATGATCGTTTTCACTGAACCCTCCCGAATGGTGATTGACGATTAACCTCTCCCCATGCCCTGCTGAAACACTCTGGCCATGTTTGCGGGTGCGGCCGGCCGGGCCGCCACGTTTCCAAGTAATATTGCCACGCATAATCCTGTTCATCATGCGCAGGCAGCGGCTTCGGGTGCGTCCACAGCAACAAGCGAGCGCCGCAACACGCAAGAATATCGTTGTCCTCGATCGCTTGGAAATCTCTCTCGTCCGGCTCACCATAAGCCATGACCGCAAGCACCTCACGCGAGATCGCGCGAGTTTCGTGATGCGAGAGAAGCCCGCGAAATCCGCCACCCGATTCGGCCTGCCAGAAACTGAGCGCGGGCCCCTTGACCTGCCGCCGATACTCAAATTTCGACTCCTGCAAACCGATCGCGAGTAGCATCGCACTTGCTTCGGGTGTGTTCATGGTCTTTGGCAGCATGCAATAGGCTGCTGGAATGACGACCTTCGCGATGTATCCGAGCGTGTTCATGGCCTGATCTCCCTTGGAGCAAACGGTTTGAGTACCGGTACTTTGGGGGAAGCGCCGGTTCGCTGCGAGCGATCGAGAATCTCCTTGATCGTCAGCGCTTCGGCTTTTTCGTTCACGACTTCCTGTATGCCGTCCAGAAGGCCATACTTCGCGGCCTCGGTCTTTTGTGCGGCAACGCGATCGGCATTGGCGGAGATAAGCCGCTTGAGTTCGCGCCCTCTCAGTTCCCGATATCGTTCGAGTTCTTCGGGGTCGAAGGCGCGCAATTGCCGTCCGATCTGTCGCACTTGGTTCTGCACGATGCCGGGCCGCCAGCCCGTCTCGTAGAGCACGCGGTATGCCGTCTCGGTGTCCTTTTGGATTGGCAGGGTCGCTAGCGGCCATGTGCCGCCAGTCAGCACTTTGACGATGCGCTCGGTAGTCTGCTCGTTGATCGGGTCGTAGAAAAAGTTGCGCTTCTCGACCTCTGTCCCGGCGACCGGGAACAGGAAGTCCAGCACGCTCGCGCGCTTGGGGTCGAGATGCACGCCCATCATGCGGCTGAGTTCCTGCGCTTGTGGGGAGCCCGGGATCAGCGGGGAAATGACGCCCGCTGTCGCGCGCGCCGGCTGCGGCGTGCGGTAGTCGGTAAGGTTCGAGATGATGCCGACCGCGGTGCGCCCGCCCAAGAAGGCAGAGAACGCGGCAAGATAAGCCGCATACAGTGCGTCCACGCCTCTTTGCTCAACCATGGCAGGCGTCAAGCCCTGCTGTGCCGCCTTGATTCCGAGCTTGCGAGCCTTTTCCTCGTGCTTCTCGGCGCTCTGCTTGAGCGATCCCATGAACACGAGCCACGGACGGATATATGCAAACGGCCCTACGGTCATCGAAATCGTGATGTATTTTCCGCCCGGCAACATAATTTCGAACGTGCCCGGTTGCCGGCCGATCTTGTTCCATACCTGACGTTCAGCTTCGTCATCCGGCCACTTGAAGCGCGGCACGAGGACACCAGCAAGCACCAGCATCCACAGCATGAGCCCGACCGAAGTGCCGGCGGCCGCTTCAATCTTGCGCTGCATGATATCACGGTCGGTCCGATACCACGCCGACCCCTTGAAGGCAGAACTGAAGAAGCCGAGCGGCGTGAAAGTAAGCACCCGGTTGATCGAGATCCCGATCGCATTCGAGAAGCGCGCGAGCGGCATCG
>ERZ1292632.2518-Hain-H43-01um-R2-2518-length-15149-cov-6_pt1 | contig 15149 bp, 36 predicted proteins | sample MGYA00564407_ERZ1292632 | MGnify/ENA primary metagenome ERZ1292632 (study PRJEB36523, sample SAMEA6512637) | groundwater metagenome | collected 2019-01-08 | study: AquaDiva: Metagenomics assemblies of 32 groundwater samples | reverse complement strand
GTTAAGTGGCTAATATCGCTGAAGATTTGGCCGCGCCCCCCTATAGCGTAGCAATATCATATAGTTATGAAATGGTACGGCGTAAATTGGTGAAATGGTAGCTGGTAGCATGTGGTAGCATGATTGTAGCTTGCCTTGCCTTGCCTCGGGGCGTACTGATGGCCGTATCAGGTGGCCGTGTTAGCATCTCATTATATGGTGGCTGGTAAATGAACCGATAAAGCATTAACATAGCCTGAAATTGCCTGCCTTGATTGCTATATTATCATAATACAGATAGAATCATAAGCGCCTTACTTTTTACATGCCTTACCATGCCTTACAATTGAACGGCCTTGTGATGTAGTGATAGCAAGGATTACAGGGGATAGGAATTGAGTTATAAACAGGTTATAAACAGGTTATAAACAGTTAAATGGGAATATATGGCATGATTGAATGTAAGGCAATCTAAGGCCATTAAAATAATCGTAATAAATACATATAGTTATAGTCGTAATTTGCCTTTTTTGTCATTCCGGCGCCTGTCCCGGAATCTAGTGTTTTTAAGTAATTCTGGATATCGGTGCCTGTCCCAGACCCCGATTCGGGATTCGCCGGTATGACGGTTTAGGGGACTTTTTACGAGGCCATCATGGTATTATATGGACAGCTTGATTACCGATTATTAATTGCCTCTTGATTGCCTGATTGCCTGCCCTGAAAATAAATGAAAAAAAGATTAAAATAATGCAAAAAAGGCTTGACAGGGGGAAAAAGGTATGATTATATTATCATCAAGAAAGAATAGCTAACCACCAAACGCGTAGACGCCTGGAAGGGCAAAAGGAGAGGAAAATGAAATGTAAAAATAAAAGATGCGGAGCGGAATTTACGCCCCAATATCCCGCACTAGAGCGGGAATGTCCGGCATGTGCGAGCATCCGGGTAGCAGTAGCGGGCGGGCCTGGAATTCAAATCGACCGCCGGATAACAGAAACTGCCCGATACGCAAACAAGGGCTATGCCCATCACGATGGAATGGGCGGGCACGACGGAATCAGGGACGGTGAGTAGGTGAGTAGGCGCACCGGCCTGAGAAATCAGGCACGGGCGCCCTTTTTTACATTGAAGTTTAACAGCCCGAAAGGGCAGGGAGGGGAGAAAAATGAAGACACTAAAAGAAAAAGCAATAACATTTATCGAGAAATATAGTCCCAAGGATGAGGCCACCCACACAGAGGAGGGATGGAATTACTCTTTTTACAATCCCATTATTTTTTGTAATGATTGCTTGCCTCTGCGCTTCCAAAAGACGTGGAAAAAAATAAAAAAGAACAACTAATAAGGGGGTATGAATTATGAAAAAACAAACCATCAAAACAGTATGGGAAATCAGGACTTATGATGTGTGGGGAAATGCCCGTGATGGGTATGAGGTCAATAATAGTTTTGTTGTGAACCGGGATTATCCAATAACATTAAAGGTTACAACCAATAACAAGGGCACTGCTCAAGAGTTTTTGTCCGCTTATCCGACTGACCGGCAAATTAGGAAAGCGCTTAACCTCAGGAGTATCCAAATCGATCTAGCCGGCGATGATTTGGCGATATATGCTAATCGGGCAAGCAACGGGTATCCACTCGGGGAATTGCATTGCGTATCTCATGAGAGCTTATCGCCCATCAGGATTAAACCTGAAAAAATTTATCCATATAACACCTGCCCTTAGGTATTATTAACAATCGAATTTGAACCGCTCGAAAGGGCACAACTTGAAAGGGGAATGATATGAAAACATTAGAAAGTTACACTGAAAACATCCCGGTATATGCAATGTGTTATATCCAGAATGACGACGCAAGCGGGCTAAATGCCGGCGAAGTAAAGTTAATTGATGATTACTTCCAGTGGTATTATACTCGAGCAAAAGAATTGAATGGTCATGTAATTATTGGCTGTCCCGACGACGAGGGCAGCTTCACCCATCATCCCGCTTTTGGGCTCGCTTGTAACTGTGTTGAGACTGAAATTTTGATTTGTAAATAGCAACACCACTAATGAATTGAAAGGGGAAAATTATGAAATGCGACCAGTGTGAAGCTGCTGTGATCAACGGGATTTTTTGTCATGAGCATGGATGCCCAAATAGTAAAAAACGGTATAACAAGGAAGAGGATTACTGGGAAACTATGGTTACGTGCTCTCTTTGCGGGGATGATTTCCAGGAAGGGGAGACTTGCTGCGAAGAAGAGGAGGAATTAATATGACTGACAAAACTTTTGAAATCATCAAAATAGGGCGCCACTTGGTATTGAGGGTATTTCATATTGAACCAGGATATAGCCCCGTATGTTTGGCCTGGCAAAGGATAAGGGCGAACCAAAAAAACGAGGTTATGAAAGGTATGCGGGAAAGGGGATATTATTACCAGGAATAATGCCTTGACAAGCGCCCTTTGGATTATAGCAAGGGGCGCCTCCTGAGGGCATTATAAGCGGTACGTTCCAGGCGTTAACCTGGATAAAATCGAAAGGAGTGCATACCATGCGACAGACAATTAGCAACAGTTTTCACAATACGGAATTATCCATCAACAAAACCGACGAGCAATTAGACGCAATCTCATACCGGATATATGAGGGTAGAGCATCGCAGGCCGATAAAGCATATCGGCGCAAGCTACATAATGCTCTGTGCGGTAGTGATGATTGCACTTGTGGTGATAAGTTTGGCAGGCGCTAAATAATACCTTGACAGGCGCCCTTTGGAAATAGGCAAGGGGCGCAACATGAGGGTATTATAAGCGGAGTAGTGCATCTAAAAGGTTGGCGGAGTATATGAAAAATAGGGGTATTAAGTAAAGCATACCAGGGGCATACCAGGGGCATACCATGTCAAGGCATACCGGCGGAGGGCATACCGGCGGAGAGCATACCATCAACTATAGGAGGGCATACCATCATGAAAAAACTTGATAGCTTTGTTCAGGAACATTTCAACCGGCGCTCGAACCAAGACCGACGGAAACGTGTTGACTGGTATCTAGTAGAGTATATCGACGGGCAAGGCATACCGTAGTTGCGCAAGTCGGCTTTGATAAAAAGGGCAACACTTGTATCAAATGGTACATACCAAAGATAAGCAAGGATATCCACAAGGCAAGACGATTGCATCCCGAGAGGAAAATATAAGGCATATCATGACTATGGCATACCAAGGCCGCGAAAGTTTTTTTGATAATAGTAAAAATAACTCTTGATATTGGATTAAAGTAACATTATATTATAATCGTAATAAGGGAAACATAATAACAGGCATACCATCAACCATAGAAAGGGGTACATACTATGAAAAAAGACACGGAAAGAACCACAGTTATTTTCAGGAAATTTAGGCAAGGGGATATTATAGCATTATTCCCAGAAATCCAAGCAGACCAATCAAGGGGTAATTGCCAGTCATATCAACATACCGGGCAGCATAGCGCCGCTTCATATCGATTAGTTGATGATACTAAATTGGCTATCCCTGAAGAATTTATGCCATTAGCCGATGAATTGTATAGTATCGGCTATAAGCTCAATACGCGGAAAAGAATCAGCAAAAAGTGGTTTGAATAACCACCATCAAATTTAATAGGAGGTCTAAGCAATGGAAATATTAAAATGTATGAGGTGCGGTTATAGCTGGCTACCCCGCCCACGATTTGAGGGGGAAACGCCGAAGCAATGCCCCCGATGCAAGCAGCTGACCTGGGAAAAGGGGTTGCAACCGAAAGCGAAAAAGGAAAAGGGATCATGAAACTTTATGCTAACAAACCACGGAACTATGAAAAAAGATATATAAACATCTTACCGGCTACGAGCCAGAAAAAGGAGCATACCATGAACGCAAAGCAGAGAATGTATCAGAGAATTGAAAAACACGGAAATGATTTGAAGCGGATATTCAACCTTGACATTGACGCCATACAAATTAGCAAAAAAGTACACATGATCGAAGTCAAGACACTTCGGATTGCAACGGACTATTGCAACGGTGAAAATGGCATTGATTCGAAAACATGGGAACCTGAAACAGAGAAAATTTTGAAGGCACTTGACAAGGTATTGAACTTCAAAAAGCAAGACATACCGGTTTTTGTAAATGGTGATGTTCGCGGGTATGCTCTGAAAATTGATGATGATTATGTGCGTAAGTATAACCTTGAAATTCATAAGGATTGGGGCGGATATGGCTGTTTAGCGCCGGAATTTGACGGCAAGGAATAAGGCTACATACTGCATACCATAACTATACTTTAACCTCATACCATGAAAGGAGAATTGACATGAATAAGACAGAACTGGAAAAAGCTATTGAAATCAAGAAGGCGAAAATCGTAGCAAAGAAAAAGGAAATCGAGAATTTTGAACTGGATAATGATGACTATGAGGAAAGTTATAAGGAGGCTATTGACTCAGAGGGGCTGGTTACAGTGGCAGGAATAAAGTTTGATCCTTCTCGCATACTTCAGGAAATGGACCCGATAGCGTATGGTTGCGGACTGAATGATTATGTTGATAGCTGCAATAAAGAGGACGACCCGAAATATCAGGAATTGGAAGAGGAGCTTGAAACGCTGAAAGATGAAAACAGCGACCTTGAATCGGAATTAGAGAATATGGCCGTCGAGGAATAATTAAGCATACCAGAAACCATACTGGCACACATACCAGAGGGATAATTTACAGGTGGGCTGCGCATACCATCACGCAGGAAAGGGCGGAGAACTATGTCATACATGAGCGATTTAGCGATTGAAATTGACGAAGCGGGTGTTGACTATGTTGACTATAGTGAAGTTGACCTTGATTTAGTGGTGGCTTATCGGACAACGTACAGGGATAAAACCGGCCAGGATATGAAGCTTATTGACGCTATCAGGCTACTTTACAGGGTGAAATAGAAAGGGGACGGCATACCATGAAGCGTAGAAAATGGCAGGTCTGGCAGGGTGATGATTGCAATGATGTTATTTTCGAGGGTTCGCATACCGCTTGCTTGAAATTCTATAGGCAGCGTGGCGGGTTGAAGACGGGGCTGCATATCGGATATGAAATTTAACGCATACTAATAAAAGGAGAAGGGGTGGCATACCATGATTAAGATAGGCAATGAAAAGTTATTCACCACCCAGAGAGCAGCTGAAGCCGATCTAATGCCAATGACGTTTAACGGCCCGGAAGGGCAGAAAGGATTGAAAAATGTTAGCAAAATACGTAGCATATAAATTTAGAGATTCTCCGGAAATTTACGATAGCACGTTAGGCACGGAAATAAAAAACTTCAGGGGCATAATGATGGTTTATTTCCCGGACGGCGGGAAAGTATTGTTTAATACCGGGATTAACCAATACGGCGAGCGATATTATTCCGCTGTTGGGAATAATCCCATAACCTAACCATAAAGGAAGGAGGAGATATGTATGACAAAAACGACAAATATCTTGCGAACCTAAAAATCCAGTACATCGGACAACAGGAACGGACTCGGGATAAATTTTCCTTGGATATGTTTACCGATCTGGTCACGGGCTCATCTTTTTTGCGCCTACCCCTTGAGGGATTGGAGCAGGCCGTTGAGCGTGTCAGGCGACGATTCCGGCAGGCAACCACACGGGAAATAAAAGAGGTGGTACAATGAAACCTGATAAAAACATGGAATTACTGAAAACCGGCTCATTGAGAGATAGGGTAACAGGAGATCAAGGGGTGGACGGTATGATAGGAACTGCTAAAATGAGCGCGTTTGAAAAAGCCTTACGGGAGGTCAACCGGGAGCAGTGGCAGGTTATCGCACACATCCTGCCGGGGATACTGGTGGACATGGCGCTGATCTCCAGGGATATGACGGAGGCCATCGGGCTGGTAAAAGAGGCGCTAAAAATCATTCAAGGGGGCGAAATATGAAAACTGATAGCTGGTTTGGCTTGATTGTTGGGATAATCATCTTGGTTATCATTTGGGGCGGGCTAATTTTAATTTTAACAATTTTATCCATTTAGCCGGTGGGATAATCTACCGGCTTTTACCTTCATTCTTGCCCCTGGTGACTTGAGAATTCGCCTTGCATTCCTGATTATACCATTGATAATGGCGGCAGATAGACTCAGGTATACCAGGAGCATAAAGGTCACATGAATTATGTGCTTTATGTTGTAATTTATCCGCACTACAAAGGTAAGTAATAAATTCCCGTTGATAATTCATAATTCACCATACCACAAACGATTACCCACATACCAGATACCAACTTAATTAACTCTACTGGCCTCTACTCCCTGCTCGATCATCAGCCGGGCCATCGTAGCTTTTTTCCGCTTTTGCGAGATAGCGATAAGCTCTAATTGCGAAGTGGTGTCATCGGTTAGAACCACAGTCATCGCCTTGGATTTGATTGTTGACCGGTCGGTGAACTCTGGGCGACCTCGTTTAGTTAACATACCTACATACCTCCTTTAATATTGGCATACCATCACATACCATCACATACCAAGCATACCATTGAAAGGTATCTTACATCACCTTTATTATAATATCAAGCAATATATTAATTCTTATCTTTACCCTTCCATTCCGCTAATTCTAACAATATATTGTGCCCGACTTGGCATGGACATAATGCTTGGCATTCCTTGCATGATACACGGTGAATAGTATATGAATCGGTGTCATGACTTGCCTACCTGCTTCTCGTAGCTTTCAGTAGCTTTCTTTAGCCCTTTTAACATACCTTGCGATAATCCCTCTAATATACCCATCACAATGGCAGGAATGATATACAGTACCGTCCACAATGCCCGGAAAAATCCGATAATATAATGGATAAACTTGGCAAAGTAAAAATTGAATCCACCATCATCGAGGAAAAATGGAGCCTCAACTATCTGAGTTTTGGAATATTTACGATTTACGGTTTTCGCGATCTTTTTCTTGGTTTCGACCATCTTCAATGTTGTGTTTTGATCTTCCATGATAAATCTCCTTTTCAATGTTGTTGGTTTAATACTTGTTGTCTATTTTCTGCCGCTTCCACCTTCCTTTAGAATCTCGCGGAACTGATTTCATTACGTTGGATAGCCATTGCTTATCCTTATCAGACATTGTAGGAATACGGTCGGGAAGAATACCTAAAAATAAAGGTGCATACCAATACTTCCCGCCCTCATTAACTGTCAGTGATTTCGGTAATACCAAGTCTGTTCTGTTCATCATACTGCACTTAATCTCAATGGCGAAAATAGATTCAGTAACAACATAAGAACTCCCATATTCACTATCATAATTACTAATGCCATTTGATAACCATCGCCAACCGATAACAATGCCGGTACGAGTTAAGACTTTTTTCTGATTCCACTTCTTCTTACACTTCATATGTCCATGCTTGGAATTAAAATCTTCCTTACCATACCCACGGAACAGAATAAAATCATACTTTACCGATGCGCCGAAGTGAAATGTGGATTTGTATTGCCTGAGTATTTTCTTATCCATTTTATACTCCCTTACATAATTCCAATGCCTGCTGTGGCGTGAATCCTTCTTTAACCAAAGCATCGTACTTAGCCTTAGTGATACCGGCGCGTATTTCGTTATCCTCTTTAATAATATCTACCAACTCACGAAAACGAGATAGTGATTCTTTCATTTCCTTAAGGCCGAGATTATTAGAAGAATGATTAAATTCTTCCATTGTAATACACTTATCGTCTTGCATATTATTGCTCCCTTTCCAATGTTTCTAATACTAAATTCCCATACACCGATTCCCGTCGCACCCGCTTGACAATGTCATCTTTTCCCTTGTAGCACCCTATAATGTCAACCTGTTTCTTGTTAATGATAGACATGAATACTACAAAGGTCATGTTGTCATGCTTGAAAATAATTGTATTCCCATAAGTCCAGAGTCGTTCCATTTATTGTTCCTCCCTATTTGTCTTATATATCAGCAAATGCGTATTACATATATTAAGTGTTATCCTTAAGCAACGCCCCACATTGATACTGGTTTGTCTATAATTATTTGAGATAATGGATTCCACTTTTCACAGAACGGGCATTGCCAAATTTTATTCGGCAATAGCATTACTAGTCACTAAAACGACCCGATATACTTCCGCCACGCCGCTGCAAGGTGGCCACCACGCCGCTCGGAAGTGGTCTCCGTTCTCGACTGTTATATTTTAATTAATTCCACGTGCTCCAACCAGGGAAAATCCTCGCGCGTAGACGAATCCCGCTGCACAATCAGACATCCCGTAAACTGCACAGAATTACGGTGCGTCTTGCCCTCTAATCTATCCTCAACAGCAGCACCGTTTGTCGTAACCCCTGAGACGACTCCCATGAATGGCCCTTCCAACTTTCTCCCGTGGCTGGCCCTATCAAGCACGTCGAAAAGGTAATATTTAACTCGTTGGCCGAGCCACTTTTTCTCAATTTTTATCAGGTCTTTAGATTCTCTCAAGATACTCATCCAAATAAACCAATATAACAATTTAATCCAGGCGACGGCTACGCCGCGCCTGATCATGGCGTTATAATCTACTATAAATAATCGCCGGCCTTGCCCATTCCCGTTGAAACTTTGCCCACTCAAGATCACGCCTTCCGGTTTCATCTCTCCACAGCATTGCCATCGGCGTAAAACCTGCCTGCATGGTTTTTTTCATCCGGTATTCTGCATGTCCGACTGAGTCCCCCTGATAGCCACATAGCACAAAACATCTGAGGGCATGGCTATGGGGATGAACGGCAAAGCCAACCTCTTGCAGATACCTGCCAGCCTGTTGCAGTGGTTCCAAATCATCCGGTGTGTCGTAGGCAAAAAACATTTGCTTGATCCTGAACTTTTTAAGTTCTTCCGCGTGCCACCGTTTTAACCGCGCCGCCTCAAGTCCGCCTGTAAATTCAATTGGGTCTTTCTGCCTTGCCAGCATTGTAAAAACACCCTTGATATGGCCATCCGAGCAGGCGAGGAGATTGTCATCAAGCACGTTTTTGCCTTCGGTTATTGGGAGTTCCCTGATTTCGCCGCCCTCTCGTTTCGGGACTGAGCAAAACCAACACCTGTTTGGGCATCCCCGCGAGGTGATCACGTAACCCGGCTTGAGGTACATCCCCGGCACAAAGTCACCGCCCTTTTCATTCAGTGCCGGGCCGCCCATTTTTACGGGGGCAACAACAGACCATTCACGCGCCAACTTTTCAGCTTTGGGCAAATCCCAGGTGAACGCCACAGAAATATGAACCTGATCCGCCTCATCAAACAAGTCCGGCCCCTTACCGATCCTCACGAGGTCATCGCATGGCGACGCTTTTGTCTTCCGTGGAAAAACTCTAATAATCCGCATATTAAAATCCAAATTATAACCTGACATTCAAGCCGACGCCGAGAATCCGGCGTGGCTTAATTTTGCGTTATACGCTACCAAATCCAGGTAATACTAACGGGACTTCGTTCTTAGCAGTTCAAGCTCCTTCCGAAGTTCGGCAATTACGGTAAGATGGTCAGCATAAAGGACAAATTCATACGTGAACTGCTCTTTGTTTATCTCTTTATCAATCCGATATATCTTCATCACCATAATCTCCTTCGTATAACAAATCACTGAACCCGACCAGAATTACGCCCGGTGCGCTTCGACCTGATATAATAATTCTGCCTATTGTCTGTTATACAGACAAAACCCTTTCCACAATTATTAGAGACAAATACTCAATGATTATTGATTCTTGCCCCGTCGCAAAATCAATGTCAAGCAAATTACCAGTAGCCCACTTCCTAATGTTTTCGTCAGTGAAGTGGTCTATGCCAATTACGATTTCTATCGGCGTAGAGGGTGCCCTTATGCCAATTTCCATATTCCCACCTGTGTATAACAATTTAATCCAGCCGACCGGGAATCAAGCTGGTGCGTTTATCTTTCAGCCGTGGCCCGGCGGCTGATCATGGCGTTATGCAGAATGGTTTGGCTCCCTTAATTCCTCAATGGCCACCCTCGTAGCTATGTGCGCCGATATTTCCTCTGACTTTTCCTGCATGGCATGAATCATCGTAAGCATGACGTTTTTTTCTTCGCGATTAGCAGAGCTTGCAATGATATAATTTTTTAGTTCTTCTATCATTTCCCAGCCTCCTTTAATAAAAGCATAACAAGTCACTCCAGCCGACGCTCAAAAGCGCCGCTGACCTTGGCGTTATGCGTACTTAAATTGTCCTTGCAAATAGTCTCGGCATTTGTTGCAGATATTATTACTTTGAGATTCAAAATGATTTCCATCAAATCTCAAATGAACCTCCCACAAATCCTTTGTAAAAGAAAAACAATAAGTGCATTGTTGCATAACAATTTTATCCAGCGGACGGGTAATTTCGTCCTGTGGTTTTTTACTCATGTCCTGCCTCCCCGCCGCTGATTACGGCGTTATCTACTCAAAACTTATATCGCAAGACGTTAAGTTTGTATCTGTTCCTCCACCCCGAATCTTAAACCCCATCTTTTTGAGGCAATCTTCTATTTGATGTCTTTTGTCGGGGTAGATCGCTGGTCTGATAGTTAAGGTATGGTGGCCTGGAATTAAAATTATCCTGTGATTTGTTTCGCAACCTTTTGTGCCGAGTTGACACATCCGTGATGAATAGGGAATAATCTTGCACTTTTTCATTTACACCTCCTTAAAAATCAGATAACAATTCACTCCAGTGGACAGGCAAAAGCGCCCGCGCCTTATTACTGCGTTAGCTTAAAAAAGTAGATACTTCACCAGTGCGGCGATACAAAGGAAATATAAAAGTATGATTCCTCCAAACAATACTCCCCCGCAAAACCCGCTTTGTGGATTCCAGAACTGATAAAATGATATTTTGTCCATATTCATCCCTCCCTAAAAACCAGCTAACAAGGCGCTTCAGTGGAACGCCGGGAGCGCCCGGTTTGTTGTTCATGTTCAGTGGCGGCGCCCACTGACCTTTGCGTTATCACTTAAACGATTGGAGCAACTTATTAAATTGACCACTTATCCGTTTCAACCGCACGGCATTGCACGGTTGGCACCAATGAGGCCCCCAGCCTGTTCCTGCCGGCCTGCCGCATCCCTCAATACACAATTTGCCAGTATGATATTTAATGCCATTCCCCTCATCGTTTGGATCTTCCGACGGTTCCATAAAGCCTCCCTAAAATCAGATAACAATTTAACCCAGCCGACAGGAACACGCGCGGTGCAAAAAGCCGCGGTCACGGACCGGTCGGCTGATCATGGTGTTATATTCCAATTAATTCCACATGCTCCAACCAGGGGTCATCTTCGCGCGTAGAGGAATCCCGCTGCACAATCAGGCATCCCGTAAACTGCACAGAATTACGGTGCGTCTTGCCCTCTAATCTATCCTCAATGGCGGCACCGTTTGTCGTAACCCCCGAAACTATTCCCGTAAACGGCCCTTCCAGCTTTTTTCCGTGGCTGGCCTTATCTAAAACATCAAAGAGGTAATACCTAACTCTTTTCCCTATCCACTCTTTTTCTACGGCTATAAGTTTTTTTGATTCCCGCATAAATCACCAAAAATATAACAATTAGCGGACGTGTACCACGCCGCTGACCTTTGCGTTATCTAAAACGAGCAAGCAATTCTCTGTTCTCCTTTGTTAGAAGATTGATCTCCTGCGCCATACCTTCGGATTTATGCACTAAATCAAGTAAATATGTCACATCCCGAACGTACTCCTCTGCCGTAACTGTCCTTCCTCCCCAAGTTGGGGCATTCTTAATGTCGTATAGTTTCTTCTGAATTTTTTCAATCATCTCCTTGTCCCCCGTATCTTAAGATAACCAGTCACTAACCCCGACCGGAATTACGCCCGGTGCGTGAAACTTCTTTGCTTTTCTCTTCCTCATCATCAAAAACTATCTTATCGTCAATTGCTATCTGACATACTCTTTCCGATCTTTTTATTGTAGAAGTATGATACCTACCATTATACATAGATACTATTGTAATAGTGGGCATAATAAACCTCCTATTAAAAGATTTATAACCAGGCACTCCATCAGACAGGCAAAACGCCTGCCGCTGACCTTTGCGTTCGGTTACTCATACGTTACCGATTCAATATATTTATCCAAACACGGTATGCATATGTAATTGCTGGATGCTTTTCCGTCCACAAAGGCGGATTCTCTAAATGCCATTTCCCCCGCTTTTATATCGTGCAATTCTCCTATTGGTGGTATGCAAGTATGAGGCTTCCGTGTTTTTACGATTGATGTTTTTCGGCAGCGAACATCAATATCGACATCACTAAATGCATACGGGTCTTGATCTAAGTATGTTTGAGTTGAATATTTCATTTATTCCTTTCTGGCTGGCCGTAACCGAACCAGCCAATGCAGCCGATCGCTAACGCTCCGGCTGATTTCTTCGTTCGCGGCACGCCTTCGGCGCGCCCCGTTATAACTCAACCCGATCCAAACAGTCATTAATCCCGCTTAAATTCCGCTCGATAGTTTTCAGGTTGTTGCGGAGTGATTCAAACAGCGGCGGGTACTGCTCTGCAAGTTGCGGGTTCTTATCGCATTGTTCGGGGGAAGAAGGCCTGGTGACGCTTTGGAGTTTGTTGTTGGCTCGTTGAAAAGTGTCGTTGCTTATCGACGCTAATTTATCCGCCAACTTATCAATAACTAACGCGATTGGCTCTCTTTCTGTTTTCCCACATACTTGCCCTAATTGATTGTCGTACATTTTTGATACCTCCATAATAAAAGTTATAACCAGACACTACAGTTGACGGCGATGGAGCCTGCCGCCACTGAACTTAGCGTTATCTTAATAAATGATCATATATCGCCTTGTATGCCACATCAGCCAGCTTACGAGCATCAGAGCATAATGCCTTGTCTTTACCGTAAGAGGCATATTCCATCGTTCCCTTGTCGTCATCGATCATAAAAATAATGACCCTCGTTTTCCCGTATTTTTTGGCGAGATCGCGGGCCTCAGCCACTTTTGGAGAAAGATTAAAAGCCATAAAACAAACCCCATTAATAAAAACAGTTAACCAAGCACTAAAGCAGACGTGGCAAACAGCCGCCACGCCGCTGATCTTTGCGTTATGTTTCATATTCTTTACAGAGCCGATCACATTCTAACTTTAGTTCATCCAAGCGTCGTTGATGATGGGAGACAATAAATCCCATCGGTTCACATTCGGCCATTTGTTGATCGTGATAGTCCATCGCGATTTCGATCCCGTCCGGTGTCTCTCAGTATTATCATTTTCTATTCCCAATTATATTCTTTAAATTTTAATATATTCCCCCCTTCCAACTCAAATTCAAATCGGACGTGTCCAGGAATAACATCGTTGAACATTCCTATTTGCAGGATGCGAACTTGTTCACCAAAAAAGTCTATTGATATTCCCGCTTTCCCCGCTTCCAATAATGCTTTTATATGCTCTATCCTATTCATTGTTTCCTTCCCATTGAAAGCAACCCCCTGGTGCTGTATTAGCAGAATCAATATACGTTATCTTGTAAGTGTACTTACAATTCTGGCAGAAAAACCTTTGTTCACCTTGGTATACCGAGACTATCTTACCGTTGCATTTACGCTGTGGTCGGCTTTGAGGCTGGCGTACCTTGCCTCGCCGCCCGCGCTACATTACACTATCTATCACCTATGCTATTTCCTATCTAACAACGGCATGACGATAGCAGTGCGGGTTGGTGTGGTAATGATAACTGGTTGTTGCTTGCTATATATTCGCACGTTCATCGGCTCGTTGGATATAGCGGATTCGAGTAATTTAATATCGCACATCCGGTGTTTCAATATCTCAATATAGAAGTAAATGGGATGGTCAACGGCGATTTCATACTCAGGGGTAATACCTTCCATTGTGACACTTGGCTGGTTCCATTTCGGAAACGAGGTAGCCGGATTGACCAGCTTGGCGATTAGTATTACTTTCGACTGGTTGATAGCATAAACATCATATTCGCCAGGGGGTATGCTCGGATAAGGGTTGGTGATTAAATGCAACCCATGGCCGTCCGTAGCGACTATTTTGGCAGGTTCTATGAGTATGCCGGTTATGTTGGGAAGGGTGACATCCTTGGAACGCACCTTGATGCACCAAAGAAAATCAGAAAAGGCGGTGTCGATAGTGCTATTCTGATTCTTCCGAGGCTTCTTAGCGATTACGTAAGCTAAATTGCCGGGAATAGGGGGTGAGTCGAGTACTGGTACTTTTGCTGATTCATTTTCCATTTTCATTTTCCTTTTTCATTTTCAATCTATGGTTTAGCTGCACAGTACACTTGATTTATCATGTTGTCAAGCGTTATTTTAATTGGGTGGATTAGCCTTACCTACCACAAAGAATCCTTCCTTACCTGAATCTTCACGACCCAATCCACCCTTGCCAGATAACCTTCCTTATAAAGTAAGTTGTCAAGAGTTATTTTACTTTCTCTGGTTTATACGTAATGTCATCCCAAGGACAGTCATCCCAACTAATTTGGCTTTTGAAAGATTGCGAGAATAATGATGGTTTTTCACAATATAGTTTTTCAACTTGATAATCCAATATATAGGTAGTTGCCGTATCTGTTTCACTTCGGGTTGCTCTGCCGGACATTTGTTCTACACAGGATAGGGCTTCACTCTGGAACCAGAGCCTACCCAGTGGGCCGCTATAAATTCTCGCTGATACCAACTTATCTCCGACGTATAAATACGGGCACTTAATTATTATAACGAACCTTGCTAAATCCTCTTTCAAGTCTACTCCGCGCTCACAAGATGGGCTGCATAACACCGAATCAACGGCATATCGTCCATCTTCACCCTTCGTAAATTCGTTGATAACCTCTTGCCGATTTTCTGAAGTATGAGTCACCAACCGGGGGAAGCCGACACCCTCTATTATCTGGTTGCAAAGTTTCCAGGATACCGTATGCAATATACCCCTTTGTCCTTCGTGCATGGCAAGTATCTTCTTGATAGCGGATATGAGTTTAGGAACAGCCTCATCCATTTCCTTGGAAACCACGTTCGCGACGGGCCAAATATGTACCGGCGATAATGCAGGGTCAAACGTACTTGGCAATT
>ERZ1292632.2516-Hain-H43-01um-R2-2516-length-15160-cov-22_pt1 | contig 15160 bp, 23 predicted proteins | sample MGYA00564407_ERZ1292632 | MGnify/ENA primary metagenome ERZ1292632 (study PRJEB36523, sample SAMEA6512637) | groundwater metagenome | collected 2019-01-08 | study: AquaDiva: Metagenomics assemblies of 32 groundwater samples | reverse complement strand
GCGTGGGTGATGGCCGCGCCCGGCACCGCCGTACATTCAGGAAAGTCGATATTGGCGACGGGACTCACGCTATTCGCCGTCACGGTCCATCCGCCGGTGGTGCGCGCCACGGTCTGCCGGGCGTAGCCGGTGTAGGCCGTTTCATTCGTGGCCTGTGTCCCCGCCTCGCCAGGATCCGCCGTATGGAGCGCGACGGTCAACGTGGTCGCAGGCGCCGTCGCGTCGTTCTCCGCCAGGTCGGCAATCGCCGTGGCGTTAAAAATTAGTTTTAGCAAATCGTTCTCGAACACATCAGATTTAGACAAGGTGTTTTCTCCTTTTTACTGTTCGGATCCTATGACAATTCGCACATACGAGTTCACAAAGCGAAACCTCCAAAAGAATTGTCTCAATGGAATACGTAATCATCTTGGATATGTCTTTACGTTTTTTCCCTCTGACGTGATCGAAATCCATGCACTCAGACGGGAATCTTCCGCCACAATCTACGCACGGAGCATTCTTTAATTCCGTAATACGCGCTGACCGACCGACCACATAGCGAGACAGGCTGGCCTTGCCTTTCGGAGATTGTTTATAGCGTTTAGTAATTTGCACAGCTCTCAGCTTTTCAGCAGGAGTCTTTTTCCTATAATATCGTTGCATGGCCGTCAATCCATCATGGCTCATGGTCTGATCCTCACATCTCTATCGTGCCAAGCCTTTAGACATAGATTACTCCTCGTCCCATTCCGAATTGACTAACTGCCCATTCAATCGTGCCGTGAGCCATTCATCGACCGGCTCAGGATTCTTCGCGAGTTCAAACGCATTCGTTTTTCTGGCTTCCGCCCGATGCAGGCCATACTCCTCCAACAATGCCGCCTTCTTCGTGTTCGATTGGGTCAAATCTTCGCAGACATGCCACGCGATTTTACAGGCGAGCATCTCCACAAAACAGGGGTCAAAGAGCACGGGGTTCGTCACGATGGCGAGATAGCGCACTTCGAGCGGCGCCCCATCGTTGGTCAGAATGGCGAGGCCCCCGTCATGCTGTTCAACGTGCCAATCCAAGCCCACGCGGGCCGGCTTGATCAGGCGCAGAAAGTCACTGGGCACCGGAAAGGCCTGCGCATACATGAAGGCGGGGGCCACCGATGACGCGGCCAGCACGGCGCGTTTCCTGGCAAACTTCCACAGGTATTTACGGAGTTCGTTATCGCGCTGCGATTCGTAGCAGGCGTTCACCGACTTGGCGTTACGGGAGTTCTCAGTCAGTGAGACGATGCGCGCCGCCCCCAGTTTTTGGAGGGCCAGGTTGCACACGGAGACGTCACTCGTGGCCATGCCACACTCCTTCGTCCACGAGGCGGGCTAGCGAATGGCGCCGAGACGCCACCCGCCAACCCCATCGTCTCATTAGGTAATAGGGTTGCCTTCTTTGACCTGCAAATAGCCCAGAATGGCTTGCAGGCCATTGAGGACGCCGATCTTCTGCGCATAGGCGGTATCACTGACGCGCAGTTCAATCGCCTCCCCCGACGTGGCGGCCCCCTCTGTCACCTCATTGGGCAAGCCTTCCCCGAGTACCACGGAATAGAATCTGTCGGCCATCGTGCTCCTCCTTAGTCCGCGTATCGGACGCGCAGCGCAATCGCCCCGGTCCCGGTCGTTACGGCGGTCGTTTCGACGGTACAGGCGAGATCGAGATCCGCCTTCGGATCTGCCGTCATCCCCAAGGCCTGCCAGAGCGGCTGCGACTGCTTAGCCAGCGTGTTCGTGGTCGATTCGTTGAGGACATCCACATTGACCACCGCCGCCGCGCAATCCACGGCCGTGGCAAAGAAGTTATCATCGACGACGGCCCCACCATCGCCATTGGTGCGATAGACGCCCACGGCGAACGCGCCAACGGCCTGCGCGCCACTGGAGAGGCGGAGATCGCTGATGATCGCGTTTGAGGGCACCGTCACTAAGCGAATGATCGAGCCGACCGAAAGAGAGGCCGGGACGGACGCCAAGTGCCCATAGGCACATTTTTCTCTCCCACCAGACCCTAGCCCAGGGTTATTCAACACGCGAGGGGTCGCTTCCCGATTTGCAATTGCCGTCCCTTTGAGAGTCAGATCAACAGCCATGGGTGTACTCCTTGGAGGCGGGACTGGCTACCCGCGCTCCGGTTAAGAATGAACTAGCGTCACTTTAACTATGCCTCCTAAGTACTTGATAAATCAAGCCCTGTAGGACTCCACGTTATAAATCTTGTTCTCTTCGAGTCTCGTAGCCCCGAACGTCGCATAGACATACGACTGCCAGGGTTCGCTACGGAGATCGTTGCGCCGGGAAATACTGGTCGTAATGTCGTTCCAGATCCCCAAGTGCATCCCGCTCTTACACCACACGGGAATTTCCGCGAGGTTGGTATTGACGGTCCCGCCGGTTGGCGCATTGCCCAGGCCTTTGCCTGCCACGGTCTCGATCATTTCGCAGTACACGAAATTGATGCCGAGGAACCGTTGGACTTTGCCATCCTTCAACACCGGGCGATCCCCGCCATTGAAGTCTGAGCTGATGATCTGGATTTCGTTCAGCAGGGAGGCTTCATCTGCCGCCGTCAGGCCGCAGTAGACCTCTTCCACATCGAAGTCCACGCTATTCGCCCGCATCTGCTGCTTGAGGTTCAAGAGCTTGGCCACAGTCAGTTTGGAGTTGGCCGCCCCGTACGACACGGTGACTTGGTTCTTTCCAGAGACGGCATTGCCAAACAGCGTGCTCGTCGCGCCCTGTTCGCCCGTCTTGGCCGTCGCCAGGAACGCGAGAATAATGAGCCGGTCGATCTTGCGCCCAGCGGCAAATACCGCACTCTGCGTATAGCTCGACTCCGGATCGGTGAGGAGACGGAGTTTATCGAAGGTATCGATGAGCTGCGGGAGGTCGAAATCGTTGGGCGACACCCACCGACGATCCAAGGCCGCATCGACGCGGCCCATCGGGGCAAACCGATTGGTCACGTCCTGCATTTCCACGGACCCCACCTGATCGACAGGGGACGCTTGTTTGCCGACGTAACTGCCTTCGGTCACGCACATACGGAGCTTGCTGCCCTTCTCCTGAAGGAGCAGCATCACGTTGGTACTGAAACTGATCGTATAATGGTCTGGAATATTGACGGACATGGGTTCCCTCTTAAATCAACCACAACGGTTAATGAAATAGGGTTCCCAGTCACGAGTGGCTGGCCCTCGTTGACCGACTTCGCCCGGCCACCAACGAGGAGGTTCCCGGACTGTACGCCTACGCTCTACACGACAGGGACGAGCCCTGTCAAGTTATTTCCGTCCGACACTGCCTGGGACGGCGGTCATGCCGGGATACGCGAGTTGATGGAGCCGACTGATTTCGTTCCGCGCGTCCATGCGCTGCTTCGTATCCGACGAATTGAACAACTTGGCAAAATCCTTATCGCTCTTCAGTGACGTGATCTTCGCCGCGGCCATGTCTGGCGTCATGCCCATCGCGGTCGATTGGCCGCTCATGCCCGGCACGGTGCGATCTTCCACGGCAATTTTACTCCCGATATTGTAGAGGAAGGTCATCGCGCCCTTCGGTCCCATCGTGGATTTCAAGGCATCCAACTGCGGTTGCGTCATCCCGAACGTCTCGGCGGCACGATCCACGAGGCTGGCCCTCGCGTCATAGTCGGTGCCCCACGCGGCTTTGAGTTGCGTGACGTCAGTCGCCTGCATCGCGGCGTGTTCCGTCTGCTGCGCCTGCTGCGTGGCAGTCAAATGCGCATTCCATTTCGTGGCGAGCTTCGTCGCTTGCGATTGCGAGAGCCCCGCCTCGTGCATCCAGGGCTTGATGGTGTTCGCAAACTCGCCCGTATCGCCTTCGGGCAGTGGGATCACGTATTTGTCCGCGCTCTCCGGGCGTCCCAACTTCGTATAGATATCGTTCCAGGCTTTCGGGTCATTCGCGTCTTTCGGCGCAGGGAGCTTGATGAGCCGCTCCGGTGGCACCCCGGTGGCCGTTTCCAGGTTGCGGTAGGACTTCATCACATCATCGGGCGATTTCCACCCGCGCTCCGTCACGAGATTCAAATGTTCCGGGGCCAAATTCGCCACCTTCCAATCGAACGCCGCAGGCGGCGTGGACGCAGGCGGCGAAGGATCGGTCGAGATCGTTGCATTGGGCGTTTGACTAGTCGGTGCAGGGGCCGTTGCCGTCGCAGATTCGTCAGACATGATTAGTCCTCCGGTAAAGATTTGTTGCCATAGAGCGACCAGAGCTGGTCCTCAGTCAATTTCAGAAAATGAGAAATCCGCAAGAACACTTCGCGTCTCCCATTCAAGACATCTGACAATCGCGGGTCAGCATGAAACGTCGTCTCACTCGCCCGACAGAACGTGGCGAGATCCGCGAGGACGTCGTCGGTGTCCTTGCCCTTCGTGAGAAAGACGCGCTGATAGGCCAGCGCCCGACGAGCCAGGACGCCCTTCGCCTCGTCCTTCAGGCTCACTTAGGCCGTCCCTTGCGGCGCGGCCGGTTTCGGCATCAACGTCTTCATCATATTACTCGCGGCGGGCGCGGCGTCGATCATCTGTTGCTGTTGCGCCTGTTGTGCGCGCGCCTGCCGCTCCTCGGTAATTTGTGCGAGGCTCTTCATCCAGCGCGTCGGCACACCCTGAATATCAGCAATCTCCGGAATGGCCACATCAAAATTGAACGGGTCCATCACTGCAGGATCTTGCGTCACGGCAAAAATCTCCCGCGCATGTTCGACCGTCCGCATAAAGCCCGCCGCTTCTTCTGACCGGGCCATGCGGGAGAGTGGCGAGACATACGTGAACTCGACCTCGCCCCGTGCTTCCAGCAGCGCAGGCGGCATCGGCGGGAGCAGCCGTAGCTCCCGCAACACATCGAGTTCACGCGTAATCATCGGTCCCAACGATTCACTTTGCTGCCGCCCCATCGTCGGCGAGAGCAAGGCCCCTTTCTCTCGGGCCCGCTCGATCACTTCCGTCGCCGTCATCTGCGGCGTCTCGACCAGAATTTGGAACAGGGTCACGAGAAAGAAATCGTTGATGACGAGTTTCTCCGCTTCCATCATCTTGTCGCCCACGGCGAGATTGCCGGTCGGGAGCACATGGACCAACGGTTTGCCGTCCGCATTCACGCCGCCAGGATTGAGCGCCCCTGGGCGCATCGAGAAGGTGTCGAGCACCCCGTCGTCATGCGCCAAGAGGACCGGATCGACCGTGCGATGGCCCTGCTTCAAGACCGTCTTCTTCATGTCGTTCAAGCAGCGAATCGTGGGCAAGGCCATCATGGCGGGCGAGCGCCCGTACAGTTCGCCTGGGCCGGTCACATAGCGGCTGATCGCATAGGGGAACGTATGATACCCGCTCTCGCGCACGGTCGCTTTGCCGGTGAGCGACACGTACACCGACTCGTAGGCCATGCCTTGTCGATCGCGGCGATTCGGGTCGTAGTCGGGACGGGGCGCCACTTTATGAATAAACCAGTACGGCTTGGTATTCCCCCGCGGAGACGCGGCCTCCTTCACGAGGATCTCTGGCAATCGGTCGGTCCCAAACTGTTGCACGGCTTGACGGGCGGTGAGATCGAATTTGCGCAGGTTCGTGTCGATGATCCCTTGATGATTCTCTTTGAAATAGCATTGGCCCAGATGCACGGCGCGATACCGCAGGCCGCGTTCGGCGCGCGAATCCAGCGCGTCGATAAACAGACAGCCGGTGCCGAAGGAGCCGAGCATCATATAGTCTTCATGTTTCTGGCTGGCAAAGTTGGCCGTGGCCGCATAGCGGAGCTTGAACAGGAGCCGCGTCATGTCTTCGCACCACAGTCGCACGGCGCGGTCCTTCATCAATGAGAGGTCCGAGGGCACAATCGTGTGCCACGTCGAGGAGCCTGGGGTCAACATGGATTCCATCGCGGCCGCAAAGCGAGTGAGCGCCAGGGCGGCGGTACTGTCCACCATCTCTTCCATGCGTTGCTGCCCCGGAATGATCGTACTGCGGTTCTGCCCATGGAACTGCGTGGCGTAGGCGGGGAGCATCCGCCGGGCGATGTCCTCCCAGGTCTGCTCATAGTGCCCACGGAGCCCGCTCGCGGCTTCGAGTTCGGCACAGATGTCCTGCGCCTGTTGATCGGACTCGATCATGGGTGGGCCTCCCGGCAATGGGTCAGAAAGGTGTCGCGGTCCAGTGTGCGAAACCCGCAGAGCATACAGAGCAACGAGCGTGGCCGCGCCGTCGGCAACCCAGGCGGCCCCGTCACGGGCGTCTCTCGCGTCGTGGACACGGCCACCTGCTGTGCGGCCTGTTGTTCGCGTGTTTTCATGGTGGGCTCCCTAAGACGCGCTGGCGTGACGGACTCGCCGTGCGCTGAGTCTGGAGATCGGTCAAATAGGTGGAGGCGCGTCCTTGCGCCATCGCCCGCTTCTTCCCCTCGTCCTCTGAGGCCTGTTGCACCGCGGGAGTACTGATCGACGGCATGGGCGGGAGCGTGGGGATCGGAGGGAGGGTCTGTGTCTCAAACAATCCGCCCATTTAGTAACTTCCTGAAAGGGTTCGGCCTGGGTCCGTGAGGGTCTGTGAGGCGCGACGTTTCCCGCTGGTCGGGGCACTGAGCTGCGCCCGGCGTCGTGCCAGCAGGGCTTCCTGCGGGGTTTCGATGAGGGCTTGTCGGGCCTCCTCCGCCTGCGCCTCCGCCGAGGCCCGTCCTCGCGCTTCACGGTTCTGGAGATCCTGCGCGTCCGCCTCCTGCTGCTGATGACCCGGCGTTTCGGCGGCGGTGCCGAGCGTGACATGATGCAGGAGCTGTTGTCCGTAATCAGCGGCGCCCGGTTCGCCTTGGAAGACGCCCCCAGAGAAGGGCTTTTTCTTGTTCGGATCGATCATGCCGAGCGTGGAGACGGCCACCGTATTATTGAGCAATTCCATCGCGGCACCCATACGGCCTCCTGACATGGTCCGGGCTCGGTCTGCGGGAGAGTGAGGAGGAGTCGAACCCCATCTGCCATTCGTCGTCCCCTTGCGAGGGACGCCGTGATCAGGCCGCTCTACCGTTAAGCTATCGCCTCTCCCACCTCTTCTGTAGACCTTTCCCCCCTGCGTGTCAACTGAACAGCGGATACTCCACATCCTGCGCCACCCGCTGCACGGCCCGGCGCTGACTGGTCGCGGTATCGAGGCGGGACACTTTCCGCGCAAACGTCAAGGCCAGCGCATCGCCATCGTCCGGCGAGCGGTAGCCCAAGCTGCGCAATTCTTCTTTCGTTTGCAGAATGATCGCATCGCCCGCCTTCCCGTAGGGGCGATATTCCGGGGCCGTGAGATCGCCGAAGAGGCGCGGATCGCGGTCAATCGCCCCGCCCGCCAGCCAGTCGCGCAGATCGGCATACATCTCCGTCCGTTTATACGCCCATTCGGGCGTCGAGGACGCGGCGCCGAAGAGCACTTCGCCGATGCGATAGCCCATCTCCCGCAAGCGGTCGATCACGCCCGTCGCACTGCCATCGATGAAGACCGCATCCGGACGAAAGCGGTCGATCACTTTGGCCAGTTCGTTCGCGATAAACATGTTGTCCCGGTTCTTATGGCGGATCGGCGGAATGGAGCGGGCGTCCCGGCCCCGGCGAAAGCGGAAGACGGATTCATCGTCGCCGTAGCGGGCGATATCGACGCCGAGCAGCAAGGGCGCGCCCGGATCCTCCTGCACCTCCCGCTCTTGCGCCGCCCGCACCAGATCGTTCCCGATGAACTGCGCGTTCCCCTGCTTCGGAAACTCGCCGAGCACCTCCATGCGCACCACATCGGAATCGACGCCGTGCTTCGCCACTTCCTTGTCCAACAACGCCTGGTCCATCCCTTCGACCGTCCGGACATCGAGATGGCGCAAGCGCCAATCCGTGTCGGGGTCATGGAAGCAGTCGTAGAAGCCGCCACTATTGCGGCGAGGATTCGATTGCACGAACCAGTAGCGGTCGAGGGTGGGTTCGGTAAAAAAATACGTACTCACCGTAAAAATCTTGGTGGGAATGCCGGAGGCTTCATCGAAGAGCAAACAGACGCCCAAGGGATTATGCACCCCCGCAAAGGCGTCCGGGTTCTCTTCCGACCACAACTGGCCTTGCACATAGTAGTAGCCCGTGTCGATCGCCAACTGGTCCTTCACCAATTTCGCAAACCAGGGGGCGGGACGGATGGCGAGGACCGAGGCTTCAAACCAATGGCTGTTCAACGACAGATTCATCCATTTGGAAATCTCGGCAAAGGTGCGGCTCTTCAGCTGCATCTCGGTATTCGCCGTGACAATCGTCGTGGACCCCAACCGCGTCGTCGCCATCCAGTGCGCAATCCACGCCACCTTCGCCGATTTGCCCGGCCCCCGTCCCGCCGCCGTCGCACTCTTCCACATGCGCGGCGTCTGCCCCTGCGCCATCCGGTGCCGATTCTCCAGAATATGGTCCGAGAGCGCCTCGAGATCGTCCCGCTGCCACGCCTTCGGCCCGTCTGACCGCTCCAGGACCGTCCCCGCCTGGCCCCACGGATACACCGCCCGCACAAAATTCACGAGATTATCCTTGACGTCAGGCCGATGCAGCAACCGCACCAACGCTTCTTCGTCCTGGGGCGTGCCCTTGGGCGGCATCAGGCGGACCCCGTGAGGAAGCCCGCTTCTCCCGCCCGATCCCGATTCCGCGTCACCTCGTCCTCCACCACCACCAACCCCCGCTTGAGGGCAAAAAATCGCATCGCCGCTCCAAACCCGGCCAGGAGGTGTTCGAGGTCACGGTCGAGATTGGCGGTATACTGGTAGGGGCCACTCGCCATCACCAGCCGAAAGGCATACGGCGCGACCGTCAACGGCTCCATCGTGAACACGTCCACCTCGGTGTCGCTCGTCCACGCCTCGGTCTCCGCCGGCAGACCCGCGAGCTGCTTCGCCATCGAGGAGACCCCCGCCATCAGATGCCCCAGATTCCCGTCAACCGGACACGACACGTCTCGCCCGTCCGTCGTGATCCACCGCAGCCGGTCCCGTGTCACCACTATGTCCCGCAGATACAGGCGTGCGCTCATGGGACCCCCTCACAAAAAAAATGACCCGACTCAGATTGGACGACTAGGTGGGAGAGAGGGTCCTCCTATCCATGATGGGGCGAAGGTTTTGACCCCCACCCCCCTACCCACCCCCCCCTGTCTTCGTATCCCTGTCCTGTCTGTGTGTCCACTCCTGTCCTCACTCGATGCAAGCATGGGACTGTCTCACTTGTGCCACGCTTGCACGCCACGGTCTGATAACGATCATTCTGTCAACTCGCATGTCCTTGATTGGATTCATGTGACCATCAAAGCTCTAGGGGTTTACCCTATTTCGCTCATCTGTTTGCTGATCAGCTTGTGGTGTTTGTATCAATGCAGGGACATTGACAATGCGCAGTTCCGCCATGGCGAGCGCCCCTTTCAGATCCATGCTCACCACCTCCACCCGGTCGATCAACAGCCCTGACAATTTGGCTCGGAGTTCAACGGCTTTCACGTACGCGGTCGCGTTTTCTGTTTCTCTGGCAAACGCCATCGCCCCGTTCGCCTCCTCCATCGCGACAACCACCGTATGCCCTGTTCGGGCTGCGGCTCTGTTCCGTATGGTGGACAGGTACTCCTGGACGAGTGGATGCCGGTACGCGTCATTGGCGCTACATTTACTCTTATAGCCCGCGTGTTTCGCGGCGTGCGCCTGCGGCATCCCTGTGGCGAGCAGCTCGGCGTACCGCTGTTGTTTGGGGGTAATGCGTTTGCCAGGAGAGAGGTAGCGTTTGTTGACTCGTTTGACAGGGGGATCGGCGACGGCAGCATCCATAGGGCAGGTTGTACTGGTGTGGGGCGGGCGTTGTCAAGTGTCCGTGTGGGGTGCGGGGGGCCGGTGTGCCGGTGGAACCAGGTGGTCTTGGCTCAGGCGGCGACTCAGGCCAGGGCTATGCGGTGCGCATCTGTTCGCCCTGTCAGAGTCAATGACCCTCAGCCGCTTCGGGTACGAAATGATAGATACGCTGAAATCCTGGATTCTGTCAAGGGGTAGTTCTCCCGCTCTAACACTCTCAATCAGTTAGCCTCTTGCTGTAGCGCTATAGATATGATAGTATGAGCTGTGGATAAGAACCCTCATGCCCAAGCGCTCGGTCGGCTCGGTGGACTCGCTCGATCGGCGAAGCTGTCGAAAGCACAACAAGCAAGCATTCTCGTCAAGGCCCGTGCCAGTAAAGCGAAACGAGCCGCCCTTCGAAAGGTCTTTAACGATGGGCCGATCCACTAAAGGCTATATTCAGCTCCCTCGCAGACTGCCGAGCGTCGCGCCCTTGCCACCAATTCCCCTCACACAGTATTCCATCCGGATTGATCCCACCTGGGAAGCGAAAGCCGCCCTTCGAAGGGAGAAGCGCGAAGCGTATGAACACCAACCCTACGTGAAGCGGATGCGAGCCGTACAAGCCACGACTGAGAACCGCGTGACCAAAGAGGAATGGCAAGAGATCCTGCAACGGTATTTCTATCGCTGCTACTATTGCTTTGGTTATTCTAAGACCCAGCTCACCCAGGATCATTATATCCCAGTTTCGAAAGGCGGGAAGCATACCAAGTCCAATATCGTCCCAGCCTGCAAAACGTGCAACTCTCGAAAAGGCGCAAGACCCGCCAGTTGGTATAATCCGTTCTCAGACCCAGCCTCTTGACAGCTTTGGGGCATTCCTGTCCCTCGCCTGTGCATAGCCACAGGATCAGACGTGTGGCAATCTGTCACATGTGGCAGTCTGGCGTACCATTCCGCCCCAGTGCCTCACGCGTCCGTCTTGTACACTCACAGGATTTCAATGGGTTACCGCAATACATCTCACGGCATGGCGCATGCAATACATTGAACGACCATGAGCCTCAATTATTGGTTCCTCCTCCACCAGCGCCGCCTCCGACAGCGATTTCTCCTGACCACCCTCCACCGACACGAGGACCGCATTCAATGCGCCCTGTACGCCATCAGGCCGAGCGCACCAACAGAGACCGCCATGGCCCACGCGGACGGAGGCCAGCCATGACCCGCCACCATCCCCACGACAGCACGGCCCTAGAGCTCACCGTGGAAGTGCTGTGCTCGATCGCCCTGTCCTGCGTGCTGTTCCTGTTGCTGGTCGGGGTGCTCCTGTAACGAACGAACCGGCTCAGTGAGCCAGAAAGCGAGGAGGACGATGTACAAAGTCATAGACCGATACCATCAGCATTTAGACAACACCCATAATGAACGACTCGCGGCACATAAGACTATGCGAGAACTCGACCCCATTCGGTACGATAGGCTCTGCGAGGAAGTCGAGACCCATGCCACGTATACCGTAAGACGGTACGGTATTGGGTTCTATTGCTGGCTCCATCATCCGGCCATAACCGGAGGGAGCGACCCATGGCCAGCTTCGAGGATGCCCAAAGTTGTCGCATGTATTGAAATAGCAAAAGCCTTGAACCTCTAGCCAAAAGGATCAGAACCACCGATGTCCTATTCACGTAAAATCATGGTGGACGCCAAAGCGATCATTAACCTAGGGGTGCGTAGATTCTATTGGCAGGATGCCATTGAATACGAAAAAGACCTGAAACACGCAGCGTCGGACTTACAAGACTTTCTCCGAGATCATCGAAGCCGAGACGGGTACAGCATTGATATTGAACCAGAATGGGAAGAGCAATGTATCTACTGTAAGCGAGAACCTGAGGACGATGCCGAGACCGGAGAGCCGGTCTGTTGTCGGAAGGCGAGTGAACGATGGCACGCAGAAGAATACTGCAAACTAGGGAGGATGCTATGACCGGCAAACAACTCAAAGCCTGGGCGCTCTTAGTCCAGGATGGGGCCATCATTCAAATCGACACAGGGTATAGCGTAGCAGATTGGGAGGATGTCGTGTTAGGCAAGCTCCGTGCCTATTATGTGCAAGATATTCGCCCAACCACTTCCCTTGAGGACTGCAATAACCTGGAGGACTGCAATAACCCACAAGGTGCCCGCATGACGCCCGATCAGCCGCTCAAACCCCTCAGAGCGAGATATGAGGGGATACAGGAGTCCTTGTGCCCAGGACTGCCTCATTTTGCCCTGTGGACCCTGTGGGAGGCCTTGCCGGGGCATCCCTACGGCAGCACGGTCAGTGATAGCACCATCCGAGCGTTAGGCTATTGCCCGATCGACACGCCGGAGGCCCGGCCATGAACGAACACGAGGAGACGCCACTCAGTGCATGTCACTGTTGCGGCTATGAGACGACGCTCACGCGTTACTGCATTCGTGACTCCAGCACCATCAACGAATATTGGTTGTGCCGGCTGTGCGCAGGCTCTCACGCCAGCGCCGCCATGCGGTACGGAACTGAAGGGGCCAGTCTTCACCAAACAATGTGCTACGTCGGGAATGCGGTGATTGACGCCCTACGAAAGGCCCAGCCATGAACACCCCCGGCGCCTACAAAACCACGTTCCTGAACCGCCTCTTGCGCGAGCAGCTCCAGGCCTACCTGGCCGCGCATCCAGAGGACAGCTTTAGCCGCCTGGTGCAGCGGCTGCTCACGGCATTTTTTGCGTACAAACCCCCGCCAGGCCCTTGACACCGGCGAGACACGTAAACTTTGATTCTAACTAGAACCATTCCAAATGGGAACTGAATCCGTCTAAGGGAGTTTTCTAATTGACAACGCTGAGTGGGTTGGTATAGTTAACCTACAGTTAAATAGGAGACGGGGGCGGGAATCGAACCCGCTCCTGCATGTGGTAGCACGCAGTGACAGGGGGTTGCGAGCCCCCTACCTTACCGGTCAGTCACCCCGTCTTCGGTTCTTGGTTCTGTTTGTAGAGGAAGCGAGAGCCCTTTGGTGTTGGACGTTTTGGGGCTCTCGCTTTTTTTCACGCCGCGAGCTGCGCGCCTCTTCACCCCACTTCCGCAAGCCAAACACCCCTGGCATGACGAGCCCAAACACATCATTCTTTTTCATGTCACGATACAGCGCTCCTAAAATAACGTCTTTGCTCGCCATCTTACCTCGCGTAGCTAGTGCGGCCATAATCTCATCGCCTATGTTTCTTTTTCCATCGAGTATTCGCAGCTTTCATGGCAATCTCTACTTTCCGCTTCTTGGTGAGTGCTGCCGATCGGGCCGCACCGCCTCTTTTACCTAATGCAACGGCAGCAGGATCTTTCCTGCTCTCATCCGGCATGTTCTTGGAGTCGTCGGCTTCGCCTACGCTCAGCTCGACAATGAGCTTGCCGAGCTGGTTAGGGTCGCGGGGTCGCTTCGGGTGTGGCTGCATACCGCTAAGCATGGCACAGTCGCGGCAGCTTTTCAATCACCGGTCGGATTCAAAATGATGCACTACCGGGATCACAGAGGGCTTGACACCGGCAGGAAAGGCGTGTAGAGATGAGGGACAATTTCACGCAATCCATCGGCGGGTGGATACAGGGCGTTCCTCAATCTGCCGAAAGGTAGGTTGAGAACATGAGAGAAGCCAGCGTTCTTGCCGCCGCAAGGACTCTGGCTTTTCCATTTGGGAGGCACGATGGAGACTATCGAGTATATCGAAGGGGAGTGCATGCCATGACGGAACGGTCTCCCGCGTTTCAGTTCTACGCCAAGGACTGGCGTGACGTGAAAGTGCGCCGGATGTCGCTCGCGGCGCAAGGGGCCTACATTGCGATCCTGGCCGATATGTGGGTGGACTCCAAGGACCAATGCTCGATCCTGAATCACCCCACGTTCCTGGCACGCGCCTTAGGCATTTCTGAAGCAGAATTGAAAGAGATTTTTCGAGAAATTCAGTGCGAACATGAGCCATTATTTGAAGAATTTGACAGTCGCCTCTACTCTCGTCGCCTAGAACAGGAAGTCATGAAGCAACGCAAGTTCTCGAAAGCACAAAAGAAAAGAGCGTTATCACGATGGGATAAACCAGTTGTTCCAATGGCATGCCGGAATGATGCCGGAATGATGCCGGATGTATGCTCTTCATCTTCTTCTTCATCTTCTCTAGAGGAACAAGAGAAGGGAATCACGATTGAGTCGATTCTCGAACACTGGAATGCAATTACCGGAGTGAAACCCTGTCGCCAAGCGACCGGAGAAATACGAGAACGGATCAATCGACTTCGGAAGGAAAAGACTCCGCAGTGGTGGACGGACCTGTTTGCGAGTATCGGGAAATCGAAGTTCTTGACGGGTGGGGTCTCTGCGCGTCGTCCTGACGATCGCCCATTCCGGGCGAGTCTATCATGGGCTATTGGACCAAAGAACCTCAGTAAGATTGAAGCTGGCGATTATGACGACGGAGAAAATACCGCGGTCCCCCTCTCGTGTCCCTCTCATCCCACGAAAATCTTTACCGATGCCAAAGAAAAACGCAGCCATGACCAACTCTATCACCCAAAATTTGAGGGGTAAGCTATGACCATCGACCAATTCCTGGCCGTGTTTCCCATCATGAAACCGACCCGTAAAGGCTGGGACGTGTGTTGTCCGGCACATGACGACCGCTCCCCCTCGCTTGGCGTGATGGAGGGAGAGGGCGGGCGCATCGTGCTCAATTGTTTTGCGGGGTGTACGACAGAATCTATTTGCACAGCATTAGGACTTCACCTGTCTGACCTCTTCGCCGATACGCCGATAAATGGCCGCGCCGAACCACGCCTAGTATTGCCCAAGAAACATTCACCACGTAAGCTCGCGTTCGCCTTTGAGTTGCACGCGTTGGATCTACAGATGCAGGCCGACAAGATCATGGAGATGGCATCGAAATGTGACGACTGTGACACCTGGACGAACGAGGACCACGATCTGGCAATGCAGGCCGTGAGCCGGGCCTATGCCTATCGGGAACGGGCGCAATTCTGTGAATCGTATGCCGATCATCTCAGGGAGCGTGATTATGAGCTTAAACGACTTACACTTAGTTAGCCGTCAAGCGGTGGGGCTTCAGCCGGACCTTGACGTGTCGGCTCCGATCTCGCTTGATGCGCTGGCAGGTGATATCTTGGACCTGTATGAAACAGGGCTGCAACCTGGCGTGCGTCCTGAATGGATTTCACTCTGTCCGTTCTATACGGTCAAGCCAGGGCAAGT
>ERZ1292632.2515-Hain-H43-01um-R2-2515-length-15162-cov-4_pt1 | contig 15162 bp, 31 predicted proteins | sample MGYA00564407_ERZ1292632 | MGnify/ENA primary metagenome ERZ1292632 (study PRJEB36523, sample SAMEA6512637) | groundwater metagenome | collected 2019-01-08 | study: AquaDiva: Metagenomics assemblies of 32 groundwater samples | reverse complement strand
AAATTCCTCAATCATCGCTTTCCATGCCGACGCCATCTCAAACGCTGCCAGTTTCCTCGTCATGTCCGTAACGCCACAAGGACCGCTGCCGCTTGCGTCGCGGCATCATCGGAGGCCGTCGTCTCCACCCATCTCGCCCGCCCCGGCGCATCCACATTCCCCATCACATACCATCGCTGCACCGTCCCCCACGTCCCCGTCCCATCCGTCTTGAGCACCCGCGCATTCATCGGATTCGTCCCTAAGGCGGTCTGTAGCTGTGCACTCGTAATACTCATGGCCTTCGTTCCTTTCGTGTCTCTTAAACCAATTCTGTGGCCCCCAGGACCCATCATTCAATTGGTCTCTATCAGGAAAGGCCCCCCCTGTCAAGATGGAGCATGCAGGGAGACGTGTGTCGCGGAAAGACCCGACGTGGATGGCTGTGTACACCTCGGGTTCCCTTAATAGCCAGGGGGAGCACCGACAAAGCCCTCGGCCTTCCTTCTGCCCAGCCATGCAGACAGGTCAATCCAGAATGATTCGCACGCCTGATCAGAAGGAGAAGAGTTAACGTAATACATCTTATCAGACGTTGCAATCAAATCAACGAGTTACAGAAGAACCGTGGAACACTTACTCGTCAATAGGGGGGAGATAAGAGGGGGATACAAGATCTTGTGGTATCAGAGGCTTCAGAGATCGATCAACAATAATCACGGTCTGATCGACCTGAGAATAGGACTTGTCTCCGTAGAGATTCGGACGCCTTCTGGCGTAATCAAATCGAGCATATCGAATAACCTCTTTAGCAATGCTGATCTGCTCTCGGATTCGTGCGATGTCTAATTGAGTGAGCGAATCGTCTAACAATTGCTCTCGTAAATCCTCAATGTGCTGATCGGCCTCGGCGATACGATTCACGAGGCATTCGGTAATGATTTGGTAATACTGCTCCTCACCAAGCCCACCTAGCATCCAATTATAGAGTGTCGCTCGACTACATTTGAATGTTTTGGACAACTGAGACATCGTTTCACCGGCTTGATAGCGGGACACAATTTCAGGCAGCTGAGGGTGAGCGGTAGGGGAGAGAATCAGATCGGCCATAGCGGGAGTATAGAGCCGATGAAAATAAAAATCAACGACCGCTCGCTACGAAGTGGCGTTCTCACTCGCCACTGAGCCGTATTCGGAAAGTAAGACTTAGGTCTTAGGAGCAAGATTGATGCCACTCCACGATATCAATGGGTTGCGACTATCCACAGTATCAACAGACCGTAAAGGCGATTAACTAGGTGATCCCCTGGGATTTGGCGGACTCTTTGAATTAGATCAATGGGCTACAGAGAGGCGGAAAATGGAAACTCAAATATATCATTCGGCTAGCTAATTAAGGGGTGTTTTCGCTGTCCCATTCTTGGACTGTATCGCATCAGATACGGGCATAATGCGACAGTGACCGATCCTCGCTCTAGTCGTGCCGTTTCAGCGTTCTCCCCACTATCCACAGAAACTCGTAGAGGCAGAATGGGGCAATGAGCTTGATCGTATCGTGGAAGATACATTTACAACCTATTGAATTGATTGATCAAATCACATTTCAACGATGGCCCACATTGTGCAATAGGTAAAGGCATGGGACGCAACATTCAAACAGAGGAAATTATGAGCAATCTAAAACTAGTCACTGCATTTTTGGCATCGGGGTTATGCGTCATCATGTTAAGCCAATAACAGGAGGATCTGATCATGAGAGATTTAATCGCCGAATTGCTTGCCCCGATTATGCACAAATCAGGCTATAGATTTTCCAAGGATTTTAGACGAGGGACAACATGCTATCACCGGATCATCTATCGATGGCTCAACACGGTCCTGGCCAACGAGCTAGCCGATATTAACTGCTGACTAGGGGGACAACATGAAATCATTAAAATTCGCATTTATTCAATCTGGGTATTGCGTGTTCGGTGTCGGCTATACAGAAGAGCAGGCTATTAGTGACGCCAGAAAATGGCTTGAAGGCGAGAACGGGGTACAGGGGGGCCTTTCATGGCGCGAGACACGTGCCCTACTCTCAGATGACCGAGATAGCGGATTCGCCCTGATTTGCTCCCATGACGATGAATTTGATAGCTACCTAAAAAATCAAGGGGGGTTCGTGAAGCGTGGCAAGGGATGGTACCGACACTAATTTAATTAGCAACCAGGGAGGCATTGTGACCAAATATCAATCAAACGGCACAGTGGTGGAATTGCGATTTCAAAACGGAGAAGTGGAACCGCGTGCGTTTTGCCTGGATTGAGCTATAACCCGCCACACTAACTAGGAGGATTTGGCCCATGTTCACACTCAAATTTGAAACCGATAACGCGGCATTTGAAGACGAGAACGCACCCCATGAAATCAGCCACATTCTCGGAGTCGTAAGAGGCAAGATCGAAGCGGGGAAGAGCGTCTAGGCCAATGACCAAGTTGGAATTTAAGACGATGGGAAAGGGGTAATCATGACACTCATACACCGGCTCGGGATCAATGGCTTTACCTCCTGCGGGACCCCTGGAAAGGCTAGCTGCTATGGGGTCAACGTAACGTGTCCGAAGTGCAACGAGCTAGATCGACCCATCAGTAGGGCGGATATCCTCGCGTCAATCGAGGACGCAGCAGAGCAATTCAGAGAGGCGCAGAGAATGATTGACAGGAAGGAGAGAAATCGTGTGTAATGCACCCGACGTATTGATCCTGTTGCAGCAGGACTCGGTTGTTCCGCCAGGAACAAAAAGGACCGCTCTTCGAGTGCTGCAACGCTCGCGGGGTTGGTCCTTTTTTTATGCCGGTTTTAACCGCTTTCTCCCGGCTTCGGCAATGAAAAACGTGAAATTCTCTTTCCTGGTGGCAAATAGCTATCAGCGCGGACCAACGGTGCTTGGGCCTGGAAATAGGCCGTGTCTCACCGCCGCGACTCAGTCCAGCTGAGCGCCCGTTACACAGAGATGTTGTGAGCGAAAAAAGTGTTTACGCTACAACCTCTGTCTATGTCTCCCTTAGGGGAGGACTAGGAAAGAGAATCCGAAGATTTAATCAATGTGGGGATTTTATGCTTGAACTGTTGATCGTTGCGGTGGTGTTGGCCGTGCTTGGAGGCCTGTACTGGCGACGACACAGGGCCATTAGAGCGATGTACGAACTTGAGAAGCGGCGGGCCATCTTCTGGCAGGCACTCATAGGGGATGAAGATCTCGTGGAAGAATGGATACAGGCGAATCGTGCGGCGAACGAGAAAATGGAGAGGCGGCGCACGACTGGGGACGCCTTCCTTAGTAATCAAGCAGACTTAGACGCGCATGTACAAAATAGCACCTATCAAACGTTAAATGAGAGCACCGAGCGGCGGCGCATGATTCGACAGGCACTTGTGAATAATCGAGAGGCCCTACAGGATAATTTGCGGACCACGAATAGGGTCTACCAAGCGTTAGAAAAACGTCAACAAAACCAGAAAGGAGACCGATAATGGATCTTGTCAACCTCTCAAATAGAGCGAAGCGGAAAGCCTTGGAGTTGCCGGAATTCCCGCGGCAGAATATGTCCGCCGTTGAGCGAGTGGCCGTGGATGATTTCTTACGCGAGATCGAGCACCAGGACATACAACCCCTTACGCCCTTTCGCTGGTTGATTGCCGGTCTCTCCATCGTTGGCCTGGTCGCCGTCTCAATTCTGGCCTACTGGGGGGCCTGGAACCTCTGCACCTGGCTCTATCACATCCTGGTGAGCCTATGACGCTACGCGATACTCTCGCGCTGGAAACTATGAAGAGGCTCATTGATAAAGGCTATCCATTGGATCTCGTCGCTGTGCGATCGTACGGGATGGCAGATGAGATGATGAATGAGCGTGGCAAGTCTGAGATGCAACGGCTGGGAGCACGCGACGAACGCGAGTCAAACCCCTAGGAGGCAGATAATGGGAACGAATTATTACTACTACGAAAAACCGCCGTGCCCGACATGCGGACTCGGCAATAAGAGGCGGCATATCGGGAAAAGTTCGCCTGGCTGGACGTTTGGGCTGAGGGTGTATCCAGGATATCAGGACACGACGGAAACAGGATTGTTCGTGGAGAGCATTAAGACGCTAGAAGATTGGATTGTGCTGTTCAGTCGGGAGGGATCGGAAATCCGAGATGAATACAATGAACGGGTCCCGGCGGCATTCATAATTGAAACCATTACGAACCGATCCTGGACAGAATCGCCTGATTACCCTCGCACGGCGAAGTGGTGGCAGCAAAATGAAGCGGAACCTGGACCCAATGGGCTCGCTCGCCGACGTATCGGGGAGTACTGCTGTGGGCATGGCGAGGGGACGTGGGACTATATTGAACAGGCATTCTCGTGAGTCGTTGGTACTGCATGGACTGTGAGACCTATCACGTTGGGGGGCAGGAATGCCCAAGGGGGGACGCGGTGACACTTCACGAACGAATCTGGGCCTGTGAGGGACTGTATCTGGAATACCTCTACAGCGGGGATCTGGCGATGGCTCGCAATTATCGGGCGGAGGCCCTAGGGCTGAGCGGGGAGTCTGCCTGCTGGGAGCAATCCGCCTGGGACTGGCAATGGCGAGGGTGGCAAGATCGACAGTTGATTGTGGCGGCAGAATCAGCGAGAGCGAGGAATAGACGGCAATGGAGCGAGGAAGGATAGCTAACTTCCTGGATTGGGGATAGACGACGGCTTGCATCGGAGAATACGGCCCAATGCAGGCCAGGGAACAAGGCCCGATTCGCGGTAGGGCGTGAAATCCCCCAACCAGGGACCAACAGGAGGACAGACTATGACAGGACGTGAACTTAAAGACTGGGCCGCACAGGTGCCCGACGAGGCGACAATCGAGACGAAAGAAGAAGGCTATTCTCGGTGGCTTGAGAAATTCTCGCTGCGGGCGACACTCCAGCAAGAATGGGATTACTACACGAATTTCGAAAAATCGATCGACGCGGCGAAGAAAGAGGGAGCATGAGCCAGAAAAAATAGCAAGACCCGTTGACGTTCCTCTCTGGTCAGATCGTGAAGCTCTGCGTGGAGAATGCCGGGCAACAGAAGCAGATTGACGAATTAAAGAAAACGGTACTGCGGTTGAGGCAAGACGTGGATCGACTCGACCCAGCACTACAACCTGTCATGATTGGCAAATAAGGAGACGTATGGACCAGTATTCATCAAAGCTTGTTGCAATCGAGGAAATTGATAGTCTGGATGTATTTCAAAACATGGCGCCCATCTATGAGGCGCGCGTACGCAAGCTGTCGGTTATAGACGCAGCCACGCATGAGCAAGCCGCTCTGTTCATCGGTGGATTTAAGACCGCTGAAAAGTGGCTCGAAGCCAAGCGAACTGAATTAGTGAAGCCGCTGAACGATGAAGTGTCGGCCATGAATAAGCTCTACAAGCCGGTGATTGACACCTTCCTAGCGATGCGGAAACGAGTCGAACAGATGAAGGGTGAGTATGAGGAGCGGGAACGAAAGCGCATTGAGACGGAACAGCGGAAAGCGATTGAGGCAGCAGAACATGCACGGCTGATGGAAGAGGCCAAAGCGGCCAGTGCGCGGATCTCGGCGCGGATAGCAGCCGGTGATGGCGACCTAGCCGCAGCACTAAAATTCGAGGCTAAGGCCGATAAATTCGACGCCAAGGCGGAGGCCATTATCCCGGCCATGGTCCAGCAGGCACAGAACACGGTAACTCTAGGCGGCTCAACCGTGAGCGAAACAAAAGGCAAACAAGATTGGCAATACAAGGACGGACGGCCCAAAGACGCCAAGGTTTTTGGCAATGACGCCATGTTTAGCGAGTGGACCCGGCTGGAATGGGGCGTCTACAACAAATACTTCTGCGTTGATCCTGTGCGCGTCAACGCGGCATTGAAAGCTGGGGAGACGCTACCGAAATGCTTCCTCGTTGGGACGACCTACGGCGGCACGGTGGTCAGAGGAGGGAAGTGATGGATATTGAACCAAGATTTGATACTTATCGCACTGATTTCATCGTTTGTCCCTATTGTGGGCATGAGCAGCGGGATTCATGGGAGTGGTTTTCTGAGCGCAATACTGACGCCGAAGGTGCCTGTCAAGCCTGCGACAAAATCTTCGAGGTGACGCAAGATTACGAGGTCAACTACACCTCTAGGAAGATGCCAGATATGAGGATGCCAGATGGACATTGAAATCGAAGCCAGAGCCCTCGTGCTGAAATTGCAAGCGGAGCGGTTTGTGGGCAAGCTCACGCCAATGGAGGCCTATCGGATCTTTGAGCTAATCGTGGGGTACGGGAATGAATGTGCCGGGGAAGGCAGTAACGAACCGTACCCTTTTCGTTGAGGAGGTGAATTTATGACGCCAGGCGAAGCACTCTATGACCATATTATGGATTCGCTGAAGAGCTACGCGGTCAACGACTACGAGCTAGGGAAATGTCTGCGAACGCACCGGCAGGCGATGGTTGAGGCGTGCGAGAAGGCGGTAGCGGGAGCCGATGACGTAAATGCAAAATTGCACAACACAATCCGCCTGCTTGACCTACGCATCTCCGACTTGCTGGAGCGTGTGACTGAACTTGAGTGCCAGGGGGATCATTTGAGTATTAGAACGAGGGATTGCGGGGAATTGCGATGACCTGGACTGTTGACAGAACTGCCTCACAACATTATGCCGACGACACCGGGCGGCGCTATTGGAGCGTGAGCCAGGTACGCAACAGGATGGACCCCGGTGCGTTTGATCGGGTGGGGAAAGATGTACTGGCTAAAGCGAGTCTGCGGGGTCAACTGGTGCATGGATACGCGGCGCTCTATCTCATGTACTTAGACGGCCTTGTGCAAGTCCCCGAAGTGCCGGAAGGCTATGAAGGCTATTGTCAAGCGGTACGGTTGGCCTGTGATCAATTAGAGCCTGAAGTGCTCGACCTTGAGGAAATTGACGGCAACCTGAAGATGGGCATTGCGGGCACGAAGGATTTCCTGGCTGGTGTGACGTGGAAAGGGAAGCGCAATAGAGTCGCGCTGTGCGATTGGAAGACCGGCGCACCGACCAAGACGGACCCGGCGCAACTGATGTTGTACCACACGTTCCCGTCGAACGAGCACGCCGAAGTGTTGCTCGATATCTACCTACGCAGGGATGGGACGTACACCATCGTCGAAGTCAAAAAGAAAGACCATGCTCACGATTGGGCTGCGGCCTTGAATGCGATTCAGGCACTGAAGATCGACCAACAATTAACGGAGTGGAGGAAGAGGAAATGATGACGCATAGTGAGAGTATCAAGAACATTGCCGGAAAGCTCGTCAACGTGATTGCGGCAATGGGATACGTCAAAAAGAACGGGAGGAACACGTTTCAAAACTATACCTATGCCACAGAAAGCGATGTGGCTGATAAGGCGCGGGAAGCCTTCGTCGCGCAACGGTTGTGCCTGGTGCCGTGCGTGATCGATCGGACCTACTATGAGAAAACGACCGTAAAGGGCAGTATCGAGCTGATTGCACGGGTGACGATCCAGTACACCATCATTGACGCCGATAGCGGCGAGTGGGTGACAACTGAGATGGTGGGTGACGGGCAAGATGCCGGGGATAAGGGGATCTATAAGGCGATTACAGGGTGTCAGAAATATTTCTACGCCAAGCTGGGGCTGATCTCCACGGGCGATGACCCGGAAGAGGACGGAAAAGACGAGAAGGCGGACAAGGGGCAAGCCTCGACGACGAAGCAGGCACAGGACCTGGCGGTCTTGGCCGGACAGGCCGCATTGAAAGCGAAGCGTGAGGCCGTGAAGAGTGTTCCACCTGAGGCGATCCCACAGGCCCAACCAGTCCCACGACCGCAAGACGCTCCACTTGCTAGTGAGAAGCCCTTTCTCGTTGGCATCGGTGGGACCTGGCAACCACGACGAGACACCAACAAGGGCACCCCTCCTGGCAAATTGACGGTGGAAGTGCAGGACGGATCAGAAGTGATTCTCGACGTGTGGGATAACCACATCATAGAGCAAGGCCCGAAAGGTGTGCTGTGCGCGTTTACCTATACGCTGGGGAGAGAATTCAGGGGCAAGGTCCCCTTTGTCCTGGAGTCGATTGACGCGTGCCAAGAGGCAGAGCTACCGCCACCTATCGACATGGGTCAGGCCTACCGGCAAGCCATCATGCAGGCCGAGACCTCGGCAAAGCTGAATGCAATCATGGGCGAAATTGACAACGATATGTTGCTCACAGATGCAGAGGCCAAGAACCTCTACGACGTGGCAAGCAAGAGAATCTTTTCCTTGGCTTGATTAGTCACGACACATTTTACTGAGCATAGGAGGGCATCATGGCTGGAGATCTAGCAAGGATTGAAATTAGTAACGACATTATCGGGCCACTAGTGCAAGCACAGTTACAGGCGTCAATCGTGGCGGCGATGGGCAAATCAGAAGAATTACTCGGGTCGGTCGTTCGCACAATCTGCAATTCTCAGGTTGATGAAAACGGGAAACCATCCACCTACCGAGATAGCAAACCGCTAATTACGTGGATGGCCGAAAAAGCCATTAAAGAAGCGGCGCATGAAGCGATAAAAGAATGGTTTGCCGATAATCGAGCAGCCATTAAAAAGGAAACAAAAGCGGCGCTGACCAAGAACGTCAAGGGAATAGCTGAAAGGTTTGCTCTAGGCCTAATCGAGCTGACAGGCACAAACTACCGGATGAAGATAGAAATCAAGACGGAACAGCAATGACTACGGTCCGCCGGTACCGCTGAACCGGCACTGTTTGCACAATGACTTGTGTGAACGGCAATGGCAGGTCAACGAGTGATGATCGTTGATCCGGTTCCCTCGCTCGCAAGGGCGGGGGAACTGTCCAGACCGTAGAGAAATGGGGGGACTTCGTGAGCGTCACGCCATATTACGATGACGGCAGGGGAATTCAAATATTCCTGGCTGACTGTCGTGAAATTTTACCGCACTTGCCCAAGGTGGATCTCGTCTTAACCGATCCTCCCTATGGGATCGGTGAAGCTGCTGGGAAAAACCGAACACGGGGCAAGCTGGCTCCTGCGACAGATTTTGGCAACGACACTTGGGACAATTCACCACCGCCCCGTTGGCTGTTTTCCTGGCTGATGGAAATGAGCACATATCAAATCATCTTCGGTGGTAATTATTTCGGTCTCCCCCCGTCAAGTTGTTGGTTGGTGTGGAATAAAGACAACACGGGTGATTTTGCAGATTGTGAACTGGCGTGGACGAACCTCCCGATAGCGGTTCGAATGTTTACGTGGAGGTGGAATGGCATGCTGCAAGAGAATATGAACAAAAAAGAAGAGCGTGTGCATCCCACGCAGAAGCCCTTAGAGTTGATGAAGTGGTGTATCGCTGTACAGAACCCTCAAGCCACAATCCTAGATCTGAACGCTGCACATATTCTTGATCCATTCATGGGATCGGGAACCACGTTAGTCGCAGCGAAACAGATGGGGAGAAAGTGTATCGGGATCGAACGAGAAGAGAAATATTGCGCTATGGCGGCGCTGAGGCTCGCACAAGAAGAGCTTCCCCTATGACCGGCGACCGGCTCACCTACTGGCTGATGGCGAATTATATTCTCATCGCCTGTGCCTATGCCTGGGATGGGAACTGGCCGAAAACTGCGTATTGGGCTTGTGCATTAGGCATAACGACGGCGGTTGTGTGGATGAAATGAGGGGAGGTATGAACGATGAACTGGACACAGCGTTTTCTCAGATGGGTGTATCCGTCCGGAAGTGTCATTGCCAGAGTGCAGACATCCGTAAAAATCACAGGCGCAGAGGGCTTGACCTGCGACGAACTGGCGGCGAAGTGGGGGATGCACCAGAACGACCTTGCGGCGCGGTTCTCGGCATTGCGGGACCAAGGCATGATTAAAGACAGCGGGGAGAAGCGGAAATCTCGCAAAGGCAAGGCGTGTATTGTCTGGGTGGCGACACATGTCAAGTGTGTGGCGGTGACGAGATGAATGATATCACTCCAGCACAACTCCATATCCTCCAGCATAGCCTGGGGCTGGATCAGTACGGGAGAGGCACATTTTGCCGGAACTATTTTGCGACGGGGAGCGATTGTGATGATTATCCTGAGTGCCTCGCTCTGTGCGGACAAGGGCTGTTGCGTGATAGTGGACAACATCGTGATAGCACCATGCACACGTTTTACGTCACCGAACAGGGACTAGAATATGTGGTAGCACATAGCCCGGCGAAGCCGAAACGAAGAAAGGCAAAGGTGTAGCCATGAAATCCATCATCATTGGCATTGATCCAGGGCTAACCGGGGCAGTCGCGGTCTTCACGAATGGCGTCTTCACCACGGTCTACTACCTCCCCGTGATGGAGAACGGCAAGGGGAAGGCGACGGTGAAGAAGAAGATTGATCAGGTCGAACTTGCGTGGATACTGGCTAAGCATGACCCTTACTGCACGCACGTTTTCTTGGAAGAGGTCTCGTCGATGCCGGGGCAAGGGGTGGCGTCAATGTTTTCAATAGGGCGGACAATCGGCGCGATTGAGGGCGTGTTAGCCGGGTTAAATATTCCCTATACGCTGGTGTCACCGAAAGCCTGGAAACGGTTCCACGGGATCACGAAGCCTCCACACAAGAAGGATGCCAAGCTCCAAGATTTGGCACTAGCGAGGAAATTATGCCCAGAGGTTCCCTTGGCCAGGATGAAGGATCATAATCGCGCTGACGCCATCCTCATTGCGGCGTATGGAAGTCAAGTCACATAGAGGTGAGCATTGACAGCTCGTTGGGGCCTGACTACAATCAGCTACACACCCCTCGTGGAATCAGCACGAGTAGACTTTCCTAGTGCCGCTACCACTAGGACCAGCAAGGCCCCTCCCTCTCACTGATTCTGAGGGGGCGGGGCCTTCGCTATTTGGAAGGGATCTATGCCTTACCTCAACCTAGACCTCGATTACTTTTCTCACCCTAAAGTCATGCGACTGATGGGGTGGTTAGGGTTTGACGCGGTCGTGTATCCCATCAAATTATGGTGCTACGCTGGGAGGTATCACCAAGAGAAGGGGATCTTCGATAATTACTCCCCGACGGAGGTTGAAACGGTGCTCGGCTGGCATGGAGAAAATGGAAAATTAGTCGATGCATTGGTGAAATTTAATTTTATAGAAAAAACAGCAACCGGGTACATGATTCATGACTGGATTGACCATGCTGGACATCTCGCCGTGTTCAAAAAGCGAGCAAAAACAGCAGCTAAGCAACGTTGGAAGGCGTATGCTACAAGCAATGCTAAACGCACTGACAAGCAATGCTACACGAATGCTCCTAACCATCTTATCTTAACCATACCTAACCTAACCATACCAAGCCATACCAAAGAAGATATTTCTACCGAGGTTTCTCCTAAACCGTCGGTAGTGCCAAAGAGTGCCGCAGCGTGGGAAGCATACCGAGGGGCCTACCGATGTCGGTATGGGGTGGACCCTGTGAGAAATAAAACCGTTAACTCTGGACTTTGCCAGGTGGTAGACAAGTTGGGGGCAGAGGATGCCCCAAAGGTCTGTGGGTACTACCTCACCCACCCAGGCCAATTTTATACGACCGCCATGCACCCGGTTAGCCTCCTCGTACGGGATGCTGAAAAGCTCAGAACTGAGTGGGCGACAGGTGTGCAAATGACACTCGCGCAAGCGCGGCAGGATGACGGCAAGGCGAACCGTGGGCAAATGTGGTCCAGGTTGATTGCCAAGGAAGAGGCGAAAACGAAGGAAAGTGAAGGCCTAGTATGAGTGACGTCATTAAGCTGCTAGCGGTCACAGCTGAGGTGCTGGGTACTGAATGGTCTGAATGTGCCGCTGAGGTGGTCGCCGAGGAGCTGCGAAGGTACCCACTGGCGACAGTCAAGACGGCACTCGCTCGATGCCGCTGCGAATTGCGTGGCCGGTTGACACTCCACGATATTCTCGACCGGCTTCCAGGTGGGCACCCTGGGGCTGAGGAAGCGTGGGGGATGGTTGCTAAATCTTTAACCGATGAGGCTGTGACGGTGGTGCGCACGGAGGAAATGCGGCAAGCCTTCGCCGCAGCTTGGAACCTCAAAGACGACCCTATTGCCGCACGCTTGGCGTTCAAGGAGACCTATACGCGCTGCGTGAATGAATCGCGGGCACATCGTCAGCCGATTCGGTGGAGTGTGAGCCTAGGCACGGATGCGTCAGGGCGTGTGCCTGTACTCAGCGAGGCGGTCAAGGCTGGATACCTAACCGCAGAGAAGGCGGCACGGTATCTCCCGCCTGGCGAGGCGTCGGAAGAAATGCTCAAATTGGCTGGGAGCATTTCAGGCCTTCCCATAGGCTAGCCTCTAATCGTGCAACCTGAGCCAGTTCTGTTCCATGGCGGGCCTATTGCGAAGCGTAGCGGTGGCTGCATTTGCAGGAATGGGCAATGAAGTGTATCTAAAATGATACGAAGGAGGTCTCTCATGTGGATCATCAGTAAGTACGCGAAGCCGGAGGATAACGCGGAGCGGTGGAAAGTATTGTGTCTAGGTGAGACGTACTATTACGTAGCTGGTGGGCCATTACGTTTGCCGATGTCAGACTATATCCAATGCCCAGCCCATGAGCGATGGGTACCGGTGAAGGCCCATGAGATGAAAATTCACGAATACGAAGTCCTCGGGTCTCATGGGTGGAGTAATTATATGCACCAGCACGACGGCGAGCGGTACCGATACGCCGCCAACGACCGAGGGGAGCTGATTGTGGAAAGGCTGGTGAAAGATGAGTGACTGGAGCCCAGTGAAGAGAGGTGAGGTCAAGATTGTTGGGTTTGATTCTGGATGTACTGGTTTTAATGAAACGATGTGGATGAATTATATCTATGACCCGTCAAACACCTTTTACCGCTTAGCTGTCAATGATAAAGGGGAGTTAATTGTCGAGCGTAGACATGCCAAAATTAGTAAGTTCGACCCAACAACGATACGCAATTTTGAATGATTGAGGGAAGAAAGGTGAAGGATGAGTAAAATTACACGTTGGCAACAATCCGACGGACGGCGAGAGGATTATTTATTCAAATCTCCGCTTGGGACATGGGTGCCGTATGCTGAAGTGCGTGAACTCGTGAAGGAGTTAGAAGAAGCGAAGAAAACCTTGGCGTTAGTTGACGACCGCAACGAAGGGACCGTTGAATTAAATCGACAATTACTTATAGAGAACCAACAACTCACCCGCACCATTCGCAATATGCAATCGGATTGCCAGGAACACGTCATGGATCTGGCGAGGGCGCTAACAAAAACGAGGAACCCATGCCCTTAGAGCAATTACTACTCATATTGAGCTGTATCATGTTTGTACGGTCGCCTGACTCAGGATGGGGCTATGTGTTGTTTGCCTCCGCCATCATCGTCATGATAGCAAAGCTCAGTCTGCATGAGTGAGGAACATAAATGATAAATGAATGGCAACGGCTAAACAGATGTCAACGCTGGCTGTTTGACGTGTGGTGTTGGTGGGCAGCATGGAGGGGGTACGACCACACAGAAAGGGTCCAGAAGATGCTGGATCAAGGGCAAGTGGTGACGGGATGGCATTATGTTACGCGCACCCTGCACGCACGAAGGACGTTTTGTATTAAAGGACACGCCTGCTTTAGGTACAAAAGACCGAGACCATTGATTATCACCGACAAGTAAGGAATTACCATTCTGTTATCACCAACAAATAGGTCCTACGCGGACGGTTCCTCGCGCTTGGCCTCCACTTTCTGCTGCGCTGCCAATATGTCTGTCTTTTTGTTGCTGCTCATGGATGTGCCATAGTAAAACCCAATGATCGCAGCCACACTCACCGTCAAGGTCCCCACGAGAATGTTCGCGATTTGCTGCTGTGCTTCCTGGATGGGGAAAAACAGCACGGCGAGGATAATGATGTAGTACCCACCGATAAACGCATAGGCCAGATTGCGCTGTGTCTGCTCTGAGGTGGTCATGATGAGGCCCCCCTATGGATATCTGTACGCAACCCGTTGACCGATTGCCAAATATCTCTGGTGCTCTGTTCGAGCAGTTTGTGTCGCTCGTCGTCGTGATGCTCGTGCATTTCCTGCCATGTCTCAAGTCGTCCGACGCGCCCATTGAGTACCGAGAGGTGAGTCGTCACGAGGTTCAACGCGAGGTCGATTTTCTCAAATCTCGCGGAAAACTGTTCTTGCATATCATTCAGTCGCCAAGAAAAATACCACCCAATGGCCCCGGCCACGGTGCTTAGTGCGCCGATGATCGCCCCCACCATGCCGACGGCATCTGATGGCCCCATAATTACACCTCCACTGAAGTCGGGAATTGACAATGCCAGCGGACGAGTCCGCCTTCTTGCTCCAGGAACAGGCCCTCTTGAATCGTCATGTGCGCCTATTCCCGTCGTAGCATTTATCGACCCACACCCAGCCGCAGGCACACCGTTTCGACTCGCTCAAGTGCGGCTTTTCTAAGATCGCGTGGCACCACGGGCACCGGCGTTGCCAGATCAGCGTCACAGGACGTTCGTTTGTCCGATCTGCACCCAATCACCGACCACAGAACTGTAACGCAATTCAATGGAGTCTCGTGGCCCAAGCGCGATGGTGGTAGCCGAAAGCCGGAGGTTGCTACTGGCGAGCGTCCCTTGATCTTGGATCGTGATGGTGTCGGTGGTGTCGATGTTCGTCAGAATGAGAATCTGCCCATCTTCGCCATCGGGGATCGTCGGGGCTGATGTCAGCGTGTAGTTATTATCGGCGTCGAGGTCCACTTCTCGCGAGACTGGGAGAATGGTATTCCCGACGGCGGTAATCGTCTGTTTGAAATCCGTGGCCCGCGTGGTCGGACTCGCCACGTTATTCGCTCCAATTCGGATATTGCGTGCCGTCGAATGGAGCTTCACGCCCACCGTGTTCATGCGGTAGAAATTGTTTCCAGCGATGTCGATGTCCAATGCGGTGCCGCTGAGAAATTCAATCGCATAGTTGAGGAACCCGTTCCCGGTAAAGAAGTTCGACCCAATCCAGCCACTCCCTGCCGTGGTGATCGTAATGGCTCGTTGCCCTGTGGCCGTGGCGTTTTGATCCGCATCCATTTCAAAGGAAT
>ERZ1292632.2071-Hain-H43-01um-R2-2071-length-17596-cov-9_pt2 | contig 15173 bp, 22 predicted proteins | sample MGYA00564407_ERZ1292632 | MGnify/ENA primary metagenome ERZ1292632 (study PRJEB36523, sample SAMEA6512637) | groundwater metagenome | collected 2019-01-08 | study: AquaDiva: Metagenomics assemblies of 32 groundwater samples | reverse complement strand
ATCATGTTGAGGTTTTACGATATATTCGTAATTCCTGTGCTTCTTATATGACTCGCCATTGTGATATTATTTCTATCGAACAGCAGCAGCTTTGGTGGAAGACGATAAATCGTGATACGTGGCAAATATATCTTTACTGGTATGGCAATATGGCCGTTGGTTTTGGGGTTTTAAGATTAGAAGATGGTAAATATTGGGTGACTGGTGGATTGCTGGAAAATGCCAGAGGGCATGGGCTTGGCAGAGAATTGTTCACCCATTTGATCAATTTTGTTAAAGATGATATTTGGTTGGAAGTATTAGAAACAAATACAATTGCGCATAAACTCTATATGAAGTTAGGCTTTGTCGAGACAGGCCGTAAAGATGGTGTTATTACTATGACTTTAACAAAGGCAATATGAGCAATTTAATTCAACAACACAATACTTTGTGGAAAGCATTTTGCAATTTACCTAATGAATTTGCCAATATAGAATTATCATTTGGTTGGGGAATAGATTTTATTACGTGTAAAGTATGCAAAGAAGGTATTATGTATTATAGTTGGGAGTATGAGTTTCATCATGCATGTGAAGGTAAACCTGGAATTTACGATATAGATCATTATAAACAATTGATAACTGAACATTTAGTTAAATGCGACGGTACGTCACATGCTAATAAAGGTGGCTGCTGGAAACCATGGGAGTAATGAAAAAATAACAATGAACACAATACCACTCTTCAAGGTCAGGATGGCAGATGAAGCTCCACGATATGTTCAAAAGGTGTTGGACTCAGGCTATATCGGAGATGGGCCTAGAGTAAAAGAATTTGAACAAGAATTTGCTAAATTGGTAGAGGCAAAAGAAGTTAAACCATTAATGGTCAATTCTTGTACGTCTGCTTTAAATTTAGCCTATCATTTGCTTAATCTTGGGCCTGGTGATTCCGTGGTGAGCAGTTCGATCACTTGTTTCGCCACTCACGCTGGTTTATTGCATCGTGGCGTTAAGATTGTTTGGGCAGATGTTGACAAATATACTGGTTTAATTAATATTGTAGATGCAGCTAACAAGATAGATAAAACAACGAAAGCTATTATTGCAGTTGATTGGGCAGGGCAATTACCAGATTATGAGCTACTAAGGGAATTAGGCATTCCAATTGTAGAAGATGCTGCTCATTCCTTATTGGCGACAAATAGAGGGCAGCAAATGACTGGAAGTGGCGGGAGCTATCTAGCATGGTCTTTTCAGGCGATCAAACATCTTTCCACCAGCGATGGCGGATGTTTACTTGTCCCAGCAGATCGATATGAAAGGGCTAAAAAATTAAGATGGTTCGGCTTAGATAGAGATAAGGGTGGATTTAGAGCTGATCAAGATATTGTAGAAGCAGGATTTAAGTACGCCTCAAATGATGTAGCGGCTGCTATTGGGTTAGCCAATATTAAAGATGTGAGATTGGCTGTTGAAGCACATCAAAACAATGCTAAGTTTTTTAATCAAGTGTTTAAAGATTTGGTAAAAGTTTATGTTCCGGTGTTAGAAAACTATACTGAGCCATCTTGGTGGTTTTATCCAATTCTTTTATTAGATGGCAAATATATGGAGTTTATTAGTTTTATGGCTGAGAGAGGAATTCAAACTGGTAAACCACACAGGCGAAATGATAGGCTTTCTTGTTTCAAAGCTTCAAATACAATTTTGCCAAATACAGCTTTTTACGACAGCCATTATTGTGCAATACCCTGTGGGTGGTGGCTTTCTGTTGAAGATTTGCACAAGATTGCAGATGCAATTATAGAATGGGATAAAAAATAAATGCGAGTTGGCGTTATAACCTCTAATAATGAGCGTGGTAGCAGCATTCTGCGTGCCCATAATTTTATCAAATATTGGCCAGATGCTACATTATGTGAATTTACAAAAATTAATAAGTATGATGTTTTGTATATTCAAAAAGTTCATTTGCCACGAATTAACAAAATGTTTCGTGGGGCAATTGTGTTTGATTTATGCGATTTAGCTTGGACAGAAGGTGAGCGCAAAGAAATGTTTGAAGCCGCTGATGCAATTACTGTATCGGCAATGCCATTAAGACAAATATTTCTTAGAGAGTCTCGTGGTAAACCTGTTTATCATTTGCCAGATAGGCACGATTTATCACAATTTAAGTTAAGTAAAAAACATGAAGGTGCGGCTGAGTGGGTTATTTGGTATGGCAGTAGCATTTATTTCAAAATTCCAGATGAATATAGCAAATACATTAAAGATTTAGGGTTAAAGTTTAAAGTTGTTTCTGATAAAAATTATCCCAATTGTGATTGTTCTTTGCTTTGGGATTGGAACACTATTTATTCAGAAATTGTGGCATGTGATATAACAATTAACCCACCATTTTCTCCATTAAAAATAGACATAATGCCAACTAATAAAAGTAGCATGTCTATGTTGTTAAATGTTCCCGTTGCGCATAGTAAAGAAGAATTAGAGAAATTAGCAACAGCTTGGGGCAATGAACGCAATGTTCATATTAACAGAGAAGACTTCAACGTGAAACTTTCAATACGTCGTTTAGCTTCTATATGCCATAAGTATATGAGATTAGCTAAACAAACAAGAAACTGACATACTCCCATGCCTAAAGACATAGGCTTTCTCGCTCACTTCTTGTAATTAATAAATATGGCAAAAATTTTATTCGTTGGGCTGTCTGACGCTGGGAGTTTTGCCATTAGAGCTAAACAGCTTTGCGAAGCTCATGGCGACGGTTGGGAATACGGGTCATTGCAGGGGGCGATTAAATTTAGACATGATTTTGATATTTATTGCTTTATAAAAAAAGCAGATCGCAATGTGATAAGGCTATTGCGAGCCGGTAAAAAAATTATTGTCTACGATATCTTAGATTCTTGGCGGCAACCACAAGACGATGTGCGATGTCAAAATGTAAATGATGCACTTAATCTATTTGCACAGCGGTTTATGGAGTATAGATTTGATGGGGTAATTTTCCCAAATTATAAGATGCTGAATGATTTTAGGAATTTGGAATATGTCATTAACCCTGTTCACATTTATCATCATTATTGGCCAATTATTAAACCAATTGTGGTGAAAGAAAAGCCTGAAATCTTGGGATATTGGGGTGATCCAAGATTTTTAGGAGAATGGCTTCCTTTTTTAGTTCAAACTGCTGAAAGGCATGGCTTAAAATTTGTTGTTAAACCAGACTATTCTCAAATAGATATTGGTGTTGCAATTAGAGGAGCGCCATATAATAATTATTTGGCAACTAATTATAAGTCACCAGTTAAATTGGTAAATTTTTATGCTGGTGGTATTCCGTGTATTTTGGGCGAAGAAGCATCTTATAAAGAAATAGCGAATAAAAGAGTTGTCTTTGCTAACGATTTTAATTCGTTTAAAACTGCTTTAGCCAGAATGCTAAGATACGATGTGCGATTAGCTGCCCATGAAGCATTTATAATAGAGAAAGACAAATTTTCTCTTTCTGCTATAATAAAACAATATTCTCAATATTTTAATATGCTGATGGAGAAAAAATCTAATGGAGGGTGAAATTAAAGTCTGGGGAATTAATCGAGAGCTGTGGAGACACAACTGTTGTGAAGCCCATATTCTTAATTTATCACCTAGCAATGGGAATCCTGTTTGCTGCTCAACCCATAGCCATGCCGTTAAACAAAACTTGTTTTATGTGTTTAGCGGCAGGGTATTCATCATTGCAGATGGACACGTTAGCAATTTGACCGCTGGACAATCAATTACTATTAAACCAGGCCAAGTGCATCAATTTTTAACAGATCAGGAATCAATAGTTTTAGAAATTGTTTGGGCTGAATCAATTACTGAAGATATAAACAGGGTTACTTCTGGCAAGGAAATGACAAAAGAAGAATTTGAAGCTGCTGTTCTACATGCTGTTGCAAAATAGGAGAAATAAATGGCTGCTATTGAATCAAGAAATATAAACGAAAATAAAACTCTTGTTGGTTTAGCTAATGGTGAAACACATGCTCATGAGCACATGGTGAGAGAAAATACCAGTGCTAAAAAGATTAAATTAACTGCTGCTTTTGCTGCTTTGGGTTTAGTGACTGTGAAAATAAACACAGAAGTGGTTGCCCGCAAGTTTACTGGAACAAATACGCCCAATGTGGACTTTGTTTTTCAATCTGATTTTACCGTGATGGCTGGAAAAGAAATTAAAATTGAAGTGCTTAATCAGTCTGGTTCCGCTTCCGATTGCCATACCAATATTCAACTTGAACAAAGCTAAGGAGTTAAAATGCCAGATTGGACATCTAGACAAGCAGAAGGCGGCGTTCCTGCTGATGCAACATTTGTTACAGTAAGCGCAGAAGGTGACTTATCTGCTGAAACATTGCTATCTTCTTTAGCATTATTGAAAGCTAACAATTTGTCCGATGTTACTGCTGCTGCAACAGCTAGAACTAATTTGGGGTTAGGAACTGCTGCTACGTTAAATGTTGGAACTGCGGCGAGCAACATAGTTCAGCTAGATGGAACTGCAAAAATGCCAGCAGTTGATGGATCGCAGTTGACTAATTTACCTGCTGCGGGCATAGCAAATGTTGTAGAGGATTTGACCCCACAACTTGGTGGCACGTTGGATGCTAACGGTAAGCAAGTCCGATTGGCAAAAGGCGCTGACGTTGCGAGTGTTGCAGCGTTGGCACTCGGAACGGATGGGAATTATTTCGACATTACGGGCGTGATAGCGATCACGAGCATCGGCACGCTTGGAATTGGAACGGTCGTCACTCTTCATTTTGATGGTATCTTGACGCTCACACATCATGCTGCGGATTTGATTCTGCCTAGCGGAGCGAACATAGCGACAGCGGCAGGTGACGAAGCGACGTTCATTGAATACGCTGCTGGGGATTGGCGATGTGTGAATTACACAAAGGCTAATGGCCAGGCGGTAGTAGGTGGCGTAGCTGGTTCAGATGGGCAAGTTCAATACAATAATGGTGGTGTGATAGGTGGAGCAGCTAATCTTTTTTATGATGATACCAATGGTAATATTGGAGTTGGCTTATCTTCATTTGGAACAAATGGCACAAAAGTAGTGGGAGTTGGAGTTGGGGTAATTCCCGATGATTCGCCAGCAGATGGAGTTCAACTTTATGTTCAAGACGTAATTCAAATGGCAAATTTGGTTTTGTTGCTAAATTGTAATGGTGTTGATGCTGGAATTACATTTACAGATACTGGCCCAGAGGCTCATGTTGCAACAGCAAATGGTAACGCTCAAACAGATACTGCTCAGCAGAAGTTTGGAACGGCATCTGGCCTTTTCGATGGGGCAGGTGACTATATCTCGATTCCAGATCATGCTGATTGGGATTTTCTAACTGGCAATTTTACAGTTGATTTGTGGGTTAGATTTAATTCTACGGCTGGCGCTCAAGCTTTATTCGAGATTGGAAGCTATAACAACAATACTGGTATCCTTCTGCAACAATCGTCTGGAAATTTGCAGGTTTACATCAACGGCGGAACTATTGATAAACAAGTATCGTGGTCCCCATTGACAAATACATGGTATCACATTGAAATGAATCGTGATGCCAGTGGAATTCGTCTCTACATTGACGGTGTAGAGCAAGGCACACCAACAGCAAATAGCGAGAGTATTGGTGCTACACAGGGTGTGACAATCGGAGCACGATTTGATACGGCCATATCGCCTTTCAATGGGTGGCTTGACGAAATTAGAGTTTTGAATGGTAGAGCAGCACATACGGCTAATTTTACACCAGAGTTGGCAGCCTATGTTCCAGGCAATTTAGCCGAATTGAAGGTGCGTGATGAGGCAGGAAACATTACAACACTTTCTCCACATAATTTTACCGTAATCCCTGAAGGCAGATCGGAAGAGATGGCGTGGGCGCATTATGGAGAAAAGGATGGAAAAAGAATAAACGTAGATATGCTTAAAATGGCTCGATTGGTAGAGCGTCTATCTGGAGAAAAATTGGTACATATTCAATGAAAAATATTTTAATTTGTGGGGGATTTGGTAGCGTTGGATCAGCTTTAGTTTCTGGTTTTTTAAGAGATAAGCATACTGTCACAATTGTCGATCCAGGTTATTTTGGCCAAGACCCAATTGGGCTAAACGATAAAGTTGAAATCATAGACAAGGAATTTGAATATAATTGTTGTTTGCTTAATAATTATGATTTGGCGATAATTGCTTGCTACGATTATGACTATTTGGAATTATTGTCAAAGGATAAATTTGATTATTTAACCGATAATCTTAAAAAAGGTATCAATGAAAAATGTGTTTTATTGTCTGATTGGAGGGCTTTAGTTAAACTAGATTCAAATGCCGCTAAACTAGAAAAAACTGTTTTAGAAAAAGGCGGTCAGATAATTACGCTTGGCTGTGTTTACGGTTGGTCATTTAGAGTAAGGTTTGATACCATTATCAACCAAGCCTTTTTGCATATAGTTAAGAGACATGAATTTGAATGTCAGGACGATGGAAGACGATGGCTGCCGATTACTGGAATCCATAAACTTTATTCTAGCCTTACAAACTGGTTAAATGGAAACAAGCTTAATCAACAATTGCTTTGTGATTCAATTTGGCGAGTTTCTGAGCTTGCTATAGCAATTAGGAATCAAATTGTTGGCTTACTTGGTAACGATTACCAGAATATCAGATTAGGGTTTGGCAGTAAAAAGGATGAATTTGCTGGATTTAAATTTGAGAATTTAGATTTAATTGATGTTAATCTTGATTCATTTGATTTTGAATCAAATGCCATGATTAAAGGATTAACAACGACCGATTCTTCTTTGTTAATTGAACCAAATTGTTTTCCTTCTACTTTTTATACGTCATTAAAAGTGTTTGAAGAATTCACTAAACAACATGGGAAGTTGTTCACTTAAATTATGGCATATACCACTCAAGCTAGAATTATTTCTGGACTTAATCTAAAAGCTTCTGATATAGATGCTGATTTTCTTTTAGCTGCCGACTCTGAGATCGAATCTCGTACAGGTATTGTTTGGGAAGAGACTGCTGCCGGAACTATTTTGTATGTTGATGGTAACGAAGAACGGTTTATTCAATTACCAACCAATTATATAAATGCAATAACGGCAATTACAATTCAAGATATTAACAACGCTAATGACACAACGGTAGACACTGACGATGTAACTATAGACAACGATAAGGCGACTGTGTGGCGGCATACTGATGCAGAGTTAAGTGAAAACTTTGAAGAGAGTGCTCCAATCTGGCCTAAAGGAATTCGTAATTGCATTTTTACTGGAACATTTGGCAAAGCAACACCAGAATCAATTAAAGAATTAGCTACTTTAATTGTGTGGCGTAAAATACTTCAAGTTTATGGTAAGCGAGTTGATTTTGATTCGGTGCGTTATGCTACTGGCCGATTTAACGAATCGTTGATGAAGCGGCGATCAATTGATGAAATGATTGAATATTATTTTAAAACTATAATTCCAGTGACTCCAAGTTTTGAATGGGGTGTTTTGGGAGCAGTAAAGCCATAATCAAACAAATGTCTGTTACTTCGATATTTAAGCATAAATGCAGAATTCTTCGTAGAACAGTAACAGGGAGAGATGTAGATTCAAATGATTGGATCTATACTCTTTCTACTGGCAGTGAATACAATTGCCATCATGAGGAAGTATCTGGCGATGAAATAGGGCATATAACTGGTGATTTAAATAGGAAACTTCATCGTTTCTATTGTTCATCAATTCCGCAAATAGCAACTAAAGATATAATTGAATTTGGTTCCGAGGTAGCAACTAGAACTTGGGATTTTAGTAGAGAAGATAGATGGGAAATTGAGAATATTGACAGCATGGGGCCGTGGATAGATAATCATTTGCAATGCTTTATAAAAGCTATTAAGATAAGCTGATGTCATTTTTATCTCTTGAAATTAAACAAACTAAAAAGATAGCGGCTAGGATATCTCCACATCATAGTTTAAGTGGAACAATTGGCGAAGCTGTCAATAGGTCTGGGGCATTTTTAACAAATCAAATAATTGGCAATGTAGCTATAGATGCTGGAAGACTTAGACAAAGTATTGTAGGCTTTCCGTCTTTCAAAGGAACAATAATTGGCGGAGGGCATCATAAAAAAGAATCTATTGAGTCTTTCACTTATTTAATTACTATAGATACAACGACAGTAGGCGCTAAAGAGAATTATGCTTGGTTTGTGGAAGGAAAAGCCCCGTCAAGCATGGGGCCAAAAGGAGCTAAAAGTGGTGGGCCACGATCAATTAAACCAGAAGATTTAACTCCAAAACAACTTCAATATGCGTCACAGTATTTAAGCTATAAGCAAGGCGATAAGTTTGTGTATTTCTTTAAGACCGGGGCTAAAGCTTATAAAGTTCAACCTTTCATTCAACCAGCAATTGATAATTTTAAATCAATTGTTGGTGATACAATTATGCTTGGGGCCAGGCGCTTTATGGGAATTTAAATGGACGCTGATTTTAGCACAAAACTTTTAATTTATTTGAAATCACTAAGCGATTTAACTACATTGCTTGGTGACGGCGGAGATTCCATTAAGCAAGGTTATGCTTATCCAATTGGCAATGAAGGTAAAGGCCCATTTGTTTTATTTTTGCACAATGCTGGTCAGCTAAATGATAAGCTACCTTCAACAATTGGATCATTAGCGATTTCAGTTTGGATGGATCGCAACATTTCTCAATCATCTAGCAAGCTAAGGAATATCGTCAACACGTTGAGTAAAAATTTAAAGCCAGAAAATACTGGCGATTTGTCAGATTCAATACTTACCGATGATCCAAGCATAACCAAAATAAGAACTATGCAGTGCCGCAGAATATCGTCTCAATATGGATATGCAGAAGATTTGAAATTTTTGTTTAATGAAATGCGATATTTAATTGTTTTATCTGAAGGGGAGAGCTTCACACTTGCAGATGCGGGCGACATTGATTGGCAATAAATATGCAATTATTGACTAAAGAACCAGAACTATTACTTGGATCTAGATTAGAACCAAATTTCTATTTGCATTTTGCAATAGATGATTGTCCACAGCAAATAAATATTGCCTATCGAGTTCAAGATTCTAATTTCGTTGATGTCTTATTTAATCTATTTAAGACAAATGAAATGATTATGAAAAGCAAGAAAAGCGATTGGATTTCTAAATATCCAGAAAAGAGCCAGCGTATTTTGAACAACATGCTTACGTGTATTGATGAAGCCATTAAGGGTATGTTTATCAATGTGGCGGGATTGAAAGAAGTAAGAAAAGCTGAAGATGGGCTAGATATTGCTTTGATATTTGGTTTTGAGGTAATTAAAGATCAAGGAGAAAAATTTACCCACCGAGATGGGGCGACGTTTGCAATCAGATGTGATAATTTTCATATTGATGCTATTCGTGCTCTGGTGAAAATATACAGAGAGGCTTGTGAAGCTGCTGGCACAGTTTCATTTATTGGGCCAAAATCAATTGAACAATCTTTAGATAATCAAGCAAATAAGCTAATCCATATTGTTCATCAAACTGGAATTAGAATGTTGGATTCTTGTCACGCCATTTACCGTGGGAGTTAAATCATGTTGAAAGAAGAGTTTGTAAAAAATAAATTGGTTAAAGCAGATAACGCTGAGCACAAAATGCGATTAATGAAGAAACGTGCTAGGAAATGCAAAGAAAAAGAAGCAGAAGAAGAGATCAAGAAACATGAAGGCAGATTTTCTGTTAGTAAATTAGATGGATTTATTTAATGAGCAAATCCGATTCAGGCTTACCAAGACAATTAGGTTAATTTTATGAGTAAAAATGATGATGGTAATAGTAGACGACAAAAATTTTTAGCAGATGGAACATTGATGGACATCGTAGATCCAAAGGCTATTTTATCAAGAAACATTAGATTACCTAGCTTAACAAATAATGGTAAAATTAATTTAATAGTTAAAGGTTATCCGTTTTATAATGGAGGATATGGAATTCATACGAGAGAACTATTGTTTGGAATAGGCGATAACTATCCCAATTTTAATGTTAAACTTGATGCGTTGCCTACACCTGTCGATGTAGATGTATTTACTGAGCGCAGGCTTTTATTTTATCAAAATAATCCAATCAATATCAATCAGGCAATAGAAATTGCAGCGTGTTGCCCTGCACATGCTAAAGCATATCCAAATAATAATCGTAAATTTACAATTATGCACACAATGGTTGAGACTTTACCTATGTCTCTTGATAGAGAACCAGGAAGCTATATCGCTAAATGGTTAGAGCCAGTAGATGAAATCTGGGTCCCGTCTCATTATGATAGGCAAAGATTTTATGGCATTTGTGCTAGTAGCAAATTAAAGGTAATGAATCTTGGCGTTAGAACTGATTTGTTTCATCCTGATGTTTCGCCAATTGAAATCTTAAATACGAAAGATAAATTTGTTTTTCTTGTTGATTCAACTTGGTCTCCACGAAAAGGAATCAAATATATCTTAAAAGCTTTTTCAATGGCTTTTAAAAAATCAGATCCTGTTGTTTTGCTATTAATGACAAAATATGGGACCCGCCCTTATGGCTATTTGTATCCTGTTTGTTCTTGGTTATGGGGAAAGTTAAGAAAACAAAAATATTTGCATAAGTTGCCAGGTGTCAACTTAATTGAATATTATGGTGATTCATATTGGAATATTCCAAATTCTTTTAAGCGAATCGTTGAAGAAGAAAAAATTGATTTGAGTCAAACACCAGAGATATGCTTGCTTGATATTCCAATTCATGAAAAGATACTTCCTCATTTCTATGCGTCTGCTTATTGTCTTGTTGGCGCTTCTCTTGGTGAGTCAACTTGGCTACCAGGTATTCAGGCACTTTCAATGGATATTCCAATTATCCAAATGAGACAAAATTGGGGTGGTTATGGCGAATATATTGACACTATGTATTCTTACCTATACGACAATGATGGGATGATTGATGCCGATGAAGAACTGACAAAAGGAACATCTGATTACTACGCAAAGCAACAGTTTCCCAAACCAGACGTAATGGCATTAGCCAGACGAATGCGATTGGTATTTGATAATTATGCGACAGCCAAACAAGAAACAAAGCTAGCTGGCGATATTGTTAGGGCAAATTGGGATTGGGATGAAAAACTGAAACCTGTTGTTAAAAGATTAGAAGATATACATGCAGCCATCTCTTGAAGGTTTGCCAATTAATAGTTATGACTTTTTTAGAAAATTGGGATTAAGACAAAATGTAACCATAATGTTTAGGACGGCTAGGGGATTTGGCTATAGGGCACAGCTATATGGAAAGCATACTAACCCAATTAAAGTCAATCGCTGTTATATAAAAATAACAGGTAAAATAGATGATCATCATTACTTGGCAGAAGCTTCTTTTAGTACGGCAGGAAGTTCTAAATATTATAGAGATGGAGATGTATTTGAATTGTTTCGTGTGAATCATCTTTTAACAACTGGGCAGAAAATAGGAGATTTTCTTATCACAGGATCAATTTGTTCTTATGCTTATAAATTTCAACGTAGTATGTGGTGTCGTCAGTATTTTGCAATTGCATTGATGAAGGAGTAATTTATGATTAACAGATTATTTGTATCTGCTGCATTGATTGGTTTAGTTGGTGGTTGTGCTAATAGGCAGCTTGTCAATAGGGATATTAAATCTACTATTGCTGAATCAAAGATGTTGGCATCTGGCATCAAATCTACTGTAGAAGATATTGCAAGGCTAACCAAAGATTTGCAAACTGCTGGAAAGATAACGCAAGAGACGGCAAATAAAGTAAAAGCTGTCTATGAAAAGGCACAAAAAGCACAAAATATATTTCTTGATTCTATTAAAGCTTTAGAAACTTTACACATTACTGGTGTTGAAAAATTAAGCTTTAAAGAAGTATTTGATAATAAAGCAGCATTGCTTTTAGTGTTAACTGAATTGCAAGAACTTTATCAATCTGTTTCTAAGTGAAGGAGTTGCCCATGGGGTTAGCAGTTATCATTGGTGAAATAATTCTACTCGCTGTAAAGAATGCTCCCAAACTAATTGAAGCATTTAGTGGTTTAGATCCTAATAGCCCTAAAGATAAGGCTAAAATTGAAGAATGGTTTGACAAATCAGTAGAAGATCTTAAAATTAGAGATTGGAACGATGTATAAGAAATATCTTGGCTCCCTGTAGAAGAGGGAAACGAAGCCTTGCTGCGCTAATTGGGGGACCTAGCCAGCAAGGCTTTTTTATGTCTTGAATTTAAATCGTAATCTGATAATATATTAAATATCTGATACGATCTTTGGCAAATAGATATCTGCCCTAGGCCAGAAAGGAATGAGTGTATGGCTTTTCAGCCAAGCCATGGTTCATTGAGCTTACAGGTGCCCGACGGGGTATAAATAATTCTATGTGCTCCTATCGCATAGAGTTACACCTGTTCAGTTTTAGATAGGAGGTAGAACATGAACACTGTAAGTGAAACACTTTGTGCTGATGGCTATGTTTGGATTGTTGTTCAGTTTACTGATGAAACGTTTCATCGGTATAAGCGTTGTAGACTAAATTGGATGTTAGCCAATAGACAACCGATACCGAGAAATTACGTTATCCACCATAAAGATAAAAATAAACTGAACGATAGTCCTGATAATTTGGAGTTGTTAACTAAAGCTCAGCATAATGCCAAGCACGCAAATGACAACTCCAATAAGCAATCTGGACTAAATAATTCTGTAAGCAAACCAGATATTGATACTGATCGGCTTATTGAGTTATTGAATTCTGGATTAAGTCAGCGTAAGGTTGCAAGTTTGTTGGGCTGTAGTCGTGGACTTGTTGAGGCTAGGCTCCATATAATTGCTAGACAAGCTGTTATTTGTGATTCTAATCTAAATGGACAGCAAATCTTGGCATTATATGAGCAAGGTGATTCAATGTTAAGAATTGCCACAGCTTTGAATTTAAGTCAAACACGAGTATGGCGAATCATCAATGAATCAAGACGTACTGCTTCTCAGGGAAACCTGAGAATGATAACCGGATGAATTCGGTGGATCTCCCTGAAAAGGGACAATACCGAGCCAAGCCCGATAGGGTTTAAGTTATCGGGTGGGTGTAGAGACTAGGAGAATGAGTCCCAACAATAATTTCTCCCACGAGACTCCGGCACCTGTTAAATGGTGAAGATATAGTCCAAGCTATCTGGTAACAGATAGAAATAGAATTTAAATGATTCTATGATAATATAACTGATACCTTCTCTGTCGGGACTATCAATGTCGGCTCTAATAATCTTGGTGTCGCAACTGAGATTTCTGTGAGCTATGACGGAGATATTCAGATGTACTACGGTGGTGATTATCGAAAGCCTTTAGCTGCCGAATTGGGTAATAGATCTGGCGAAGTTCGTGCCAGGACTGCTCGATTCGATATAGCTGAAGATCCTCTTGATAATGTCTATGCTACTGTGACTTTAGGCGTAGGGGGGGACTCAGGTGGCCTTAGCGGAAGTTTGACGGCATGTAAAGTGTCGTCATTAGAGGTTACATCTTCACAAAATGAATTTGTGACTTCAAACTTCACCATGATCATCACTTCGACGGAAGCTTCTTCTGCATCGAAGGGTGGGGCATGGCAAGCGTGGGCGTAAGTCTTTACCTAGTAAATACTTAGTTTTGCCAAAATCAAAATTTAAGCCTCTTGTAACTAACCTATCTAAAGAGTTAGCGTCAGGAGGCTCTTTTTTCTTTTTATCACCTTCTTTAAAAAGGGATTGATTTCATGGCTGACAATAAACCTACCGTATCTGGCCGATTTTTAACCATTACGTTGTTTGATGATAAAGAATATCAAGTTGCTCGCCTTTCTGTGGCGCAGCAATTGAAGCTAGGGTCTATCCAAAAAAGCATAGCCAAGATTCAAAAGCAAATAGATGAAATCAATAAATCAGCTTTCAAAATTGATAAAGACGGCAATATTGCTGGACCTAATGAAAGCTATGATGAAGAAAAGGCAACTAATCAAATTGAGGAATTGAATCAACAACAAATAATGACTGTTGCCAAATTATCTATTAATGGATTAAAAGATAAGCATCCTGATTTAACTTTAGAGCAGCTTACAAATATTGCTGATTTAGACGTAATGACCGAAATGATTTCCTGGATGTTTGGAGGGCGTCCAGGTTTAAATTCCTTTCGCAAAGGTCTTGAGCAATCAGCGTAGTCCATTTGATTTTGATAGCTACATTGTTGATGCACAAATCTATTGGCGAACTGGTTGGCGAAGAGAATGGATTCAAATAGTTGATACGTTAGCTTCTCGATATGGTTGGACTATAGAATATATCGAGACATTGGAGTTAGATTTCATAATGGCTTTGATGCATCAAGTAGCTATCAAACCTCATTTTATGTATGTTAACGAAGAACTGTTAAAAGAAGATGAGGCTGACCTAAAAATAGACGAAGACAAAGAAGAAATGGTACAAGTAGCACAACAACCATATTCTTGGCAACCAAAAACTGTTGATCGTGGCTACACTGAAACAGAGCAATACGAGCGTGCTAAATTAGTAAACATGATGCGATCTGCTGGTGTTCCTAAAGAAAAAATTAAAAAGCAGATTGCTAGGATAACGCCAGAAGTGATGGCTATTCATAGGGAAATAGATAAGCACGTTGCTATTATAACTGGCGGTAGTAGGACAACTGGAAAAGAAAAATATGAGGCTCGTGTTAAGATTAGTGATTTAGTGAAACGGCTTTATAAATTAGGTGTTGTTGTGCCTATTGGTGGGGGAAAATAAATGGCCTATGAGTTAGGTCCGCTTACTGTAACAATTCAGGCGAATACTGGTGACTTTCAGAAAAATCTGAAATCTGCTGCTGGTAACTTTGTTACATTTGTGCGATATTTGCGGCGGATTAGTTATCAGCAAAGTGAGTATATTGGCAAACAATTGGCTAATGGTTTAAAACCATTTAAAGCTGCTTTGCAGAATGCGGTTGATACGGCTAAGGGGCAAATCGAGGCAATACAAAAAATAAGCACGGTTACATTTTATGCAGATATAAGTGACATTACAAATA
>ERZ1292632.2514-Hain-H43-01um-R2-2514-length-15179-cov-6_pt1 | contig 15179 bp, 12 predicted proteins | sample MGYA00564407_ERZ1292632 | MGnify/ENA primary metagenome ERZ1292632 (study PRJEB36523, sample SAMEA6512637) | groundwater metagenome | collected 2019-01-08 | study: AquaDiva: Metagenomics assemblies of 32 groundwater samples | reverse complement strand
GACCTCTGGAGGCTTAACAAAGTCAACGCCACACCGGTGAACCCGCGGCTGAACACCGAGGACAATGCCGCCGACATCGGCAAGGGACACGAGTTCGCAACACAGCGTTTCAACACGTCCTGGGACGTGCAGTTTCAAATCGAGAAGTACCTCAGTTCACAATTCGCGGCCTGGGCTTTCGCGTACGCGCTCGGTAATGTGGCGCCGAGCGGCGCCTACGTTTACACCTGCACGCCGCTAGACCCCGTGACGGACGGGATTGAACTGCCGTATTTTTCCGTCCTCGAACAGATCCGGCCGGGCGGCTCTCCCGTGTACGACAATCTGGCGATCGGTTGCGCTATCGCCGCGCTGAATCTGGAGGTTCAATTCGGGCCTGGGCGCGCGGCTTCGAAACTGACCGTGGACGTGGTTGGTTCCGGAAAACTCGTCACCGACAGCACACACGGTCTGGTTGCGCCGACGGCCACACCGGAAGTGCTACTTCCGAGCGCCGGTCTCGAATTCACGGCACTGACAGTGGATTATGTCACACTGAAACGCATTCTGGCCGTTCGGGTCGGCTGGAACAACAACCCACTGCTCGACCTCGGCTTCTATCCCGGGTGTGGCTTCCAGGATGTCGGAGACGGCACCAGCGGCGCGATCCGTGGGCGCATCTGGGCGGGCGTGAGGACGGCAACTCTCTCCTTCGATTGCCTGCTCGAGCCGGGCAGCGCGGAAGAGGCGGCGCTGAAGGCGGGCACGACCGGGACCGTGACAATTCACCTTGCTAACGGCGCCAGTCATGATCTGCTCACCACCTTCCACGACGTCGGCCTCGCACTCGTGGAGAAGGGTGAAATTCAGGGACTCACCCAGGCAACCGTCACCTGCACCCCACTCTACGACAGTTCGAACGGCCTCCTTACCGCCGTTGTCAAAACCGATGTGGCATTGATTGGAGCGTAGTGATGTTCGACAAAACCAAAAAAATAGAACTCCGGATTATGTCCGGAGGGCACAAGGCGTGCGTTGTCAGATTTCCGACGGATGCGGAATGGCGCGCGCGGGCGCGGGCGCAGAGGACGATGCGCGAGCATTTAGGGCGCGGAAAATCACAGTACCGGGTTCTGAACGCAGACGATGCAAACGCGGATCTGTTCGTTCAGATTCGGGTCGATAAAGACGGCCCGGAGTTCGACGCTGCGGAGGCGTCGGCAGCCATCGCGCGCCTGGAACGGTGGGAACCGGGAGACTCGGAACGAGAGGGCGATACGTACCGTATTCGGGCGAAAGTACCTGGCGCACAGGTTGTCTACGTTCTCCGGATGCCGAAGCAATCTGAAATGGCCGCCTTTTCCCGAGCTTCCATGCGGGTGATCGAAGGGCGGCGATCGCAGGAACTGCGGTTCTTTTTGGAACCCGGCGAGGAGTTATTCGACAAGCTCCTCGTATCGTCTGAAGGGTACGCCGAAGCGGGAGGCGTCCCGGCGATTCACAAAGATGCAGCGGTTAACGAGTTGCTAGCCCAGATCGCCGAAGACACCGAGGAGGACGACCCGGAAGCATAGAGCCCGGCGCGCCGTGGCCGGAATCGCCGGGCCTTCGCTTCCTCATTCGGCAGTCGCTCCGCAAGGATTCGCTATGTCCCGAACCCAGGAGTTGTCCCAACGCCAACCAGTACGCCTGCCGCGATTGCGGCGAGGCGTTCGAGAGCCGAACCGATCCCGATGGCTGCCCAGCTTGTGCGTCTCGGTCGTTGCGGACGGAGCGCTGTTTGAATTGCCCTATCGTCCGGCTTGAGGAATCACTCGCGTCTCCGGCGGGAGCGTTGCTTCAACGGGTAGCGGATCTGGACTTTATGTTGCAATCCGGCTTTCGGCTTGGCCCGGAGGATTTTACCATCGAGGAATTTCGCGCCTTGCGGATCGTCCGCGAAGAGCGGGAGAAGTTCGAGCAGGAGCGGTCGGTTAATGGATAGTGTGAAGACCAGAATTATCAAGGCCAGGTTTCACGTCGTCGAGTTCACGCCCCAAAGAATGCTCGAAATTAGTAAGCCGGTTTTCGATCATATAAAGTCGAGAATCCAGCAGGGACAGAACGTTCGGGACGCGAACGCCATGCCGCTTTCGATGAAATATCGAGAGCGGTACGACAAGACTGGTAGGCTGATTCGCCTCGGCGCGGATCGCGGATATCGCGCCTGGAAGGCGAAGCGGTTTCCGCCAGCGATCAGAAATTGGAGACTGACGGGCTTCACGCTCGGCAGAATGGGCGTTCTGGCGGTCGGAGCGTTTCGCGCGACCATCGGCTTTGCCGAAGCGATTCGGCCGGCCATGACGATTACGGGCAAAACCGGACGCGTTTTCTACCTTGCGCGGGCGATCTCGGTCAATACAATCGTGAGTAGACTCCAAATAATCGAGCCGATGTTCGGCTTGAGCCCCAGCGACCGAGAGGTGTTCATCAATCAAGTGTTTTCGAAGCCAATCATTGCACAGAGGCGGGCGGCATGACTGAACGTCTGATACTGGAAGTCGATGCCGCCGGCGTAGCGACCGCCACGTCTAGCGCCAACCGTGCCATCGCCGGCCTGGAAGCCAGTTTCGTTCGCGCCGGTCAGACGGCGGAACAACGCCTGCTGGCCAAGATCGCAACCCTCCAGCAGCGCATGAGCGGCGATCCTTTGCGCCTCCAGGAACTTGACCGTCTCCAGCAGAAGGTCCTCTCCCGCACTTCCCAGAAACTCGAAGAGGCCGGCTCCATCGGTCGCAGAATTGGCGACGCCATCCGGAACCCGCTCCAAGCGGCCGGCAGCGCGGCGGAGGGCTTCGCCGCCAAACTCGGCATGCTGGGCGCAATCTCGCTCGGGGCGGCCGCCGGCCTGAGTATCGCCGCGAAAGCCGCATTCTCGCTTGTCTCCGAGATGGGCAAGGCCGCCGAGCAGACGGTCAATCTCTCCGAGCGCCTGGGCGTCACCGCTCAGCAGGCAGACCGGCTTTCCGCCATGTCTACCATCGCGGGCGTGAATGTCGGCAGTTTCGAGACCGGAATGCGCCAGTTGTCGATGGCGCTCAGCGAGGGCGGCGAGGCCGGCAAGAAGGGCCGGGAATCTCTGCGCGCGCTCGGCATCACGGCAACCGACTCCCGCGGGGAATTGCGCCCGATGTACGACTTGATCCGGGAGATTGGGACCGGCATCGGCGCCATCCAGAACCCGGCGGAACGTACTCGGCGGGCGATCGATTTGTTCGGCCGCGGCGCGCTAGAACTTCTCCCATTGTTCCGGAATTGGAATCAGCTACAACGGGATGTCGGCGCGGGGATGGAGGAACATCTTGTCCGCAATCTTGCGCGGGCGGACGATGAAATCGATAAGTTTCGGCGATCCTGGCAGGTTCTGAAGGCCGAAATGGCTGGGAAGATCGTCGCCGTTATCGAGTTCGTTCGAAAGCTCGGTCCTGGTGCAGACATCCAGCAGAGCCAAGCGCGCACCATCCTAGGACGCGGCGCCGCCGTGGATCAATCGAGGGCGCAACGCGAGGCCGAATCGGGCATTTCCGTTCCTGGTGGCCTATTTCCAACTGATACGGCGCGGCGGAACGTCCAGGAACTTGAGGCGCGGTCCGTAAAATCGGGCACGAAACTCATCGAGGATTTCCGTGCCCGGCTGGCCAGGACAGATGAAAGCATGAAGTCAAGGCTCCAGGAAATCAAGAAACTGCGGGACGAGGCAGAAGCGAAGCTGGCGCCCGGTCTTCAGGCGGACGTCGCCCGGCAGCGGATCGCCGACGTGGAGCGGTTGACCGGCGAGGAGCGGAAGCTCGAGGCTGCCATCAAGGCGCGGGCGGAGGCCGAGAGGAAGGCCGACGCACACCGGAAGCTCGCCGCGAAGGGGCTGGAGGAGATCCGGCGCATCCAGTCCGGCGCACCGCGAGAAGTGAAACTCGCCGAGGAGATCGCTCGGGCGGAGGAGCGGCGTAGCGATTTCCAGGCGAAGGCCTACCAGAAGCGCATCGCTCTGGAACGGGAAGTCGGGCAACTCGAACTGGACAATATCCGGACCCGGCTGGAGACCGATGACCGGGGGCTTGACCACCGGCGGGACGCCGAACTCCGGCAATTGGAATTCGTGACGGCCCGAACGGTCGAGCAGAAGACTGTTCTCGAGCAGCGCAAGGCCGAAATCGAGGAGCGGTACCTGTTGGAGTCCTTCGCCCGGAAGGCGTCGATGCTGGACCGGGAGCAAGCGGTCGAACTCGCCGGCATCGAAGACGTGGCCAGGCGGTCCGCCATCATTCAGCAGTTCGCGGAGCGTGGCAGGCTGCTGACGATGGACACGGAAGCGGAGGTCAGCAAGATCCGGGATACCGCGGCGATCCGTTCCGCCGATCTGTTGCGGCAGGAGTATGAGCGCGCCTTCGATAATTTGAAGCGCGGCTTCGAGGGCCTCTTCGATGCGGCGTTCTCTGGGGCGCGGTCGTTTGCGGACGCTCTCCGGCGCATGTTCCTGACGGTTTTTCTGACGCCCATCAAGGAAGAGCTTTCTAACCTCTTCGCGGGGCTATTCGCGCGTGGCGGCACTTCTCAGGCCCGTGGCGGCCTCGGCGCACTTTCCAGCCTGTTGGGTATGGGCGGTTTCGGCTTCCCTGGCGCTCCTGGGGGCACTCCGGGCTTCGCCGGGCCGGTGAATCAGGGGATGCTCGGGCGGATCCCGCTGATCGGCGGTCTGTTTGGTGGCGTCCCGGCGGCAGCGGCGCCGATCCGGCAATTCGGCGGCGTGAATCAACTTGCCCTTCAGCCCGGTGCGCCGGCCAACGTGGGGATGGGATCTCCCGGCGGCATGTTCGCCCGTTCCGGCTTCGGGACTTCCGCGGCGGGGTCGACGGCCAGCGGCGCCCTCTTTATGGGAGGTGCCATGCTGGGCGCGAAGGGCCTACAGCGAGGCGGGCTGTCCGGGCTAGGCATGAGCACCGCCGGCGGGGCCATGATCGGCTTCAGCGTCGGCGGACCCCTCGGAGCGGGCATCGGCGCGGCAATCGGAGCCGGCGCGGGACTGATCCGTATGCTGTTCGGCGGCGCCGAGGATAAGATCGTCGAGAAAGTCCGGGCGGCCTACAACCTGAGGATTTCAAAGCAGTTCGCCCGAGATCCCCTACTCCCGATGATCCGCCAGCAGTTCGGCGGGAACATCGATGTGGGGATCCGCTCTCCGGCCATCCGGGAACTGATCGAGTTGTACGCAATGAGTACGGGTCAGAAGGCCGGCGGAATCATGGACCGGCCCCGGAACATCGAAATGTTCCAGTCGGGCGGGCGGATATTCGAGTCGCCATCCTTCCTCGGCGGGGAGCGGTTGCCGAACCTCACGAGGAGCGGCGGGGCGGCTCAACAACCGGCCGGTGGGAGTACAACCATCGTCAATCTGACGATGCCGGCTGATGCGGTTAACGACGCGTTCAACGGGCGGACGCAAACCTTCATCAGCAGAAATGTCCGGACCGTCCAGACCGCCGCCAACCGCGCGCTCCGGCAGAATGTGGGACGGCAGGAACTCGCGGCGCTATTGATGTCGCCCACGACGGTAACGAGTTGATGCCGGGGAACGTCGGCAACGCCGCTCCATCCGCCACCCTCCCGGCGGGCCTCTGTGCCCTGTTTACCCGAAAAGAGGATTACCCCGTCATGCGAAATGAATTCGCATCGGGAGATTCGGTTCGCGGCCTGCTCGGATCGTCAACCCGGAATGGATGGCAGCAGACGCGGCGCGGTGTGCCGGTTGAAACAGAGGCCCTTCGAGACTTTTACGAGGCCCGATCCGGACCCCTCGAAGCATTTTATTTTGTAGATGAATTCGGGGTAACGAAGACCGTCCGCTTTGCAACCGAGTGGAGTCAGGTGCTCCGCCTCGGTCGCGGCGAAGTCTCTTTTGAGTTAGTTCAACTTGCCTGACTACATCGGTAGAATCGCAGTCCCAGAAATCACGCCGGCCGAAGTGTTCCCGCTCGTCCCGGACTTCGGCTCCGGGCGATCGCAGAAACCGGACGTTGCGGTCCATCGCTTCAAGACCGGAAACGTCAAAATTGAGCAGCGCTTCCTGTTAGGGAACGGCGCGAAGCGGTTTCACATCCGTTCCTCGATGACGGCGGCGAGCCGGGCATCGCTTCGGACCTTTTGGGATACGGTTCAAGGATCGTATGGCGCATTTACCTACAATGCCCCAGATGATGACGGCGCGGGCGCTACCGCCTACGTCTGCCGCTTCGAGGATAACTCGCTCACTTACGAATACCTGACCCAAACCATTACAGGTGTCGGCGTTACGTTGGTCGAGATTCCTCAGACCTCGCCGGACTACACGCTCAACTCGACTGAGGCCAGATTTCCCGGCGGTTCCCTCACGGCAGCACTGCTGACACAGGTTCAGATTCTCATTCCGCTTCTCAAAATAACCGTGAAGGAAGTGGCGGTCGACGTGATCTACGTTTCCGACCGACGCTGTATCGTGGGCGGTCAGCTTTACCAGGCGCGGCTGATCTCCTGGGATGGCATCAGTCAGTCGATGAACGGACCATCCGACTACGCGCGGTTCGTCTTTGCGAACGCTGATCGCGTGATGTCAGATCTCGTTAACGATACGGAGGTCCTTCGGGCGACGATTGAGTTTTCGCTCTTCCACGTCGGGACCGGAATCAAGCTGGATTTATGGAAAGGGCACGTCACCGATTGGGAATTCACGGCCGACTCGACGGAGCTTTCGCTCAGTGCCGCTGACGGGCTGCATGAATTGAATCTTCCTTATCCGGTTCGGCGGATCACGCGTACCTGCTGGAAAGAATTCGATGATGGAGCGGCCTGCCCCTATGCTGCCCAGGGATCAACCGGCGGAGATCCGACGACGTGCGACAAGGGTTTTGCGACCGCGAACGGTTGCCAGGCACACGGCATGGACAGCTACTTCGGCGGGATACAGGTCACGCCGCAGGCCGTCCGGACAAAGGATAACTCGACCGGGCATTGGGGATACGGGCGCTCTCCATTAACCAGCGTTTCCCTTGTGGCTGATTCAGTCTATTCGGAAGTCGTTCCGGAGTATTATGTTCTGAACTGGTCTTACCCGCTCAAGGTCAACGCAAAGCTGGTCGCCGGTCGAGACGAAGGTGATTTCTACATTGCGCTCGGGTTGGTAGGCGAGGGGCCGCTCGGTGCTTACGCCTACGGGCACACGCTTGATGGGCAGGCGAATCACGGGCCGGGGAGTTACGGTCTCCGTCAATCTCTCGGCGCCGACCCAAACCCAGATCCGTTTTCGCTTGGTTCCGGTGGCAGCGGAGAGCCGCAGGTGTACGGCTCCGAGCGTGCGGCTGGTACGGCGTTCATCGAACTTCGGCGAACTGATCCGAAGGGACTTCAGCTATCGAAACTGAGCGAGCGCGCAATGGAAGTTCTCATCGCTCAGGGAATGGCCGGCTGGAAATGGACCGGCACGGGAGCGCGTTCTTCGGTGACGCTCGCAAATCCTATTTGGATTTGCGTGAACATGCTCCTGCGCGCGCTCGGCCTACAAAATGCGAATGCCGCAACGCAGGAATTATACTTCGATGTCGATTCCGCTGTAGCGGCCGGGGCGATCTGCGATACGGTCGTCGCCTCGCTGGTGGACCGGAGACCGATAGAGGTAACGCCTCCGGCGATTCCCCTGCCGGAACCCGAAGACGGCGGCTACGAGGAACAGCCGATGCCCGATGATCTTCCGGCGCCGCAAACCGAGAAACAGTTTCAATTTTGTGGAGGACTGATCGAAGAGAAGCCGTTGCGCGATTGGATGACTGAGGCGCTGAACAACTGCCTCGGGTTCTTCATTATGCGATCCGGCAAGCTGGCCTTCGGGATTCGTTCTCATTCGGGCGCCACGGAACCGTTCACTGAAGGAAATATCGCGCTCGGGACTCTGCGCGTGCAGGCGCACAAGGCGCAATTCAACGACCTGACCGTCAACTTCGCGGATGAAGAATACAAATACGTCAATTCGGCGGTGCGGTTCTACGATATCGACCACGCGAAGCGCATCGGCGGGGTGGCCCCGCGCTACGAAAAGGGCCAGATGAATCTGGTCGGGACCTCGACCAAATCTCAGGCAGTCCGGATCGCGCAAGTGCGGTTGAAAGAGGAAGTCGGCGGGATCAATGAAACGGAACAGCGAACCTGTCGGGACGTGTCGTTCCAGACAACTGTGCTCGCGCTCGCGTCTGAGCCTGGCAAAGTCGGCTCGATCACTCACGCTGACATGCCCGGAGGCTACGGTGAGTTCCGGATGATCGACTGGCGCCTTCGGCGGGACTACGGGATCGAGATTTCCGGCCGTGGCACGTTCGATTCTATGTATGATCTCGTGACTGGGCCGAAGCCCGCCGATGTGCCGGCGGACCCGCTGCCACAGGAGGACATCGTCCCAGCCAGTTGGAATTTCGATGTTGCCACCGATCGGGACGGCATTCTATTCCTGAAAAACTTCACCTGCAAGACCAACTCAGCGGCCGTTGATCGCGGCGTGTTCGAGATCTACTTCGCACCCGAGGATGAAATCTGGGTGACGATTCTCGACGACACGATGCTCGCCGATGAGTCGGATACCACAATGGGATTCGCCTATGAGCCGCTTCGTGACGGCGAGTGGGCGTGGGTTGAAGATGAGTTGATGTATATTTCCTCGATCGCGGTATCCTCTCCGAACTTTACGGCTCAGGTTCTTCGCGGATCGGACGTATTCGGGGATGCCGCAAACGTGGCCGCGGCGCACGGGGGGACGACTATAGCCATTCAGTCCATCGATCCGGATTCCAATGCGGTCATCACGCTTCCGGCCGGACTGTCCCTCCGGCCCGGCTACATCCTCTACACGCTCCCTGCCGGAGAATGGCAATTCGTATCGAGTTACGATCCGGTGACCGGCCTAACCGAACTCGCGCTGCCCTACGTGGATATTTCGGTTGGGATGGACGTGTTTTTCCACCCGAGACTTTATCGGGTCACGATGAAGCGGATGCCTGTTCTGTTCGGTTCAGCGTTCCTGCGGGCGCAGGATCGGGCGAGGTTTCAGGTAGAGATTCCCATGCCCTATGCACGCATCGCAGCGGTGCGGGGATATCTCGAAACGCGCTCAGGTAAACGGTCGAACATTCTGCTGAAGCTCTACACGAACTCTAACATTCGGACGCTCGGCACGACGCAGTATCTGTTGACCTATCCGGATCTGCCTGTCGGCTCAATGACGAATGCTTTCAATACGCTTCGGGCTGACACGACACAGAGCTTTGAGCGGATCTTTGCGAAGAAACGGGGCGGAGCGGTGGGGCCGCCGCTCGAAGCCCCGCGCACTGTGGCGTCAACGACGCCGGCGGTGTTCCAGTATGGCGGCTCTATTGCGATTTCCGGCTCGCCGCTTCCGGGCGATCAGATCCTCATAGCGATCGGAGATCCGGCGACGGAATCTGTGTTTCTTCGCATCCCGCCATACACCTGCAACACGACGGACGGGACAAGCTACGCGCAGATTGCGACCGCGCTTCGGAATTGGCTGAACGGTACCGAGGAATTCTTCGCTTTCTATTATGCGGAAGCCAACAATGATGAGTGCCGTATTGTGGATAAGGCCGGTGTGAATGGCCTCATCACAGCGCAAGGCGTTGGAACGATCTCACTTACGGCCGTGGGAATGGTCTCCATTCTCGGCGTCGAAAGCGGCCGCAGGTACGCTCTCAGCGTTCAGGACACGCTGGACGGTTGGGAGAGTGAGCTCGGGCCGCTCTCATATTCCACCGGGCCGACCGGCGGCGCGACCCAGGTCGTACTGAGCGACCTCCCGCGGACCGCTCCGCAGGCCGGGGTAGACCGCCTGCGAGTCTGGGCGGCTCCCGATGGCGCCGATACGCCGTTGCGCCTCGTGGCTGACGTGGCAATTGGGACAGACCAGGTGAGCGACACATTAAACGAGGCGACCCTCGCGTTGCAAACCCCTTATCCGGGGCCGAGTCAACCGGCGGCGCCGGGCGCGATCATACTCGACGTGCATAAAGACGGTGGCGACTGGTGCCAGTTGCGGATCGCGGCAGACAAAGCCCAGTCAAACGTGATCGATGGTCGCGCGTTGAACAACATCGCGCAGGGTCTCGAAATCACCGTCGATATCGACAATCAATCCGAACAGTCCGATGTTGACGTGGTGATTGAATAATGCCGGTTCGCACGACTACGGCCGGGCCGCGCACCTCCGGCGGGTCGAGTTATCACGGCGTCGGGTTCGATCTCGACAGCCCGCTCGAAGTCGGACCTGTGCTCCAATCGGCAGCGCAGGCACTCTCCGCCGGAACGCCGCTGTTCGCAAAAGCAAATCTGGAGGATGCGGCGACCGGCACGAGCGCGATCATGGATGTCGAATACAGTATCGATGACGGCAGTTCGTGGTCGTCGATCTTTCCCGCCGGGAACGGAAATAAGCTCGTGATGCCAGTTGGAAGCAAAGCGGTTGTCACAGTCACAGTGTTTGCGATTTCCGCCGTCGCCCTAAATACGAAGTTCCGTCCGCGCGTGATTCAGATTGGGACCAACAACCCGGGCGGGTACGGCTCAATCGATTTTGTTTGGAGTTAATATGAGCATCCCATTTTCAGGCGGTACTATCGTACACGATCAGGTGGACGCCGCCACTGTCGGCGGGCTTATCAATGCGATCGAAGCCTCGTTAGTGAGCGCGGGTTGGACTCCGGGTCAGGTCGCGGCCAGCGTGACGGGCACATTTACCGGGCTTCCGGCGAACGCGCAGACCGTTACGATTGCCGGCCAGGCGTACATCTTCAAAACCGTTCTCGCCTCCGCCTATGACGTGCTGATCGGCGGAACGGCGGCGGCGTGCGCTTCAAATTTGTTCGATGCGATTACGGACAACTCCGGTAATGAGGGCGTGACTTATGGGACCGGAACCGCCGCTCACACAACCTGTACGGCGACAGTCAACGGCGCTACAATCACGGTCACATACTTGACGGCGGGCGGAGCCGGGAACGGAATAGCTGTTTCCGAGACGTTGAACAATTTCACGTGGGCCTTCACGACCTTGGCGAACGGTGGGTCCATGCTCTCGACGGCCATAACGCCGGATGGACTTAGCGGCAAGCTGCGGATCGACTGGGACCGGACGGCAAATCAGATCCGGCTGGTGGCGTTCTCGTCCGACGAAATGTCAAACTCGCAGAGTTTTTATCTGAGCGTGGCGTCGGAACGGCTGCTGGAGGTCCAGGTCTGCCGTTACCAGCTTTTAATCTATCTGTTCGGGTCCGCTGGGACCAATAACACGTTTTTCTTTTTCACCGTCCCGAAACTGAGAGACGTTCACGTTCCCGCCACAGTGGAAACCGTCACTCTCGACAGCGGGACCGGATCTTATGTTGTGAATACCGGCTCGACGCCGCACGGCCGATCTACGGGTGAGCACGTTTACATCGATGGCCCATCTAGCTCTGTAGGGTTGAATGGCTGGCACCAGATCACGGTCATCGATGATTACAATTACATCCTGGACGGCAGCATTTACGATACCGGCTACGTGGACGGAAGCGCGGTGTCGGCCAGCCCAAGGCAGATCAGCCGGGCGATTTTTGTGAGCGGTGAGCCGACTACAGGGAACGTCGATAGGACGTTTCGGAACTGCCTTGTCACTGTTACTGGCTCCACGCAAGAACACGCCGCCTGGTATTGCTTTAATCAGTTCGCGTGGAACGCGACCGTCGCTGGCTCCAATTACGGTTGGGGCTTGAAGACAACGGCGCGGGCCAAGACTGGAACTGGTGGGCTTGGTGTAGAGTACTTTGCTGTGGGTTCTTGGGGTGGGTACGCTGACGAATTGGAAGCTCGCATCTCCTGGCCGGTAGCCGCAGCCGGAGGAACGATTTTCGACGTGGGAAATCTTTGGAACGCATTTGTCGTTGTTGCCCTAGTCGCCATCGATGTGGAACTATTCGATTTTCTGGGCTACCACTGGAGGCAGATTACAAACGGTGGTTCGACCTATAGCAATCAACCCGCTGCCGGGAGCCTGTGGGTTGTGCTGACGGTGACGGCGTAAAGGGAGCATGGCACTCGCAACAGAACGCGCCTACGAGTACGAGTCGTTCGGCTACGAAGCCAATGTTCAGATCCCAGAAGCGGATCGATTCGATCTCGACATCGGATCGTCCTTTGTGATTATCGGCGCCACGAACGCTTCTCCGATCCGGATTCAGACGGCGACCGCGCACGGGAAGGCGACCGGTGATGTCGTGACCATCGCCGGCGTCATGGGGAATACGGCCGCCAACGGAACGCACGTTGTCACGGTCATCGACGCGGACGAGATGGACCTACTCAATTCATGGGGCAACGGAGCCTTCAGCCAGCCGTCTTTCACGGCGGACGATACCACGGACACGATTACGAGCGCCGGGCATGGGCTTTCCGATGACCGGGCCGTTCGGCTTTTTACGGATGGTGTGCTTCCGGGCGGGCTCTCCGTTGGGACCACGTACTACGTCATCAACGCGACCGCGGATACCTTCCAGCTTTCTGCCACCCTCGGCGGGTCTGCCATCGACATTACGGACACCGGCACGGGTGCGCACAGCTTCGCGGGCGGGACTCTGCAAGAACTGCTGGCGACTTTGCCGGCTTCGATTGTCGGCATCATCCGGCTTACGAACGAGTTTTTGCCGTGGAATGTATGTTCGACGCCCGGTCTGCCCCGATTCATCGTGGCCGCGCGTCACAGAGTACGGTCCTTCTGATGGAAGATCCCGTTGCGGACCTTCGGCAGGCGATCTCGCGTCTCGAATTCTACTGGGATCGTGTGCCATCCCCGGAGCGAACCGTCAAGCTCTCGGCCATCATTGGAAAGATGAAGCAGGTCGAGCGAGAAATTCAGGAGGAGATCGACCGATGCACGAGAGACTCACAAAACTACTCACTCTGCACGAAGGCGAGCGACTGAAGGTCTACAGGTGCCCGGCGGGGAAGCTGAGCATCGGCGTCGGCCGGAACCTAGAGGACCTCGGAATCACGGTCAGCGAATCGAGGCATCTCTTGGCGAACGACATTCTGCGTGTCGCGCGCGAGCTCGATGGGTCGTTTCCGTGGTGGCGCGGGCTTTCTGGCGTGCGCCAGGCGGTACTCATCGATATGTGCTTCAACCTTGGGATGCCGCGGTTGAAGGGATTCCGGTTGATGATGACGGCCCTTGAATCCGGCGACTGGCCCGAAGCCGCCCGGCAGATGCTGAATTCGAAGTGGGCGGCCGATGTGAAGACGCGGGCCGACCGTTTGATCCGCATGATGGAAACCGACGAATGGCCCGAGGAGCTGCTGGACAAGATCGCTGGCCGCGCTGGAGCAATATGAACTGGTCATCCCTGAAACGCGCATTACTATCCGCCGTCGCGCTCCTGGCGTGTAGCGACCCGGCGCTCGCGCAGATCTACGCTGGTGTGTCGCCGGTCACGCCGCGCAACACGCAAGATCTTCTCGGGAAATACACCGAGGAACACCTTACCATGTGGGCCGTCACGCTGCGAAACACCGGCCCGGTCAAGGTGGCCGTCTCAGAATCAGCCATCCTCAATGCGATGGCCGCGCAGACGCCGATTCCGGCCAGGCAGGCGAGCATCTTTGTCGAGGGTGCCGTCAAGCTCTCGACATGGGCGCTCGTCGGCCGGCTCGTGCAGGACGTTTCGCTCATCGGCGCGTTCATCACATCCAGCGGAATGGTAGCGGTTCCGGATGCCATTATTGCTGGGGTCACGGGCTTCAATTCGAACGTTCCCTACATCACATCCCGGCTCAAGTCACGCGAGATACCGGCTTTCCAAAACTTCTTGAAATTCGCGTGGTTCGAGGCGATCGACCTTGACCCCGGCGCTACGGCGGTCGCGTTCGTCTTTACGGATCGCAAGCCGTCACCGCACTACAACAGTTTTGCGCTGGAAATGCCTCCGGCGCCAACGATGGTTTTGAAATAGGAGAACTCACATGGAAATCGAAATGAAGCCGACACCCAAGCCGGTGCCGGACAGAGACGTTTACTCCCCCGTGGAGTTGGAGTTGTTCCCCAGACTCACGCGGGCGGACTACAAAGCGAGGTTTGGCGTGCAGGCGCCGCCGTTCGACATGAGCCGGCCGGTGCAGCGGTTTTTCGATACAACGGCCGATCCGTTGAAACCCTACACGTTTCTGACGCTGGACAAGAAGCAATTGAGACTAGCGTCCGTGACAATTCCGACCGCGCAGGCGCTCAGTCCGAATCTGCCGGGGCTCTACGAATACGCGAAATGGGCGCCGGAGCCAAGCCGGGTTCAGATTCGCGTCGTCGGTACCGGCGAGATCTTGCCGCATGGCAGCGCTGACAACCTGCTCGCCACGCGCGAGCAGGTAGAGGCGATGAGGAAGGAAGTTGGCTTGTGTTTCATGGGGCTCCTGACCGGGGGGGTGACTTCGGAGGAGGCAACACTCAACAGCTCCTACCAGTACGTTTATCCGATTGACGAGCCACGGCGGATTTGGCGGCTACTCGTCCCGCTCGCGCACGGCGCGACGCAGCCTTTCAACGTAGGGCTACTACTCCAGGAGCGGTACCGGCTGGGTGTGGGTGCGCCTGGCGCGTGGAAACTGATCGAGGACTCTGGTGGATACAGCCTGGTCTGGGATTCCGCCATCGGTCCCACGCCGGATTGGAACGATCTCCCCGAGACGCCGATTCCGATGCGAACGTTATGGGCGGACGAGGAGTTGTTCTACCAATTCGGCGGCAATGTCGGCGTGCGCAAGAAGAGCACGGCGCCGGCTGTAGCCGGCGGGTTCACCGACGCGGACCGTTCTCTGCAACAGAGTATTTCTGCCGACGTGAAGGCCATACGCGGACGCATCGCGCAGGTCTTCGGGTCGTGAGCAGGGAGAAAATGAAATGAGACTCCTCAAATATCTGAGACTCGCGCCGATCTGTCTCATCGCGCTGCACCTGGCGGCGCAGACCTATGTGTACCCCTCCGGGTACCCAAAAAACTGTACGAACAGCGGACCGGCCGCGTATACAGCCACCAAGACCTACACCTACGGGCCGAACTTGGTGTGCACGATACCAGACTTCCGGCCTCCCGGTGGTTACGTGCCTCCAGCGA
>ERZ1292632.2513-Hain-H43-01um-R2-2513-length-15181-cov-5_pt1 | contig 15181 bp, 18 predicted proteins | sample MGYA00564407_ERZ1292632 | MGnify/ENA primary metagenome ERZ1292632 (study PRJEB36523, sample SAMEA6512637) | groundwater metagenome | collected 2019-01-08 | study: AquaDiva: Metagenomics assemblies of 32 groundwater samples | reverse complement strand
CCCCTGCTGCTATCGTTGCTGCTCTTCCTGCTCCAGCTCCAGGGGGACCGCTGGCAGCTAGAGCGGGTATCACACTTATTTCGCCATTTTCTCTCCAACGTAATGTGGGGATAATGATAGTGGGAATGCTCCTTCTTGTTCTTCTGGTTGATGCAGTGGCGCTTTTGGAGACACACGTGGTGCGCATTGGAGCAAGGAGGTTAGCACACTTTGGGTTTTTAGTAAGTATAGGGGTGATGTTATTTATTACTCAAAGAGGAAGCATATTATGAAAAGACAAAATTCAGAGTAAAGAAAATGCGCAAATTTTCACACTATCTTGTTCTTTTTGGACTTTTTGCTATAGCAATTGTTGGCTTCAGTATTTTTTCTTGGGATAAAAATTTTCAAATTGCATTGATTATTGCTCTGGCTGTTTCGTACGTTACGTGGGGAATTGTGCATCATTTCCTTCACGATGACTTATATTTTGAAGTTGTGGTAGAATATGTGGGTATTGCGTTGTTGGGGACTATTATTATAATAAGCCTGCTCTTGTAATATATGAAAGGTGTCGTTTTAGCGGGTGGCCTCGGTACGAGATTATATCCTCTCACCTTTGCGACCAATAAACATCTCCTGCCCGTGTACAGCAAGCCAATGATTTTTTATCCAATTAAAACCTTGGTCAATGCGGGGGTAAAAGAGATTATGGTGGTGACCGGTGGCCCTCATGCGGGAGATTTTATTCGTGTGTTACAAAATGGAAAAGATTTAGGGGTTACCCATCTTGAGTATGCCTACCAAGATGACGCAGTTGGTGGAATTGCTCATGCCCTCTCGTTAGCCCGTGATTTTACCGGTAATGAACCGCTTGTTGTTATATTAGGAGACAATACGACAGATGCTGATATTACCAAACCGGTAAAAAATTTTATTGATGGTGCTTTGATTTTCTTAAAGAAGGTTCCTGACCCCCAACGTTTTGGTGTGCCTGTATTTAATACTAAGCGGCAAATCATGAGAATTGAAGAAAAACCCAAAGTACCTAAAAGTTCGTATGCGGTAACAGGACTTTATATTTATGACGCAACTGTTTTTGCGAAGATTTCAAAAATCAAACCATCAAAACGTGGTCAGCTTGAGATTACCGATGTTAATAATTTCTATATCCGAGAGAATAAACTACACTGGGTAGAACTTGACGGTTTTTGGCGAGACGCAGGAACATTCCAAGCACTTTTTGAGGCAAACGCCTATTGGTCAAAGAAAGATAGTATACATGGTAAGAGAGCTTGATCGCAAAGAAGGGGAACCAAGACCGACACTCCTCGTTTTAGGAGCTTCAGGACTTACCGGGAGAGCGTTCGTAAAAGTTGCCACGAGAGAAGACGTAGAAGTCATTACCCCCTCACATCAAGAGTTCGACATTGCAAAAATGAGCGTGTCGCGCATGCTCTCTTTGCTCAAGTGGTATAGACCTTCAGTTGTCGTTAATTTTGCTGCGAAAACAAATGTGGATGAGTGTGAAAAAGAGAAGGGAAATAAAGATGGAGAGGTATGGCAAACGAACGTCTCTGGGCCGCAAAGGCTTGCTATTTCCTGTCTGGCCGTTGATATACCATTGGTTCATATCTCAACTGACTACGTTTTGGCGGGATTAAAAGAGAACTGCCCTCATAAAGAAGAAGAGACCATTGCTCCTGTTGCGGGATTTTATTGTCAAACAAAAGCAGAGGCTGAACAAAGGGTGACTGCTCCAGGAGGGAAAGTCCACATTGTTCGTATTCAACTGCCATTTACCGATGAGCCAGATATGAAGCTTGATTTCCCTCGTTTAGTAGTGCAGAAACTCGCAAGGGGCGAGACGTTTGCAGGTGTTACTAATCAATTGATAACACCAGGGTATGTAGAAGATTACGCACGGGCGTTTCTTAATATTGCACATTCTGATGCATTTGGTATTTGGCACATTGCATCGCCTACGGTTGTTACTCCTTTTCAATTTGCTCATATGGTAGTAGATAGTGCTGAAAAATATGATTTATCTCTTGACCGCAGTCTTATTAAAGAGACAACATTTGAGGAATTTAGTGCAACTCGACCGGCTCCTCGTCCTCAATATAATGCGTTCGATATACCAAATGGCCGCTACGTCGGCTCCTTCGGTCTTGATAATCTTCGGTCACTTCCTATAATGCTGGATGACTGGGCAGGCAAATTTGTGCCTCAATTCAGAGCAAACAATGCCAAATTTTAGATTCTTACCAGAAATTTCCACAGCGGGTGTTGCCTTTGAGGCGTTTGGCAGAACACAGAGGCAGCTTTTGGAGAATGCGGCTCGGGCCTTAGAGGAGGCTATGGTTGATACCAAAACCGTGAGAAACCGCGAGAAAGAGGCATTTAATTTGCGCGAGGGAAGTTTGCCGGAGCTCCTTTTTAGCCTACTTGAACATTTAGTGTTTTTGAAAGATGCAAAACAGTTGCTTTTCAAACAAATAAAACTTGGAGTCGAGCGGGAAGGTAAGAGGTGGATGCTTCAAGGATTTGCGTATGGAGAACGAATAGACCCCAAGAAACATAAACTCAAAGTCGATGTTAAAGCCCCAACCAAGCATTTATACGAGGTTGGGAAAACAAAAACTGGTATGTTTCGTGCCCAAGTGATTTTGGATATTTAAGGTATGGTATAATAAAACTATGAGGGAAATAACAAAAGGAATAACTGTTAATCAAGGTGTGCGCTTTGGTAAGCCAGTTATTAAAGGAACGCGGGTTACTGTTGATGTGGTACTTGGTAAGCTTGCTGGTGGGATAGGTTTTGAAGAAATAATGAAAGAGTATGATATTACCAAGAGAGACATCCTCAACGCTATCAACTATGCAGCAGATCTTGTTGGGAGAGAAGAGATCCGCATAGCGTCATAGTGAAGCATTCTATTCTCATCGATGAAGACCTCCATAGAAGTATAGCTATTGTTTTCAAGGATTTAGGATTTACTGTTTTTGATGTTCGTGATGTAGGTTTGAGAGGAAGACCAGATAACGAGGTATTCCAGTGGGCGCGCAGGAAAAACACAATTCTAGTTTCTGGTGATTTAGGTTTTGCAAATGAGATTGAATTTCCGAAACATAAGGGAATGATAATTTTACGTTTCCCTAACGAACTCTCTACTGATGTAATTAATAAAGAGGTAACAAGATTATTAAAGGATCTTAAATCAGAAGACTATAAAGGGAGATTGGTTATTGTTTCTCCTGGCAAAGTTAGGATCAGAAAATAGCGCCCAAGTGATTTTGGATATTTAAGGTGGTTAGACAGGCTCACCATAAGGTGGTATAATAGTGAGGTATGGAAAATGGCAGTAATGGTTCGGGTTTACTAAACAGCGGCCTGTTTAATAACCCGACATTAGGACAATTGAACTTAGAGAAAGTAATTTCCGAGATTGCTAACTTCATTAATGAGGATCCCGCAAGCTTCTATAGGTTAGTTATCGGCACGGATTCTCAAGCGAAGAAAATAAACGGTGAAGCCGAGATTGACTTCGTGACAGCAATTGTCATTCACAGGGCGGGTCGTGGAGGGCGCTACTTCTGGAGCAAAACCAAACTTAAGAGTAAGCTTGTTCTCCGAGATAAAATTTATCGTGAGACGCTTCTGTCGCTCGAGTTGGCAGAAAAGTTCGTGCCGGCTATTCGAAAGGTTGTTCCTCCTTCAAAGTACGATCTTGAAATTCATATTGATGTCGGGCCTATTGGCCCAACCCGCGATATGATCAGGGAAGTGGTAGGAATGGTAAGTGGGAGCGGGTATACGGCAAAAACGAAACCCGAGTCCTACGGCGCATTTGTGGTTGCAGATAGACACACTTAAGAAATAATACAACTTCTTGTTTTTTCCCTCGCGAGAGTGTATATAGTGAGGTATGAATTGTCCTTATTGTGGTGGTAATAAACAAGAGGTAATTGGCTCGACGAGAACAAATGATGGGAAGGTACGAAGGAGAAGGAAGTGTGAGAGCTGTTCTGGGCGGTTTAACACGGTGGAGACTGTCTGGACAGTTATTGAAGGCAGAGTTGTTGTACACCCAGACGGGAAGAGAGGAAAGTTTGATGCTGAAAGACTTGGGCAGTCAATTCGTGAGGCAACTGAGGGTCGGTTATTAGAGGAAGAAACGCGCGAATTAATCAGTGATGCAAAGGAAATGATTTTGGAAGCTCCAGGAGAAATACCCGTATCGGTGATTGTAGACACAGTAACTTCTCTTCTGGAAGGAAGAGATTGGCTTGCTCCATTTCGCTATGCAATCTATCACTCTCAAAACCCCGAGGGAGTAATTGATAGGTGGCTACAGGGAAAAGAGCGGCATGGCTGAAATACCCACCATAGGTAAAGAATTTAGTTGGTCTTCTTCAAAGCAGGAATATGCCCCAAAGAAAACCATTGATGGAATAAGAATTATTGAAGGAAAGGTTTCTGTTGGTGAGGACGGATTTTTGGTGGAGGAGGCAAGGTTCACAGCGGAGGGTAAGCTGGAAGCGTTTCCTGAATTAGGGCAAGTAAGACAAGTGAATGACGCGGTTAATGAACCTGGTACTAGAAAAGCTTGGCATTACCATTTAGAGCAAGATGAGGTTTTTTATATTCCCCCTGATTCTAAACTTATAGTTGGACTTATGGATTTAAGAGTAAACTCACCAACAAATAGTATGACTATGCGACTTATATTAGGCGGAGGAAAGGCACACTTTATGTTCGTGCCAAGGGGTGTTGCTCATGGGTTCTCCAATCCGTATGAGCGTCCGATGAGAGTTTCATACTTTATAAATAATCAATTTAATGGGATAGATGAATGGAGACTTCCTTATGATTTTAAAGTCGGTAAAGAATTTTGGGAGATGCAAAAAGGTTAAGAACCTGCTTCGCAGAACCTTGGCCTTTCAGGCTAAGAATTCTTTAAAAGATCGGGTCTTCTTTTTTCTGTTTTTTTAAGAGCGTGTTCACTTCTCCATTTTTCTATTTCTTTGTGATTCCCCGATAGAAGTAATTGTGGAACTTTCCATCCTTTAAAGTTTTCAGGACGAGTATATTGGGGATACTCTAAAAGTTGGATGTTAGATGTTAGATGTTTGATGTTAGATTTTATTAACTGAAAACTTTCTATTTCAGTTGCTTGGGATTTTTCTAGGACGCCGGGTATGAGTCTGACTACCGCATCAACCACTACCATTGCAGGCAGCTCTCCACCGGTTAACACATAATCGCCAATTGATAATTCTTCATCCACAAGATGTTCTTTGACGCGTTCGTCCACCCCTTCATAATGGCCGGCAATGAGAATAAGATGATCTAATTTTGATAGTTCTTGAGCTTTTAATTGATTAAAAGGGGTACCGCCTGGGTCTAATAAGACAATTTTCAATTTTAAATTTTCAATTTTCAATTCTTGCAGAGCAAGATAGATCGGTTTGACCATAAGTACCATTCCAACTCCTCCACCATATGGTTTATCATCCACAGTCCGGTGTGTGTCAACTGCCCACTTTCTAAGGTTGTGAATGTTTACTTCCACTAATGATTTGTCTTGAGCCCGTCGAATGATGGATTCATTAAAGGGTCCCAGAAACATATCTGGGAAAAGGGTAAGGATATCGATTTTCATACTACCTCTTGTATTTTACCAATTTGCTTTGCTAAAGTGAAATTATGCGTATTGTCATTATCATGCCGACATACAACGAGCGGGGGAATATTGCTCGGATGATTGACGTGCTTTTTGAGGAAGAATTTCCTAAAATTCGCGACCACGAAATGCATTTACTTGTAGTTGATGATAACTCTCCTGACGGCACAGGAGAAGTCGTTCGTGAAGCGACGAAGAAATACAAAAATCTTCACTTAATGACTGGAGAAAAACAGGGTCTTGGTTTTGCCTATATCAGGGGAATGAAATATGCAATTGCCAAGATGAAGGCAGATGCAGTGGTTGAAATGGACGCAGATTTCCAGCACAATCCTGCGGATGTCCCGCGCTTAGTCGCTGCTTCCCAGCAAGCCGATGTAGTTATCGGGTCACGCTACATAAAAGGCGGATCCGTTCCGAAAGAGTGGGCATTTTATAGGAAATTCCTCTCGTTTGGCGGTAATCTTTTTGCCAGAACAGTTCTTTTTTTACCCCAAGTTCACGATTTGACCACTGGATTTCGTTTAACGAAAACAAAGGTATTATCAAAGGTCGCTCTTGATAGCTTATTCGGAAAAGCAAGTTATGCGTACAAAATTCACCTTCTTTTCGAACTTTTAAAATTGGGGGCAAAAGTTAAGGAAGTTCCTATTGCCTTTTTGCCAAGGAAGGCAGAACAATCAAAATTCAAATTAAAAGAAACATTTGATACGTTTTTTATTGTGTTGCGGCTGAGGACTCGATTTCTAAAGTTTGCAATTGTTGGAGGGATAGGATTTGTCATTAACGCTGTGGGTCTTGAGGTTTTCCGGATGTTGCCCTGGACGCAGGCTCTAGCGGGATTTTTTGTCCAAGCTCGTGATACCTCTTTTGCCGTAATTGCCGAACCTTCTTTTTGGGCAGCTGCAGCAGCTGCGGAATTGGCTATTTTCTCAAACTTCAACCTTGATAATTTGTGGACCTTTGAGGATATACAGATAAAAGGCCCTCTTCGGTATATAAAAAAGTTTGTTCAATTTAATCTCACTTCCTTTGGGGCAATTGTCATTCAATCCTTGGTGGTTGGTACAGGCGTTATTTTCTTTGGGGATACCCGACTTGTTCGTCAAACTTTCCTTGTTATTGCTGTTGCATTCTTAATTATTCCCTACAATTACACAATGTATAATCTCTTTATTTGGAGACGCTGGAGTTTTGCAAAAGTCTACGCAAAGCTCAAAAATATATTCTAATTCTTCTTTGTCAAAGGTGTTATAATCCTCCTTGAATGCACACAGAAACTGTTAACACATACAATCGTATGGTGGGAGCATATGAGCAGGAGACAGATACATTCTGGGAGGAATTTCCTGATGCAATTATTAGAAAGTATAAAGAAAGCGTTCGTAGCGGAGTGGTACTTGATGTGGGAAGTGGTCCGGGGAGAGATGGCTTGATTATTAAAAATACAGGAGTCGATGTCGTGTGTCTTGATGCAGCGAGAAGCATGGTCGAGAGAGCAACAGAAAGAGGATTGCCTTCAGTTCAAGCTGACTTTTTAAATCTTCCGTTTGCAAATCAATCTTTTGACGGTGTATGGGCTTATACTTCTCTTCTCCACGTGGACCGCTCTTACATGAATAGGACGTTGCGAGAGATATGGAGAGTGCTTGTTCCTAATGGGGTATTTGGGTTGGGAATGATTGAAGGAGAGGGAGAAGAAATTCGTTATTCGTTGGGAGGTGAACCTCGTCTCTTTGTTTATTATCAGAAAGAAGATTTAAGAGAATGTTTAAACTCTTATAGCTTTCAAATTATTCACTTCGAGCAATTCAAGCCCCGGACAAGTAACTATCTTAATTTCCTCGCCCGGAAGGTATAAATCTTCTAATTTATCGATTGACAAACTTCTAATCCCAGATATAGTATTAAAAAACTTTTATGGTTGAAGATAAAGATAGAATGACTCCAGAAGAAAGTCTAAGACCTCAAGAGGTAGTTAGTCGTGTTTATTCTTCCCTTAAAGAAAAATCGCAAGTTGTAAAAGAATTCGAACAAGCAATGGTTTGTTGGGCTTCTTATGCTGATGGAATTGGATCAATAGACGTAGAGTTTTTATTTGATGGTTTTATTGGAGAAATAGCACCTGAAGAGGGTCTTTTAGTTGCACGAGGAGAATTATTAGCTAGAGATTGGCTGAAGGCTTTTGATAAGGCTTTAGTAATGGCAAAAATATTTACCGGTGAGAGGTCAAAAACTGCCCATGGTGGAGCTACCTGGGAATATTTTTTCTATGGCTCAAAAGAGAATAGTTGGCAAGATGTAGGAGAAAGACATGTAGGAGCTGTTTTACCGGGTCGTAATTTGAATAGGGATCCAAATAGTGCGGCTCTATACACTTGGCATGACCGCTTGATATTAGTTGGTAGAGAGGTTGCGGAATTTGTTGTCAGAAGTCCCGTTTACAACGAAAAATATAGCCACGGAACAGGATTGTTAAGTGGTGTGTTTATCGATAAGGAGGCTTCACGAGGAGAGTACAGGAGCCCCTGGAGTGGTTCCGTACCAATAGTTCAACAGCCAGCAGAATATGACTCTCAAGTGATAGATTTCTTGATTGGTGAACTGAGTAAAAAATTATCACTTCCACCCAAGAGAATTGGATTACAGTAATGGGCCCCAGTCGGAGATGGGGGATAGTTTTCTAAGCAAGACCAAGTATCACGACTCCTGCCATAAGAATTACAGACCCGATTAAAATTTTTCTAATATCGGAACTTTTGGTTATTTCTTTAAAGTAGAATACTCCCCAGATTACAGCAATAAGTACTGATGCTTGCGTAAGAGGAAAACCTTTTGCCAAACCGATTAGCGATACGGTAATAATACTCAATAGATTTCCAATACTCCATAAAATACCACTTAGTATGCTATTTCCCACCGCCTCATTTCGGAATGACTCCCGTTTATGAAAAAAATACGCGATTCCAAATAGAGCAATACCCAAAGACATTGAAAAGAAAAAATCTGAAGGTGTAAGATTTCCAAGTCGAAGCGGAACTAATTGGCTACCCCAGATGATTCCTGCTACTACAGATAAAATGATTCCACGCTTAACGTTTTCGCTCTGAGTATTGCCTGTTGTTCCAATAAGGATAACTCCAACAATAATAAGCACAATTCCCACAATTCCTGTTAAAAATCCTGCCGACAACTCATGAAATACAAAAGCTCCCCATAAGAACGACACAAAAATAACTAAAGAAACAGATATTGGTACAAATCGAGACAGACCAAGATCTCTAACGCCATAGAGAGATATTGCATTAGCGGAAGCCCACATAATCCCGCTTATCAGACCAAAGAGGTTTACATTAAAGGAGTAGTTGAGAAAAGGGATACTTACTATTGAAAAAAGGATTATACCAATAGTCATGAGCATTTGAAATTGGGTAAAGTTGGAAGACTGAGATTTCTTAAATGGAACGAGGTAAGAGCCCCACGCTATGGCCGAAGCTATTGCATAAAAAAATCCTATATTCATAAAGTCTTAAATTTACAACAGTGGTCTCCAGTCGGCAATTGGAGTGACATTCCCGATAATAAAATTGAGCGCGGACAGATAAATGGGGAGCAAAAGGAGTGCAAGTGCCCACCTGAAGGGGCGACTGGTAAGTACGTCAGAAAAAGCGATAAATAAAAATGGAACAATTGGGAGGATATAACGAGCGATATCTCTATGGGAGACAAATAGGGTTGATGCAAAAAATGTTCCTACAAACCATGCAAACGGAAATTGACGCTTTTTAATTAAGGCAAACACCCCTAAAAAGCCGAAAAGGTAAAGCCAGTTAATTTCTTCAAGCCAAAATGTCCCAACCCAAGTTTGTGCGGCATTAAATACTTGAAAAGGGGGAAAAAGAAGATGGATGTTGTCCCCGGAATGGAAATATGCGAAAAAGTCGCCATACGCGCGTGCATACCAGGCAAACACCAGTAAAACCGTGGCAGGAATAAAGAGAAGCGGTAAACCTTGGGGTAAAAGCTTTCGAAGAGTACTCGTCGGTTGGATGAAAAGGTTATGAATGTGTGGTGCGGCGAGTGCTGCAGTGAGCGCGGCAAACAGTAAAATCCCGGGAGATTTAGTAAACATTGCGACAGCACCCGCGATACCCGTCGCCCAATAATTTCCTCGTAAGAGGAAATAAAAACTCGCCAGAACTGCTGCGATGAAGAGGGGTTCGGGGGAACCGACTGAACGGACAATTAACCACCGAGCAGGAAAAACTGCAAATACCAATGTAAGCCATAGTGCGTGTGTCTTAAGTCCTACCTGTCGGATGAGCAGATAAAATAGCATGAGTGCCACGAACGAAGAGAGGAGCGTGACAATCATCATTGCCCATGGATATCCAAAGAGAGGAGAGAACGCACGAATGAGGAGCGGAAAGGCGGGGAAGTGAGCAGCATAGTATTCTTTGGGAAGAGGAAATTCGAATTGCCCCAAAGCAGCAGTGTTATAGAGGGTTTTTGCCGCCACAATATAGTAAGGGCCGTCAAAATTAGCGATGATTGTTGCCATACCCTCTTGAGGTAGCTTTATTCCCCAAAAGGATGGCATTCGTATGAAAAAGGGTGCCCACACAAGGATAGGAGGGATGAGAGTGGCAGCTGCGATGGCAAGAATATGGAGTACTCTTTCGTTGAGTCGCATACCTTTTTCATAGTATCATAAACTGATATGAAAATCAGCGCGCTCTCCGTCTTCTTCCCTGCTTATAACGAAGAAGCAAATTTAGAACGTACAGTTGAGAAAACAATTGGTGTCCTTAAAAAAATTGCGGCACAGTGGGAAGTCATTATTGTTAATGACGGCTCAAGTGATAAAACCCTTGAAGTTGCCCAAAAGTTAGAGAAGCACTATCCTAACATTCGTGTTGTTAGTCATAAGAAAAACTTAGGTTATGGTGAGGCTTTAAAGTCAGGATTTTATAATGCCAAGTATGATGTAATTGCGTATACAGATTCTGATGGGCAATTTGATTTTTCAGAAAGTTCAAAATTTATAGAAAAATTAGATACCGCTGATTTGATTGTTGGATACAGGATTAAAAGGCAAGACCCATTTTTTAGACTTCTTTTTGCAAAAGGATGGGCGTTATCCTTATTTACCCTTTTTGGTTTAAAACTGAGGGATGTTGATTGTGGTTTTAAGATGATTAAAAGAAGAGTACTTGAGCAGATTCCACATCTTGAGTCAAAACGGGGAGGAATGATTAATGCAGAACTTGCAATAAAGGCTAAAAAATTTGGGTTCAGCGTTGTTGAAGTGGGGGTTAACCATTATCCACGTCTTGCTGGCAGACCTACGGGAGCTAATATAAAAGTAATAATACAGTCTTACATCGATCTTTTTAAAATTTGGTGGAAATTCTTGCCGAAACTTGAATTTTTTGCCTTACTCACAATTTTAATCGTTGGTGCGTTTCTTCGATTTTATCGATTATCAGAATATATGACTTTCCTGGGAGATGAGGGGAGAGATGCGATTGTGGTACGCCGTCTGCTCGTTGACTTCGACCCTATTTTAGTCGGTCCGGGTACCTCTATTGGCAATATGTATCTAGGACCCCTTTATTATTACCTGATGGCACCGGCACTTTTTCTTTTTCGTCTTTCCCCAGTTGGTCCCGTAGCACAAATTGCTACTCTCGGAGTGATTACTATTGGATTTGTTTGGTGGGTTAGCAGGGAGTGGTTTGGAAAAGTAGCGGCAGTTGTTGCCGCAAGTTTGTATGCAGTTTCACCGGTTGTCGTTACTTATTCTCGCTCCTCTTGGAATCCTAATATCATGCCCTTTTTTGCTATACTTTCTATTTATAGTATTTGGCGTGTCTGGAAGTATCAGGAATGGAAATGGCTTATTGTGCTTGGGGTATCGTATGCGTTCGTGTTACAGTCACACTATCTCGGCCTTCTCCTTGCTCCAACAATAGGCCTTTTTTGGTTATTAACATTTTTTCAAATTCGCAATTCGAAACTAATTGGAAATTGGAAATTGGAAATTGGAAAATTACTGCGATATACCCTGATTTCTATTGTAATATTCGCAGTCTTAATGTCTCCTCTTGTCATCTTTGATGCCCGCCATGGTTGGCGCAATTTTGAGGCAATGCGCATTTTCTTTACCGAGCGTCAAGCCACTGTTTCTGCTCGTCCTTGGAATGCAATTCCAGAACTGTGGCCATTGTTCCAGCAAGAGATTACACGTTTGGTTGGCGCAATGAACGAATTGTGGGGAAAACTCGTTGCCGTGGTTACCCTTATAGGTACGTTTTGGATTGTAGTCAAACAGCGCCAAACATTCTTCCAGTCACCCGCTTTTCTCCTTCTTGTTTGGACGGGGTTCGGTTTAAGTGGTATGGCTCTTTTAAAACAAAATATCTACGACCACTATTTTGGATTTATGTTTATGGTACCATTCGTACTGTTGGGCATGATTGCCCAACAGGTTTCAGGTGCCAGGTTTCAGGTGCCAGGTTTCAGGTGGATATTATTGATTGGTATAGTAGGGTTGGTTGTTCTAAATCTTTACCAGACGCCAATTAAAAATCCACCACAAAGACAACTTCAAAGGACGGAAGAGGTGTCGGCGAAGATTGTGCAGGAAGCAAAAGGTCAAACATTTAATTTGGCTGTCTTGGCCGAGCGTAATTATGAAGATGCGTATCAGTATTTCCTTGAATGGTGGAGAGAGCCGGTCCGGGATATTGATCCGCTCCGTTACGAAGAAACAGTTGCCGAGCAATTATTCGTTGTGTGTGAATTACCTCAAGAAAAATGCGACCCAACTCACAGCCCAAAGGCGGAAATTACAGTTTTTGGCTGGTCAAAAATCGATGAAGAGTGGGATGTGGCGGGGGTAAAGGTATACAAATTGGTGCATAACCCAAGCGGAAAACCATAATGGCAAATCTTACACCCTTACATAAGCAGAGCTTGTCCTTTCAGGATAATAGTGTAACAGAGGTAAGAGAGTGGTGGCGGGGTTTGAATGTTGAGATATCGGCCAATAAGGGCGTGTACGTGATTCTGGCAGTAATTCTCTTAGGCGCTTTTTTGGTGCGGGTATGGAGAATTGACCAGCTGTTAGGATTCTATTATGACCAAGGGAGAGATGCAAAAATTATTTGGGACTTATTACATAATGGTAAATTTTTCCTTATTGGTCCGACAACTGGTATTGAAGGAATATTTAGAGGACCCTGGTATTATTGGTTGATTGCTCCTTTTTATTTTCTTGGCAAAGGCGATCCCGTATGGCCATCTATATTCTTATCTTTCACAACAGTTGCTGCTATCTTAGTACTTTATGTTCTGGGTGTAATGGTTCAAGGTAGGATAACGGGGCTGGTAGCTGCCACAATAGCTTCTTTTTCTTTTACTTTAGTTTATGCTTCCCGTTGGTTGTCTAATCCCACACCAATGTTTCTTATTAGTATGTTGCTTGTACTTTCTTTGTTTTTAATTATAAAAGGCAAACGGTGGGCATGGATTATTACTGGATTTATGCTAGGGTTTGCAATGCAGTTTGGAAGTGCAGCTGAGATTTTTTACTTTCCAGCAGTTGCTATTTTTGCTCTATGGCTCGCCTCGAGTCGAAGCGGGCAGCGAAAAAACTTACCTGATATCAGAACATTACTTCTTGCTTCTTGCTTATTTCTTATCACTTTACTCCCCCAAATTATTTTTGATTTGCGCCATGATGGAATTTTGAGAGCGGGGATTATCAAATTTTTGTTTGGAGAAGATAGTTTTAAAAGTTCATTTTGGGAAGTTGTAAAAATTAGATTCCCTTTTTATTTTGATGTCTTTTTCTCTAAAATTTTTTTGGGAGCGCAAAATTACAAAGTTTTTTTTGCAGCAGTTGTGGTTTTTTCACTTCTGATTAACAGAATTCAATTATTTAAAAATAGTAATTTTCTTACACTTTTACTTCTTTTTATTTCTGCGCTATTTGGAATGTTATTTTTCCGGGGAAATTATGGGAATGTGTATGATTATTACTTCACGGGCTACTATCTTATTTTTGTTTTGATTTTTGCAGTGTTACTTGGGATGTTGGCTCAAGGAATACTTGGAAAAGTGATACTCGGTATTTTTGTGTACTTATTTTTACAGGTGAACGTGCCAGTCGCTCGCGGATATATAACAGCAGGTGTTGATGGACCAACAACGATTGCATTTGGCAATCAAAAACAAGCAATTAACTGGGTCTACGAAGATGCTGGTGCTGCTCCTTTTAATGTTGATTCTTATGTTCCGCCGGTAATCCCCTATGCTTATGATTATTTATTTTTGTGGTGGGGGACAACAAGATACGGGATAGTACCGAAAGAGGAGCACGTACCACTTCTTTATACACTCTATGAGGTTGACCCGCCACACCCCGAGCGGTTAGATGCATGGTTGGCACGCCAAGTTAATATTGGTAAAGTGGAGAAAGAGGTGAGGTTTGGAGGAATAACTGTACAGAAGAGACATAGGGTTACCCAGCAACCAAGTAACCCAGTAACCAAATGACCAAAATATATTTATCAATTATTATTCCAGCATATAACGAGGAGCAAAATCTTAAAAAGGAGGTTTTGAGTGAGGTTGTAAATTACTTAAAGAATACAAAATATTCTTATGAGGTGATTTTGGTTGATGATGGGTCAATCGATAGAACGCGAGAACTCGTTAGAAAATTTATAAAAGGACTCAAATTTTCCCGCGAAGCGGGACCACGCTCCGCGTGGCAATTAATTGAAAACCCACACGGCGGGAAAGCATTAGCGGTAATGACAGGTTTATTGGCTGCTAACGGTGAGATAGCGCTTTTTACCGATATGGATCAAGCAACACCCTTGTCAGAAGTTGAGAAATTTCTTCCTAAATTCAAAGTTGGGTACGACATTGTGATTGGTTCGCGAGCGGGGAGAAAAGGGGCTCCATTAATAAGAAAACTTGTAGCACTGGGATTTGCTATTGTGAGAAACATTATTTTAGGCTTACCGTTTAAAGACACGCAATGTGGTTTTAAAGCTTTTAATCGACGGTCACGAGAAACACTCTTTCCAAAGATGAAAGATAGATGGGAGAGAATGAAGACGGTAGGAGCAGCAGTTCATGCAGGATTTGATGTGGAGACACTTTTCATAGCTCGTAAAAAGGGATTTAAAATTGCCTCAGTCCCAGTTGAATGGCATCACGTAGGAACAGAGCGAGTACAATTAATCAAAGATTCCCTTGATGCTATAAAAGATATGATAAGAATTAGGTGGAATGATTTGATGGGGAAGTATTGATATAATTGAAGGGTGAAGATATTTGTCAAATACAAATTTTCAATAATTGCCAGTTTGGCGATTATTTTTCTTTATTTTCTCCTTAGAGTCCCAAACTTGACGAAAATTCCTGTTTTTGTGGATGAGGCGATTTATATTCGGTGGGCGCAGGTGATGCAGAACGAACCCACCCTTCGTTTCCTTCCG
>ERZ1292632.2508-Hain-H43-01um-R2-2508-length-15198-cov-6_pt1 | contig 15198 bp, 10 predicted proteins | sample MGYA00564407_ERZ1292632 | MGnify/ENA primary metagenome ERZ1292632 (study PRJEB36523, sample SAMEA6512637) | groundwater metagenome | collected 2019-01-08 | study: AquaDiva: Metagenomics assemblies of 32 groundwater samples | reverse complement strand
CCAGAATCTTCGGACGATTTCTTTTGACGAAGCGACCGTCGATGTCATGGATGTGTCGTCGCTGGCCGCGCTTCGGTTGCAGGTGTGGGGCGTGGCGTCGAATGACCACTCTTGCGTGCTGGACTTGTACGGCTGGCAATTCGGCGGGCCGGGCCAGCATATCGGCAAGCTGACCTGCACATTCGGGAACTTCACCAGTGCGGCGAACACGGGCTTCCACACGTTGCCTGAGAAGCCCTACACGCATCCGAGCATCTTGAGCGCCTTCGATACCGCGACGGCCTATCGCGGGTGCGACACGATTGTTGCAACCAACGATTACGAATCCGCCTTCACGGTCTACACGGCCGAGGCTAATTTCCCGACCCATGCGGTCCTGAGTTTCGCGGCCGCGCAGTACAAATATCTCGCTATTTTGGCCACCACGTTGACTGGCGCGACGAACGTGGGTTGCATCTGTCGCGCTTTGGCACTCAAGGGCAAGAACACCAACCCTGACGGGTTGACGTAGGAGATAGACATGTCCGCACACAATGTCATCAAGGAACTCGAAGCCGCCGACGCCAAGGGGTATGACACGACCCTGAGTATGCCCGCTACGAATGTGACCTTCTTGGGCGTTACGACCGATGCCTTTGTCGTAACCAGTGGCGATGGAATGAACGGCGCAGGGGTTTTGACATCATCGGGGATCGCCGATGATGGTGGAATCACATCGTCCGGAGTGATTAAGAGCAGCAGCCCGACAGGTGGCGTTGGCTATATCACTGGCGCAGGCGGCACCGTCACGCAGATCACCAACATCGACACCGGCGTCACCTTGAACAAGATTTGCGGCGAGATCATCCTGGTGACAAGCGCGACACTCGCCGCCGCTGCCGAGGCGTCGATCACCGTGACCAACAGCGCCGTCGCCGTCACCGATGTTGTGGTCGTGAGCGTCAAAACGCAGTACACCGACGGCGTGATTGTCGCGTATGTGAAGTCGGTCGCTGCTGGATCGTTCGTGATCGGCCTGACCAACGTGGACGCGGCTGCGGTTTCGGCGGGCACCGGCAAGCTCAGCTTCGCGGTCATCAAGGCCGTGTTGGCGTAAACGAAGGGCGAGCAATGTGGCTGGGTATTCGAGCGACATACTTTCAGCGCTGGCGGGCAAGTCCACAGAACTTGCGTTCAGTTCGGCACCGCCCTATTCGTCGCCCGACCTGTTGAATATTTTTCCGCGCTCGCCGTTCAATCGACGGCGACTGTGCGGGTCGCGGCCCGGACTCAAGAAAGCCTTCGCCCAGCAGCTTGCGGGAACTTCCGTGGATTTGATCGCGGAGGTGCGGGAGGCGACCAGTAGCAAGGGCGAAACGAGGTCCGAGACGTTCGACACGAACCTTGGCGATCCGCCGTGGACCGTTGCGAGTTGGCTGGCCTACGCGGGTTCGACAACCCCGACGCTGGTGACAGCCTTTCCGTTGGTGCAGAACGGATACGCGACGTTTCTTGCCGACGCCCCACAAAATGCTTCGCTTTCGATGTTTCTCGATGCCCCGGCTAACGGGTTCGATTCGACGGCTGAGTACAGTGTGACGGCCAACGTGCGGTTGTTCACCCCCACCGCACTGCAAGGGTATAGCTCGTATTCAACGTGGCTGAGGATGGACAACACGACGCCGAACGGCCCGCTGAACGGCGTTCTGGCGATGCTGACAGCTTCGTTTTTTGGGTCTGGGGCAACCTGGACGCTCGATCTCATTACCTTCTCGGCTGGCGCGGTGGTGGACGCCGACTCGATTTTTTCTACGACCTCCGCTTTCGGAACGCCCGATACCACATGGTCATTGATCGCTCGCGTCAATGCCGACGCAACCGCCAACAAGGTCATTCTTCGGGCGGTATCCAACCATTCATCGGCCTTCACCATGACGGTCGAGAAAACGATCGGAACCGCTGCGGTGGGAGAGCGGGTCGGGTGGTCGATGGTTCGCTCGCTCGCTGTTTCGCTTGTCGGCAATCCGCCGGCCGTGCAGTTGAATCAGTGGGACTTCCAGTTCACCGCCGATAATGTGTCGCAGTCCGGCGTTCGCAATCGCGCCATAACGGTCGGCGGAACGCATCTGATGGAAGAAAACAACGCCTCCACCCTGATTGACGTAACTGAGACGACGAATCCAACCGCCGGACGATTGCTGCAAGCAGTTGACCTTCGCGGCAAGCTGTACATCGTCAACTACGCGGCGGACAGTGGCGTGGAGACAACCGAGCCGGAGTTCCTGATCTACGACCCCGCCGCCAACACGCTCAAGTCGATGCGGAACCTAAACGATGCGACCGACCTGGACGTGGTGCCGTTGCAACTGAGGACCACGGCAGTCAAGTGCGAACTCATCACCACCTACCGGGACGCCTTGCTGCTGGCTGGAAAACGCGGCGACGGAAACGAATGGTATTTGACAAAGCGCGGGGCTGACCCGGCGGCAATCACTTGGGACGCTACGATCGGAACGGCGACGAGCTTCCTTGCGGACACGTCGGTGACATCGTTCGTCGTCGGCTCCACTTCTGAGGCCGGGCGTATCGGCGAGCCGATCACGGCCCTGATGCGACACAGCGACGACTACATGCTGTTCGGATGTCAGTCGAGCGTGTGGATTTTGCGGGGCGATCCGAACCTACAGGGCACGATCGACATTCTCGATCCTCGACACGGGGTGATTTCCGCGTCGGCGCACTGTCGCGGGCCGGGTTCGTCGTCGTTCTTCCTGGCTCTCGACGGCCTGTACGTCATCCCCTACGGCGGACAGCAAGAGCCGATTCCGCTATCCAAGAAACTCCCTCAGGAGCTTCGCTATATCAACCTCGGACAGAATCGCGTGTTCCTCGCCTATGATGTTGTCCACGAGGGCATCATCATCGCGGTGACGCGGACGGACGGCGGCAAGGGTTCATATTTTTTCTACAATATGGACACCCAGGGTTTCTTCCCGATGGAGTTCCCGTCACACTGTGAGCCGACGTTCTTGCATTACTACTCGGCGGATTCGCCGGGACAGCGGGCGGTCCTGTTCGGCGGGCGCGACGGCTACATCCGCCAGTTCGACGACTTCGGGAAATCACAAAACGACGACGGGGTGGACTGGACCTCCCGAATGGTACTCGGCCCCCTCATGCTTGGCGGCACCGGCTATGAGGATGGGGTTTTGCGCGAGGCGTGCGGCGAACTGGCGATCGGCAGCGGCGACGTGACCGTGACCGCGATGGTGGCGGCTTCGGTCGAGAAAGCCTTGACGAGTCCGCGAACCTTTTCCTTCACCCTCAAGGATGGGATCAAGAAATCGCACTACCCACTTCTTCGCGGCGGCGCGGCATATCTCAAGCTGGAAAAAACCGGCGGAAACGCCTGGGGGCTTGAGAAAGTCACGGTCGTTCGTGAGCGGCTCGGAAAGCAGAGGTCGGCATGACCGTCAAGCTACTGAGCGTCGGGCCGGGGCCGAAGAGCGAGAGGGAGTTGGAGCAATTTGCCCAGAGGCTCCGGCGCATCCTTCCGCCGCTTGCTTTCGACGCCGACCGCGCTCCGATCGACGCGAGCGACAATTACGTCAACGGCTGGAAAGTCGGCTCGAAGTGGTACGACACAACCAACCATGTCATTTACGAGTGTTCGTTTCCTGGAACTCCGTCCAGCCCATCCGCAGTTTGGCAGCAAATGGTCGGAACGAATCCGACGGCGGGGTCTGGCGGCGTGGTCGCGGGCGGAGAGGCGCTGGAGCCGACAGACTACATCGGCGTCAACAACGTCTCGTTGGGCCTGAATGTGCGGGCCACGATTGCGGAAGTCGTCACGGCCAGCGGCGTTCCCCTGGTTGCGTTTTCAACGATTGCGTGTACTTCTGGGACGAACCCAGTTGCGGATACCGCAACCGATACACTCACCATGACGGCAGGGACGGGTATAACCGTCACCGGCAACTCAGCCACCGACACCGTCACGATCGCCAGCACCGTCACCGGCTTGACCGGCACGGCTCAGACCTACACCGAATCGAACGTGACCACGGATCGGTCATACGATGCCAACGCGACGACGCTGGATGAGATCGCGGATGTGCTGGGCACGTTGATCGCCGACCTTAGAAACAGGGGGATTGTGCTGTAATGCCGACGAACTTCGGAGCCATTTCCAGCACAACGTCGATGCAGACTGCGGCGGAATCGACCAGTGCGTCGAATCTGGCGTCGGGCACGGTCGCAACCGCGCGGCTCGGCTCCGGTGTTGCCGATGGCACTACGTTCCTTCGCGGGGATCAGACTTGGGATGTTCCAGCGGCGGGCGGTGGCGCGCCAACCGATGCAACCTACATCACGCAGACGGCCAACGGCAGCTTGAGTGCTGAGCAGGCTTTGAGTTCCCTGGCTACCGGGCTGGTCAAGAATACAACCGGCACGGGGGTTCTTTCCATCGCCGCGGCTGGGACGGACTACGCCTCGCCTTGTGTCGTGGACGTGTTCACGGGCAATGGCACTTGGACAAAGCCCACGGGATGTAAGGCTGCGACTGCGCTTGTGACATCTGCTGGTGCAGGCGGTGGTAGTGGGCGAGTCGGTGTTGCGGGAGGGGTACGTGGTGGTGGCGGCGGCGGTGGCGCAGGCGGGATGCATGTCCATACGTTCGACGCCAGTTACCTCGGAGCTACTGAGTCGGTTGTAGTGGGTGCTGGCGGTGCGGGTGGTACTGCGATCACTGGAACCGCAAACGGGGTTGCAGGGGCCGCTGGTGGCGTCTCGTCGTTCGGCTCGTGGTTGAGCGTTCCAGGTGGGACTCAAGGAGCCGGTGGAACAACGGGTACGGCCGCCGGAGGAATCGGTGGTCGTGGCGGTCTCTTTGGTATTTCCGCTGCTTCATCCGGTAACGGTGCAGCCTCCGGCGCTTCTGGCGCTGCGGGTGTTGCCTCAGTGGTCAACGTCGGCGTAAGTTTGCCTCGCGGTGGCGCGTCGGGTGGTGGGGTCACGACCGGTAACGCTGCATCGGCGGGTGGACTGGGAGCCTCGCAGTCGGGAACGTATCCGACTCTGGCGGGTGGAACCGCTGGAACGAATCCGGGCGGGAATGGTGGTGCGGGAACCGGCACAACGGCTGGCCGTGCGTTTGGTGGGGCTGGTGGTGGTGGTGGTGGTAGTCGGTCCGTCGCGGGCAGCACGGCGGGAACGGGCGGCGCTGGCGGCATCTATGGAGCCGGTGGCGGCGGTGGTGGTGCATCGACCGGCACGGGAGCCAACGGCGTGTCTGGTGCTGGCGGTGCAGGAGCCAATGGAATCGTGGTGGTGATTAGCTTCCTCTAGGAGTTGAGCGATGGCTTACGACCAAAACCAGATTGATATTTTCCCGGTGAACCTAGGTGAAGAGCCAGAGATCGTATGCGTGGGTGACGATGTCAACATCGACATGAATCTTCAGTTGAAGGGCGCGACATCCACCCTTCGGGTACGATCTGGCTTTGTGGTTTTTCAGAACATTGATGGTGATGATGAGGTGCTCGTCCTCTCAAATACCGCCGGAGCCGTCAATGCCTTTTACATTGACAACGCACTTTCTGGTGCTGGCCCCATTCTGTCTGCGATCGGCGAGACCAACGTTGACATAAATCTGAACCCAGCCGGGACAGGTAGAGTCAAAGAAAACGGTGTGGCCGTCGTCCTCGGTGCCACCGGCTCAACCGACAACGCCTTGGTTCGCGCTGACGGTACGGGAACTAAAACGATCCAAGGCGGCACCAACATGCCCACCGTGGATGACAGCGGCAACCTGACCGTTGGGCAAAAAGCTACGCTGGATGGCATCGTGGCCTATGGGGCGGCTGGCCTGCTGACGATCGCCAGTGGCGTAATCACGGCCACCAAGAGCTACCACAAGGTCGGCACTGAGGCAGCGGCAGCAACGGACGATCTTGATGTCATCAACGGTGGCGTGGATGGGATGGTACTTATCCTGAGAGCCAACAATTCAGGGAGGACTGTGGTCGTGAAGAACGGAACCGGGAACATCGTCCTGGACGCCATCCTTGGTGATTTCAGCTTGGACAACACAGCGGACCTAATCGAGCTACTCTACGATAGCTCACTCTCGACGTGGCAAGAGTTGAGAAGAAGCAACAACGGACTGTAGCAGCGTGGTCGAGCGGGATCGGGTCGTGCTGGCGGGTTAGGAGTTCAACATGGCATTATCGACGACAACTTGGCGACCGTTCAACGACTTCTTCAAGCGGTTTCGTTCGTTCCGTGGGCCAAGGCCATCCGGCAACACCGCGATGACCACGGCCCGCGTGACCGCCTGGACGGACAATCAGCGGGTCGCCCCGTTGCTCGTGGTGTTCGATTGCTCGCTTGACGCTGGACTCCCGGTCCCGACCGCCAACGGCAGCGGCGACCCAGATCCGGCTCTGTTTCACTACTCCTGGAACTTCGGCGATTCGGCGGTCAATTGGGACACGACCGGAAAGTCCAAAAACGTCCACACCGGCTACATCACCGCCCACGTTTACGAGACGGCGGGCACCTACACGGTCACCCTCACGATCACGAAGGACGATGGAACGGTAGTCCAGTTTGACCAGTCGATCGTCGTCACTGACGCGGACACGATCTACTCTGGGGCGACGTTCTATTGTGCAAGGGCGGGCGACACGCCAGCGGGCAACAACAGCAACGAGGGAACCGAAGCGGCACCGTGGTTGACAGCACAGAAGGCGATCAGCACGGCGGGCGTGTTCTCGGCGGCTGGACCGCGCCGGGTGTTGTTCAAGCGAGGCACGGAAGGGGCGACGGATTACGTTGTCACCGCGAACGCTTCTATCTCCGGCCTCGCGGGACCGTACCACATCGGAGCGTACGGCTCCGGCGACGATCCGGTCATTCACCCCGCCGACGGAATCGACGGCATCGCCTTCGACAAAACCACCACCGGCGTTCGTATTGTTGACGTTTCGATCATGGGACCGGCCCACGACTTCGGCGGGACCAACTTCGATTTCGCCACCGATACGGTTTGGACGAAGGGAGTAAACTGGACGATCAGCGGCGGCACGGCGGTCGGAACGTTGGCGACAGCAGACCTCTCGCAAGCAATTCCCGCGATGGAGGTCGGCAGCAGCTACACAGTGCGAGCGACCTACACGATCACGGCAGGTTCGCTCGTGGTGAAGCTCGGCACGGCGGCAAGCTCGGCTGTCACGGCTGGCACCGTATCGAAGACAATCACTTGTGCGGGAAGTGCCGACCTCATCTTCACCGGGACCGGCTTCACCGGAACGATAGACAACATCCGCATGTACACCAACGGAATCGGAGTCCGACCGGGAACCGATTGCCTGTTTCTGCGGATGGCCGTGAACAAAATGGACTCCGCGTTCTCGTCGTCTGACGCCCACGGAACCAAAAATGGAATCGGGGTCGTCGAATGCACGATCGGCGACGAACTCGGCAGCTACGGCCACTATCAGGCAATGGCCTATCAGGCGGCGTGGCTGGGCAACACCATCACGCTCAGTGGCAGTCGCAGCAACGAACACTGTCTCCGCGTGTACCCGACGCACAGCGTAATTTCTCACAACATCTTTGAGGGCGGTGCCACGGGCAAAACGCTCCTGCGTGCAGCGGGATACTTCGCCACCGGCGACGCCAGTCGAGACGGCGACGAAGCAACCGAGACCGTCGAGTACCTTGTGGTGAGCGACAACATCTTCCAGAACATTGCTTCGGTGGTGTCGCTGCCTGTCATGTTCGGCGTGACCAACTCCGGCGATGCTCAATTCATGCAGAACTGCGTGATTGAGCGGAACAAGGCCACGGCGGGTTCGGGGACGACTCGTATCTTCGAGATCGACTCCCCATCCTACTGCACCATCCGCAACAACCTTTGGGTGATGACTGCTTCGCTGGCGAATCGGCCGTGTCAGGTTCATCGCTCGGGGGCGGGCTCGCCGACGCCGACAGGGAATCAAGTTCTCTTCAACTCCATCTACGCTGGCGGGGCGTACACGGGCGGCGGTATCCGGCTTGGAAGCTTGGCGACGGATTCGATCTGCAATTACAACTGGCTCGTAAAAACCAGCGGGGCGGGTACAGTTACGTCGCAATCGAGCGATGTCAACAGCACGCTCACCGGCAACGTCACCTCGACGACCGGCATGGTCTCGCCGCCGACTGATATGCGACCCGCCGCCGCGTCGGATGCCGAGAACGCTGGCGTCCAGACCGACTACGTTTACGACGACTACAACATGATGGCACGGGCCAATCCGCCCGACGCGGGAGCCTACGAAGTGGGTTCAGCATGATCGACATTGACGATCCAGCCTACAAGTTTGGCTTCGATGCGGGCGTGAAAGCTCGGCAGAACGAATGCCACGAGATGATCGTGGAAATCGCTCAGGCGTTCGCGGCGAAGATTGGCCCGGACTTAGGACGAACCGAGCGGTACATCGCCCAGCAAATACACTTGTCGTTGATGCAGGTCGGCGGACTCATCTTCGCTGGCAAGAAACCGAGCATGCCGGAAGACCCGGAGCAACGACGGTTGATTGCGATGGCCTCTACGGGGTCGCGGACAAGCTTGGATTAGGTATGGAGATTCAGCCGACAGCCGACGATGCCGTGGACCGATTCGAGGTTGCATTGGTCCATTTTCCGACCGTGGAACTGCCGTTGAAACACTACTTCGCCGACGGTCTGTACGCCCGCGAGATGACCATTCCGCCTGGCGCTGGTCTGACCGGCAAGGTTCACAAGACCGAACACATCGCCGTGATTTCAAAGGGCGACATCACGGTCTGGTCAGAAGAGTTCGGCACCAAGCGAATCAAAGCACCCTGCACGTTCGTTTCCGCGCCGGGGACCAGACGGGCGGCGATTGCCCACGAAGAAACGATCTGGACCACGTTTCATGCGACGCGCGAGACGGACATTGATAAACTAGAGGCGGAATTGGTTGAGGAGCGGGCGAATCCGCTGCTCCCACAAGGAGACCCGCGATGTCCTTTGCTTCAATAGCTGCGGCTGGCCTGACTGCCGGGGCCGGTGCTGCGATTTCCAACAACCAGGATACCGGCGGTGGAGGTGGCGACAACCTTCTTTCGCCGCGCTCCATCTTCAGTTTCCTGTTGACGATGGTGGGCGGCTGGGAGCAAGACAAGGCCCAGAAAGCGGCGGCGGCGGCAACGGACGCCCAGATTGCCCACGCCCTTGAAGTTGCCCAACAGGTCGGCCCGCAAGCACTAGCGGCCTACAATCCCGGCTCTCAGCGTGCCGAACGGGAATTGCAGGGCATTCGCAGTCGCGGTCGAAACGACGCGCTCGGCCTGTACCAAGGTGCATCCCGGAACCGCACCGACTTCCTCCGCGACTTCAACCAGCGCGGCGACCAGCTTCTCGAAGATCAAGGCGCGGGGCTTACCAGCTTTCTGAGTGGTCTATCGGGCGAGGACGCCGAGATCATGCAGGGCTACCGCGATCGGTACGCGAAGGCTGAGGCGGACATCGAAGGCTACGGCGACCAGCAAAAAGAAGACATCGACACCGGCTACCGCAACAAGGAAGCGGCCATCACCCAGGATTTGATTTCGCGGGGTCTGTCGCCCACGTCGGTGTCGGCGGTCAACAAGACCATCAACGAGACCGAGCGGTCGGCTGAACAGAGGCGGCTCGGCGAGGACTTGACCAGAAACCGGGTGAATCTTCTCAGCGGGCTGAGCGGCGACACCCTGTCGGCCCAGGAACGGCTTGGTGGCCGGCGGGCAGGGTATCAATTCGGTGGAATGCAGAATGCTTGGGCGACCCAGGGAAACCTCGACGCCTCGGAAGCGGCCTACGATGCGGCTCTACGGGGCGACATTCAAGCGGCCCGGCAGTTCATGGCTCAATCGGATGCGACCAACAGCGGAAATCTGGCGAGCTTCTACAGCACCGACGCCAGCAACCGCTCGACCATGAGCAGCAACGGCCTGAACACCTACCTGCAAACGATCATGGCACCAAACTACGTCCCTCCTCCGGCGAATCCCATCTTCGGGTTCATGCAGGGCCAGAACACGGGCGGCTCGCCGCAGTATCCGAGCGCGGGTTCGTCGTTCCTGGCTGGCGCGGCTCCAGGCATCTCGCAAGGGTTCGCTCAAGGGCTGAACAACTGGTTCAAACCGCAACAGACGCAGCCGTGGACGGGCCAGACGTGGCAACCAGATGACTACAACATGAACCAATACTATGGCCAGCAGGCGGTTCCGCCCAGCAATACCTACAGCAACCCGTCAACGTGGTCGCCCGCTTGGGATGGTGCCTATTACGCCTGATTGGGGTCAATGATGAATCGCTACTTCGCTACCGATCCTCGCATCATGTCCGGCATCAACTTCTTCACGGGCCGCATGGCTCGTCAGCAAGAGGTAGCCGACCAGCAGGGACTCATCGACTTCCAGCAGCAACAGAAGGTTTTCGGCGGCTTGGGCGGCGGACTCAGCAAGTTCCTGATGGATATGGGGCAGTACCAGCGCGAGGATCAAGTCGCGGCTCGGAACTTCGGCAACCAGCAGGAGCTTCAGCGCGGCCAACAGGCTGGCCAACGGGCGATGCAGCAGCAGATTCTCGACCGCCAGCAGGCTATCGAAGAGCAGCGAGCACAGGGCGACATCTATCAGGATTTCCTACGTCGCAACCCGAACGCCGGGCAGGGGATGCAGCAGATCAACGCTGGTGCCTTGCCGGAGCTTTCCACGGCGGCCCTGAGCGAATACGAGCAGCAGGCCGCAATGGCGCAAGGTGGGCAGCCGAATATGTCACCGAGCGGTCAAGGTCCGGCTGGCGAAGGTGGCATGAGTTCGCCGGGCGGCGTTCCCATGCCGTCGCAGAATCCGGCCATGACTGCCGAGCACCAGCGGTCCAAGGATCGGCTCGGTCAGTTGCTTCTCGAATCCGAGAACATCGACCGAAACCCGTACATGCCCGCCGAGGAGCGTCGATCGGCGCACGCGGCCCTGACTCCCCACATCGTCAAGGCCCGCGAGATGTTGCAGCGGTATCCGCAGCAGAAGGCTCCGACGACATATGAAGAGTTGGTTCAGGCTGGTGTTCACAATGGCGGGGTTACTCCGATGCCAGGTGGTGGCGTGTTGGTGCCGAAGGGCGTGACCTGGGCCGATGGTCCGAAGGCTGCTCCGGCTGAACCGCCATCCACGCCAGAACAGGCCGAATCCGTGTTTCGAACTCGCGTCAGCAACTACGACGCAAAGGTCAAGGAAGGGTACGATTTCGTCCTACAGAACGACGGCAAGATCGAAGTCATCAAGCCGGAGAAGCAAGAGAAGGATTCCGGCGTCAAGCGGAGCACATATCAGCAAGCACGAACGCAAGCCTTGAAGATTCTCGGCCAAAAAGGGGCCAATGGAACCGCCGCCGTTGTGTCGCCGGAGGAAGTCGAGAAACAGACCAAGGATATTATCTGGAACGAAATGACGCCCGCTGAGCAACGGATTCAATCGCTGGAGGGCGGACTGCGCGGACTAATGAAGGATTTTCCTGGCGGTCCTGCAACCATGCCGCCGCACCAACAGGATCAGCTTCGAGAGTTCGCCGCAGAACTCAGGGCATTGAAGGGCGGCTAGCGTGCCGGATATTTTCGACGAACTGAATGCGTGGTCGTCTGGCGGAACAGCAACCAAAGTTCCGCCTGCGCCGTCCATTGGCGGTGGTGACATATTCAGCGAACTGTCGTCGTGGGCGTCGCAGCCCGCATCCACTCCAAAGTCAAAAGATGGTCCGCTCTGGGAGCCGATAGCCCCGCAGTTCACCGAGCCGGATGACGCTCCAGACCTTGTATCTCGTCCGCAGTTCTCGTCGGAAGTCACCGAGCCTGGCGTGATCCAACGTGCCGCTGGCGAGTTCGTTAAAGCCATACCGCGCGGGGCGATGAGTACGGTCGGACTTGGCATTCAAGGGGCTGGACTCGGTATCGACGAGATTGCGAACCTCATGGGCCGCGACCCGGACATGAAGGAAATCATGCTCACGTCGCTCGGCAAGGGGATTCAAAACAAAGCCCAAGAATGGTTGCCACCGTCTGGTGATCCCCGCTACAGCGCCGTCCAAGCGATCGGCGAGGGGCTTGGCAGTGGCGTGGCGATGCTACCGACCGGACTCGCTGGCGTTGCTGGCGTTGCCACTGGCGGGTTCGTTACGGGCTACGCAGCGACCTACAGCCAAGTGAAGGAAGCCGGGGGCACCGATGAGGACGCGCGCGCGTTTGCACGACTCTCCGGGCTGGTGTCCGGCATCACCGAGCCGATGGGAGCCACACTTCCGACCTTGAGGATTTTGAAGCGTCTCGACAAGGCGACGGACGGCTGGGTTGTTCGGCAGGCGCTCAAGTCAACCACCGGCAATGCGTTCGAGGAAGCCGTCCAGGAGATTCCCGATGAAATCGCGCGCCACGCCTACGACAAAGAGCGAACGCTTGTGGACTCGTTGGAGGCGGCTGGCAAGTCGGGCATGGTCGGCGGGCTGGTGGGCACTGTGCTATCCGGTGCGGCGGCTGGGGTCAAGGCTATTGTCGATCGGGGCGACAAGGCGATCATCGAAGATTACCAGTCGCGCGTCGAAGCCGGGCAAACCGACCCCGTGCCAAGCATCCAGGTGTTCAAAGACGCGGGCTACGACCAGCCCGGCACCCGGAAAGAGCGGGCCGAAAAGGTCAAGGAACTCATCGCGTCGCAGCCGGAAACAGGACCACAAGTAGACGCGGCCAATGCAGCGTTGCAGGCCGAGAACGATGCCCAGATTGCGAAAGGAACCGCCAGTGGCCTTGTCCATCCGGCACACAAAACGCTAGAAGCGTCCCTATTTGATTCTAAGCCAGCCGGAACGGTCGTCGTGCTGCGCGACGGCTCGCGGCACGCAGTCAACGTCCTCGCGGGCGTGGATCACGAGAACTCTATTCTGCTAAACGATGGCAACCTTGTAGACGCCAATATCGTCGATGCTGTCGTAGAGCCAGACGGTCACGTTAGATGGTCAAGGAAAGGCAACCAACAGGAGAACCAGAATGCCGACCAAGTGCAAAGCAAAGCCGGTCAAGAAGCAAAAGCCGAAGCCCAAGGTCAAGTCCCGGCTGTACTAGGCGAGCAACGCCCCACGTCGATCAAGAACGCGGTGGTCGATGAGGAGCGGGCCAAGCGAGGCTTGCGGCCCGCGATGGAACCGGCGTCCAGGTCATTCGGCACAGTCTGGGATGAGGCGATGGAAACCGTCGAGCGGAACCCCGTTCGCCAAGAGGCTCTAGTCGCCGAACTCCGCGAGACGCCCCGCGCCGTGACCGACCTCGAAGATGCTCTATTGCTCCACCGCCAAGTCACGCTCCAAAACGAGTACGACAAGGTGGCCGATCAACTCGACACCGATCTGACGAAGATTCCAGTCGAGCAAATCGCCGCGTTGGAGTTTCAAGAGGAAGCGCTGAGCCAGCAACTGCTCGAACTCTACGACACCAACAAAGCGGTCGGCACTGAGACGGGACGCGGCTTGAACGCTCGCCGGATGATGGCGTTGGAGGACTTCACGCTCGCCAAGATGCTCGCCCAAAAGCGCAAGGCTAAGGGCGACGATTTCGGCACGCAGGACCGCGTGGAAGTCGCGGCGCAGCAACGAAAGATTGCCGACCTTGAAAAGCGCCTGGCGGAACACCAAACCCGCATCGAAACGCTCGAAGCAGAGAAGGCGTCAAACGAGGCGTTCAGGCTGCAATCGCAACCACCGAAACGACCGCGAAGCGGCCGTAAAGCAGCAGCGCAAGAGGAACTCAAAGCGGCGTGGAAGGAAGCCGCGATCGCCGGTGCGGGCGTTGCGTGGTCGAACCCAGTGGCAGCGGTTCCAGCGTTCGTGCGGCTCGCCAAGGCGTTCGTTAATGCCTACGGCGTGGTTCCGATCCAAGAGTTCTACGACGCGGCGAAGGCTCAGTTTGGTGCTGACAAAGTAGAGAAGGCGAAGCAATTCCTCGCCGACGCGTGGAACCAAGCGATTGCCGACGCGAAGCCCACGACCAACACGAAGCTCGAAAACAACGACCAGATTCGACGCTACGCCAGCAAGCTCGCCGAACACTACGTTGCCACGGGTATCCGCGAACGCGACGCGGTGATTGACGCCGTGCATGGCGACTTGCAGGAGGTTCTGCCGGACCTCACGCGCCGCGAGACGATGGACGCGATTTCCGGATACGGCCACTTCCAGCCGCTCAGCAAGGACGAAATCAAGGTAGCGCTCCGCGACCTCAAGGGCCAGATGCAGCAGGTCGGCAAGATCGAGGATATGCAGGCGAAGATGGCTCCGCGAAAGACTGGACCGGAGCGCCGCACGCCCAGCAGCGAAGAAAAGCGACTCATCAAGGCCGTCAACGAACTCAAGAAAACCGGCGACTTCAAGTCCACCGAGGACACGCTGCAAACGGCCCTGGCGACGTTCAAGAAACGCACCCAGAACCGCATCGACGACTACCAAAAGAGGCTATCCGAAGGCGACTTCGCCAAGCGGGCCCGCAAGCCGCTCAAGCTCGACGCGGAAGGCGAAAAGTTGCGGTTCGAGGCCGAGCAAGCGAAGGCGGATTTTCTTCGCGGACTGGAAAAGGATCGACGGGCAAAGCGAACGACCGGACAGAAGATCATCGAGGGTGGCGCGGAAGTTCTTAATACCTCGCGGGCGATTCTCACGTCGATGGATTTCTCGGCGGTCGGACGACAAGGTGGATTCCTGTCGCTGTCGCACCCGCTGCTCGCCAAGAACGCGGGCAAGGAGATGTTCAAGTCGTTCGCGTCGGAAGCCGCCGAATCGCGGGTAATGAATGAAATTGCCAACCGTCCCAATTCGTCGTTCTACAGGCGGGCCAAGCTGGCGTTGACGGGCATTCACGGACGACTGTCCCAACAGGAAGAAGCCTACATGTCGCAGTGGGCTAAGAACATCCCACTGGTGGCCGGGTCGGAACGGGCATACGTCACGTTCCTCAATCTTCTCCGCGCCGACGTGTTCGATTCGATGGTCGCTTCGCTCGGTCGCAGTGGGTCGGTTACGGACGCCGAGGCGGCGGTCATCGCCAACTACGTCAACGTGGCGACCGGACGCGGCGACTTGGGCAAGGCCACACAGGCGGCGACCACACTGGCAACCGTGTTCTTC
>ERZ1292632.1646-Hain-H43-01um-R2-1646-length-20891-cov-4_pt2 | contig 15213 bp, 14 predicted proteins | sample MGYA00564407_ERZ1292632 | MGnify/ENA primary metagenome ERZ1292632 (study PRJEB36523, sample SAMEA6512637) | groundwater metagenome | collected 2019-01-08 | study: AquaDiva: Metagenomics assemblies of 32 groundwater samples | reverse complement strand
AGGGTCTGTACTGAAGTTGTATCAACTAGAGTGACTGTGGCCGTAAAGCACCTATTTCTTTTTTACTTTGAGCTGGAGGAGCCAGACTTCTTTAATTTGGGTCTTCGTATCTGTAATGGCAACAAGGTCAAAGGGCGAGTGACTACGACGATATCCCCACTCGTACTCAGCGCGTCATACGAACAACACCCCATCCCAATCCGGGCTCACGCGCGTCGTCCCGTCAGTGCGGAAGACCAAATAACGGGATCTGAGGAATTTCGCGACCTCATCACACCGGTTCTCATCAGAGAAAAAGAGGGCAGAGGTCGCGCAATCGGCGTCCCATGCGTTCCGGGCAGTCGCCGTGACCCCAATTACAGTCTCGATCGGGACCCGTAAAAGCGGATGTACGATATGGTGCCATTCTTTCCACCGGCACCGAAAGCTGTCCGACACGGCAATTCCCCGATTCTCGAGTTCAACGGTGCCTACGGCGACATCCGGTTTTCCCGGATATTCGATGGCAACTCTCCACGGCCCTCCATCCCGTTTTGTCGTTGCATACATGTCTCCCCCGCCGTCGACAAGATAATGCCGATGGTTGTGATTTTCGAGAATTTCCGCAACCCGATCGATACAAAATCCTTTCCCCATTCCCCCGAGATCAAAGACGACCGGTCCATCGATGGTGAGCATCTGGCCAGTGATCTCCCATTTCGGCAAAACAAACTGCACGACATCGGGGCGAGGCACCATGCTATACGCCGCATCGTAACCGGCTTGCTCCAATAAACCACCCACCGCGGGGTCGTACAGACCTCCCGTGAGGCGGCGTAATTCGTCCGCGCGGGAAAGAAGTGTCGCGAACTCCTCTGATATGGGGTATTCGCCCGCTTCGGCGTTACGAAAAGCACTGGCTTCCGAGTCATTTAGGAAGCGCGAAAACCGCGCATTGAAGACGCGCATATAGCAAAGAACACACTCTACGGTCTCCTCACGCAGCGACCCGTCGTCGGTGAGTATGCACCAGCTCGTACCTATTCCGTCAAAGGTAAACTCTGCGCCTCGTTTGTCCATCATCTCGCCTCCTTAGAGCCGTTTCTGCAGGTCAGGTAGAATGGTGTTAAATGCGGCTGTGGTAAGTGAAGATTTGCCAACGCGATCGATGGAGGTGAGTTCGCTCAATTTTTTGCCGCGTATGACGAGAAGTAAACCCTCGGAAAATTTCGCCAGATTCTCATTCGTGGCATCTCCCTTGAGCGCGTCGGTGGACTTGACCGCCACCACTGCATCTCCGGAATCAAGGCCCAGCGTGAAGCGGACCTTATCGGTGCCGTTCGGAGCATCATAGGTGGCCACGGCGCTCACTTCGCGTGCGACGATGAGATCGGATCCACTTGCCATCTGAGGCGACGCATTACCCCCGATCGACCGAACTATGGTAGGGACAAATCGGTATGAGAGGAGCGCCCCGACGCCGACGACGAGCGCGCCGATGATAGCGTTCCGTCTCGTCCTCGGGAAAGTCATATATTGCTATGGTATCGCTCTCTTAGAAGAACGAAACATGAGTTATCCCCAGCCTTTCGGGTGTCTACAGTAATTACTGCTAAATTTAGCGTACGTAGCGTGCGTTTGTATGACCCTGTACGGATTTCTGATAATCATGCACATAGTGGGAACCGTTCTTGGTGTCGGTGCTGCCACATTTGCCGAGATCCACTATGCGCGTTTTAACAGCGATGACATCATCACAGACGACGAAAAAAAGACCCTCGCGACGACCTACACCGTGATGCGGACGGGCCTCTTCCTTCTCGTCATTTCGGGATTCGGAATGTTGCTGTACTTCCGCCTTACGGAATACGTGGACATTCTTTCCAGCCCGTCATTTTGGGCGAAAATGACCATCGTTGCGATCCTTGTCGGGAATGCGCTTCTCTTGCAGGCACGAATAATGCCGTTCGCCGTGGGCGCTGCGGTGTCGCTCACGTCGTGGTATGCCGCGCTGGTCCTTGGGGTCATCGGCAAGACGATAAGCGCGTCGTATGTTGAAATACTCATATATTATGTGATCGCTATCGCGCTCGTAGGAGTCTCTCTGCGATGGATCCACGAGTGGATGCACGCCCCGCGAAACATATGACGCCGATCCTCGCCACCTTGCTCATCGTCCACGTCATTGGCGGCGTTATTGCCATCGGCATGCACAATGTCATCCTTATGCATCTCCTCAAAAAGGCACCGAACTACATATTCGTGTCGCGCCTTGCGTGGTCGGCGGCGACGCTCTTCTTCCTTTCATGGGCAACTTCGGCCTACTACTACGTGACGTACTACGGTTCTGCCGTCAAACCGCGCATTCTGGCGGGAGCCACGCCTGCCGCGCATACCTTTTTTATGGAGACGAAAGAACATATTTTTCTCGTACTGCCGTTCGTTGCGATCTCGATCGCGCTCTGCACTACATATCTGCGCGCGGTTCCCGATGATGCGTTGCGAAAAAGCACGGCGCTCCTCACCCTCATTGCGCTTATTATCGGAGCGGCAACAGCCGCGTCGGGCATTTTTGTCTCCGGATCCATATGATCTCATCACCACTTGCGTCATGGATCCGTTCAGTCGCGCTCGCAACGATCGTGACGTCTCTCCTGCTTGCGGCACTCATCGTCAGCGCAGAGGAAATTCCCGCCCTTAAAGATTGGCTCAAGGCGACGTTTTATCACCACTGGCTCGGCAAAGGCGCTCTCGCACTCGGATCATTCGCTATCGTCAGTCTCGTTTTCCGGTTGAAGCGTGCACCGCGGCTCTCCACCGTTATTCTGGCTGAGACGATCTTTGTCGCTCTTTCAGCGTGTGTGATCGCAGGATTCTTCCTGCTCCACCTGTTGAAGGTGGTATAGGACGTGCGCGCGCGGCGATGAAATGCGCCTTTCGAACATCCCGTTCAGTGGGGGATCGGTCGGGACATGAATTTCCTGATGTCGGCGATCGTGCCACCGACTTTTTTGCCGGGGTTGAAGATGTTTTGAGGATCAAAGATCCGCTTGGTCTCGGCAAATAATTCCAGTATCTTCGGACCGAACATCATATTGAGGTATGGCGTACGGATAATCCCGTCCCCATGTTCCCCCGTTATCGAGCCTTTGTATTTGGCGACCAACGCATAGACCTTCGGTGTCAACTCCATGATCGCTTTCCGGTGTTCCGGCCGTCCGAGGTCGACAAGGGGGATGATGTGGAAATTCGCGTCGCCGATGTGCCCTGCGACCGTGTGCATGATGTCATACTGCCCGAGAAGCACATTCAATTCCGGGAGAAACCTCGGATAATCGTCTGGATGGACGACGATGTCGTCGATGAAGGGCGCTGCATGGAGGCCGTGAACGTGTTTCCGCAGGAGCGCGAAACTTTCCCGCCTGATCTTCCAGTATTTCTTTTCCATTGTCCCGAGAGCGATCTTTGTTGAAATGGACAGATCATGCAGGGCGGCGCGCGCATCGCGCGCCCCTTCCTGCGCCTCCGCATCGGTATCTTCCGCAAATTCAGCAAGCAAGACGAGCTTGGGAATACCGCCGGTCATAGCCATCCACACTTCGGGAAGAAAAGCGAAGGCGAGCGTAATGGATTGCCATAACCCCATGTGTTTGAGGAAGTCGTATGCGTAGCGGGCCGCGAGCTTGAACGTATGGTCGTCGTATGACTCGAATGACTCCGGATCGAATGTCCGTACGCGCCGCACGATTTCCGGCAGTTTCCCGAGATCGGAAAGGAAGATAACGAGCATCGCGTGGCGGGGCTTGGGCTTGAGGAGCGAGACTTGCGCTTTGGTGATGAGTCCGAGCGTGCCCTGCGAACCAACGATCAGTTTCGTGAGATCGAACGTGCCGCGTTTCGGATCTATGACATCCCAGAGCGCATATCCCGCCGAATTTTTCGTCACATTCGGACGAGCCGCCTCAATGATATCTCGATTGTTCGTGAGAAGTTCGTCCATGCGACGATAGATCTCTCCTTCGAAGGACTGCTCGGTTTTCTTTTGGGCAAGTTCTGCAGCAGAGAGCGGACGGAATGTTGCCCGCGAACCATCAGAGAGCACCATATCGAGCTCCTGCACATAGCGGTCCATCTTGCCGTATCGTAGGGTCAGCTCACCGCCGGCGTTGTCCGCGACCATGCCGCCCAGAGCACATAGCTCACGTGAAGCGGGGTATGGGGGGAGGATCGACCCGTTCTTTGCGAGCGTTTGTTTTTCAAGATCACGATAGTACATGCCTGGCTCGGCGATAGCGTAATCAGCGCCGATCCCGCGCAGAGCATTCATATATTTCGTGAAAGAAACGACGACCGAGTCGGTGAGGGGACCTCCCGACATATCGGTCCCCGCCGCGCGCGCCGTAAGAGATACCTGCTCGCCCCGTTTTTTCGCGTCTGAGGCGAATCGGACGATGGCCGACACGTCGTCTGCATCCTTGGGCGACACGACGAGAGCGGGACGGCGTTCAAAAATACTCGTGTCGCGGCTGAATTTGCGAAGCGTTTCCGCGTCGTCGAGCGCATCGCCTTTGATAAGCGGGGCTATCGCGGCGCGTAAATCCATCGCACAAGTATATCATCGGGGAGCAAGCTCCCGAATTGGTACGGAAACCGTGTGGACGATCAGGGCTGATGGTATAGCACACGGTGCGTGCGCATCATATAGTATTCCTGCCAACATGTACCCGATCAGCGTCGTAGATACCCATAGGTGATATAATCTCCCTATCTATGGAAGGTGCGTATCAGGGAAATTCGATATTTTGGGTCGAGGTGGACCGTATTAAGCCCAATCCGTTCCAGCCGCGCAAAACGTTCGACGAGGCGGCGCTTTTGTCTTTGGCAGAATCTATCCGGCAGTACGGGGTTTTGCAGCCCCTCACCGTTAGCCGAAAAGAGATCGAGCGGCCGGGAGAGGGTATTTATGTGGAATATGAGCTGATCGCCGGCGAGCGCCGATTGCGCGCCTCAAAGATCGCGGGCATCGCGCAGGTCCCTGTCGTCATCCGTACGGGGGAAGACAGCGACCGGATGAAGCTTGAGCTTGCCATCATTGAAAATTTACAGCGTGAAGACCTCAACGTCGTCGATCGCGCGCTCGCATTTGACCGACTTGTCAAAGAATTCGGCCTCAAACACATCGAAATAGGGAAGCGGGTGGGTAAGAGCCGCGAGTATGTTTCCAACACACTTCGCATTCTTCTTTTGCCGCAGGACATGCGTGATGCACTTGGGGCGGGGGAAATAAGCGAGGGCCACACACGTCCGCTCCTTATGCTCATGGATCGATCTGCCGAGCAGCAGACGCTCTTTAAGGAGATCATCTCAAAGCGGCTCACAGTGCGTGATTCTGAGCAAGTCGCACGGCGCGTTGCCACCGAGCGCGCGCGCAAGGGCGACCTTACTCCGGAACTTCTGCTCCTTGAGCGCGAATTGACCGAAAAATTGGGCACGCGCGTGCGCATTGAAAAGAAAGATCAGGGGGGGAAGGTTCTCATCGATTTCTTTTCGGTAGACGACCTCGCGCATATTCGTGCCATGATCTCAAGTGGCACATTTCCCAATGCCGCCGTACGAAATACGCCTGCTCCCGCGCCAGTTGCTGTTGAGGAGACGCCAGTCGTTCCTCCCCCGGCAACATCTGGATCGGGATCCCAAAATCCCCCAAAAGCGGAGGAGGAGAACGATCTCTACTCCATCAGCAATTTCAGCGTTTAGGTCCTCCCCGTTTTTTTTGCCTCCATCGCGGCAAGTTCGGCGCGGATGTGTTTTTTCGCCATACTGGTCTTTGCGATATCGTGCCACTTGCGTGAAGGCTTTGCCGAAGGCTTGGTGATGATCTCGACCGTGTCGCCATTTCGGAGCGCTGTTTCGAGGGAGACCATTTTTCCGTTCACGCGCGCGCCCGACATTCTGTTGCCGAGGTCTGAGTGGACCGCGTATGCGAAATCGATGGGTGTCGCGGAGATCGGCAGGTCAATGACATCGCCCTTGGGGGTGAAGGTGAAAACGCGATGACTGAAGAAATCGGACCTAAGCGTATCGAGGTACTCCTCTGACTGTTGATCCCCATGGTGCGCATGGGCCAGTTCCTGCAGCCATTCGGGCACACTTTCTTTCACTGTCGTATCGGTCTGTGTGGTGCTTCCCCGCAGACGGGGAAAGAATTGGCGGATCCACTCGAGTCCGCGCTTGCTTTCGGCACTCCCGCCTTGCATCTCCTTGTAACTCAGGTGCGAGGCAATGCCGTAGAGCGCCTCCCGATGCATGGCCTCCGTACGCAACTGCATCTCGAGGGCGCTCCCGTCACCCGTATAGACGGTCGTATGGATACTTTGATAGCCATTCGGCTTCGGGAATGCGATGTAGTCTTTGATCTTTCCCGGCACCGGTCGCCAGTGGGCATGAATGACGCCGAGCGCCGAATAGCAATCGGCAACGGTGGAAAAAATAACGCGGAGCGCGAGGATGTCGTATATCTTGTCGATGTCCCAATCCTTCCGCCCCAACTTGAGGTAGAGGCTGTACATGCCCTTGATGCGCGCTTCGGTACGGAACGTGCGGATGCCCGCATCGCCCAATTCACGCTTCATATCTTTTTCCACTTTTTCAAGTCGCCTCTCATTCTCCTTTTTACGCTCTTTCAAAAGTTCGCGCGTCTTTTCGTATTCTTTGGGAAGCGCATAGGGGAACGCCGCATCTTCCAACTCCTGCTTCGCGACGCTCATACCGAGCCGGTCGGCGATGGGCGCATAGATTTCCAGCGTTTCCTCTGCAATGCGCGTGCGCTTCTCCATGCGCGGCACGTGCTCAAGGGTGCGCGCATTGTGGAGGCGGTCCATCAGTTTGATGATGAGGACGCGGATGTCTTTCGCGGTCGCCGCGAAAAGTTTGCGTAGAGATTCGGTGTGACGCTCAAGACCCCGATAGCGCAGCGTTCCCAATTTCGTCACGCCCTCTACCAGCGAAAGTACCTCGGTTCCGAATTGCTCTTCTATCATGCTCGGCTTGATGCCGGCGTCTTCTATCGTGTCATGCAAAAGCCCCGCCGCGATCGCGCGGCTATCCATCCCCGCTTCGGCGAGCAGGTATCCCACCTCCGCCGGGTGAGTGAAGTACGGATCTCCCGAATACCGTTTCTGCTCCTTGTGGGCATCTTTCGAAAGCTCGTACGCTTTTGTGACCAATGCCACATCAGCGTCGAGCTTGCCCGACATCGCGGCGAGTATCTCGGAAAGGGGGCGGGGATTGGCGGGACCCATATAGGGGGATAATACTGCGTGTCGGCGTGTTGGCAACCGCACACAGAAAAATGCCGCGCTACTTTGACGCTTTCAACTTGTGCGGGTTGTGATTCGGACAGGTCTTGTTGGAACAACGTTCGGGGATCGTTTTCGTGCCCTCCATCATGAGCGAGCCGCACATGTCGCACATCTTTCCGGTAGGCCGCGCCTTGATGGCGTTTTTGCATTCGGGATAATTCGAGCAGGAAAAGAAGATGCCAAATCGTCCGCGACGCTCTATCATCTCCCCCTTTTTGCATGTGGGGCAGGTAACGCCGGTCTTTCCTTTTGCCTCTTCGATCGGATCCTTCCGCACGTATTTGCACTTCGGGTAATTCGAGCAGGCGATGAATCTGCCAAAACGCCCCTCCCGTTCCATCAGTTTTCCGTCTTTGCACTCCGGACACGCTTCGCCAATATCTTTAGGTGGCGCGATCTCGCTGCCATCCTCTTTTCGAGCGCCGAGGCATGTGGGGAAATTTGCACAACTCATAAAGCGTCCCGTCTTTGAAAGCTTGTATACCATCGGACCGCCACAGAGCGGGCAGAGGAATTCTTTCGGTACATCGCCCATATTGGTAATTTTTTCTATCTTGTTCTTGCTTTTAATCGCTTTGTTGAAGGGGCCGTAAAAATCCTTGAGCGTTTTTTCGTATTTGCGTTTTCCCTCGGCGATCTCGTCGAGCTCATTCTCCATTTCCGCGGTGAAGGTGTCGCTGATGTATTCGGCGAAATTTCCCTCGATAAATGTAGAAACGACGTCGCCGGTCGCTGTGGGAAGAAGCGTGCGCCCCTGTTTTTCCACATACCCGCGGGTTTCAAGTGTGCGGATAATGGCGGCGTAGGTGGAAGGGCGGCCGATGCCGCGCTTTTCAAGCTCCTTCACAAGCCCTGCCTCCGAGTAGCGAGCGGGTGGTTGTGTTTGTTTTTCTTCGGATCGGGCCTCAACCAGCGCAAGCGCCTCGTCCCTCTCAACCTTTGGAAGCTGTACATCCTCTCCCCGTGCATCGGGGTCGGCCGCAAGCCACCCATCGAAGATCACACGCGAACCATTCGCAGCAAAATCGGGAATGGATGATCCGGAGACGTTCGCAAATACCTTTGTGCGCAGCATGCGTGCATCGGCCATCTGGCTTGCGAGCGCGCGAGCGCATATCAATTGATAGAGTTTTTTCTGCTCTTCATTGTGACCAGCGCTGTGCCTCGTGGGGTCAGTGGGGCGTACCGCCTCGTGCGCCTCCTGTGCGCTCTTGCTTTTGGTCTTATATACGCGCGGAACAGCGTACTTCTCACCAAATTCGCTGCTCACCGCCGCAATGAGTGCCTCTTGCGCCTCTTTCGCGAGATTGGTGCTGTCGGTGCGCATGTACGTGATATAACCGGATTCGTAGAGTTTTTGCGCGATGCCCATCGTGCGCGAAGGTGAAAAACCAAGGCGCGTTGAAGCGGCCTGTTGCAGGGTCGAGGTCGTGAAAGGTGCGCGCGGGGAACGGGCCTGCTCGGACTCTTCAACACCCCTGACCTCCCACGATCCGCTTTGTGCCGCTTTCAAAATGCGCTCCGCCTCACTCGCAGTTTTCGGCTCTTCCGTGCAAGTGACCGTAAACCGTTCGTTCTTTTTTGTCTTTACGTCCGCGCTTACCACCCAGAAATTTTCCGGAACGAACGCGCGTATCTCCCGTTCGCGTTCCATGAGGATCCGAAGCGCGGGGGATTGTACGCGGCCAGCCGAGAGTCCATAGCGCACTTTTTTCCAGATGAGACCAGAGAGGTCGTAGCCGAAAAGTCGGTCCAGAACGCGCCGTGCTTCCTGTGCCCGTACGAGTTCCACATCTATCTTTCGGGGATGGGCGAGCGCTTCCCGAACGGCCTTCTCGGTGATCTCATGAAATACGATACGTTTTGGTTTTTTGAGCCCGATCGTTTCCGCCAAATGCCATGCAATAGCCTCGCCTTCGCGATCGGGGTCGGTCGCGAGAATGACCTCGTCGGCACGTTTCGCGACCGTGTGGAGCTCATCGATGATCTTCTGCTTCTCCTTTACGATGAGGTAGCGGGGTACAAATCCCGCCGCCACGTCGACGGCGTCTTTGTTGCTTTTGGGGAGATCGCGAACGTGGCCCACCGATGCGCGCACGGTAAAACCCTTACCGAGATATTTCTCGATGGTCTTCGCTTTCGCTGGCGATTCAACAATTACAAGCTTCATACAAGTCCGCATTGATATCCCAACAGCCTAGCACGTGTCAAGCGCTGTTGTCCGAGGAGGCAAGTTTATCGAACTCTCACCACTCCCAATTCTTCTACGATCAACCCTTTAATTTCCATCGTCGAAAGCAGCACATTTGCCTCGGTGATGGGGAGGTCAAGTGATGAAATGAGCTCGTCGCGCGGTACCGGAGAGTGAATGATCTCGAAGACCCGAAGTTCATCTTCAGACAGATCGTCGCGTAATTCTGAAAGCGACATCGGGCCCTCCCGCTTGGTGATCCCAAGCGCAATTAAAATATCTTCAGGCGATGTAACGGCGGTCGCACCGAGCCGGAGGAATTGGTGCGTGCCCTTGCTCTCGGCACTGAAGATGGAGCCGGGGACGACGAGGAGGTCGCGATTGTATTCGGTCACGAGCTTCGCAGTAATGAGGGAGCCGGATTTTTCTTTTGCTTCAATAATAAGCGTCGCGTGTGATAGCCCCGCCATAATGCGATTGCGTTGGGGGAACGTATAGTCAGCCGCTCTTTGGTCAGGCTTGAACTCCGAAAGGAGCGCGCCATCGGCCTTCAGTATTTCGCGTGCGAGTCCCACATTCGCTTTTGGATAAAGCACATTCCAATCCAAGCCGGAACCGGGTACTGCGATTGTCGTAAGGCCCGCATCAAGCGCGCAACGATGGGCCTCTGCGTCCACCCCATAGGCGAGTCCGGAGACGACAACGACGGGGTAGCCCCGCAGACCCCCTATCAAATGATGGCAGGCCTGTTTGCCGTAGGTCGTCATCGCGCGGCTCCCAACGACGGCGAGCCATTTGTGCTCGAAGCGTGGCATTGTTCCGCGAAGGTACAGCTGCTTTGGCGCATCAGGAATTTCCCGCAGGAGCGGGGGAAAGTCAGCGGGAGCAAGGAGTTTGAGGTCGTCTTCCATAGTGGTATGATTTTACCATCATGTTAGACATCAAATTCATCCGAGAGAATAAGGATATTGTCATCGCGGGTGCGAAGAAGAAACACATCGAAGTTGATATCGAGAGGCTCATCGCGGTAGACGACAAGCGGCGGGAGCTCCAACTCTCCGTAGATCAAAAGCGCGCCGAACAGAACACGGCGTCGAATGCCATTGCCTCCGCTAAGACCGACGATGAGCGAAGGGAGGTCATCACCCGCATGCAGGGCGTGAAAGAGACGCTGCGTCTCGAGGAGGAGTCGATGCAGGACGTTATGAAGGAGTGGCGGGCGCTGATGGTGCAGGTACCCAATGTGCCCGATATGTCTGTGCCGGACGGCGCATCGGACGCCGACAATCAAGAAGTGCGGACATGGGGGGAGGCGACAAGATTTGGTTTCGAGCCAAAAACCCACTCGGAGCTACTCCTCATGCATGACATGGCCGATTATGAACGAGGGGCGAAGGTCGCGGGATTTCGCGGCTATTTTTTGAAAGACGACGGGGCACGATTGGTGTGGGCGCTTGAGCGTTTTGTGCAAGACAGATTCATGTCACGCGCGGGATTCACGCCGATGATCGTCCCGTCGCTCGTGCGTCGCGAGTCATTCGTCGGTACCGGATACCTGCCGCAAAGTGAGGACGACCTCTACAAAACGCAGGATGGGGAATACCTCGCGGGCACCGCGGAGGTTGCCTCGATGGGTCTCTATATGGAGGAAATTCTCGACAAAAAAGACCTGCCTATCAAATTTTTCGCATTTTCACCATGCTTCCGGCGCGAAGCGGGGAGTCACGGGAAAGACACGAAGGGAATTTTCCGCATTCATGAGTTCGTAAAATACGAGCAAGTGGTGCTCTGCGAGGCGAGCCACGAAGAGTCGGTGAAATATCATGAAGAGCTCACGGCAAATTCCGAAGCGCTGCTACAGGAGCTGAAATTGCCGTATCGGGTCGTCGTGAATTGCGGGGGAGACCTCGGGTTGGGGCAGGTGAAAAAGTACGACATTGAGGCGTGGATGCCGAGCGAAAAACGATATCGGGAGACGCACTCGTCGTCATATTTTCACGACTTCCAAACACGTCGTTTGAACATTCGCTACCGTGGAGACGACGGAACGATCCGGTACGTTCACTCTCTTAACAACACAGCGCTCGCGATGCCCCGCATACTCTGTCAGATCGTGGAAAACAATCAGCGCGCCGACGGTTCGATCACTATCCCTGCGGTACTCCAGGGCTACATGGGTAAAGATGTCATTGGGAAGACTCGTTGATCTGCGTCCGGGTAAGAGGGACAAACATGCTTCGCGGACATTGCGGACACTTCCGGTACGTTCGTCTCGCGCACCGGGGGGTTCACAGCGACCCCCCTCTCTTCGCGCGAGACGACGGAAAGCCCGCATACTCGTGGCGCTCGGCGCACTGCTTCTTTTTTCGGGTCTTGTGTATGCGGTCAGTTGGGCGTCGTACCTCCCGTACGTATCCGTACATTCAATTGTGGTCGTTGGCGCCAAGGAAGTTCCCGCGAATATGATCCAACGCCAAGCAGAAACCGTTCTCAACGACGGCTCTCGCCACTTTTTCTCGCGCACCAACATCTTCATCTATCCGCGCGCGGTGATCGAAAAATCGATCGAGAGTTTTTTCCCCCGCATTGAGTCGGCACATATCTCACGCGCCTCGCTTCTCGCAACAGTCGTTACGGTTGCGGTAAAAGAACGGGAGGCATTCGCGATGTGGTGTTCAAGCGTTGCTGCGTGTTATGTGATGGATGATGCGGGGTTTATTTTTGCCGAGTTACCTCCGGGCGTGAGTGGAGGGGCCGCAACCCCCTATGTATTTCATGGAAGTGTTGAAAGTGCGAACCCCGTGGGGCATACATTCGCCACCGGACACCTTCCGGGCCTCGTCGCGCTTTTGGAGCTCTTGGAACAGGCAGGATCTGGTCCGCAAGGCATCGCTGTCGAAAATGCGCAAGACTTTCAGATCGCATTTACCGAAGGATTTGGGGTGAAGGCGTCGTTCGGGCAGGACGCAAGTACGCTCGCCAAAAATCTTGAGCTCTTACTGTCGTCCGATGCGTTGCGCGGAAAGGCGGGCAATATCGAATACATCGACCTGCGGTTTGATAACCGCGTGTATTACAAATTGAAGGGGGAGAGGGAGGTGGCGGAGTAAGAAAAGGGGGCAGTCCGCTTTCGTCCACCACCTCAAGAGATCTACGTCCTACAAAAGGTCCCTCCGCTGCGACTACACAACGTAGAGCATAAATGTCAATTTGTGCTACTATCCACAAATGTTGAATTTCTGGGCGGCTCTTCCCAAGCCCATTTTTGCGCTGGCACCGATGGAGGATGTTACCGACGCGGCGTTCCGGCGCCTTATCGCTCGCTACGGTAAGCCGGGTGTGATGTTCACCGAATTTACCTCCGCCGATGGGCTTGTACTTGCTCCGGAGGCCGGACAAAGAGCGCTTCGTAAAAAACTGGTATTCGGTGAAGGAGAGCGCCCCATCGTGGCGCAACTTTTTACCTCGTCCCCGGAACACATGGAAAAAGCGGCACATCTTGTCGCCGAACTCGGTTTCGACGGCTTCGATATCAATATGGGGTGTCCTGATAAGGCGGTCGAAAAAAGCGGATGCGGCGCGGCTCTGATCAAAAACCCGCCGCGCGCACGGGGACTCATCCGCGCCGCAAAGAAAAGCGGGCTCCCTGTTTCCGTTAAGACCCGCATTGGATACAACACCGACGAACTGAATTCGTGGCTACCGGAATTACTTGCAGAGGAGCCCGCGGCCATCATCATCCACGCGCGTACGCGCAAAGAGATGTCGGATGTGCCGGCGCGGTGGGAAAGGATCACGCGCGCGGTCGCTCTCCGCGACGCAGCGGGTCTGAAGACTCTCATATTGGGAAATGGTGACGTGAAAGATCTGGACGACGCGCGCGCGAAAGTCGCGGAGACGAAATGTGATGGCGTCATGTTCGGCCGCGCCATCTACGGCAATCCGTGGCTGTTCGCGGAAAGAAAGCATGTGCCGACACCACAAGAGCGTCTGCATGCGTTGTCGGAGCATCTAACCCTGTTCGATGAGCTCCTGACGGGCACGACCAACTACGCGACTATGAAGAAACATTTCAAAGCCTATGTTTCCGGATGGAATGGGGCGAAAGAATTACGCATTCGGCTTATGGAAACGGAAGATGTCACAAGCGCGCAGGCAATTTTGACCGATGCTATACTGCCCGCATGAAGAAAGAGGCTCGCTCCGCAACGCTCTACCGCGCCTACCGACCCGCGACATTTGACGAGGTGCGGGGGCAGGGGCACGTTGTCGATGTTCTTGAGAAGGAGGTGAAAAACAAAAAGCCCGCGCACGCGTATCTCTTTTCGGGCGGGCGGGGGACGGGAAAGACGAGCGTTGCCCGCATCCTTGCGCACGAACTCGGCGTATCCGACAAAGACCTCTACGAAATAGACGCCGCGTCGAATCGCGGTATCGATGACATCCGGCTTTTGCGCGAAGGCGTGTATGCGATGCCATTTGAGTCGCCATACAAGTTTTACATAATCGACGAGGCGCACATGCTCACAAAGGAAGCGTGGAACGCTTTTCTGAAAACACTTGAAGAACCGCCCGCCCACTGCATATTCGTCCTTGCGACGACTGATCGCGACAGGGTGCCGGAAACCATCCAGTCGCGCTGCGAGATGTACACCTTCAAGCAACCGACACGGACGATGCTCGCGGACACCGTTGCTGACATCGCGAAAAAGGAAGGGTATATGCTCGAACGCTCGGCTGCCGAACTCGTAGCGCTTCTTGCCGAGGGTTCGTTCCGCGACGCGCTCTCCATTTTGCAGAAAGTGCTCGCGGTGACGTCGGATAAAAAGATCGATGTCGCGGAAGTTGAGACCGTCTCCGGCGCTCCGCGCGGCGAGCTCGTCCGTCAGTTGCTGAGCGCAATTGCAAAGCAGGACGCGTCGGGCGCTCTTTCGGTCGTTGCGACGACCACCGAAGAGAATATGGATGCGCGCGTACTGATACGACTCCTCATCCATCGCATGCGCGTCGTGCTGCTCCTTCGTTACGCGCCGGACCTCGCGAGATCTTTTTCTCGCGAACTCACGGAGGCGGACCTGGCACTCGCACAAGAACTTTCCAAGGAAGCTGGCGTGAATTCGGATACGCTCAAGGCCCTCCTCGAAGCGCACTCCCACATGGCCTATGCCGCAGTGCCGTATTTGCCCCTCGAGCTTGCCGTAATCGATATATGCGCCGCAAAGAAATAAAATCCCGCAGATCGCACGGTGTCCGCCCACCCGCAGTTGCCAAAAAACCCGTGAGGCAGGAGACTTCGTGGGGGCACGTTGCGAATTGGTATCACGAACACGTGACGAAATCCGAAGACACCTACCACGAGAAGGTACTCAAGCCGAATATCCTTCGCGTTATCGGCGACATCAAGGGCAAGCATGTACTCGACGTTGGGTGCGGGCAGGGATTCTTCTCGCGCGCGCTCGCGGAGGCCGGCGCGCGTGTCACGGGAGCAGACATCGCACCGGAGCTGATAGAGATCGCAAAAAAACTCGGTCCCGCAGACATCACCTATGTTACGGCACCCGCTTCGCATATGCCGCTGCCCGAATCGACCTTCGACGCAGCGACCTGTATTCTCGCGCTTCAAAACATCAAAGACCTTTCGGGGACTCTTGCACAGGTCTCCCGTCTTCTGAAGAGCGGCGG
>ERZ1292632.2506-Hain-H43-01um-R2-2506-length-15214-cov-20_pt1 | contig 15214 bp, 21 predicted proteins | sample MGYA00564407_ERZ1292632 | MGnify/ENA primary metagenome ERZ1292632 (study PRJEB36523, sample SAMEA6512637) | groundwater metagenome | collected 2019-01-08 | study: AquaDiva: Metagenomics assemblies of 32 groundwater samples | reverse complement strand
GCCATCGAGGGCTTCCTGACCGTCTTCGTCGCGGGGTTCACCGCGGCCGTGATGAACGGCACGAGCTACGTCGCGCCGAACAAGTGGGCGATCACGATCTGCGCCCTCGGCGGGCTCCTGGCCGCCGTGCGGAAGATCCAGGCCCACCGCGCGCCGCCGAAACCATGAAGCCCCTGCTCCTCGGGGTGCTGATGCTCGGCCTCGCCGGCTGCGCGAACGTCCAGCTCGACAAGATGACGGCCGAGCAGCTCAAGGAGGTGGTGAAGATCAAGGACGCCGGGGTGACGTGCATCAGCCTCGGCACCCCCTGGGGCCGCCAGAGCGCGCTCTTCATCAGCGTGGACAAGGGGGTCGTCACCAGCGGGGCGGTCACCGTTGACCCGGATTGCAAGGCCACGATCGTCAACGCGCCGTCACCGCCCAAGTGAGCTGCTTCCAGACCGGCGTGAAGGTGGGCGGCGTCGAGACCCAGGTGTGTATGCTCGTCCCGGGCAACGAGGACCTCGCCGAGCGCGTGCGCAAGGCCGAGAAGGAGCAGGGGGAGAAGCCGACCGCGTCCGGCGCTGAGATCGCGCGAGCCCTCAAGTTCTACCAGAGGTTCCACCGGCCGACCCATCACCCGAGCGCGCCAGGGAACCTCGTGGACGAGATCCGCGAACTCCAGAAAGACCCCGAGCTCGAGCGAGACTACGATGTGCCAGTCGGCGGGGACGCGCCGACCGAGTACACGCCCGAGCGCGAGGCGGACATCTTCAGCGCCGCTCGGCGCCGCCAGGGGCCCGCGAGGGCCTGAAACCATGCCGCCGACAGCCGAGGACATCCGCTTCGACCCGCGCGCCCGCAAGGAGGGCCGCGAGAAGCTCCGGGCGCTCAAGGACGACCACCTCCGCGCCGTCATCCAGGGGCAGAAGGAGGAGTCCCGCAAGGCCACCCAGAAGATCCGCGACCAGTGGGAGGAGGACTGGCGCCTCTACCAGAGCGAGGTCAACTGGGAGGACAAGGAGGACTGGCAGTCCAAGGCCTGGATCCCGATGCCTTTCTCGGCCACCGAGCAGGCCACCGGCATCATCCAGCGCTCGATGCTCGACTCCGCCGAGTTCTTCGGCGTCGAGGGGACGGAGGCGCGCGACAAGCGCCTGGCCTCGCACCTCTGGAAGCCCGTGCTCCAGCTCGCGTTCACGAAGGCCAACCTCGTGCCGAAGTTCGCCGACGCCGTGAAGGTCGGCTTCGCGTGCGGGACCTCGATGTACCTCAAGTTCCGCTACCCGAAGTTCTCGGTCCCGACGGTCGCCGGCGTCGAGGTCGATCAGGCCACGGGGGAGATCGTCCCCGTCTACAAGCCGCGGTCCCGGAGCTTCCTGACGATCGACACCGTCGCCCCCTGGCAGGTCTTCCGCGACCCTGAGTCGCGCGCCCGCGAGCAGTGGTCGGGCACGTACATCATGCACGAGCAGTACCTCGACCGGGCCTTCTTCCGCGGCCGCCAGGGGGTCTACAGGAACGTGGAGGCGCTCGGCGTGGGCGGCGCCGGCCTCGGGGGCACGGTCGGCGGCTCCAAGGGCTCGGGCCCGGAGACCGTCGCCCGGCGCAAGGGGCAGACCTGGGAGCCGAGCCAGTTTCGCCACCCGGTGCTCGCAACCGAGTGGTACGGCGACGTCCCCGACGAGAACGGCGACTTGGTCTACCCCGACGCCACGATGATCCTCGCCAACGACACGATGGTCTTCGGCCCGGTGGACAACCCCCTCTGGGCCGTGGACGTCGCCACGCAGCGCCGGAAGTGGCCCCTCGTCGCCTTCTCGCCGATCAGCCACCCGCTCCGGTTCGACGGCTACGGCATCCTCCGCGCCGTCACCCCGCTGGCGATGCTGTTCTCCAACATCTTCAACCTGTTCATGGACGGGCTCAACTGGGAGGTGAACCCCCCGACCGAGCTGGACATGACGGTGCTGGACGATTGGGACGACACCGAGCACGTCCCGGGGCGGCTCTGGATCAAGTCGGGCGGGGGGCAGGCCCTCACGCCGGCCCAGATGGGCAAGATGGACTCCGGGAAGGTGCTGGCGGCGCTGCAGTTCGTCCACCAGCAGTTCGAGAACGAGAGCTTCGTCACCGCGTTCGTCAGTGGGTTGCCCGGCTACCGCTCGAACATCACCAAGGGCGAGACGCAGATCAAGACCCAGCAGTCGCTCGGCATCTTCGAGGCCATGGCCCGGAACCTCGAGGCCGGCGGGGTCGCTGCAGTCGGGCTCGCGCTCGACTTCCTCACCCAGTTCCTCGGCGACTTCTCCGACCCCTCGCTCACGGACCTCCTCGGCCCGGCCAACGCGGAGCTGCTGGCCACTATGGGGATCGCCGAGCGTATGGACACCCTCGGCGGCAACTTCAACTTCACCTTCACGGGCGTCTCGGCCGCGCTCCAGAAGGCCGACATGCTCGGCCGGCTCATGCAGGCCGCCCAGCTCGCCAGCCAGGGGCCCTACGCGGGCCTCACGAACCCGAGTCAGGTCCTCGGGTCGATCTTCGACGTGCTCGGCCTGCGCGACCGCATCGAGGTTGCCGACCGGCCGATGGTGTCGCTCGACGCCGTGCAGCAGGCGCTCGCTGCCGCGGGGATCCCGCTCGACCTCCAGGCCGCCCTCGCCGGCGGCGGGGCCGCGCCGACCAACGGCCGCCCGAAGCCCACGATGCGGCAGCTCGAGCCGACCGCAGACGAGCTCGCGGCCGGCGCTCAGGGCTGAGGGGGGACGCTGATGCCAGCACGCTCGAAGCGCCAGCAGAAAGCCGCCGGGGCTGACGTTGCCCGCGGGGAGGCGGGGAAGCCCCTGAAGACCTTTCCAGACCTCGCGACCGCCCGGAAGTTCGCCAGGGCGCCGGGGGGCACCCTGAAGGGCCTCCCCGCGAAGGCCACGCGGGACCGCTCGACGCGCGGCTCCCCCGCGTTCTCGGCGAGCGAACTCGCCCAGGGCTTCCGACAGGTCGGGGGTGGCGCCTGACATGGCTGACCGACACATCGACCGGGCGGAGGCGGCGGGTGGCATCGAGCGGGCGCGCGAGCAGCGCGAGCAGGCGCGGGCCGAGCGCGGCGAGGCCCTGGCGCGGCTCCTGCGCGGCGAGCCCGTGCCGGGCGTCTTCCCTGAGCATCTGCTCCCGATCCTCGGGGCACTGTACGTTCGCTATCAGAGGGTGATGGTACAGGGGGAGCCCGGGGCGATGTACGCGCTCAGGTTTGCGGAGGACTTCGTGGCCATGCTGGGCGGCAGCGTCCAGCTCGGCGAGCAGGCCTTCCGCAAGCTCGCGGCCCGGCGCCTCGGGGTGGAGATGCCGGAGGCCTCGTAGCACCACCGAAACGTCATGCGTGCATAACGGCGGCGCCGCCCACGGGCGCCGCCTTGCTGTTCCCGCTGGCCCCGACCCGGCCGACCGGACTCTCGGGGCCTGAAAGGACGACGCGATGCCAGAAGCAGCGGTAGTCGAAGAGAGGCCCGGGAGCGCCCCTGCGGCGACAGCCGCGGATTCGGCGCCGGCCGGGACGGGAGCGGGCTCCGAGACGCCCGCGGCGGCCCCCGAACGGGCCGCGGAGGGTCCCAGGCCCGGAGACGCTCAGCCCCCTGCCCCCGCCGCCGCGGCGGACTCGGCAGCCGCCGGCGAGCCCGCCGGGGACGCCAAGCGCGTCGCCGACGCGCAGCGGACCATGCACGCCGCCACCGAGCGGGCGGCACAGCTCCAGAAGCAGCTCGACGTGATCCTCGGTCGCCCGTCGGCAGCGGCGGCGCGACCGGAAGCGCCGGCCGCCGCCCCGGCGGCGCCGGCCGAAGTCAAGGCCGAGATGCGGGCGGCGGCGCCGGAGCTGAGCGACGCCGCGCTCGACGCGATCTACGAGAAATGGGCCGACAAGAACCTGGACGAGAAGTCGGCCTTCAAGCTGATGATGCGCGAGGCGGTCAACCTCGCCGTCACCCAGACCCGCTCGCTCGCCAGCGACCCCAGCCTCATCGACCAGACCTACGAGCGGATCCTCGCGCGCGCCGAGCAGTCGGCGCGCACGAACGCGATCTGCCAGTCCATCGAGACCTTCTGGCAGGAGAGCCTCCCGGAGGCGACCCCGCAGCACCTCGCGCTCTTCTGGAAGTTCGCGGACGAGGCCCAGAAGACCCACCCCGGCAACCTCACCCAGCAGGCCCTCTACTGCCTGGAGAGCGGGCTCAGCCTCATCAACCCCGTCGCGGCGAAGACGGCAGCGGCGGCGAGAGAACACGAATCCCTCACCCGGTCGGCGGCGGCCTCGCTGCCGGGCGGTGGGGTCCCAGGGGGAGGCGGAGGCGGTGCCGACAAGGCGCCGGACTTCGTCACCCAGATGCGGGGGCTCCGCCCGCGGCGGCCAGAGGACGACTAGCCGCACCGGACCCATAACGGAGAGCCACCATGGCGGAGTTCACCTGGGAAGCGGACGTCGCCGAGGGCGTCCTGAAGAACCACGCGCTCTCGGCCAAGCTGCGCTCGGCGGCCATCGCCCGGACCATCGCGCAGCAGTTCGTCACGACCGAGCCCGGCTACGGCCGGATGAAGGGTGATTCTCACACGATCACCCGGATCAAGAACATCGCCGAGCCCACGTCGGCGAAGATCGGCGAGAAGGCGCGCATCCCGATCGACACCTTCGCGCAGTCCACCGTGACGATCACGGTGAGCGAGTACGGGCGCGGGGTGGAGTACACCCACAAGTCGCAGCTCCTCGGCCACTACGACCGGGAGAACGCGATCCAGAAGGAGTTGCGCAAGCAGCTCCGGCTGGTGCTCGACACGGCCGCCTTCACGGCGGCGAAGACCGCGAAGATCAGCTTCGCCCCCACGAGCGCGACCGGGGGCACCTTCGACACGGACGGCACGCCCTCGACCACGGCGACCTTCAACGGCACCGTGGCCCACGTCAAGCTGATCCGGGACTACATGATGGACACCATCCACGTGCCGGGGTGGGACGGCGGCGACGAGTACGTCGCCCTCTGCTCGACGAAGTTCATGCGCGGCATCAAGGACGACCCGGAGTTCATCGACTGGAACAAGGCCCAGAACGCCGAGAAGTTCTTCAAGGGCGAGGTGGGCAAGATCGAGAACATCCGCTTCCTGGAGGTGAACCACACCAACGGGCTCAGCGGGTCCAAGGGCACCGGCTCGGTGCTCGGCGAGGCGCTCTTCTTCGGCGACGACTTCGTGGCCATGGTGGTCGCGGAGGACCCGGAGCTGCGCGCGGCCATCCCGGCCGACTTCGGCCGCCAGAAGGCGGTCGCCTGGTACGGGGTGCTCGAATACGGTTTGATCTGGGACACGAGCAACGACGGCGAAGCCCGCGTGATATATGTAACGTCGGCCTGACATAGGATACAATGGGCTATCTCACTTGTGTTTTGGAGGTAGCCCATGCGACGGCAGAATCGGATTCAAGCGAAGTGCCGCGAGTGTGGAAAGGAATTCGAGAAGCGTGAGACGGATCGCCGAGTGTACTGCTCATGGAGATGCTCGATCATCGGGAGGGGGAAGGCTCGACGTCGTCGAGTCGGGCGGATCTGCAAGCAGTGCGGCAAGGCGTTCCAGATCCACGAATCACATGCGCGGCGGGCCGGTCGGGGCAAACACACGGGCCAGTTCTGCTCTCGCCCCTGCACTTGGGCCTACTGGCGCGCACATCCGGAAGAGCATCCTTCGCGCCGCCGAGGCACGTTCGCCGAATCGACGGATGCGAGTGGCTACATCTGGGTGTTCGTGCCGGGCCGCGGAAAGGTGCGTGAGCATCGGCTCGTCATGGAGCACGTGCTCAGTCGTCCCCTTGAGCCCTGGGAGACGGTGCATCACAAGAACGGCATCCGATCGGACAACCGGCCGGAGAACCTGGAACTCTGGGCGGGCAAGCAGCCCGCAGGCGTGCGCGCGAGCGACGCGCCGGCCGCACGCCTTGACGACATCGAGGCGCGTCTCGTTGCTCTTGAAAACCGCGTGAACGCGGAGCACTGACTGAAACCGTTCGCGCGCGGCGCCTCGGCGCCGTAGACAAGGAGGCCTCACATGGGCTACGACCGGAAGGTGGCCGCGATCCAGCCGGACTCGACGTGGGAGGCGGCGATCACGCTGTCTACCACGGGCGACAAGGCCAACTGCCTCATCATGTCGCCGATCACGGTGTACCGGATCGGCATCCTCGTCACCACGGCCCTGACCGTCACCGCGCTGGTGGCCGACTTCGACCGGCGCATCCTGCCCAACTCGGACACGGGGCGCGTGGACCAGGGTGTCGGGCGGATCACCGCGCCCGCCGCCGCGCAGGCGATCGGCAAGGTGCTCTACAAGGACGTCGCCAAGGACCTCAACCCCGGCGACGAGATCGTGTTCGCGGTGAACACGGCGCCGACCGCGGGGGCTGGCGTCCCGTTCATCGAGTACGCGCTGCGCGACGAGGCCCCGGAGAACCTCACCGACCTCGTCAAGAGCAGCTAGGCCAGCGCGAGCGTCTGACGACTCAATGGCGCCCCGGGCGGGGGGGCGGGGACTCCCTCGCCCCGGGCGCGCAGTCTTCGACATAGGGAGGGAGAACGGCTCATGCTCAAAGGACTGATCGCTCTCGTCGTCTTCGCGGCCCTGCTGGCCGCCGGGCCCGCCGCCGCCCAGCGCACGCGCACGGACATCGACTCGGGCAGCAACGCGCTCCTGCTGGGGCGGATCGCCTCGACCGTGGAGCTGCTCGCCACCGACGGCACCATCCCCGCGCGCGGGGGCTCCGCCATCCGCGTGAGCACGCAGGCCAACGTCACGGGCATGATCTTGCAGAAGGGCACCCGCTCGGGGCAGACGCTGGCCATCTTCAACGTGGGCCCGGGGACGGTGACCTTCGCCGCCGCGGCCACAAGCAACGTCTCCTACGGCACCTCGACGGTCATCCAGGCCCTCGCGGCGGCGATGTTCATCTGGGACGACGCCTCCGACTACTGGCGTCCGCTCAACCCGTGATGGGCCGCGCCGGTCTGCCCGGCGCCGTCTTGCTGGCGCTCCTGGCCACGACGCCGTTCATCGGCGCCGCGTGGTCGATCACGGGCGACCGCTGGCGGGACCAGGTGGCGGCCCCCCTGGTGCTCCTGAGCTTCGGGGGCGCCTTCCTCCTGGCGGCTCTCCTCGCCCGCGCTGACCCGTGGCTGGGCGCGTTCGTCGCCCTCGTGGCCGGCTCGGCGATGCTCCGTCCGTCGCCCGCAGCCCTGGCAACGCTCGAGGCCGTCCTGGCCGGCGCGCTCGCGGTCGCGGTGGCGCGCACGGGCGGTCCCGTCTGGCGGCGTCTCCTGACGGCCGGACTTGTAACCCTCGGCGTGGCCCAGGTCGCCTACACCGCGGGCCAGCTCGTGGGCTACGACCCGCTGTGGTTCGGCCTCGAGCGCCGGAGCGACCTCGCGCCGATGGGGACGATTCGCAGCCCGGGGCTCCTCGGCGCCTACCTGGCTGTGGTGACGCCGCTCGCGCCGCTCGTGATGATCCCGGTGCTGGTCGCCGGCGTCCTGATGAGCGGCTCCGCCGTGGCCTGGCTCGGCGCGACCGTTGGGCTGACGCTGCGCTTCCGCGCCCGGCTCCGCTGGTGGGTCGTGGCGGTGGCCGGCGTCGGCCTCGCCATTGCGATGGCGGTGGGTCACGGGCGGCTGGTCGAGAGCGTCGTCTGGCGGTGGTCGGTCTGGACCGTGGGACTTTCCCGCCTGGACACCGGCAGCGTCCTGGCTGGGCGCGGCTTCGGGGCCTGGGCGGCGGAGATGCCGGTGCGCTACGCGGCTTGGCTAGGCCGACCCGGGACCTACGGCGAGCTGCCCACCCACGCCCACAACGACCTGGTGCAGCTCCTCTACGACGGCGGACTCGTCGCCCTCGGTCTCCTGGTTCTCTGGCTCGTGTGGCACCGCGCCGCGTGGCGCGGGCCGGCGGGCGGGGCGCTGGCGGCGGCGTCGGTCGTCTCACTCGGTGGGTTCCCGATGCACGTCCCGACGACGGCGCTACTCATCGCCGCCATTCTCGGGCTTGCGACGGCCCCCGTCACCCCAACACCCGCGTAAGCGGGAGGAGCCCGTTATGGCGCAGGTGCTTCGCCTCGACAAGAGCCGCGAGCTGCTGGTGGACCGGACCTTCTACGACATGGGCAAGAAGGCCGACATGGTCACGGTCGGCGGCCACCGGATCCTCGTCGCCGCCGCGCTGCCGGCCAAGCCCATGATCCACCAGCGCGGGACCACGTTCTTCTACTCGAACGGGGAGCCCGTGACCACGGCAGAGGACGTGGACTGGCTGCCGGAGCCCCACCGCACCACCGCGCTCGCGTTCGTGGAGCGCGCCAAGGGCGGCACGGCCAAGAAGTCCCTGGCGCGGCCGGCGGCGAAGTCCAGCGCCGCTCCGGCGTCGCCCGCGCGCGCCGCCGTGGGGCCGAGCGGCCGGAGGACCAAGCCCTTCGACCCCGCCGCGGCGCTGGGTCGGGCCGCGCAGCGCCCGCTGACCCAGGCCGAGCTCGCCCGCCGCGCCGGCGCGCCCGAGCCCGAGCCCTTCGAGGAGTAGGAGGCGACCCATGAAGAAGGCGGAGAAGGAGACGGCGGCGGCGATGCCGCCGAAGATGTCAGAACCCGAGCCCAGCGTCAACATCGGGTGGCCCAGCAAGGGCGTGAAGCTCGACGCCGCCGCGGGCGCGCTCGGCCAGGACGTGAAGGTGCGCGTCGTCGTGGAGGGCATCGTCAAGGGCTTCGGCCTGCACGACTACGGCGGCAACGTGGACGTGAAGACGGCGAGCGTGTCGGTCGTGAAGCTCGCCAAGGGCGCCAAGACCATGACCGAGGAGATGGCCGGCGTCCACGCCCGGCGCAAGCGCGCCGACGGCGACGAGGACTAGGCCCATGGCCACGCGCTACCCCGGCGAGCACAAGACCGTGAACGTCGAGCGGAGCTTCTGCGAAAAGGGCCAGCCCGCGATCCACATGAGCGGGGGGACGTTCATCTACTCGGACGGCACGCCGGTCACGCGGGCGGAGCACGTCGAGGGGTTGCCCGAGCCCTTCAGGGCGCAGGCGCTCGCGTTCCTCGCAGCGGAGCCCGCGCCCGAGCCGGAGAAGGAGGTCTAACCCGTGCTCCGCTACGGCTCGGTCTCCCAATCCGCCGGGCTCAAGAAGTGGATCGCCTCGGCGGCGGTCGCCGACTACGGCGACAGCGTGGCGCTCTGGAAGCCGCCGAGCACGCCCTTCGCGCGCGGCATCGCCGTGGGCTCGGTCTCGCTCCACAACCGCAGCGGCGGCACCGTGAAGGCCGGGCTCGGCGCCCGCTTCCCCGTGAGTCTGTGGGTCGCCGGCCAGGTGACGTCGGCGGGCGCCTTCACCGACGACACGACGGACGCCCAGGACGCGGGCACCGCCGACTTCTCGATGCACGACCGGAGCAACTCGGGCTCCGGGTTCCTCGTGGGGTGCGAGGTCCCGTTCAACATCGTCGGCATCGTCCAGAGCGCGGCCGGGGACCAGACGACGCCGGTGCTGGTGCTCGAGTACTGGAACGGGTCGGCCTGGACCGACATCGTCGGGAGCGTCTTCATCGGCGACACCCTCATCGGCGGGGGGACGGGCGAGAAGATCCTCTGCTTCCCGCTGCCGTCGGATTGGGCGGTGGGTGGATCCGGAACGGACGTCTCGGCCACGAAGTACAACCTGCGCGTGCGCCACACGACGGCCGGCGCCGGCACCGCGGATCCGGTCGCGAGCCAACTCTTCGTGGGCTTCGCCAAGATGCTCCTCGAGGGCCTCGGCGACAACTCGATCGCCAGCCTGATCCGCGAGCACGAGCTCTGCTTCCCGCCGCAGTGCGACGCGCTCTTCCCGATCTTCTCGACGGCCGACCGGCAGAACGCCGTCGAGGTCGATGTGCGCGCCTACTAAGGAGGGGCTGATGCGCCGCCCGATGATCCTCCTGCTCGCCCTGCTGCTGATCGTGGCTTCCCCGGCGGCGGCGCAGATCGTCGTCTCGCCGCCGACCGTCCTCAACTCCCCGACGATCGACTCCCCGACGATCACGGGCACGGTCACGGGCACGCCGACGTGGGCGAGCGCCCAAACATTCCCCGGGCTGACGGTCTCCGGCAGCGCGAATGTGAACTCCCTCTGCCTCGACGCGACGAACCAAGACACGTGTCTCGTCCGCGACGCTGTCAGGACGTTCGGGGTGCGCGACGGAGGGACAGAAGCGTCTCCCGTCACTCCAATTATCCGCCTCTATAAGTTCTATGTCAGCGACACCGATTACTCTCGGATATACATGCAGTACGTCACAGGCACGGACACGTTCAACTTCCTCACCGAAGCGTCGGGAACAGGAACCCGCGCGGGCGTCAAGGTCAACGGGTGGTCGTTCCTCGCGAACAACAACCTCGATCCTGGTGCGGACGATGGCTACAGCATCGGCGGTGGTAACCGCCCTGCAACCATTATTGCGTCGTCCTTATATACCCTCGGTTCATCCGCCAACGGCGCGAAGATGGGGTGGACCCGCGCCACGACCACGGTGTCCACCGTGAACCTCGCCGCGACGATCACCGCCACGAACCTGATCCCGGCGGGGAGCGTGGTCTACCACTGTTCCACGCGGAACACGGCGGCGTTCAACGGGACGATGACGAGTTTCGACATCGGCGACGGCTCGACCGCCAACCTGTTCGCCAACGACGCGGCGCTGACCTCGGGCTCCACGACGAACCTGGTGAACCACCTCTCGACGTTCAAGCCGACGCTCTACCCAGCCGCCACCAGCGTCGTCGTCACGGCGGTGGGGGGCACGTTCGGGACGACGGGGACGATCAGGATCACGTGCTTCTACTACGACTCCACGGCGCCGACGAGCTTCGAGTTGGGCCAGGGCTTCACGCGCTTCGTCGCGTTCCTTTACCCGTCAGATATTGCCACGCCGCGGCGCGAGCACCTCCCCGCGCTCGTGGGCTGAGGAGGGACCCATGCGCGCCAGACGCTCTATCGTCCTCGCGGTGGTCCTCGTGCTGGCCCTCGCCACTGGCGCTCTCGCCGACCGCGCGATAAACCGGACCTTCTATTCGGTCACGCTCGCCGACGTGAACAGCCTGTGCTTCGTCCGGACCGGGGCCTCCTCGTGGAACAGCGTCAGCAACGTCGGCGTGCGAGCGTCGGACGGCCAGGGCTACACCGCGACGCGCACGGGGAGCGTCGGGGCCGGCTTCAAGACGCAGATCGAGAACTTCATCACGAACAACGAACTCGGGCCGCTGAATACGCAGGAGAGGTTGTGACCCTTCGCCTCGCGCTCGCCCTGAGCGCGTTGACGCTGGTCGGCTGCGCCTCCATTCCTCCGGCGCACGGCCAGGAGACGCCGCCGACACTGGCGAAGATGGACGCCCTCGAAATCGAGAAGTGGGGGCTCGAGGTACGCTTGGCGCAGACGCAGCTCGAGGTGCTCCAGCGCGCCGCGGCCAACCTCCAGTGGGAGGCGGGCGAGATCAAGCGGCGGCTCGAGGCGGCCGGGCGCGCCCGCGACGAGACGATCGCCCGGGCGGCGGCGGCGGCCAAGGTCGATCCGAGGGTCTACCGCCCCGACGTCGAGAGCCTCACGTGGGTGAAGTCGGCGCCTGGCCCGCCGGCACCACCCGGGCGCTGAGGGATGGCCAACTTCGACACCGGCAAAGACATCCTGACGAACGTCCTGAGCCGCGCCGAGGAGCTCGGCATCGGCCTCGGCGACCGGGAGACGGAGGCCAAGGCCTACATCCAGGCCGCCTACATCGCGGTCGTCGGCGAGGGGTTCCCCTGGCCGTGGGGGAAGAAGGAGCCGCCCGGGATCCTCACGACGATAGCTGAGTACACCACGGGCAGCGTCAGCGTGACCAACGGCTCCAAGAACATCACCTTCTCGAGCGCGCCCGCGACCTCCAGGGCGAAGCAGAAGCTCAGCGTGGACGACGACCCGGTGACCTACCGGATCGACACCCACACGGCCGCTGCCGCCGCCGCTGTGCTGGACCGGAACTACCTCGGGACCACCAACGCGGCGGCGGCCTTCCACGTCTTCGAGGACGAGTACAACCTGGCCAGCGACTTCCTGCGCCCGTTCAGCCGGCGCAACTTCCTGCGGGACGCCCACAGCGCGGGGACGGTGCGGCTCGTCGGCGAGGACGAGATGGGCGGCCTCTACCCCTACGCGGGGCGGAGCTCCTTCTACCCCCGCTACGCTGCCATGATCGCCGAGAAGCGGATCCGGATCGTGCCCTACCCGACGGACGCGAAATACTACGAGTACCCCTACATCTTCCACCCCGGCGTGCTCGACTTCACCGGGGCCGGGGCCGGGGACACGCCGATCATCTCGCCGGCCGAGGACGGGATCGTCCTCTCGTTCTTCGCCGTCGCTAACCTCCTCGAGGACAAGAACGACGACCGGGCCAAGGACTTCTTCGGCGCCGGCGCGGCGAAGATCCGCGACATGAAGCGCCTCGGGATCACGCTCAACCGGCCGCGCTCCTGGGTGCCGCCGAACGCGCGGGTTTCCACCTACCGATGAGTTTCAGGGGCGTCGAGATACCCTGGTTGCTCGCAAACTTCGGCCTGGTCGGCACGAAGAACCTCGGCGCCGTCCCGCACGACGCGCTCATCAAGGCGCAGAACGTGGCCTTCAACCAAGGCACGCTGCACCGCGCCGGCGGCTCCACGCCCTACAACGCGACGGCGATCACGGGGACGCCGAAGCTCCGCGGCGTCTTCGACTGGTGGCCGACCGCGAGCGTCCAGCGGCTCATCGTCTTCGGCAACGACGGGACGCTCTACCGCGACACGGGCGGCGGCACCTTCGCCGTCACGCTCAAGTCGGGACTCGCCGCCGAGGGCCTCCCCGTCTTCTGCGAGGGGGGCGCCGAGGCGCTCGCCAACAGCAAGAAGCTCTTCTTCACGACGGGCAGCGACGTCGTGCAGGTCCTCAGCGCGGACGGCGTCACCACGAGCGACATCGGCGTGAACAAGCCCGCCGACTGGAGCGGGGCGAACCAGCCGCGGTTCCTCTTCTTCCACCGCAACCGCGTCTTCGGCGGCCTGCTGCACCGCGCCTACTGGTCCAGGACGACGGACCACGAGGACTACCAGGGCGCGGGCTCGGGCGTGCAGCCGGTCTACCCCGGCCAGGGCAGCTACTTGCAGGGCGGCGTCTCCTTCAAGGAGCTCGCGTGGCTCTTCAAGTGGCCGCGCGGGATCTACAAGCTCGACGACTCGGACCTGGACGTCGCCAACTGGATCATCCTGCCCCAGACCGACGCCATCGGTCTCGCGGGGCCGCTGGCCCTCTGCGTGACCGACGACGACGTGCTCTTCATGTCCGAGATCGGCCACCTCCACCTGCTCTCCTACGTGCGCGCCAACGACATCAAGGCCTCCGACCTCACGGCGGCGAACGACCTCGGGTCCTGGGTGCGCGAGAACCTGAACGTAGACGGCGACCAGCTCGCCCGCGCCCAGGCGGTCTACTACCCCGACAAGAAGGAGGCGTGGTTCGCCTGCCCGGCGGCGGGGGCGACGAAGAACAACCTCCTCCTGATCGTGGACTTCAACAAGCCCGGCGCGCCGCGCGTGCGCTGGGAGGACAAGGACGTCGCCGAGGGGCTCGCGCTCCGGCGGGACTCGAAGAAGATCCAGCGCCCGATCGCGGGCGACGACGCCGGGCAGGTGTGGCACCTGGACCAGGCGGCCAAGGACAGGAACGGCGCGGGCTACACCTCGGAGTTCCAGCTCCCCCACACCGACTTCGGCTGGGCTGACAAGGCCCTCGCCACGCGGCGGAAGAACTTCGCCTTCCTCGAGTCGGTCTTCCAGCCGATCGGGGCCTACGACCTCAGCGTGGACGTGATCCTGGACGGCGACTACGCGGAGACCATCACCTTCGCGATGGGCGCGGCGGGCGCGACCCTCGGCAGCTTCGTGCTCGGGACCGACAAGCTGGCGGGGGACATCCTCGACGCCCTCCGCAAGCGCCTGCACGGCTCGGCGCGGCGGATCTCGCTCGCCGGGCGCCTGAGCGGCGCCGGCCAGGACTTCTCGCTCTCCCTCTTCCACGTGGGCCTGACGGCCGGGGGGACGCGGACGTGAGCCAGCCCGGCGGTCCAAGCCGCCCGGACGACACGAGAGACCGCCCCGCCCCGCCGGCCAAGCGTCCGGCGTTCGTCTCCGCCGCGCTCGCGGAGCGCATGGACCGGGCCAGGGCGCGCGGCCACGCGCAGCGCGCCCAGTACGCGGAGTGGGACAAGGACGGGGACCTCGTGGCGCTGTACTGCAAGGGCTGCGGCACGCAGATCAAGGGCCTGCGCCCCAAGGGCAACCCCGAGGTGGTCCGCGTCGAGGACGACCGGCGCACGCGCCTGCTGATCCAGAAGGTTCAGCTCGGGCCGCTCCCCGGCTACGTGGAGGTCGTCGTCGAGATGAAGGACGGCGACCGGCACGAGACCCATGCCTGCACCGACTGCCTGCCGACGCTCGACACGCCGGAGGGTCTCGAGGCCTTCTTCCTGGCGGACTTGGAGGTCATGGCCGAGGAGTTCCGCCGCGGCGGCGGCGATGGGGCCCGCCACGGGCGCTACCTCGACTTCCTGGGGCAGAAGCGGCCCGTGCGCTGGCGGCGGAAGGTGGCGCTGGACTAATGCCATGCCATCCTATGCGCGCGTGATCCCGAGGGAGGACTAAGCCATCCCCGGACTCTACTCGCACACCTCGAGGGCCACCGGCATCACGCTGACGGCCGCGATCTACAACGCGGATCACCAGAACCACATCGACAACCAGACCCCGCAGATGACCGACGACTACTCGGTGGACAACACGCAGATGCAGTCCACCACCGACCCCGGGGAGGTCGGGACCGAGAGCAAGCCGACCACGCTCGCGGGGGAGCTGGAGCGCCTGCGTTTCGCGGTCAAGGAATTGAAGCAGTGGTGCTTGGGCACCATCGCGCAGTGGTACGAGTCGCCGACCGCGCAGGCGGTCGTGAGCGAGGACGCGCGGACGAACTCCGTGGCAGTGGGCCTCACGGTCACCCGGACGACGACCGCGGTGCCGGTGGCCGGCATCGGGGTGCGCCTCCTGCTGCGGGCGAAGTCCGCGGACGAGGCGCCGTCCGACTTCGCGGCCCTCGACGCGGTGGCGACCGACGTCACGGCGGG
>ERZ1292632.2504-Hain-H43-01um-R2-2504-length-15219-cov-8_pt1 | contig 15219 bp, 30 predicted proteins | sample MGYA00564407_ERZ1292632 | MGnify/ENA primary metagenome ERZ1292632 (study PRJEB36523, sample SAMEA6512637) | groundwater metagenome | collected 2019-01-08 | study: AquaDiva: Metagenomics assemblies of 32 groundwater samples | reverse complement strand
TCGTCACCCTGGCCGTCCCAAGCGCGGACCTTGCCGCACTTGAGGCATACTCCGGTCTGACGCGCCATGAACTTCACGCGGTCTGCTTCATCGGGGGTCAGCCGGCTGGTGCTCACAGCTCGCGTACCGCGAAGTGCGCCTGAATGAAGCCCTGGAGGTCCTCCAGCGTCAGGAACACCTTCGTGACCTGCCGGTGCTTCCCCATGCCTTCACCGCCGGTGAACATCGAGGCGTACTTCGCTATGCCGCTCACCATCGCCGGCGACATCCCCAGCTCCGGCACCCCCGGCATCTCCTTGTCGGTCAGGGGGATGGACTCCGTGAAGCAGGCGATGTAGCCGTTCTCGGCCTTGATGATCTCCATGCGGTTGGTCATGTCTGCTGGCCCTCCGGAGGCACCGTCACGGGCGGGCCGGCGGGATCTGCCCCGGGCTGGGGAGTGGCAGCAGGCGCCGCCGACTGCGACGGCACCTGAACGGCCTCTGCGCGTGGCAGGGCCGCAATCATCTTGTCGTACTCCGCGTAGTTCTCGGGGTTCTCCGTGCGGTCGATGGCGATGATGGCCTGCGCCAGCTGCGTCAGCCACTCGGCGTGCTCAGTGGCCACGGACTCATACGCCGCCAGCTTCACCACCATGTCCGGATCGGTGATGACATCCAGCAGGATGTCGTATGCCGCCTTCGGGGAAAGGATGCTGGTCACGGAGTCGAGTATCTCCTCCGCAACCTCCTGGACATCGGCCTTCGCCGTCGCCCACTCGAGAAGCTGGGGCACGTACTGCTTGTACTCCCAGTGATCCTTCACCTTGGCCATAGCCTCCGCTTCCTGGCGCATCACGTCGTCCACCACAACCTCCCCGGCCCCGTGGCCGTTGCCGTTTCCGTTGCCGTTTCCATTATTGCCAGCCGGCGGCGCCACCTGTGCCGCATTGGGAGGGACTTCTGCCTGCGGTGGGCCGCCGGGTTGAACGTCCGTCGCTGTGGGCCCCGGAAGGGCCGGCGGTGGCGCGGACGGTTGCCGATGAAGCTGTTGCCTGGACTGGATCGCGTTGACCACCTTCTCAGCCATCGGGGTCGCGGCCGTCAGGATCTTCGCGAGCTTGTCCGTCCAGTCGCTCTCTGCCGCCCCCGGCGCTATGCCCAGAAGCGGACTCAGGATGTCCTTGTTCTCCCGCACCCAGCCCATCAGGTCGTTGATCTGGCCCAGCGGGTTGCCCTGCGCTCCCAGACGCTCCGTCGCCGTGACCGGCGGGGGCTGGGTGCCGCGAATGCTGTCCAGGAGCTGGCCGTACTTTGCCAGCTGCTCGATCGGGTCTGCGGGTTGCGCGGCAGGCGCGGCGTTGCCCCGTTCCTTCATGGCCTCCACGAGCAGGCGCGTGTTCTCCTGCATCATCTGGATCACGGTCTGCTGGTGGGCCTGCGTGATGCCCAGGACCTTCTCGTTCAGCTCCCTGATCTCTGCGGCCTGCTGGTTCAGAAGGCCCTTGAGTTCCGGGTCCGGTTGTGGGGCTACGTTTGGTTGTGTGGTTCCCCCTCCTGCGACCCGAAGCTCCTTCGCCCTCCTCCCCTCTCCGTATCCCTGGAAGTCCGTCGTGATCGTGGTCTCGTACCGCCCGCGGGAGTCGTGGATGCGGAGGTAGTAGTGGCCGTCACCGTATTCCTCGGCAACCTCGCGGCCGTCGATGCTCAGGATTTCCCGGTCCATCGAAGGGTACTGGAGCTTCTTCGTGCCGACGATCTTCGCCGGGTAGATCCGGCCCTTGCCGCGGAGCATGTGCAGGTAGTCGCCGCCAGGCGTGGCCGCCGGCATGTCATCGCCGGAAGGCGCGGGCGACTCCGGGGTTTCCGCGGGAGGCGCCAGCTCAGGGTTCGGCGGGTCTTCTACCTCCGCGCCGGTCGCCTGGGCCAGGGCCTTCAGCTCTTCAGCCTTCGCGATGGCCTTGTTCGCCCGCGTCTGTAGCGCCTGTCGTGCCTCGCGAACGGCATTGCTGGGTCTTCCCATGTGTCTATTCTCCTTCCAGGTTCGGGTGAAAGTCAAGGGTGAGGGGCACATCCGGCAGTAATCCGGACAGGTATCCGGATGTACGGGGAGTTGTTTCCGGGTCCACCCCTGCTACATGCATCCCGAGGCCTATAAAGGCCGTCAGAAGCCGTTGCAGGGGTGGTTTGTGTAGGTACGGAGGGGTCATTAGGTACCCGCTGGACCGTAGAACTTACGGCCTATGATGTCGATCCTCACGATCAGGTCCTTCGGGGCCCGCCGGAGCTTCTTGCGGGCCGCGGCGTCGGCGATCTCCAGGCTACAGGTCAGGATGGAGCCGGCGGGCACCGTGAAGTTCACGGGAAGTGACTCTTTGCTGAACCCGAGAACGGGGAACAGGGACAAGGGATCGATGTGCTTGAGGACCCCGGCAATCCGCATCTTCACCGAGCCGTTCTTCAGGATCAGACGCCGACATCTCTCCTCCAGGGCTGCCGCCTTCTTGGACGGACGGCGGGTGACCCGATCCCGGTACACCGTAGCCTGCATCCCTGAAGCCGCGAAGTAGCCGTCTGCCGTCTGCCGTATGTCCATGCTGAGATCGCCGGACTGTGCAAGATGCCTGGCGCTGAACCACACGGTCTGGATGTAGAAGAGGCCGCCGCGGTCGGACGCGAAGGGCACGCCCGCACCCGTGGCCTGCGCCACCTTCGCCGCCTCGGCCTTGCGCCAGTTGCTCCAGGCCGTGTACAGTCCCGCCGTGCAGAAGCCGAAGGTCACAGCCGCCCAGAAGAACAGCAGGTACCACAGGAAGTCAGCCATGATCGTCTTCCTCCTATTGCGTCGGCCGCGACTGCAATCCGGCCATCTCTACGCGAATCCGGATCAGGGAAGGAACGTGGTCGCCATCGTAGGACTCATCCATGACGAGCCGGACCGAGAAGCTCCGCTCAGGTGCAAGCGGAACCGTGACGTCCATCCACTCCGACAGCGGTTCATTGAGCGAAGCCCTGACCCACCACTTGTCAGCCACCACCACCTCCAGTCTCGCACAGCAACACAGCCGCCCGATGATGTTCGCCGTTTCCCTGAGCACGCTTCCACCGCCGTGCGTGGCCTCCCATACGGTCACCCGCATGGAAAGTCCGAGGAAGGCGTGGGGATGCGGAACGCATGCGGGTCTCTCCGCGTTGGTCACGTGATCGGACCACGGATTCATGGGCTGGGTGGCTGGGGCATCGAAGAAGGACATGCTCCAGTTCTGGTCCTCCGCAGTGTAAGCGAATCGCTTGTCGGAATAGTAGGTGTGGGCGAGGATCTCCCTGCTGCTTCCGAAGCCGCCCAAGAGCAGGCCGCGGTAGTTCTCGGCTTCCAGGATGGTCAGCTGCCTCATCGTCTTCCTCCTTCTACCAACATCACAGGCTCCAGGCATATCCCATGCCGGTGAGGGTGCCTCCGCATCCGATGCAGTGGTAGTGAATGTGTCCGCAGTGGACACAGGCGGGGACGGAATGATGAACCTCAACCAACACCGGCTTCTGCTCTGGGCACGAAGCCAGCCGGCTGCCTTCCGGGTAGGAACACTTGAGGTTCCGCATGGGACAGGGGCACGTCGAGACTTTTTCCCGCTTCACGTCATCCACCGTCTTCAGCTGCGCCGGCTTCCCGCACTTCGGGCAGAACTGGATCTCTCTTCCGCATGTGGGGCACCGATACAGAAAACTCCGCTCGTACTTCGTAATGGGAACCACTATCAGCTTCATCTTCGTCCTCCTCTACGCCGTTACGTTCATCGGTTCTATGCGTATCTCCATCGGGATCACGTTCCTGCTCCTCATCCTCGCCGCCTGCCGGATGCTGTACATCCTCCGCACGGTCGTCGTCGCTTCCTTGCCCGCAAGCCGGAGCTCGGCCACGCGCAGCAGTTCGTCCATGTCCTTCTTGAAGCCGTGGTATGAGGCCCGGGCTTTGCCGCCAGTGGCTGATCGGTGGTACACCAGCCGGTCGTCCAGGATGCAGCAGTCACCGTACTGGGCCACCTTCAGGGTGCCCATCGTGGTGCCGATGTCCGCAGGGTCCGGCCTGGTCTGGGTCCGGATCGCGTCCGTGCTCGTGGTGAGGGCGTCGTACTTCTCCTCGAGCTCGTGCATCCTGGCCCTGACCATGCCCGGGATGAGGGCGGCGAAGAAGGGGTGGTACATCTGGCTCATGCGGTGGGTCCTGTCGATCGTCACTTCCCGGTCCTTCCCGATGTTCGCGGTCTCGGTTCCGGAGCGCACGGAGCCCATCTTGCCCCAGAGCGCGTTCGGCATGACCTTGTGCGCCAGGCCGTCGAATGAATGCGGGGCCGCCGCCAGCTTCCGGGCCCAGCAGTGCTCGGCGAATGCACGGAAGGGGTTGCGGGCCGCACGGCTGGTGTACACGTACCCCTGCGCGGACTTGAGGTCCAGCGTGCCGGATCTCAGCAGTTCCTCTACCTCATACACCGTGGTCCAGACTTCCGTGAAGTCGCCGGTGATCGGATCGCCGCGGTGGTTCAGGAGCAGGCCGCGGGGGTCCGTGGTCGTGCCGCTGATGCAGATGACGCCGTGCTCGCCGTTCGGCACCTGCCGCACCCAGCGGTACGAGCCCTCGAGGGGGCTGGGTAGCTGGGCCATCGCCCACGCATACGCGCCGTTCACGTCCAGCTCCCAGGTCTTCTTGTACCAGCCTTGGGGCACGAACCTGCGGATGCGGGGGCCGTGGAAGGCGGCTTCGGATGCCGTGATGGCGTGGGCCTTCGGGAGCCAGATCCTGTCCTGCGGTTGCAGGAACTTGTGGCGCCAGATCCGCTGGCTCGCGTGCGCCAGGCTCACGGCCATCCTCACGTCATATGAACGGTGGAAGAGCTCGAACTGCTTCGCCAGGCGGTAGGTGATCAGGACGTCGCGGGCGGCGTAGTCGATGAAGGCGGGAAGTTCCTTTGCGCGGGGTACCCTGGTGCCGAGGTACGCCGGCTTCGGTAGCTTCCGGATGTCGATGCCGCACCGCTCCGCCGCACCGTCCAGGGTGTCTTCCACGTACCGCATGGCGTCACGGAGGTACACCATCCTGCCGTCAGGGAGCTTGATGTCCATGAACCAGGTCTTCTCCGTCCACGCTTTTATCGTGCAGCCGTAGATGTTCACGGTGAAGGTCTTCTCGAGGTCAAGGAACCAGCCCTTGTGGTGCAGACACAAGAACTGGAAGTCATACGCGAGGTTGAAGAACCAGACGATGTTGCAGGTCTTCGGCTTCGCCCAGCCGGCAAGTAGCTGGAAGAAGTCGCTCAGCGCGGTCTCCGTGGTCGTGCGGTGGAAGGTCGCGTGCCGGCCGTCCCCGGTGAAGGACATGGAGATGGGGGCCATCTGACCGTCGATCTTCGCCGTCTCGAGGTCGCAAGCCGCGAGGTTCCAGACGGGCTCCATCCCGCGCCTGTTCTCGTGAATGGCGCGGGAGGAGTAGTCGGAAGGAAGATCGACGAAGCGGATCATTTGCCGTTCACCGCCAAGGCCCGAAAGAGATCCCTGATGCGGAGCCTTCTTGCGCGCTCCCTGAATATCTCCACGAGCACATCAAGTAGTACCCCGAGCACGATTAGGCCGATCCATGCCGCGACCTCGAGGGCGATCCAGCAATTGGGGGTCAGCATGAAAACCAGATCCTTCTCCGTTGCGGTTCGTGCGCTTCCCACCATTCATCGTACGCGGCAAGCTGGGGCGCACACGCCATGACAAGAAACGAGTGGCGGATGAGCCAGAGCGCGGCAAAGTGTGGGGCAAGCAGGGCTCTCCACAGGACCCACTCGCTCCGCGTCATGACTTCTTCCCCGCCTTCTTCACCTGCTTGCGGATGCCGTGCATGTAGCCGTGGCGCAGGGCGTCACGCACCAGGTCGCGGCACAGCGCCACGTTGGCCAGGCGCTCATGGTACGTGGGGTCGTTCGGGCCCAGGCGGTGCTTCACGATCTCCTCCACCAGGGCGTCCTCGTTCTTCACTACGGGCTTGGTCATGGTCAGTCTCCTTTCCGGGGCTTCTGGATCACGGTGCCGTACTTCTTCGTCCAGCCAAGAATCTCCACGGGCTCTATGCCCGGCATCTCGTGGCCCTTGCCATACGCCTTCATGACGGCCTCCCACACGGGTAGATTGCCACGGGTGTGCGCCGCCAGCTCCTTCATCGCGTCGGCGATCAGGATGCCCAGCCAGCGCACGGGCAGGCCGCGCAGGCCGTACAGGTACCTGCGGGCAAGCTCGGGGTGCTCGCTCCGCATCCGGGACACCCTGCGGATGTCCTCTTCGGACGGGCTCTTCACCTTGCGGTTCGGGGTCAGGACAGGGGCGTAGTAGCCGGGGACACGGACGATGAACCACACGTATGAGTCCTTCAGGATGTAGGCTCCGACCTTGCCGTTGAATCCCATCTCGTCGTCGGTGAGGGGGCGGGCATCAAGGTACCGGAGCTTGGGGTATGCATGACGCATCTGGTCCGCGTCAGGACCGTTGTCCATGTCCAGGAAGGCGTCGAAGGGGATCGCGTACTTGTTCAGCCGGCTGGCTATCCAGGTGAAGCCGTCCACCCAGCCCTTCGCGGATGGCTTCTCTGGTTCGGGCTCTGGCTCGGGTTCCGGTTCGGGTTCGCGCTTCGGCTTGGCCTTGGCCTTCGCCGGCGGCTTCCTCAGTCCCCGGTCTACACGCTCCTGCTGCTTGCGCTCTTCAGCGGCCTCAAGGTACAGGTTCTCGGCACGGTCATACCGGCGGTCTGATCGCTCTTCCTTGCGGGCGGCCTTGTCATACGCACGGAGGGATTCGTACTGCCGGTCCCTGGCCTCACGGTACTGGCGGGACCGGGCGCCGTACCGGGACTTCGCACGCTTGGTTGCACTTTCCGCCCGGTCAAGGGCCTCTTCCGCACGGTCTGCACGCCGGCCGGCGGAGTTGTACTCCCGCACGGCCAGCAGCAGGGCTTTGGCGGCGGCGTAGTGGAACTCGAGCGCCTGCCGAAGCTGGTCGGGTGGATTCTGCCGGGGCATCGAACTCGCTCCGCTACAGCACCTTCCCTTCGACGATGATCCTGCTCTGCATGTTCGCCGCGTTCATGCAGGCGGTGGCCGCCATGCTGATCGCATTCGTGGCCTTCTGGAGGGCCGTCTCCTTCTCGGATGCCGTGGCGTATGCCCCGGCGAGGATGCCCTGGGCTTCCGCCAGGAGCATCTTGGCCTTGTCCTGCTGCTTCGTCACGTAGTCCTCGTTAAAGCCCATCACTTGCCTCCCTGGGGTTGGACAGCGGCCTGTCCGGTTTCGATCTTCTCATTGATCACCGCCACCATCGCCATCGTGTCATTCCACGCCTTCAGGGCACGGGCATCCGCGTTCATCCAGGCGTAGTTCTCATTGGATTCGATGCCCTGAAGGGCGGCGGCGAGAAGGGTGACGAGTTGCGGGGGTAGGTACTCAAGCTGGCCACAGTCAATGCTTCGGGACATCAGGACCCTCCCTCCGGGTTTGTGCGGCGATGAACCTGACTATACGCCATGAACGGCACGGCGGTCAAGCCGCCACCCAGAAGGTGACGCCGTGCAGCAGGTAGGTCTTCACGAACCAGATCATGAGCGACCAGCGGAGCACGAACCAGAAGGTGCATCCAGCCTCCCAGCGCAGGCGCTGGGCGAAGACCTGGAGCTTGCTGGGACGGTTGGCGTTGAAGTAGTCGCGCTGTCTCTTGGTCATCAGGAACCTCCTTCGTATTCGTCAGCCAGGCTGGGCATCGGTTCGTCCACGGGCTCCGCAGGTGCCGCGGGATCTTCCGTCGTGCCGTTGGTCGTGTCCTTCGTGGGCCAGGGCTTGCCGGCAGGGGCAGGTGCCGCACCATGCTGGGGCGCCGCGCCGCCGGCGAACAGCCAGCGGGTGGCGATGATCTCTATGGCCTTGCGCTTCTGGCCGTCCTTGTTCACCCAGTCCCTGACGCGGAGCTTGCCCTCCACGAACACGTTGCGGCCCTTCTTGAGGTAGGTGGAGGCGGCTTCGGCAGGCTTGCCGAATATGCAGGCGTCGATGAAGAGTACTTCCTCCTTCTGCTCGCCCTGCGCCGTCCGGTACTTCTCGCTGTACGCCATGCGGAGGTTGCAGACAGCCTTCCCGGAGGGAAGGTACCGGAGCTCCGGGTCCTTGGTGAGGTTGCCGGCAAGGCAGATGTGGTTGTAGTTCATGGCTGTGGCCTCCATTCCTTCGCGTGCTCTACCAGCGTGTGCCCCAGCTGGACCGTAATATCATGCATTGACCCCGGCCAGGAGTCTGGGGCGGCCAAGATGTATCCTCCGAAGCCCACGATCAGCAGGAACAAGAAGCACCCGCCAGGATTGCCGCGCTCGCTCTTCCTCCGGTGCAGTTCGTCGTGCTCGTACTCGTTCATCGGGCCCCCTTCTTCCACTCTCCGCACCACTCATGCGGTTGCGCTATCGGGAACGTGTATCCTATGGCCCCTATCGGATTTGTCGGCGGCCGTGCCGACGCGTCAACGAAGTGCGGGGGATACCGGCGACATTCTCCCCCGGACTCCAGCGCAGACCGCAGCACATCGCTGGAATGCACGGGGATGAAAAACCGGCAGGTCTTACAGAGACGCGGACTGGACTTCTTCATCGTCCCGCCCCCTTCAGCAGGTCTTCCACGAACTCGGTCAGGTGCTTGACGTGGAGCACGCGCATGTACTCGTTGGCACCCTGGGTGCAGTTCCATCGCGGACTCCACAGGCACAGGAAATGGCCGCACCCGCGGTCAGTCTCCAGGTGCATCTCCCCGTCCCTGTCCACCTTCAGCCGGCGGTCTATCTCCGTGGTGAAGTCGGGAAGGGGGCGGACCGAGGCGTCCTCTCGCGTTGGCCCGGATGCGGGCATGGTCATGAACAGCGTGACCAGCCAGTCCAGAAGGAGCACCCTCATGCCTTCGGCATCCCGTTCGCTGACGCAGTGGAACGCCGGCAGGATCTGACTGACCAGGCCGTCACCTGTTCCCAGCCCTTGGGCTGCGATCATCCATCCATCGTGGGCCACCTTAGTCACAACAACCCGCGGCTCCAGCAGGAGCCTGACATGTTCCCGGGTCATAGCCCGGCATCCTTCGCCAGCTTGGCGATCTTCGGCGGCTTCAGGGGCTTGGCGGTTAGCACAGGACCGCCCATGTAGTACGGGGAGGACTTGCGCCACCTGATATTCCCCTTCAGGCGCTCCTTCTCCTGCTTCAGGAACATCTTGGCGTACTCGAGGGCGATGTCCAGGATGGCTTCCTGCTTCTGCTGGATGCGGCGCTCCCGGGCCATCTCGGCACGCCACTGCTTGACGGACTGGCGGCAACGACGGGAATCACGGTAGTGGATCACCCTGCGTACACGGTGTTTCATCTCGCTGCCCTCCTGCTCCCGGGCTTCTTCGGCTTGCGCTGGAGTTCGGTCTTCTTGGGGCCCAGGCGGTCGCGGATGTCCATGAGCACGGCCAGGATGGCCTGGTCGCAGCTGGCCACGTTACGGCCGTCGCTGGTGCCGCGAATCGTCCAGTTGCCATTCTGGAACTTCCACCTATCTTGTTCTGCGTACACGAGGTCCTTCATCTCATTCCTCCTGTGTTTCTTCGATCTCCAGCTGTTCCGGGGTCTGGACTGCGGTCTGCTGCTTGCCCACGCACTCACGCATGAGGACGTTGGCCTGCTGGGCAGTCAGGTCGCCCTCGGTCCAGCCGCGCTTCGTGCGCTCGGCCTCCACGTCCACATGCGCCTTCTGCAACATCGCCAGCTGGCGGCCCGTGGCGCGGTCTTCACCGCCTGTCGGCTTGTTCACGGCCTGGCCCTGCTTCGGACGACGCCGCCAGTGGCCACGGCCGGACTTCCGGGCTGTCTGCTTGCCCTCCACCAGCTCCTCGTCCTGGGTGAAGTCGTCATCCATGCCGGCGTACATCCGCATGGAGTCCACGAAGGCCCGCTTGGTCGCGGTCGTCATCACGTCCTCGCGGTGACGCCACAGGTCCGCCATCGTCTGGATGGTCGGGGGCAGGGGCTGCGGCGGGTCCTGGTCCCAGTCCTTGGGGTAGTACTTGGGCTCGAGGGTGGACGCGGACCGCCACCGGCCCTGCCAGACCACCTGCCCCGTTATGCGCGACACCAGGTCGCACCGGGCCTCCACGATCATGGCCTTCCTGCACGGGGTGGCCTGCTCTTCCACGTCCACCACGCGCTCACGGATCTCGGTGGCCCCCTGCTGGACCTGGAACCCCACGCCGATGATGGTCGCTCCCGCCTGGTACAGGTACGACTTGTTGGAGCCCTTCTTGCCGTAGTGGACGCCGGGCTTCAGCTGGTCCATCACGCGCTTGCGGATCTCGAAGTTGCCCTGGATGTTGGCGATGAAGGCGGATACCGCCTCCGCCACCTGATCCGTCTTCGCCGGCGGCTTCGGCTTCGCCACCACCAGCGCCTTCACGGTCTTCTGCCTACGCTTCTTCATCCTTCCCTCCTCACTTGCCCGTGTGGGCCATTTCGATCACATACAGCTCTATCTCTCTCCTCGTACACAGCTTCAGGCACCTGTACGATACACGCTGCCCAAGGCCGACTTCAACCGGCAGATCCAGCTGGATCGCGTATACCCGCGGGTCCTCCGGCGGCAGACCGCTCGAGCCGGCCAGCCAGCCCACCAGGCCACCCACGATCAGCCCGCCGGCGAACATCACCGCCAGCCCCAGGTCCCTCACTTTACCTCCCGCCCGCACTTGAAACAGGTGCGGATCTTCGGACGGTCGTGCATCGACAGCCGGCCGTATGCCGTCGGGTTGCCCTGGTCGTCACGGCACTTCGGGTTCGTGCAGTGCTCCTCGCGGAAGTACGGATCTGCATACATCACCGGCTTCTTCGGGGGACGCTTCGGGGCCCCGGCCGCCAGCTACTTCTTGCGCCGGGTGGACACGGAGAACACCTGGCCACGGCGCATCACGGGGCCCAGGGAAGCCTGGCGGGCTCCGTGGATCATCGCGCCCTCCTGTGGGGCTTCGCGGGACGCCACACTTCATAGAACCTTTCCATCTTGATGTCTCGGGCGTCCACATCCCGTTGCCACGCATACTCGTGCGTCACGATGCGATCCAGCGGTGACGACCCCTTCAGCCATTCCGCCTCGCTCACCCTCACCCACCGCCCGGCCTTACCCTTCGCGGTCATGGACGCACCGTACTACGCTCATGGTCAACGCGGCTGACGTGATACCACTCCTCCTGAGGCTGGCAGTCGTTCGCGTCGTCTCGCGTGTGTAACCTACACCCGAACAGCGCGTCCGCGTGTGTCTCGTACGGACCGAGCCGATCACGGTACCCCGTCAGCGTGCCGTCGCTCCATCGGATCAATGGATACCCGAACCAGCCCCGGTAGAATCCCAGCCGCCCCAACAGCTTCTCGATCATGGCTTCACCGCCTCGTAGAACTCGGCCTCGATGCGGGCGAAGTCATCCCCGTTCCATGCCGGGCATTCGTCCCGCCTTTTCCTCATTTCATTGTCGGCCACCATTCCGCAGGTTCTCGCGTACAGCACGGCGGCCTGTCCCGCCACATTCGCGGCCTTACCCGGATCACTCGTATCCAGCTTCTCGATCATCCCTTCCTCCCTTCGGCTGTGGTACGACGGTCGGCGTCAGCAAAGAAATCTTCCTCGGCGTGGCGCTCTCTTAGGTGTGCGACGGTGTCGTAGAATCCCATCCACGCGGCCCGCTGGCACACCTCCATGTAGAGTCCACGCAGTCTCGGCTCCCACCGCGTGCTGTCTACATGCTTGATCCATAGCTTCCGAGCCCGCACTACCAGCGCGGGAAAGTCCGTCGCCCTCATCCCTTTGAGGCGGGATATTTCCGCTAACTCTCTCTGTATCCCACTTGGACACTTCGCCCACTTGGGCACCCATTCGTGTCCGGGGTCTTTCCAAATCTCCTCGATCACCTGTCCGTGCTCGTACTCTCCGCGCAACTTCCTCTCGGCGGCGCGAATGCTCTTGAGGTCCCGGGCTTCGAAGTGCCCGTATCCCCTCCTGATGGTGACGCGCACCCATCCCTCGCGTAGAGCGTCATCCTCCGTAGCCCCCGGCCCCATGAGGACCACAATCTCTCCAGCGTGCGTTCCCCCGAGCGGGTCCGGCAGGCGGAACAACTTGCCATTGGGGTCTATCCAGTAAGAAGCTGGGTCAGTATTGCTCCTCACCTCCCTCGTCATCCCCTTACCGGCGGTGGTCATGTGATCGCCAGATCGTGCAGAACGTTGAACGCCAGCACCTGTATATTCCACTTTGCGTTAGACCTCCTGTGCTTTGCGATCTGCCGCGCGCGGTCCTGATCGCGTTCGTATGTGTCCCGCGCCCAGAGTATGGCCGCCGCGATCTCGTTCCTCTGTTCCGCCGTGCGCTCCGTGTACTTCGGGGTTCTCGTTTCTCGCAGTCCGCCCCCGCTCGCCCGTAGAATCCCCCACCACTCGGGCATTTCATTCTCGGGTACTTCCATCGTCCCCGGCATGACGACCCAGTGAAAGTCCCCCAGCGGCGTGCATCGGCTTTTGTCCTTCGCTACGCGCCCGAAGTGCCGCACAAAGTCTGTGCGCGACACCTTGGACTCGAATACCCAGACGCGCCGATCGTAGTCCGGCAGGCCGTAGCGCGCGAGCATATCCGATCCGCTGAACGCCCCCATCACAACAAGGTCTGGGCTGTAGAACCCGCAGGAGCGCTCAGTGGTCCACCGGATACCGGACAGCGTAGAGCGATTGGCCGCCCAAGTGGACGCACGGTCGGTCAGGTCTGAATGCGCCGCCGTCTGGTTGCCCCTGCGCCCGCTTTCGTAGCTCATCCCCTTCCCCCTTTCGTTGCCCGCGTCGGCTCCACTTCCCACTTCTCCATCGCAGAACCGCACCCGTTGCACCTGTACCCTTCGTCAACATCATCGTCCCACCGGCAGTTTTCGCAGACCTTCGGGGCTGGCTCGGCAGGGGCGGTCCCGTACCTCGGCGCACCATCATGTGCGCGGTCATCAGCACAGGCACCGCCCTTGTCAGGCGTGGCGGGGGGCGTGGGGGTGAGGGCGGGCCGATCGTTCGTCAGCTTCACGATGCCATCGGCCACATTCTGCATCCAGTCCTTCGTGTTCGTGTAGATTCTCAACCACTTCTCGATCCCCAACAGCGCCTCCCTCAGCCGCTCGTTCTCGGCCTTGAGCGCTAGGTACTGGGCGTCCATAGAGGCGCGGCCAGAGGCGTAGGCGGCTTCCACGGCCTCGATGTACATGGCGCAAGCCGGGCAGGGCACGACCGTACCTTCCGCATCCCACGGCACGATGTCGCCAGAACCCGGATGCACCCTTACCAGCCCCCGCCCTCCACATTCCGGTGTCGGACAGTCCTCCCATGCCTTCGGTCCCTGTTCGTCAGCCATCACGACCCTCCCTTCAGCTTGGCCAGCTCTTCCACCAGCCTGGCGTTCTCTGCCTCCAGCCTCGCTATCTCCCCATCCTTCGGGTCCGGGGCCTTGGCAGCCGATGCCGCCGCCAGGTCATGGAAGAAGTCATCCTCGCTGCTCTCGCTACGCCAGAAGGTGCAGGTCGCAGGATCTGGCGGGATCAGGAGCAGGCACTTGGCCGTCACGTGGCCGTAGTACGCGCAGGTGCGGCAGGTCTTCTCACTCATGTCCGCATCCTCTTCGCGTGCTCCATCAGGGCAAGGCGGAAGGACAGGTCGAATCCCTCGGCCGCCAGCGCCGAGTAGATGGCCTCCTCGCGCTTTAGGACCAGCCGGGCCACGGCACGCCATGAGTCCTGGTAGCCCCGACGGTAGTGGTGCAACTCGGTCTTTTCGATGGCCTCAAGCGGGGCCCCAGCCGGTTCATCGAAGTCGGCACGCCGCTGGGCCTTGAGCAGATCCAGCGCCAGCGCGTCAACGGCATCGGGGATCTGCGGCACATTGCACCCGTTCTCCCTGCGCCAGCGGCACTGGCACGTGCGCTCGGATGAGGCTGCTTCCTCCCAGCCGGTGCAGCCCCTCCCCCCTTGGGGGTTCTGCACCCGTCCGGAGTACGCGCAACGGAACGTGTGGCCGACAGTTATGTAGTGCCGGCATTGGTAGCAGAAACGGTCGCTCATGCTCCCTCCTTCAGGTTCGTCACCTGGTCGATTCTCTTTCCTATCCAGCCCATCACGGGTACCGCCATGCTGTTCCCCAGCGCCTTGTACCGTGGGCCGTCAGGCGCCATCCCCTTGCGCCAGGGGATCAGCGTCCAGCCGTCAGGGAAGCCCTGAAGGCGCTCACAAGTCGTTGGCGTGAGGCGGCGGACGCCAGAGTGTGTGGACGCGGCAGGGGTTGTGCTCTTGTCTAGGGTTGTACTCATGCTAGTCTTCTGCCAGTTCAGTCCCATCACCGCCGGCGCTCCGTGCCCTCCCGCCGGCCGCAAGGGGCAGTGCTGGGCAGGAGCCGCCACCAGCGGCGTCCCCCGTCCCGTCCCGTCCTCGCTTGTCGGCGTCTGGTCAAAGGAACCCCCTTGCACGATCAGGTGCCCCGGCTTCGTGTCGCTGTCCGGGCCCTTCGCGTCCCGCTCCTGAAGGGCCCACGCTACCGTCGGGACAAGGAAGCCCTGGTCCGCATCCTGTGCGGCCGTGCCGGGGTACGCATGGCCTCCTGAATGGTTCAGGGCTCCGCAGACGTCAGGGATGTACGCCCCGTGATCCAGGTCGTCCCTCCATCCCTGTTTGCCTGCACCGCCAGCACCCAGCGGCCCGCTTACCGACAGAACCAGCGTGTGGCCGTCCTCCCGGTCTATGCCCCCGTCCGTGTTCTTCAGGGGCTTGGCAACCTCGAGGACGCCCCCGATGCCCAGCCCGTCGCGGCCGCCGTTGGGCTGGCGGAGCGCGTTGGCGATGCCGTCCTGGCGGGCCTCGATCTGCCGCACGCCGTCGCGTCCCCTGATCTCCAGCGTCATCGGCACGATGGCCTCCGCTTCTACCCGCTCGTTCCCCGTGCGGCTGTACGGAGGGCCGCCTCCAACTGTGGGGGCAGGGCCTTGCCCCGCTTCGCGGCCCTTCTTAGAATCCCGGCGCAAGCTTTCGCTGATAAGTAAAAGCGGGGGGCGATGGGACCAGTCTCCAGTATCGAGGACAAGGAACACGCGGCGGCGGCGTTGCGGGCCTACGAAGTGTTGCGCGTCCAGTACGCACCA
>ERZ1292632.1923-Hain-H43-01um-R2-1923-length-18624-cov-12_pt1 | contig 15221 bp, 20 predicted proteins | sample MGYA00564407_ERZ1292632 | MGnify/ENA primary metagenome ERZ1292632 (study PRJEB36523, sample SAMEA6512637) | groundwater metagenome | collected 2019-01-08 | study: AquaDiva: Metagenomics assemblies of 32 groundwater samples | reverse complement strand
GTGCTGAGGAAATCCAAGCCCAATTAAAGAAATTAAGAAGTCAAACACCTTTAACACAACAGGGTCAGGGCGGAGGAGGACAAAGATGATAAACTTTATACGAGAATCCGATAACTTAGAGATTTATAAATGTCCTATTTGTAAAAGGGTATATAGGAAAGACCCAGAACAGTATGGGGCTTGCCTTGAGGAGCATTCCGCTGGAGACTGTTGCCATTATTCAGATATTTTGGTAACCCAAGATGAACTGGACAAGATTAAAAAGGTATTCGGGGAGATTGAATGAAACAAGAACTACTGTCTTCTACAATTGGCGAGTATCGTATCGCTTCTCTAATAGATATGATGTATTGTTTTAATTTTATGAATAAAGCTGGTGAAAGGATAGGCAAACTCTCTTGGGATACAGGAATACTTGTATTTGAAGGTGAAGCCCTTGAATCTGCTAAACTATTCTTTCTTTTCTTAAAACCTTATATAGATAGTTATATTGGGGCAAAGAGATGAAACAAACACCTTTAACTTTAGCTATTGACCGACTGATTGCTCTTAAATTAAAGGCAGTTGACCGCTTGGTTGAGGAGTTGGTAGAGCCTTTAGCTGATGTGGGCAGTCCTGAAAAACTCATTGGAAAGAAATATGAGCAGTGGACTAAAGAAGATACAGACTTTTTGGGCAAAGTATATGGGAAAGAACCTAACGCTTTATCAGAACTCGTCTTTAAAAAAGTGTATCAAGCCGTTAAGGAGATGGAAAAGGAGGAATTATGAATTTGTGGGAACAGTTTCTATATTCGCAAACCTCGCCTGAATATAGAGAGTATAAGGAAAAAGGTGGGACATTAAGCTATGTTGAATATAAAAGGATAAAAGAGTCCACGGGATTAAGCGACCACGCTAAAGAAATCCTTTTAAGACCACCCGCTGGTATATCAGAAAGGGCAGAAGCTATTGTTCCAGAAGAATTTAGAGCGGGCGCTCCAGAAACGGAAGGAATGTCACCAGCCGAAATCGCTGCGATTCTTCAAAGCTTAGAACCAACCCCGCCAGCACCACAAGGGGATTGGCTTACTGTTCTTAATCAACAAAGAGCTGATTATGGTCTGTCACCTTTTACAGCAGAACAAGCAATGGAGGAATTCTTCGCTCCTGAAGAGTTAGCGGGCTATGCCCAGCCTGCTGGCGAAGCGCCGACAGACCCCTATGGCAGAACAGCTACTTGGGATACTGATAATGCTGAATGGCATTATCCACCAGATTGGGGGGAAGACCCTGTTACTCAACAAGCAGGCTATCTATCCCCCTATCAGCAACAAGAATTAGCATTGGCTCAACAAAAAGCGGAATGGCAAAGGGCGCAAGACGAATGGCAAAGACAGGAAGCAGCACGACAAGCAGAATTACAAAGGGAACGAGACCTGTGGATGCAAGAACAGGAAAAAGCTCGGTTAGAAGCTGAAAGACAAGCTCGTTTAGCTCAATTAAGAGCGAATCCCGCAAGTTGGCTTGAATATGCCTCTTTTGCGGGTGAAACTCCCGTAATTCAACCCTGGATGTTGCCCTTGATGCCTAAAGGGTATGCTATCGGACAGGAGCTCCCAGGGTGGACACCTGAAGACTCTTTGAGTGGTTTGCTTGAATTAACAATGCCGTCTTCTCAATATATGTCTCGTCTGACTCCCAGTGCTCGTGAGCAGTATTATGGCTACCAAAAAGCGCGCACAGGGGCAATGCCTGAAGACATCCAATGGCGTTTCTGGTCTCAAGCACCCCCTTCTGGACAACCTTTCTTAAAAAGATGGAAATACTAATTTTAAAATAAATGGCGCGTGATTTAAGAGACATAATCAGAAGGCTGAGTCCTGGTGCGTTGCGTCTTTATAAGCAACAACTCTTGACTTTGCCTGAATGGAAAAAGCGGACAGTATTTTCCACCTTATCAGGTATTCCCGAACTGGAAGATATTATTGGACGACCTCCGCTTCCTCAGCTTCGTCGAAGAGCTGACATACCGTTGTGGCAAAAAGGTCTCGGCACAGTTGCCAAGCCGTTTGAACTAATAGAGAAATATGTTACTACGCCTTTTGGAGCAATCGTAACTTCACCTTTTACACCTTCCGTCCCTTCAGCAAGGGGAAAGCCTTGGCTACAACGGGAATTAGAGGAATACAAACAGGCAGAAATGCCTTCTTTAGGATTGGGCTTTACTTTACCTCAATGGCTCGGCGGTAGAGAAGCGACACTCGGCGTTAAAGGAGCAATAGAATTTCTGCCTTGGCTGGCAGTTCCCAGCGCAGCAGGTGTCGCTGCCAAATTAGTGGGTGTTGCGGCTAAGGGTGGTGCTCTGGGCACAGCAGCGGGTATTGCTGGAAAGGCAATGAAGCCAGCAGTTGTGGCAGAAAGAGCTATCACTTATCCCATCGCTAAACCTCTTGAGATGCTGAGGGCAAAACTAAGACCCGAAATAGCCCGATTTACCGCTTTACCTAATGAGGAGATTGAAAAACAGATTACCCAGATGGACTGGCAAAGACGAATTGCCCAGATGTTTGGCAGAAAACCTGTCTTAAAGACCATTACCGAAGCAGTTGGCGGTAGAGCAGCCACGGTTACCGAAGCGGTAGAAGATACAACCGCCAGAGCCTTACTTGTTGGGGCAAGGGTTCAGGAATATTTGTCCAGCAAGGGGCAGGCGATGTTGTCCACTTTGAGGACAATTCACCCTGAACCGATGCGACTTTTTAATGTAGATGAAAAGGGCTTGACTAAAATAACGAGCAGGGTTGAGGGCGCTTCAAAGCATATTTCAGATATAGCCGAGCATCCCGCAAACTATGTTCTTACTTCACAGCAGAAAAACTATATGAGCCAGCTTCATAAGATTGAAGATTGGGTTTTAGATGGTCTAAAGGAAGCAGGCATTGATGTAAAACAAATAAAGTTTGATGAGTTCTCCCATTGGGTTCACCGAGATGTGATTGGTAAAAATATAGACGAGGCTTTGGTAAAAATCATCCCCAGAGTAGGCGGTAGGATTGGAGCTAAAGCTTCTTGGGAGAAAGCCCGTTTCTATGAAACTGCTGCTGAAGGCGTTAGAGCAGGAATTATCTATGAGCCAAACTTGGAACGAGTTCTGGGATTGTATATTCAAAGTGCTGCTAAAAGGATTTCAGATGAGCGAATAGCTGGTATGACGGCTGGATTAGGTGAAAAACCAATAGAAAGAGCTATGAAGTTCGCCCCTGAAGTGTTAACTAAAGCAAAAGAAACCGCTTATACATTAGCAGGTGCTAAACAACTTATTAAAGTCGTTAATCGGGCTATCCGTGGTGAGACATTAACTGAAGCTACTCTTAAAGCACAAGAACGCAGATTCCCTGAATTGGGCAAAAGATTAAGAGATATCGTTGAAGGCAAACGAGCTCCTAAAGCTGGTATGCCTAAAGTTCCTGTTATTCCTGAAGTTAAGCCAGAAATTATTGGTAGGAGTGGTCTTGACCCAATAAAAGAAGGAATTTTACTTGGGGAGATTGATGATAAATTAGTTGAATTATCACAGAAGGGTTTTAATGTTGAGGTGATTGCCAGACGGAATTATGTTGGAGATTTAGTTAAAGCTGGTGCTTCAGATACTTGGGCTAAGGCAAGCGTGGAAGATAGAATTAAAGCATTTCGAGCAATTACCAAAGCCACTATCCCAGAAGTTAAACCCAAAGTTCCTGTTGCTCCTATTGCTGAAGCTGGTATGCTTGAAGTCTCTCCTTTAAGACAATTAGCTAAGGATGTCCGAGGAGTAGAAAAGGAGGCAAGAGCTCCTTATTGGAAAGCAAAAGCAGAACGACAAGTAGTGATGGAACGAGCCCGAACCCCAACATTAGGCACGGAAGCAACAATTATGCATCCCGCTTTTCAAGGCAAAATCTATCCCAAGGATGTCGCTGGTGAAATTCAAAGATACTGGGATGATATGGGCTGGGGTCCATTGAATAAATTAGCCACTTTATCAGGTCAGATGAGAACTCTTGTGGCAGCAGCAGACTTTTCAGCGATGTTTATTCAGGGCTTACCCTCTATCGCCCTACATCCTCAAGCGTGGGCAAAAGCAGCCGTAATGTCGTTTAAGGCTTTTAAGAACCCCCAGCTTTATCAAGAATACCTTGTAAAGAATGTAGAGAGTCTTCTGGAGATGTCGCACTACGGAGTATTTGTAGGCGGGTTTGAGTTCTTTGAAGCTATGCCTGCTTTACAGAAAACTGCTGGTCTGGTTACAAGGCTTGCTGCGAGGCGACCTCAACTGGGAAAGGAACTTGTCCAGCAAACCTATGGGCGTTTTGAGGCTTCCTTCGGCGCTTTTGGCGATGTAGTTAGAACTGAAATGTGGCTCGCTGTAAAATCACGGGCTAAAACACCACAGGAACTTATGGAACTCTCACGGCATATTAACCGAATGACGGGTGTGATGTCAACTAAAGGTCTGGGTATCGGGAAAACACAAAGGGACTTTGAGCAGGCTTTTCTTTTCTTTGCTCCAAGATATACCAGAGCAGGAATTGCCCTTGTGAGTGATGTATTCAAAAGTGGAATATCGGGAGCAGAAGCTCGGAAAGCCCTCGGTCGTATGATGGCTGCGGGCGCAGCGATGTATATTGGAACAGCTTTTGCTCTGGGGCAAATGCCTAACTTTGACCCCACTTCGGGTCAATTTATGACTATTGAAATAACCGACCCCATAACAGGCACAAAGAGACATTTTGGTATTGGCGGGATGATGACCTCGCTTATCCGCTTTGGTGCTGATGTGAGTGCTTCCGCAATCGGAGCGGGACAGAACGAACCTTTGGACTTCGTAAAACTCAATAGGTTTGATAACCCATTTATAAAGTTTGTTTATTCCAAATCAGCACCTTTAACGGGTTTTATGGAAGGACTCTTGTCGGGGCATAACTTCTTTGGCGAACCCTTTGAAAATGCGGGTGATTATGGGCAATTCTTGGCAGAACAGGTGATGCCGATTGCCCTCCAGTCGGCTCTTATGGAGAAAGAGGGCTTAACGCCAACAGGCATAGCGGGAGAGGAACTCGGTTTAAGAACCTTCCCCCAATCCGATTGGGAAAAGAGAGATATTATAAGAGACCGATTAGCTAAAGAAAAGTATAATATGACTTGGGAAGAAGTGGGACAAAGAATGGGCAATTTATATCAAATTCAGTTAGAACGCAGTAGTCCTGAGCTTCAACAAGCTACTCAAAAAGCACAGGAAACCTCAAGTAAAATAGCACGAGGTGAGGGCAAGGTCTGGGACACTTGGCGTAAAGAAGGACAGACTATTGAGGATACATACCGAAAGGCAATCACATTAGCCTCTAAAGAATACGAACAACTGCGTGATGGCAGGACATTCCGAGAAAAAGTAGATGATGCCTCTGCGATTAGACGAGCAATGTATGCCCAGAGGGAACGCAAGACAGAATATACTGAAATCCAATCCTACTTTACACAGCCTCCAGATGTTAAAATGAACCCCAAGGATTTAGCTCGCAGAGAATACTATAAGATGATGTATTCCCCTGATATGTATGATGAATATGGAAACTATAAGTTTGACGAAGCTGATAAGAGAGAGAAGGCTTTTGTCCAGAAGTATGGGCAGGCAACTCTTGATTATGTAGAAGAGTATATGGGCGTGAAATGGGAAGAGCCAATGCCAATGAAGGTTCTCCGAGAAGCTCGTGAAATGCTTAAACCCTATTTCCAGATACCTGATATGATTTGGTCAATGTATCCACCACAACTCAAAGCCTTATCGGATGAGATACAAAGAATGGAGAATGTTGATGCTGACCAAGCAAGACGCATCCTGAAACGCTTCCCCCAAATCTTGAGAGCAAGGGAACTAATCGCCCGATACAGAAAGCAGATGAGAACCAGAAATCCTATGATTCAACAAGTTTATCGGATGTTCTATTAGAGGAGGGAATATGCCAGAAGATTTTAACCGATGTGTCTCCGAGGGTGGTAGAGTTAGAACCCTTAAAGTCGGAAAAGGCAAGTATATGCACATTTGCTACGACAAAGAGGGCAAATCCCACGCTGGGGAAGTAAAGACCAAAAAGAAATAATGACTGAAGAGTTATCCAAAGCCCAACAAAGTCTTCTTGAAGAGTGTAAAAAGCTCGGTTGGGGAACTATTGAGGTCATCATTGAAAAGGGCGAGCCTGTATTTATTTTAAAAGGAGTTCAACGGGTAAAACTGGATTAACTTGACAGGTTTTCTATATACCCTTATAATATAGCATAGAACCTTAAAAACTGAATAATTAGGCGAAGACGAGAACGATAAGCCGATTTCTTTATGGAATCGGCTTTTTTATTAAGAAAAGGAGGATAGATGCCAGAACAAGCTATTCCAATAGAACCAGCTTCACTACCAAAAGTGGAGCCAGTTCCACAAGGGGAGAAGCCCCCCCAAACTTCAGCAGAGGAACTGTTGACAGCTCGGATACAAGCGGAAGTAGCTAAAGCGGTAGCTAAAGAAACCGAGTTAGCCCGCAGGGAAATTCAATCTGTCAAAGACAGGTCTACACGGGAGGTTGAACAGGCTTTAAGAAGAACAAGATTGGCTGAAAGCACACAGAGCGCTATGCGGAGTAGCCTGAAGGATTTAGACCCTGATATTGCTAAAGAGATGGAGCTTACACAGCTTCGGGCAAAAGAACAGGGTCGTGTGGCATTAGACCAAGAAGAAAGGATAGCGAGACAACAAACGGAGTTTCACAATCAATTCCAGTCTAATTTGACTCAATTTATCACAGGTCTTGGGCTTGACCCAGCAGACAAGCGGATAGATTGGGGCAATGATGCCAAGAATTATCTGGAGGCACAAGAGAGAATTCTAAACTCTGTGTCAAAAATTCAAAAAGAGAACATTCAAACTGCGCAAAGTGGTTTGGAAAAAAGACTGAAGGATTTGGAGGCTAAAATGAATCAGGCAAACATTGAGGCTAATTCAGTCAACACAGCTGCTTCAGGTGGAGCAGCTACAGGCTCTGATGCCGAGTTTCTCAAGAAATTTGGCGCAGGGGAAATACCTGCCGATAAAGAAAATGTTAGCAGGTATAAGAAAATCATAAAAACATATTAAGGAGGAAATATGGCGAGTGGATGGACGACAACATCTGCTCTTGCTGATTCCTTGGATGATGTCCGAAGTTCAGCAAGAATAGTTAGAGAAGACGTAGGAGTAATGTCACAGCTTGTTGATAAGCAGACCCTGGGTGAGGGCATTGGGCTTTCGTGGCAGGAAATTAGCTATGCCCAGTTAGTAGCACAGGCAATTACTGAGACTACTGAGCTTGATAACCCCCAGCAGATAAGTGATACCTTATTGACCATTACGCCAACCGTAGTGGGTATGGAAACATTTATCCTTGACAAGGTTCAGGCACGCATCAACAAGAAGGGCTTTGCCAAAATGGGTTTGCTTGCCCAGAACGCAATACAGAGAAAGAAGGACGAGGATGGTCTGACCCTGTTTGCAAGCGCGACGAGCACATCAGACCCTGGTGCGGGAGCTACTTTAACCAGTGGCTACATTGCTTCTGCTGCCTATAATATCTCAAGCAATACAACCGAGCCTGGTCCCAAGCCTATACGATGTGTGCTACACGGCTTCCAATTAAAAGACCTGTTTGATGAACTGGTAGCTGGAGTGGGAACTTCTGTTGTGAGCGAGGGACCAACTGCCCATGTGTTCCAGAATAGGTTTGACCTGCCAATAGCGGGCTGTGAAGTCTATGAAGATGGCAACATCACAATAGATGCCTCAGCGGATGCTACTGGTGGAGTGTTCTCCGAGCAGGGCATAATTCTGGTTCAGGGTAGAGCGCCAAGGATTATAGAAGTCCGAAATGAGAAGCGTGGAGGCGGAGGCTATCATATTTATCACTATGATGAATATGCCTACGGCGAGCGCTCTTCGGGTAACTGGGTCTATTCAATGGTGAGCGATGCTACTGCTCCAACCAGTTAAAGCAATCCCGATTTATCGGGATAAGCGAATAAAATCTCCAGAAATCAGACAAAGTAGGGACGAAGACCCTTGGGGATGAAAATAAACTTTGTTGATAAAAAAATCAGATGGGGGCGACGAAGACGCCCAACAAAGGAGGATAAATGGCTAATGTGGGACCAAAGGGTGTCATAAGACACGAAGAGAATTTCGTTACAGACAATATCGGGACATCCGCAGCTGATGGTCTGGGGTATCTTGTGTCCTCGGACACTGGTGATACAGCTCCAGCAAGGGCTGTGGCAGCAGGCAAGGGTTTGCATGTTACTGGCGCTACTGCTGCTACCGATAACAACCTGATTGAGCTCTGTGGCGATTCTCTAATGTTTGCTGGGCAAGAAGGGCACGCTTCGGTGGAGGTATTGCTTCAGCTTGATGACATCACCAATGTAGCCTTTAATTTTGGCTTCAATGATGATGTCCTTGATGCAGGCAATACACTTCCTGTTGAGTTAAGTGGAACAACTTGGACAACCACTGCCTCTACCTTTATTGGATTCTGCTATGACATAGATGCGACCAATGATGAGCTTCACGCAATGTGGGTAGACGATGATAGCGACACTTCTACCGCAATCGCTGACCTGCGTTTTAAAGGTGTAGCTCCAACAAACGCTAAATGGTTGTATATGCGTGTTGAGTTAGAAGATAGGGGTTCTGGTAATGGTGTCCGAGCAACCTTCCTTGCTGTAGACCATAATGGGAAGAGTGCGGAGAAGGTTTTTAATACCACGGTGGACAGGGATTGTCCGCTGTGTCTCTATTTAGGTGTTGAGAACCGCTCTGGTTCTGCCCACAATGTCTATATCAAGGGACTTGCTTGGGAACAAGCGATTGCCGATATGTAAAATTGAATAATAGCTTTGCTGGCTGTGCTTAACAACCAGCACTTAAAATCAACTGCGGAGTTTTCCGCTTTTAAGGAGGTAAAATGGGTGTTTCAGAAAAACATCAAGGATTCAAAAAACTCCTCGGCGATGAGTCTAACCCCACTTTTGGTATTGCTGTAGGAGAAGCAAGTCGTGCTCTGCATATTTTTACAGCACTGGATTATGGGACGGACTGGAATGTAGCTGCGGATACTCACCCTTCAATCTATATTCACAGCGCAACTACACCAGCAACTGATTATATCAAGCTATATCACGATGCCACGAATGCCTACATAGACGGTGTTGGAGCAACGGCGGTGAGGCTTCAGATTGCTGGCACAAGCGTCATAGAATTGACATCAGGTATGGCTTATGCCAGAGCAACATTCGCCGAGAAAACCACTCAGACAGCTTTAACCAATACGGATACTGTTACCGCGGCTCAGTTGCTAACAAAGGTATTGGATGGCACTCCCACAGCAGCCGCGACCTATACTTTACCAACCGCTGCTTTGCTGGTCGCTGGAATGACAAATGTAGCAGTTAGCGATAGCTTCTACTTTATCATCAACAACAAATCAGCTGGGGCATACACTATCACGGTAGCTGCTGGGACTGGCGGAACTGCGGATGGAACTTTGACAGTGGCACAAAATGTAATTAGGGGCTTCTTCGTAATAATTACCAATGTTACGGGAGCTTCTGAAGCTTATTTTGTGTATGGATTAGCTGCTTAAGTAAAGGCTTTGCCTGTTAAGCCTTAATTGAAAAGAATAAAGGAGGAAGGTGAAACTCACCAACGGCGATATTTTTATGGCACGGGAACCTTTACAGGTTTTGCTTGACCAGAAGTTTCCTGTAATGGTCAGCTATAAGCTGGCTCAACTATCCCATAAACTTCAAGAGCAATTAAAGGTTATTGAAGAGGTGAGGATGGGCTTGGTCAGAAAATATGGGAAAAAGGACAAAAAGGGAAGTATCGCTGTCAAACAGGAAAGTGAAAACTACAGCAAATTTGTAGAGGAATTTACCGAACTTATGGAACACGAAGTTGAGATTAAAGAGTTAGAAAAGGTGAAACTTCCAGAAAGGGTAGCCTCAACCTGTGATGCTTGTAAGCACAATATGGATAAAATATTTGAGATAGAGCCTAAAATCTTGATGGCTCTGGTGAAGTTAGTAGAAGTATGATAACCCCCGTGGCTAACACAATTCTTGGTAATGAAAGAGCCTGGGGCTTGTTTGAAATCCACGAACAGTCCCCAGGCAGTCGTGGGTTTCATCGCTACCAGATTATCCAAGTTGTCAGGGATGGACAAATAGCAGAGTGGCGCAGGGATATGGGTTTGGCAAATAAGTTCAAGGGAATAAGACAACTCAGGATACCAGCACTCTTGGAATATACCGTAGATGAGCTTATGGATTTAGCCAGTGAGCTGAGAAACGAGACCAAGATTGATGTGATGGATTGGCTTGAATTAGATAAAGCCAAGTTAGGATAGTGGAAACGGTAAATTTATCAGAGGAGGATAAATGAAGAACACACTAACACAGGAAGCGTTGATACAGGAGATGCTTCGGGATGCTCAAAAGGTGGATGTTCCCAGTGAGCTCACAAAAAACCCTATAATCCACAGGGGGGATGAGACACTTGTTTCTCCTATGACAGTGAGGGAAATCTCCAGCGCGGGTTATGTTTATGTCTTTGATACAAGGACATACGAGAAGTTCCCAGTTCTCTACTATATGTTGCCCAGCAAACTTCGCACTCGCCGAAAGGATGGGTCTTTCCGTTTTGGAGTATCAGACCCTGGGTTGAAACCTAAAAGGGGCACAATTAAGTGTATGTTACACCAGGAAGCTGAAAAGAGGGCGTATTACGACGAGCTTGGATTTCGTCTTTGCCCTAAAGGGAATATAACGAATGCCTATCAGCTGAAGCAACACATGATAAAAAAGCATCCTGCGGAGTGGGCAGCGATTGAAGCTGAACAGAAGGATAAGGAAAAGGAAGAAGACCGAAAGCTTCAACGGCTTCTACTTGAAAACCAAATAAGTGAACCCAAGAGGGTGCGAAAGAATCGCAAATAAATAGGGATAAGACTCCTTCGTGTAAAAGTGAGGGATTGGATAACGAGGGGTAATCCCAAAGGAGGACAAGATGCCTGAAGTATGGGCGGGACGGCTCGGTGAGTTCCGAGCCACATCAACTGCTGATGGTGGGACGGCACTCACCACTACGGCAGGGTTTATTCAATTTCCCACATTGACAAAAGCGGGGGATAATAAACAGTGCCATCTTTTTATCACAGCGAGGAACTTTGTAACAGCGGTAGTGGCAAAGATAATCCTTAATCCGTGGCTCACTATACTAAAAACCACAGATTCTATGGTGGCATCACCAACGGATTATAGCATAGAAGCTCAAGATAATGACACTGGAACATCGGTGGATATATCCAGCCTTAACACCGTGGCGAATGGTGATTGGCTACTTGTGGGGTCTCATCTACCAATCCGAGGTGTTGACCTTGATATAGACGGCACCAATTCCACAGCTTCACGAACCTTGACTGTGGCATATTGGAATGGCGGAAGTTGGATTAGCTACACTTTATCTTATAGTGTAGCTTGGACAACTGCCTTTGACGCTGATACCACGGTTAGTTGGACACCGACAACTAACTGGGCAAAGACTACTTTTAAAAAGCTCTATCCAGAGCACACAACAAGTTATTACTTTTCGGAAGTTCCGCTTTATTGGACACGGTGGAGTGTGGATGGAGCGTTAGATGCCACAGTAACTATTGATGCTATGTTATCTGCCAACCGAAGCACCTCTTATGGGGAATTACTCGCTGGACAAGCATTTGAGGAAAGAGCAGTTTATGGCTTTGGCGGATTGGGCTGTATTGAAGCATTGACCAATGCGGGAACGGCTAATCTTATCGTTGATGTAGCTACTCTCCACGATGGAGAATTCTAATGAATGGCGTTAATATAGGTTCAGCCTTTCTACAATTTGAGCCAAGTATCGCTCAATTACTAAATGACGATATTCTTTTGAAATTAGGCACAGATGCTGACCAAGTCCTGCTTAATCGCTCAACTATTCTCGCTGCCAATACCGCTTTAACCAGTGTTCTAATAGGGACGCCAGTAGCAGCTGCTATCGCTGCTAATTCGTTAATGATTTCTAATGTTACCGCTTCAGGGGACATCGCACTATATGTCAACAAAGGCGGGCACTCACAGCAGGTATTCTGGGCAGATAGTTCAGCAGGAGACACAATGCTCGGGGCTGCGAGTGGGGGTTCGGTGGATTTCTATATCGCAGGCTCTAAACTACTGGATTATGCTACAGGTGCGTTTGCCTTTCAACAAGCAGTTAGGATTTCAAGCACAAGCACTCTGACTATCAATGCCTTTACCGCTGGTGGAATAATATCTCTGCCATCCACAATTTCAGGAGCAATAAATGCCAATAACTCATCTATAACCAATTTGAGCTATGGCACAGATACTACCAACTATGAGACAATCGGCATCCTTGGTGGGCTTATCCGTGTTGCTAATGGCTGGGGTATTCGTGTCGGTAGCACTACAGCTGCTCACAATAATGTCTGGCAAGCCTATGATGTAGATGGGGCAGCCTATGCCAACTTAATCACTTTGACTAACAATAATACCCCTGACCTTACTTTAGGAGCAGCGGGATGTAGTGTTACTCTTGGCATTGATTTAACTCTTAATGCCAAGAATCTAATTGCTGATACTACTACAGGAACCAAAATCGGGACTGGCACTACGGAGAAGTTAGGTTTCTGGAATGCCACTCCTGTTGTCCAGCAAGCTCACATAGCTGACCCTACAGGTGGGGCAACAATAGATGCCGAGGCAAGGACAGCGATTAACTCTATTAATGCTCTGTGTGCTACTTTAGGTTTAACGGCGGCGGCATAAAGGGAAACGAGATGAAATTAAAGGAGGTATGAGATGGCAATTACAGCAACAGATATTTTATTTAGATTGTCTGTAACAACGGGACCAGGTAACTCAACAGCTCAAAGTGATGTCAACCTATCATTGGGGGAGTTTCTATCAACCACAGCCATTACCGATGCTACGCTTAATAATCTCTTTGATAATGTAACAGGAGACGAAAATGCTGCTTCAGATGTGGAATACAGATGTATTTTTGTCTTCAACAACCACGCTACGCTGACTTGGCAAACTGTGGTTTGTTGGCTAAGTGCTGAAGTATCTGGTGGAGCAAACGCAGCTATCGGGATTGATACCACGGCTGCGAGTGCTAATAACAGTGCTGTTGCCCAAGCCCTTGAAGTAGTTAATGAAGGCACAGCACCATCGGGTGTTACATTTAGTTCGCCAACAACTAAAGCAACAGGCTTGTCTATTGGGGATTTAACTGCGGGGCAGGTTCGGGGTATCTGGGTGAGAAGGTCAGCAACTAACTCCGCAGCTTTAGACAATGATGGCGTTACCGTGAGATGTGAGGGAGATACGGCTGCGTAAAGGACGGCTAAATGGCTGATACGGGTATTAAATATCCAGCTACTGTAAGCACAGTTCAGGAAACTGGGGATGACAACGACTGGACGACTCCAGCTGAAGTCGTTTCTGACAATGGCGTCTATGGTAACATCACTGCTGCTTCCTTTGATGCTAATGACCTCAGTTATCTTCTTAAAGCTACTAATTGTAGTATGGGAGTGCCAAGTGGAGCTACTATAGATGGTATTCTGGCAGAGATAGAAAGGCACTATGCCGCTGGCACAGTAGCTGATGAAGATGTTTGCTTAACGAAAGACGGCTCAGCCAGAGTTGGAGACGATAAAAGCACGGCAGCCGCATTCCCTACAGCTGATGCCATTACTTCTTTTGGTGGCGCTACTGACCTTTGGGGAACTACTTGGACAGAAGCGGAGGTCAATGCTACTACCTTCGGTGTCCTTTATAAGATGAAGGCAACTGGGGCTAACGCTGATGGCTTTGTGGACTTCATTAGAATAACGGTTTATTATACTGCGGGTCTTACCGCCGTTGGCGATACCGTGCAGGAAATCTGGCACATTCGCCAAGCTATTTTTGACACTAATCAATATGTCTATCACATTCGCAGTTTGATTTCAGATACTTCTCAGTATATCTGGCATATAAGAACTGCTGTTGGAGATACTGTTCAAAAAATCTGGAACATAAGGGCATCTGTTAATGACACCGTTCAATATGTTTGGCACACACGAGCAACTATTGCTGATGCTCTCCAATATGTCTGGAATATCAGGGGAACAATCGGGAAGAGCGTTCAGAAAATATGGCATATCAGAGGAGCAATCGGGGATACAAGCCAATATGTCTGGAATGTTCTGTCAAGCGTAACCGCTGTCGGCGATAGCTTCCAAGTTGTCTGGCATATAAGGGGAGCTGTAGCACAAACAAGGCAAGCCTTATGGAATGTGAGGCAAGCTATCGGAAACACAAGCCAGTTAATTTATCATATTAGGACTTCTGTTTTTGATACTATTCAGCATATTTGGAATGTAAGAGTGGCGATAGGTCAAGGAAGGCAAGCCCTTTGGAATATACGAAAAGCAATAGCCCAAACGAGACAAGCTCTTTGGAATGTAACGGGAGTAATAAATCAAACGAGACAGGCTCTTTGGCATATAAGGAAAACTATAGGGCGAACAGGAGAAACTGTTTGGAATATTCAATTTGGGCGCCGATTTACTATTGATACCAGTGTATCAATTTCGCAGGCATTTACGATGATAAAGTCAACGACTAAAATGTTTGACTTAACGGCTTCCTTATCTAAAAACTTGAAGTTGAAAGGTATAATTCAGGGGGCATAAATGGCAGTTTTTGAGATAGGTGAAACGGTAATTTGCTCAGTAGAGGTTAAGAATAGTGCTGGGACTCTTGTTGACCCAGCAACTTCAATGAAAATTGGGATAGACCAGACTAAACCCGCTTTAGCATCTATCATAGCAGACACAACCGATATGACTAAGGATTCTACGGGGAAATACCATTATGATTTTCAATCTTCCTCAACCACAAAAGGCGACTATAGAGTTACTTATAAGGCAACTGATGGCACGAGGGTAACAATAGAAAAGGAAACATTTACTCTGGAGTAAGGAGATAATATGTCAACAACATTGTTAAACGCTGAAGTCGCCCTTTCAAAAGAATTGGCAGACTTTTGGTCAAGCACGACCACGAGCAATGGAGCGGCTGGCGGAACTACGCTTG
>ERZ1292632.2503-Hain-H43-01um-R2-2503-length-15222-cov-10_pt1 | contig 15222 bp, 13 predicted proteins | sample MGYA00564407_ERZ1292632 | MGnify/ENA primary metagenome ERZ1292632 (study PRJEB36523, sample SAMEA6512637) | groundwater metagenome | collected 2019-01-08 | study: AquaDiva: Metagenomics assemblies of 32 groundwater samples | reverse complement strand
GTGTAGGGGTGAAATCCGTTGATATCGTGCGGAACACCAAAGGCGAAGGCATTCTCCTGGGACATTCCTGACACTCAATCGCGAAAGCGTGGGGATCAAAAAGGATTAGATACCCTTGTAGTCCACGCCCTAAACGATGCAGATTAGCTGTCTCGAGTATCGACCCTCGGGGTGGCGTAGCTAACGCGTTAAATCTGCCGCCTGGGAAGTACGGCCGCAAGGCTAAAACTCAAAGGAATAGACGGGGACTCGCACAAGCGGTGGAGCATGTGGTTTAATTCGATGGTAAACGAGAAACCTCACCAGGGCTTGAAATGCTTTTGAAGATAGACCGAAAGGATTATCGTCCGCAAGGACAAAAGCACAGGTGCTGCATGGTTGCCGTCAGCATGTGCCGTGAGGCGCTCCCTTAAATGGGGTAACATGCGCAACCCTTACCCTCTGTTATAAGTGTCAGGGGGGACTGCCGTGTTTATACACGGAGGAAGGTGAGGATGACGTCAAATCCGCATGGCCCTTTGATGCCCTGGGCTACACTCATGCTACAATGGTTGGTATAACGGGCCGCGAAGCCGTAAGGCGGAGCTAATCCTTAAAACCAGCCTCAGTTCAGATTGTGGGCTGCAACTCGCCCACATGAAGTCGGAATCGCTAGTAATCGCGGATCATCAGGCCGCGGTGAATACGTTCTCGAGTCCTGTACTCACCGCCCGTCACACCAAGGAAGCCGGGAGAGCTTAAAGTGCGCTTTGCGTATTAGAGCTAACTCGGTGACACGGGTGAAGTCGTAACAAGGCACGGGTAGCGGAAGCTGCTCGTGGATCAATTAATTTAAAAACTTCAAACACAAATTAACAGCCGTTAGTTTGCCTCTTTAGAAGTTCGAGTCGGTAGCTTGAAAAAGTTAGGTATTAGCCGAGGAGCCTTTATATTTCGGCCAAATTGGGATAACTAAAAAATTTTTTAACTAAAATACCCCATAAATTTTTATGGGGTATTTTATTTGGATAAGGGAGATAATGAGGTTCCGAGAGTTGTGCTAAAGATAAGAGTGTTTGTTTTTATTGCGAAAGAGGGAAGAGAAAACGTTTCTATGATATAATTATTTTATGTCAGAGGAAAAAACTATCCTTCTTGTAGAAGACGAGCCTTTACTCGCCAATCTTTTAAGACAACGTTTTGAAAAAGAAGGATTGAAAGTTGTTCTCGCTCGCGATGGGGAAGAGGCGCTTCGCGCTTTGCGTGACGTAAAGCCCGACGTCATTCTATTAGATGTTATTCTGCCGAAAATTTCCGGTTTCGAACTTATGGAAACTTTGCGCGCCGATCCGCAACTAGAAAAAGCGCCGGTCATAATTATTTCTAATCTCGGCCAAGAAGGGGATATGGCTCGTGGCGAAAAATTAGGCGCGGTGCAATATTTCGTGAAAGCCAAAGTTTCGATTGAGGAATTAGTGAACCAGGTTAAAAATTTCCTCATCAAAACCGATAAGAGTTCGTAAATTATGGAACAAAAAGGTTTCACATTGATAGAGTTGCTGGTTGTAATCGCAGTTCTCGCGATTTTAACGACGGCGGTGGTTTTTGTTTTAAATCCGACTGAACTTATAAAACAAGCGCGGGATACGAATAGAATTTCCGATCTCGCGGCTTTAAATAGCGCTATTTCTCTTTATCTTAGCGATGTGGGAAACCAAACTTGGAATGTAACATCAACTTGTTCACTTGCCGCGCCTTTAGGCACAACTTCGCCGACGCCAATTGGATCAACCACAATTTCTGGCATCGCTCAAGGTAATTGCTGGAACAATAATATTCAAACAGTTGATGGGGTGGGATATATTCCAATAGATTTAAAAGCTATCACGGGCGGCTCGCCAATCAGTAAATTACCAATTGATCCCTTAAACAGCACGTCAACGACAAATTGCGGCGCAGTTTCTCCGCAAGGATGTTTTTATGCCTACAAAGCAAGCACGACTCAAGGGATGTACGAAATTGACGCGGCAATGGAATCCGCTAAGTATAGAACTAACGGTTCAAGCGATATTGAAACAAAAGATGGCGGTAATCGGGCAGATTGGTATGAAGTTGGAAGTACTTTAGATCTGTAATTACCGAAGGATTATTTATCCACAGGCAAGCGCATTTTTTATAATATTAGTTTGCTATAATAAAACCCATGAAGACTAAAGGTTTTACCTTAATTGAGTTGTTGGTCGTGATAGCTATTTTGGCGATTTTAACCGCCGCGGTCGTAATAGTGATTAATCCGGCACAATTACTCGCACAGTCCAGAGACACTCAACGTCTCTCTGACTTGCAGAATTTACAGTCAGCAATAGTTCTTTATTTAACGACGGCAGCTACTACGCCCGTTACTTTCACTCCAACCCAAAGAGTAACCGCGACAACGACCGAAACTCCTTGCACAATTCTCACTCCAACACTTAATACTACGACAAGTGTTAATGGCTCGGGTTGGGTTAATATTAATCTTACAGATTCAAATATCGGCGCGCCGCTTTCGGTTTTGCCGCTTGATCCCACAAACACTGGTTCTTATTTTTACGCCTATTGTTCGAACGCTACCAGCACCACTTTTCAGTTATACGGCCGGCTTGAAAGTAGCAAGTACGCTCCGAAGATGGCAACAGACGGTGGCACTCATAATGTTTGCGCCACTCCGACACAGGCAGTAACAGGACCAAACCTAGGTTGTATGTTGGAATTAGGAACGCAACCAGGCTTGAATCTCTAAATAATAGCTATCTTAGATTTTGAAAAACTCTCTCCGTCAGCTGACGGAGAGAGTTTTTATTTATGCGTATAAGTTATTTATGATTGTGTTAAAATTAAGTTAACAGGATGATTTCCATTTACCCGGCGAAACTTAAAGAAATTCTTTTAAAAGAAGGCGTGATTACGGCGGAAAATTTTGAAACGGTTGTGAAAGACGCTGAGCGTAAAAATCAAAACATTGTTGATCTTTTAATTTCTAAAGGTTTTGTGCCAAAAGATTACTTACTTTCTTTAATTGCCAAAGTTTTAAATGTCGGGCGAGCTAATTTTAGCAGCGAGAAAATTGAGGAAACGGTTTTGAAACTGTTACCAGAAGACATTGCCCGTAAGCGGCGGGTGATTATTTTCGGTATCACTCCCGAAAAGAAACTTAAAGTGGCGATGGAAGATCCGACCGATCTTGAAACAATTGATTTTTTAAAACTTCGACTGAAAAGCGAAATTGTTCCATATCTTGCAACCGAAGATGATTTGAATCGCGGCTTCCTTCTTTATCAGCGGCAATTAACCGAGGATTTTAAAAAAATTATTGAAGAAAGCATTGAGGCTTCATTAAGATCGAAATTTAAGGGCGATTTAAAAGAAGCGGCAACCGATTTGCCGATTGTGGCGATAGTCGACAATCTTTTGGCTTATGCTATTGCTTCGCGGGCATCAGACGTTCATTTTGAAATAATGACCGATTTGGTAATTGTCCGTTATCGAATTGACGGCGTACTCCATGAAATTATCAGAATGCCTAAAGAAATTCATCCAGCCGTTGTTGCTCGGATGAAAATATTATCCGGCCTGCGGGTTGACGAACACACTCATCCTCAAGACGGCCGTTTTCGCCACAAGCTTGGCGACAGCTTTGTTGATGTTCGTGTTTCAATTATCAGCACTTATTACGGCGAAAAAGTTGAGTTACGGCTTTTGTCCGCCGGTCAAAAGCCGCTCGCGCTTAGCGAAATAGGTTTTTCCGAGGAAGATAGTAAATTGCTAAATAGCGCAGTCAGTCGCTCTTATGGAATGGTTTTGTCTTGCGGTCCGACCGGATCTGGTAAAACCACAACGCTATATTCCTTAATGAATATTTTAAACCGGCCGGAAGTAAATATAGTTACAATTGAAGATCCGATCGAATACGACATGCGCTACATTAATCAGACGCAGGTTAATGTAGCGGCGGGGATTACTTTCGCTGCTGGACTTCGTTCGATTTTGCGGCAAGATCCAAACATTATTATGGTCGGCGAAATTCGTGACGCGGAAACCGCAAGTATCGCTGTCCAATCGGCTCTGACGGGCCACTTAGTTCTTTCAAGTTTACATACAAATGATGCTCCAACAGCCATCCCTCGTTTAATTGATATGGATATTCCGCCATTTTTGGTAGCGGCGGTTTTAAATATTGTTGTTGCTCAGCGTCTTGTGCGAAAAATCCATCTTGATTGCATTGAATCTTATAAACCAGATCAGGGAGTGATAAATGATATTAAAAGAGAGTTGAAAAATTTAGATCTTAATTCCGATAAAATTAATCTTTCTCAAACATTTTACCGCGGTCTTGGTTGCCCGTCTTGCGGCCACACCGGTTATTTGAGTCGAGTCGGTATTTTTGAAATTCTCCAGTTCACCGAAGCTGTGCGAAAAGTGATTACGGAAAAAGATTTCAGTTTAGATAATTTAAGGAAGGTAGCGCGGGCGGAAGGTATGAAAACTATGTTTGAAGACGGGTTGCGTAAAGTAGAACGAGGGATTACCACGATTGAAGAAGTTTTTAGGGTTATTCGAGAATAAATGTTAAAATTTTGTTGACGAATCCCGTTAGAAATCGCGGACGCGTATGAAAAATATAAAATATCAACAAAGGTCATTATTCATAAAAAATCATAAGACTCGTGATGCTTTCCGCGTCCGCGTCCTATTTCTAACGGGATGAAATTCAAATACATTGCTTCACAATCGGACGGTCGGATTCAAGAAAATCAAATTGACGCAAAAAATGTCGCGGAGGTTTTAAATTTTCTTTCAAAAAACGGTTTAAGGCCAGTGAGTGTTCAACCGCTTCAAACAGGTTTGAAACGGCTAAGTTTTTTTGGCGGCAAAATGACTATATCCGATCAAATTTTCATTTCAAAATATCTCGCTTTAATGCTTAAAATAGGCACCGGGCTTTTAGAGGCAATCAATATTCTTATTGTTGATTTCCAAAAAGCTGTCGTGAAAGAAATTTTGATCGAGATCCGGTTAAGTTTAGAACAAGGCAACCCTTTTTACACGGTTTTCGCCAAATATCCCAATATTTTTAGTCCGGTTTACGTTAATTTGATCCGGGCTGGCGAGGCCTCTGGAAACCTGGAGGCGGTTTTTGGTGATTTGACGAATATGCTCACTAAAAACAAGGACTTACAAGATCAAATAAAAAGCGCCTTAGTTTATCCGATCATTCTTTTAACTGGTTCGTTTTTTATTCTTTTTTTTCTTGTGATGTTTGCCTTGCCAAAAATAGCGGATGTTTTCTCTGGCAGCGGTTTTCAACCGCCGCTTTTTTCGCGGGTTGTTTTTAGCGTTTCCTTTTTCCTGCAGCAGACCGGTTTTTACATTCTTGGTCTTTTGTTTGTTCTCGCGATTATTTTTTGGCGCTTTTTTAAGTCATCAGCTGTTTTACGACGTTTTACAACCAGTTTTATTAATGAGGTTCCAGTTGTTAAAGACGTTGTGAAAAAAATTGCTTTGCAACGATTCGCGAATATCCTTGCGTCACTCATCAAGGCCGGTATGCCTTTAACGGAAGCGCTCGAGATCACCGCGACGGCGGTTGGTAATCAGGATTTGAAAGAAGCTTTAAACAGGATTAGCAAAGAAGGATTAGCAAAGGGTCTCACTGTTGGCGAGGCTTTCCGGCGCGAGCCATTTTTCCCGCAAATTGTCATAAATCTTATGGCAATTTCCGAACGCGCCGGTCACATTGAAGAAGTTTTGATAACCTTAAGTGATTTCTATATCAAGGAAATTGATAACTCAATCAAAATTTTAGTATCTTTTTTAGAACCGGTGCTCTTGCTTTTTATCGGAGTGATTATCGGAGTGATTGCTCTTGCCGTTATCATCCCGATTTATCAGTTAACCACTCAATTTTAATTTTATGAAAAAAGGCGGCTTCACTTTAGTTGAACTTTTAGTCACTATCGCGATTATTTCTATTATCGCGAGTGCCGCCGTTTTAAGTTTGAGTCGTTATCGAGGCCCGAAAAACATAGAACTTTCTCTAAACGAATTTACTGGCCTTGCCCGCTCAACTCAAAAACGAGCGATTGCGCAGGAAAACGGCCAGAGCTGGGGTATTCATTTTTTGAATTCAACGAGTACAATCGACGAAATAAGTATTTTTAGCGGTTCAAGTTTCGTTTCAAGCACGATTGATAAGCTTTACTCTTTGCGGCGAAATATTTCTTTTGGCAATCCTACTTCCTCTTCCAGCATTGACGTTCTTTTTCAAGCAGTTTCCGGCAAGCCAACCCAAAATCAAATCATTTCTCTAATCGACGACCGTAAAGATGGCGTTCTAGGCAACCTCTTATTTAATAAATCCGGATTTATTAGTGGAAGATTGGAAAATAATGTTGTAGGATTTTGGCCGTTTGATGAAAACACTTCAACCACAGTTTACGATGCTTCTGGAATAGGGAATAATGGCGTCCTTTACAGTAATTTAAGTGTCTGCGCTAATCCTCCAACCGTCGGTTGTCCAATTTGGAACGTTGGTTCAAACTGCAAAGCGGGCTCCTGCATTTTATCGGATGGCTCAAACGATTACGCGCGAGTGGATAAAAGTTCTTCGCTTGATTTTACCGGACAATTTTCTTTTTTTACTTGGGTTAAACGTAATCGTATTCAAGATTGGGAGCGGATAGGCGGAAGATATTTCTATAATAGTGGCGACACAGGCGCTTGGGCGATGGACGCTGGGCAAGGATTTACACGGTGTTATGCTAATATCGGTGGGGCGTGGCGGAGAGCATACGCGCCTGCTGGCAGTTTTAATAGCACTGGTACTTGGTATTATGTTGGTTGTACTTATGACGGAACAGCTCTTCGTAATTACATTAATGGCGTTGAAGTTGCTTCAGATATCGCGAGCGGGGCGGTCACGGCAACAAATTATCCATTTTTAATCGGCGCCACTGGTGATGGCGCATCAACGCAGAACTGGTTTTATGGCAATATAGATGAAGTTATTATTTATAATAAGGCACTTTCGGTTACGGAAATTCTAAATCATTACAATGATCTTAAGTAAACAAAACGGACAATCACTAGTCGAAGTTTTAGTCGGTATTTTTATCGGCGCAATTTTAATTGGTGCTTCAACAATAGCAATTTCTTCTATTTTAAAATCAAGCGCTACGTCGGAGAAGGGACGGGTCGCTTCCGCCCTAAACCAGGAATTAATGGACAAGGTAAAATCATTTGGTGGCGCCGATTGGCAAAATATAAATAATTTAACTGAAGGCATGGACACCGCTTATTTTTTAAATGCTTCAAGTGGCGCTCTTCTCGCCGTTCCGGGCAAAGAAGGTTTACTTGATAATGACGTGACAAGCGGTTTGATAGGAGAATGGAAATTTGACGAAGCAGAAACAACTACAAGCACTACGGTATATGACGTTACTGGAAACAATAATGGAGTATTAAATTTAACTAATGGCCCAATAAGAACAGCAAACTGCAAAATCGCGAATTGTTTGAATTTTGATGGAGGTGATGATTATGTTAATGCTCCCGCCGGTTCTAATTACAGTAATGACGTTACTGTGATTGCGTGGTTTAAAGGTGGTAGTCAAACGGCAGGCGATTGGAATTATTGGATACAAACCAATGTGAATTGGTTGGAGTTTGGAACTTTTGGTGACAATGTTTTATTTAAGGATAATAATGCTTTAAAAAGCGTTAATGCCGGCAACGGATTTATTGATAATAATTGGCATCAGGCCATAGGCATTATCCGTTCAAACGTAATGGAAATATGGATTGATGGAGCGCTTCGAAATTCATTAGCTGATTATCCGACTGGCCAATCACATATAAATGTTGGATATCGAATTGGTGGCAATGGTATAGCGAAAAGTTGGGCGGGTTTGATTGACGATGCTCGGATTTACAATCGCGCTTTTTCCGCAAACGAAGTTAAGCAAGTTTATGGAAGTTCAATATTTACAAGATTTTTCACTACTCAAAATATTTGCCGCGTAAATGACGCAACTGGCGCGATTACTGGTTTAACGGATAGTAATGGTTCTTCGACGACTTGTCTTGTGAGTAGCGGCAGTTACGATCCTTCAACAGAACAAATAACAAGCCGTACTCAATGGACGATTCGTAGTGGAAGTAACGAACAAGTACTTTCTAGTTATCTCACTCGTTTCCAAAACGCGGTTTTTGAGCAGATCGACTGGTCAGGCGGTTCTGGCCAGCTTGGGCCGGTGACGAACCCGAACACGCAATTTTATACTTCAGCGAACGTGGATATTTCAACTACAACAGGCGCGATTACCATTCATGGCATTTCTCCAACAGGCGGGCTTAACCAACCAACTGGTGGGCCAACTGGTGGTGATCCACCAGCTGGTCCTGGTGGCCCTCCGCCGGGCAAAGGTGGAAATAATTAGGTAATTTTTGTTAGTTTAAAATAACCGCGAAACTATTAGGTGGAATTTCGTTTTTTTCGGCGGGAAGGATATAGTGAATATTTTTTTCTTTTTGTTTTTCCGGTAGAAACGTGTCAGTGATAAACATCACGGTTTGAGTGGGCATCGGAATACCGCGAACTAAAACACCACTTGTTTCAACAAGCACGTATTTAGGCAAAGAATTAGGCAGGGCGTTTAAAATGCGGCCGATTTCAACGTAATTAGCGTTAAAAGCTCCTTGAACTTCCTGATTTTTCCCCCAATCAATGAAATAGCTTTTATAAGATTGGAAAATTAATAGAATAAATAATAAATAACAACTAGCGATTAGTAATTTTTTTGGTAAATTTTTTTTGATTAACCACTCGTAAATTTCAAATCCGCCAAGCGCGGCAAGAATAAAAACTGGCGGCACCATTAAAATTGATCGCAAAGCGTGAGGGATTCCTTCGTTTGAAATTACAACCGGCAGGGCGGCAATGACTAGCCATGAAATCAAAATGCAAAATGCAAAATGCAAAATTTCATCACCCGTTTCCGGCGGGCCACTTCTTAATTTTTTAATTATGTTTTTGATCGCTAAGAATAATCCAATCAAAAACAATATTCCTACCGGCCAAAAAAGTTCAGGATTTCCGGCAATATTGTGGCGTGAGTTATAGTCACCTGAAACATTAAACATCCCGGCAGTTTTTAGAATATTTAGCGCCAAGTCCTTAATGGGCGCGGCAGAACTAAAAACCGAAACGTCACTTGTCCGGCCAAAAAAATCGCTTGGATGATTTAGGAAATAAAGTCCGAGCGGCAGGAAAACTAAAACAGCGATTACCGTGAAATAGAACGCACTGACTAAAATATTTTTTCGCGCCGCCAATTCCTTATTTTTAAACCAGTAGAAAACAAGCACGGCAATAATTAAAGTAGGCATTGCCCGAAAAGCAATGTATGAATAAAAACCCAGACCAAAAAAAATTCCGCCAATTATCGAATTTATAATTTTATTTTTTAGATATCCACCATCCAAAGCTTTTAGAAAAAAATAGATTGCCCAAACCGCGAAGAAAGGCGACATAATAGCCCGGAAACCCATTCGGGAAAAATTTATATGCCAAAAACTAACAGCCAAAAGAAAAGCGGCGAGGAGCCCGATTATTTCAGCTTTCTTGTGATTTTTGAATAATTCTTTCGTCAGGAAAAAAATACCAAGGACGGTGAGAATCCCAAAAAAAGCGCTTGGCAGGCGCAAAACCCAGGGTTCTTGTAAACCAAAAAATTTTAAAAATACCGCTTGGATATTTATAAACAACCCTTCGCGGCCATTGTTTTCTGGGTAAAAAACTTTCCAATTGCCGGCGTGGAGGGTTTCCAAGGCATTATTGCCATTCATTGCCTCATCAGGATAAAGGCCGGGTGGCGTCACCTGTAGGTTATAGAACCGAAAGAAAATAGCTAGAGCGATAATGCCAAAAAGTAAAAGCTTGTTCTTATTCAAGAGCATTTGTTTTATAATTAAATTATATCATGGTCAAAGTTAAGCATTTCAAAGAAGGATTTGAAGCGGATTTGCAAAAAATTAACGCTGAGATTAAAGAACAAAAAGAATCGCCGATGGTTGAGAAATTAAGCGACCAAGAAATAGTGAAGCAATCTCTTGAAAAATTTTCCGAAAAAATTCCAGAGAAAGCAATAAACGAATCCAAACCGAATCAAAGTAATGCCGCGGTTTCAGTTCTCCCCGGTTATCTTGAAGACGACAAAAACAATCCAGCCGTAAAAACTGAAGTTGAACGGCTGGTGAAGATGGTTTTTAACGACAGTTTGGAAAAAGCGATTAAGGAAGCAAAACGCCACCCGCCTTTTATTCTTGATGCCTTTCATGACGCTTTAGTCGAAAAACTTTTGCCGGAATTAAAAAAACGAGGAATTATTAAATAGGGGAATTTCATGATTTCTTATCTCTCTTTATTATTTTTAGCTCTCACGCTTATCGCGCTCGCTGTTTATTTTTTTTGGCGCTGGGTTAGAACAAGGCAAATTAGAGAAAGCTTGTCCTTAAAACTTTATTTAATTCGGTTACCGCTTCAGAGCACCGAAGGCAAGGATTTAAAAAAAGAAATCAGCGTAATGGAACAGCTTTTTAGCGCCTTAACTTCTTTTAATGTGCCGGTTGTTTTTGAAGTAGCTGTTTCTTACGTAGGCGAAGAAATTTCTTTCTACGTGGCTATCAAAGATAGTTTTGCCGAGGCGCTTTTTCGCCAAATTCAAGCTCTTTGGGCTGACGCCGAAATAACGAAAGTCGATGATTATAATATTTTTAATTCTAGTGGTGTCGCCCTTGGTTCATTCCTAAAACAAAAAGAGAAATATATTTTGCCGGTTAAAACTTATGACGAACTTAATGCCGACACTTTTCTTCCTTTGCTTGGCGGTCTTACGAAAGTAAGTGAATTTGGCGAAGGTGCCGCGATTCAAATAATTATAGAGCCCGCCGCGCCAAGTTATAAAAAAACCATTAAAGAAGCGTTGAAAAATCTTAAGAAAGGCGAGTCGCTCGCGAAAGCTTTTGACGGTTCGGCAAAAATTTCTTTTGCTGACGTAAGTGACGCTCTTTCAACAAAAAAGAAAGAAGAAAAACCGGAAAAAATTATTGACGAAGATGCGGTGAAAGCCGTCGAACGGAAATTAACCAAACCGCTTTTTGAAGTAAACGTTCGGATTTTTGCCTCAGCGCCGGCCGAGTACCAAACTGAATCAATTTTGAACGGTATTACCGCCGGCCTTGCCGAATTTTCAGCGCCGACCCGAAACGAATTTAAAATAGTAAAACCTAAAAATTTCGCCGATTTAGTCCATCAATTTTCTTTTCGCCTTTTCGACAAAAGTCAGGCAATGATTTTAAATTCGGAAGAATTAGCAAGTATTTTCCATTTTCCAACGTCTTTCACTAGTTTGCCAAGAATTAAATATTTGAAAGCCAGAGAGGCCTCACCGCCGTCCAATTTGCCTAAAAATGGTGTTTTAATCGGCAAAAGTATTTATCGCGGCGAGGACCGGGAAGTGAAAATCACAGACGACGACCGCCGCCGGCACATTTATATTATCGGTCAGACCGGCACCGGCAAATCTAATTTACTAGTCGATATGGTGAATGAAGATATTTTAGCGGGAAAAGGCGTGGCGATTGTTGATCCGCACGGCGATTTATGTGACGCCATTTTAGGATTAATTCCGAAAAACCGTTTTAATGACGTGGTTATTTTTGATCCGTCGGATTTAAGTCAGCCGTTAGGTTTGAATATGATTGAGTACAATTTTAACCGGCCGGAGGAAAAAACTTTCATCGTAAACGAAATGCAGAGTATTTTTAACAAACTTTTTACGGCGGAAACAATGGGTCCGATGTTTGAACAATACATGCGGAACGCCCTTCTTCTTTTAATGGAAGACGCGGATCCGGCAGCCGCCGGAGAGCCGGCCACGCTTATGGAAGTGCCGCGAGTTTTTACCGACGCCGCTTTTCGCGAACGTAAACTTCGCCGCATTAAAAATCCATCAGTTATTGATTTTTGGGAAAAAGAAGCGGTTAAAGCCGGTGGCGAAGCGGCGCTTTCCAACATGACTCCTTACATCACTTCAAAGTTTAATAATTTCACGGCAAACGATTATATGCGAATTATTATCGGACAAACAAAATCGGCTTTTGATTTCAGGAAAATGATGGATGAGGGAAAAATTTTACTCGTGAATCTCGCTAAAGGGAAAATAGGGGATATTAACGCGAATCTTTTGGGCATGATTATTGTCGGGAAAATTTTGATGGCGGCGCTTGGCCGAACTGATTTGCCTCAAGAAAAGCGCCGCGATTTTAATCTTTACATTGATGAATTTCAGAATTTTACCACCGATTCAATTTCAACCATTTTGTCGGAGGCGAGAAAGTATCGTTTGAACCTTGTAATTGCCCACCAGTTTATCGGCCAGCTTTCCGAAAAAATCCGCGACGCGGTTTTTGGGAATGTCGGTTCAATTATTACTTTTCGAGTGGGAGCGCAAGACGCTGAATTTTTAGTGAAACAATTCGAGCCGGTTTTTAAAACGCAAGATCTTTTGAATATCGATAACTTTAACGCTTATGTTAAAATGCTGATTAATGGGCAAACATCCAGCCCTTTCAATATCAAAACATTACCTGCCGAAAAAGGAAAAGATGAAGTTATGGCGGAATTAAAAAATCTGTCGCGGGAAAAATTTGGCCGTCCGCGCGCCGAAGTCGAAGAAAATATTTACAAACGTTTAAGGAATTAAATGACAAAGAAAGATTACTATCTCGTTACTTTAATTGGTTTCTTAGTCGGCTGTCTTATATTACTTCCGGCAAAAAATATTGGCTTCAATGTCACTCTGGCTTTTATTTTCGTTTCAATTGTGGGATTCACGCTTTTTGCTCCACTCGCTCTTTTTATCTTAAAAACACTCGGCAAACGCTGGCCAGTTTTTGAACAATTCGGGAAATTCGCGGCTGTGGGAACCTTAAATACGCTTTTATATTTCGCTGTTATCAATCTTTTAATGCTACTCACCGATATTTCGAAAGGATCATCTTATAGTATTTTCGTGGTTCTCGGTTCTTTGATTTCGGCAACAAACAGCTATCTTTGGAATAAGTTTTGGACGTTTGGAAGTCGCCTGCCAATCTCTTTTAAGGAAATTATTAAATTTGTTGGCTTCACATTAATAGGCGCGCTAATTAATACAAGCGTCGCTTCGCTGATTGTAAATGAAATTGGGGCGCCAACCGGCGTCGATCCAAAATTATGGGCGAATATCGGAGCGCTCGTGGCTGTTTTTGCCGGTTTCTTATGGAACTTTTTAAGCTATAGAAAATTTGTTTTTAAAAATGACTAAACCCTTTTTATCCGTAATTATTCCTGCTTATAACGAATCAAAGCGGTTGCCGCTTACGCTTATAGACATTGAACGGCATTTGAGCGCGGCTGAATATTCCTACGAAATTATTGTGGTAAACGACGGTTCGACCGATTCAACTGCCGATATCGTTAAACGTTTTTCAAATCTTATGAAAAATTTACGGTTGATTGATAATGAAGTAAACCACGGCAAAGGATACGTGGTGCGGCAGGGAATGCTTGAAGCAAAAGGCAATTTTCGGCTTTTTACCGATGCTGATAATTCAACCTCAATAGATCAGTTTAGGAAAATAATGCCTTTTTTGAAAGAAGGTTATGAAATTGTTATCGGTTCGCGGGCAATTGCGGGAGCCGAACTTCAGCCACCCCAGCCGTTTTACCGGCAAATTCTCGGCAAAATTGGCAACTTACTTATCCGCATACTTCTTTTGCCTGGCATTTGGGACACTCAATGCGGTTTTAAATGTTTTTCGGAAGAAGCAGCTGTGAGGATTTTTTCACTGGCGAAAATTGACCGTTGGGGTTTTGACGTGGAAGCGCTTGCTTTGGCAAAGCGGATGAGTTTTCGGGTAAAAGAAATGCCGGTGCGTTGGGTAAACGACTTTCGTTCAACGGTTGGTTTCAGCGCCTATTTCAACGTTTTGTGGGATGTTTTACGGGTTCGTTTTTGGTTGAAACGCGGTGAATATTCTTTGAAATAGAGGAAATAAGCAGATTTTATAAGGGTTTTTCCTACTATTTACCCCCCACACCAAAATTTTGGTGGTGAGGGTTGACAATGTTTTAATAGTATGCTAAGATTATTATGTAAATCAAGTTCTTTTAAAACGGTTTGTCTGATGCTCCTGACCAAACGATGGAGTGATGGGTGACCAAAAATAAGAAAGGGAACGCTTTATGCGTAAACCAAATGAAATACAGCTTATGCTGGACGGTGTGGATTTTGTGAAACAATTTGTTTCCGATCTGCGCAAAGATGTAAAAATGTTCGGTGGTGACGATACGATGACGTATACTGCCTTGAAGAGCGACAGTAAACTCCGAAAGGAATTTGCCAAACTTATCGCCGCCGGTGCGAGTGCCACGAAGGAAATTATTCACATTTTCTCAAACCTCTCCCTCGCAGACCGCATCGCTCGCGGCAAGTATGACTGGGTAAACAACGATATCACGGAAGAGCATTACCCCGAGATCGTACCTGCCGATTACACTAAAGAATTCAAGCTTTACCATTTCGACCGCTTGATTTCATTTAATGACGCGATCAAAGAAATGAAGGGATTCCGTCCCGCAACCATTGCCGAACTTCTCGCAATTGGCGAAACCCAACCGGAACTCCAAAAGCAATTTCCTATTATTGCTCTTGGTTCGGTCTGGCGGGCTCCTTATGGCTACCTAAATGTCCCGGGACTGCACTGGAATGACGACGAGCGCAAGCTGCGCCTGTATCATCAGTTTGAGCGTGATTTGAGTGCGGACTTCCGCTTTCTCGCAGTGCGCAAGTAGTTTTGATCTTAGATTTGAGAACTTTTATTTCTTAAACCATTGATCAATTAATCTTTAACCTCGTTTCGATTTTTCGGAACGAGGTTTTTTGTTATTTTTAGGAAATTTTAATTTTGGATAAAAATTGCTATTATTTAACCAATGGCTAAAAAACTCCTTGTCGCAAATTGTTCCGACCCCGACCTTGTGTCGTGGGTCGAGAATCCTCGATTTCTTTCAGAAATCGGGAGAAGTTAAATCCTTATGAATAAAATAATCATTGCTAATTGGAAACTCAATCCTTTAACCGAGAAAGACGCTGTCCGTTTAGC
>ERZ1292632.369-Hain-H43-01um-R2-369-length-46743-cov-12_pt2 | contig 15230 bp, 33 predicted proteins | sample MGYA00564407_ERZ1292632 | MGnify/ENA primary metagenome ERZ1292632 (study PRJEB36523, sample SAMEA6512637) | groundwater metagenome | collected 2019-01-08 | study: AquaDiva: Metagenomics assemblies of 32 groundwater samples | reverse complement strand
CCGCTTCAGTCGAGGCGTGGGGCTCCGCTTCAGTCGAGGCGTGGGACTCCGCTTCCGTCGTAACCTTTTCCCTGGCGGTGAAGGTGGCGTTGTTTGATTTGGCGGTTGAGATCGTTCGCGGAGTTTTTGGCAAGGTCACGATGCGGAAGGCCAAAAAGGGTGCTAAGCGGCTCACCGTTTGACGTGGCGCAGGGGCTTCGCGGCCTGTGAAAACAATCGCGTAGCCTCCACTACCGCGAGGTCGCAGCCCCGCAGAAATGCGGGGCTTTTTTCCGGTAAAATGGGACTAGTTGGGAACGGTGACGCTATAATTGCGGCATGGAATCCAGGGCTGAAGCGGCGTGCAGGATTTGGGCAGTCTGGAAGTACGACGGAAAAGCGGGGTGTGTGATCCTAAGTGGGGAGCCCCTGGACATGGAAGGTCCCGAGTGGGACAACGACCGGCCCTATGCGGAGTGCGTGGAGATTGCGATTTGCCGGTGCTCGAAGTGGCTGCCCGTGGGGACGCTGGTCAAGCTCCTGCACCACAGGTTCTTTTGCGGGTTCGCGGTCAAGGACTTTCGGGTGTGTCCCGGCCCGCCGCCGCCGCCCGAGTTCGCGGACCTCGTACACTTCGCCCAAGCCCGAATCCAAAAGACCTACGCCAAGCTGCTGGACGAAGTGGCGACGGTGCTCGACGAGCAGGCGGATCGGTTCATCAAACCAAAAATCCCCGAAATGGCGTGACCCCTTGACATGGGTGGGCATCTTCGGATATCCTTTCCGGGAGAGCGCGGATCAATGCGCCAAAAGGCGCGGTGGACCAGGTTCTCGACATGTTCCTTCTCCCTCCGAAGAGCCCCCGGCATCCCTCGAAAGTCGCCGGGGGTTTCGACTTGAAGCCTCTCAGCAACGCCCAGTCCCCCGGCCCCTGAAGGCCAGCCGGGGGCGCCATATTAGACCTGTCCTTTCTGCAACAACGACCCCCGGCCCTCACTCCGGGGGTTTCGACTTGAAGCGCCATGAAGTCCCCCGTCGAATGGCTGACTGATGACGAGTACGTGAACGCGACGCCCCCGACAAGGGCGCTCGCATGGGCCGATTCCTACGTCGGGCAGCGAGAGATCGGTCACAATCGCGGGCCGTTCGTGACGATGCTCCTGAAGGCCGTCGGGCTTGGCCCCGGCTACCCGTGGTGCGCGTCCCTTGTGTCCTGGTGCATCCGTCAAGCGGGTTCCAACGCCGGTCCCAAGAAGGGCAGGGCGGCGGTTCGAAACTGGTTCGCCTGGGCGCGGCAAGAGAGCCGAACGGTGGACAAAGCCCATGCAAGGCGTGGGGACTTGTTCCTGTGGGTGAACCCTAACGGGACGGGGCACATCGGTTTCGTCGCTCAGATCGAGGATCGTCAAGGCGGGTACTGGATGCGAACGATAGCCGGGAATACGAATGATCGCAACAGCCGAGAAGGGGATGGGGTCTACAAGAAAGAAATGTGGGTTGATCCCAAGATTCGGTTCGTGAGGTGGTTTGGGAAGTGAAAGACCTGCCAAAGTGGATAACCGTCGGGGTGTTGCTACTTGGCATATTTGCGGGTGTGGTCGCCTGGGCTACCTCGATGGAGGGGCGGCTCGCCAAGGTTGAGGACGTTGCGGTGAAGGTGAACCGGATGGACAGGTTTATGATCCAGCTTGCAGAACGGCTGGGGATGAAATACGAATGAAGCACGTTGTAGCCTTTTTGAGTCCGTTCTTTACGGCGCTCGGCGCGTGCTGCATGGTCCCCGACTTGCCGCTCGTGAATTGCTTGATCGTGGCGGGGAGTGCGGGCTTCGGCGGATTGATGGGTAAAGAAGGGAACGCATGGGCTAAGCGGAGGAAGCGATGATTCTGCACATTTACGTTCGGGTGAAGTTCAGGGCATTCCTGACTACCTTCGGCGAGATTCGCCGCCAGTACGAAGTCACCTTCGACGGCGGCAAGCTGGAGTTCAGCAACCAGGCGATCAGCGTCCCCGATCACGCCAAAAAGCTGTTCGATCAGCGGGGCTGTCAAATAAAGGTGTGGTGAGACATGGCAATTTGCGACATCACAATCGCTAGCGTCGAGGGCCTGGAGCTGACCCTTGACTCTGATACCAAGGTCGAGGTCGTCAATCGCGGCGACGAGGGCCGAGAGCTTTTGTTCCGCGACGCGGAGAGCCCGACGGTTCTGCTGAGGCAGCTTCTTGGTTTGTCTCTGGCCCGCGAAGTGTTCAACGAACTGGGCCGGTCGCTCCAAGATGACGCGGAGCCCGTCTGAGAAATCGGTTTGTGGCCTGTTCTGCGCGTCATACAGGCCCCTCTGGCCCCAAATGGCTGTCTGGACACGTAAAGCGGCCCGCCCCTTGTGGAGCGGGCCTGGGTGCGGGGTGCGGGGTTAGGCGAACTCTTCCTCCCAGGTCGCGTTGATCGCCTTGGCCCATTCATCGGGGAAGTCGAGCGTGATGCTCGTATCCCATCGTTCGGAGTTGTCTACAGCCTGGGTGATTTCGTCCCAGATTGCTTGTGGCAGGTCGTCTGTGCGGTTCCGGCAGGTTTCCCACTGCCCAGCGGTCATAGTGACGTTCATGTGTTTTCCCTCCAAGGGGTATGCGGTCACGGGCCCGAAGGCCCGTGAATGAGGTTAGGGCTTGGTTCCAGGCCAGAGATCGGGTCGCCGGTCGAACTCATCAAACGGGATGTCTTTGGAGTTTTCCCAGTCGTACCCGCTAGGATCCGATCCTTCGGCTTGCCATAGTTCGATGGGGCCGATACACGTTTGAGGGACGCCGTTGTAGAGTTCGACGGCATAGATGTCCGAAGTCTCTTTCGGCGTAACGTAGGCGTAGGTGGTCATCGGTTCTCCTTGGGCTTCTCGGCCCGTGCCGCGAGAGCTTCCTCGATGAGCCTCGCGGTCATGTTGGCGATGGATCGGTCGTCGCGCTTGGCGACTTCGCGGATGCGCCGGTACAGTTCGTCGGTCAGTAGCACGTGCCAGCGTTTCAGTTTGTACATGGGGTCTCCTCCAGGCGCGCGAGAAGGGCGCGTGCGTCGGTGATTGCGGCGAGATTTGAGCACCGGAGATTTTCGCGCCCGTTGGCAGAGCCGCTTTTCACGAAGGTATGCAGGGCGTCAAAGTCAAACTTTTTCAGCGCCCCGATAAGTTCGTCGTAGGCTTCGCCCCTTGCGAGTAGCGCGTGGGTCTCGGCGTCGAGGTCGTCGGCGTTGATTTCGTCCATGCATCCGCAGTTGGAGCATTCGTGTTCGCCGTAGGGTTCGATTTTGGGTTTCATATGTGCCTCCTTCGGGGCGGTCATGCTCCATCGTCCACAGAGAACGAGGGAATCCAGCCCCATAGTTTGAGCAGGGGGAGGATGGTCATGGTCAGTTGGACGTAGCCGACTTGAGAGCACGGCAGTTCGCCCAAGAGTTCGGCACTTCCGGGCTCGCACTCGCGGAGAGCGCGACGGAACCCGGAGCTTCCGATACAGGCGTTGGGGTCGAACCCGCAGTGCAGGGCGAACGCGCGGATATCGTCCGCGAGTCCGTCTAAGACGTTGAGTTCGATCAGTTCGTCGGAGCGGTCGGGGGGAAGGTGTGCCATGCTCATATCATCGGCTCCTATTGGTACCGCTTGCAGGTTGTGCACCATGCCTCACCGTCAAGGACTGTTTCGGTATCGCCGCCGCAGGCTTCGCAGATGTGAAACCCGCGTCGTCCTTTGGCTTGCATAGCGTCGGAGAGCCAACCGAGGGCCGCTTCCGCCGTGGCGAATGTCCGATGCAGGTTTAGGGGTTCGCGCAGAAGGGCGGTGTATTTGATCCCTTCAGGCCGTCGAATGGCGCTAAGGCCGAACACGGTTTGGCCCCAGAGCATTCCCGGTTCCTTTGGCTTGTCGTGAAACGCGCCGCAAGATCGCCCGTCCGAGTTGCCCCGCTTTTCGATGGGCTCCCCGAATCGGGAAACCAGCATATCGGCGAGTCTGTCAGCTTCGGCGGCGAGTTCGGGATCGCGCCCATATCCGCCGCCGACGGTGAACCCGCCGACCCAATGTCCGTAGGATGTTTGAATCATGTCCTGATACCTCCATGCAGGGCCGCCTTAGCCCTTCTGAGCATTCGGCGGTCGAGGGTTGAGCGCCGCGCCCGGACCCTATCCGGGCTGCGGCGAAGGTTGAGTCTGCGGCGGGTCATGCTTGCACCGCGAGGGTTGCGACCCAGGGATCACCTGGGAATCGGTAGAGGGTGTTTTCGGTGCTCGATTGTGCCATAGAGCGCAGTTTGTCGCCTACGGCGTCCATGATATATTCGGAAGCGAACCAGGGCGTCTGCATGGCTTCGGCTTTGCGCCACGCCTTGTCTATGCGGGCTTGGAGATTGTCGCCGTTGCGCTTGTCATTGAATTGGATCGCCCCTTCGACAACCTCGTGCAGAAGTTCGGTTAGGGCGTTCTCGTCAGCTTGAGCCCGCTGTTCGGGCGTGAGTTCGTCGTATCGTTTCATGTCCTTGTTTCTCCCTATGCGCTGTTAGTGTTAGCCGCTCCCGGTTGGCCTCGCATTGTGGCCGGAACCCGCGCTAAGGGGAGCATAGCCCTCGGGTGAGGGCTTGGATTCAGTCGGTAGCCTCGCACTTGGCGATGAGGGCGCGGGCCGTTGCGATTGCCGCGTCAGCCTCTTTCTGGTTGCACCCGTCGCCCCAGCGCGTGTGGATCATGCTGCACTCGGCGAACAGCCCCTTCAACGCCTCTACCAGCGCGGGCGCGGCGGCGATAAGGCGGGCGTTGGCTTGGCAATTCGGGCTGTTGCCGACGGTTTGGGCGATAACCTGCCCGATAGCCTGGCCTGGCGGTTGCCATGTTGGATCGTTCCACGGCGTTCCAATCTGGATGTTGTTGCCGCTGTTTGCTGCGACCCACGGTCCCGGTGTATGTTTCGTGTCCATGTCCTTTGTCTCCTGTGTAGGTTCCCTCGAACCCGCTCGCTGAGGCCACCCGTGTAGCCGCAGGGAGCGAGGCCGCAAGACCTCGCGGGAAGGGGTTAATCGGTGACCGTCCAGCTTCCGACGGTATTCCCGTTGGAGTCGCGGAGTTTCCCGCCATTGCGGGTGTCCAGGTCTCCCGATGCGATGAGCGCGGATGCGAGGGTACGCAATATCCGCGCGGCTTCGTCGGCATTACCGCCCTCGTGAAATGCCGCTCCGTCCATTTCGAGTGCTAGCATGAGTGTCATGTTCTCTCTCCTGTGTGGGGTTCCCTCGAACCCGCTCGCTGAGGCCACCCGTGTAGCCGCAGGGAGCGAGGCCGCAAGACCTCGCGGGAAGGGGTTAGGCGGGATAGTAAATGCCGCCAATGGCGGTTCCGAGTTGCTTTAGCTTCTTGTCTTTCGGCAACCACGCGGCAACCCAATAGCCAGGGTTTTGGCCTGTTGTTGCGAGCACCCATAGCTTTTCTTTGGCGTAAGGGCCTTTCGATTGTTGGCACGCCGCATGGATCGCGTGTTCGGCTGAAAGGTGAAATTGCACGTTCATTCCCTCCAAGGAATCGGAGTCTCGGGCACTCCCCCGAATCTCAAGGACTCGGGGGGTCATGCCTCGCACTTGGCGATGAGGGCGCGGGCCGGTTCGATGTCATCTTTCCATCCGTGAAACGCCTGTCTTACGGATTCCGCATTGCCGGTGCCATAGAAGGCTCGCGCGCAGGCTGTCAGTCTCGCCTCGCAAGCCTTCAGCGCCTCCAACAGCGCGCCCGCGGCGTTGGCGCGGGCGATGAGTTCGGGCGAGTAGCGCCCATCGTCAATCTGCCCGATTTGCCAGGTCATTGCTGGATCGGTGCAGCAAAGGTTGCGTCCGCCATTGTTGCACTCATAGATCAGCCCCGCCGTCCAGGGCGTAGGTGTGGATTCGGTGTCCATGTTCATTCTCCTTTGCAGGTTCGTCGAACCCGCTCGCTGAGGCCACCCGTGTAGCCGCAGGGAGCGAGGCCGCTTAGGACCTCGCGGGAAGGGTTCACTCGCACCTCGAAGACAGGTAGGTTTCGGCCCGCTCCCTTGCGCTTTCGCGAACGTTGATTACCCGTCCGTCCTTGACGTACCTGCGAGAGTAAAGAACCTGCGGCGTTGCGCTCGCGTAGACTCCGACGCTTAAGGAATCGCCCCAGTTGAAGCGAACCGTCAAGAGCTTTCCTGGGTGTGCGAGGGACGCTTTGCAGAGCGCGGCGTCAATGATCGTCGCGGCTCGCTTGAGTGCGCTTGGGTCGTTTCGCTTGAATGACGCCATAAATCGCGCGTCTTCGGCGGTTAGCGGTACTTCGATGACTGTCATGGTTCATTCCCTCCTGGGATGGAGTCTCGGGCACTCCTTAGGCCCGTCTCAGAGCCTAAGCAGGGTCCGGGAACCCTGCGGGGGCGTTAGCGTTTGGGGCAGTCCGCGAACCGGATCGTTGCGAACTTGCCGCAGTCCGGGCACTTGCGGCGGCTGTTAGGCAGCTTCACCCGTTCGCCGTTTTTGTCGTACCTGTACTCTTTTGCGGGATTGTTGAATCCGAGCTTCGCCCCGCAATCGGGGCAAGTCGGGAAGTGAATCCAGTACGGGGCGCAATTCCAACAGGAGTCACGCGTCTCATGCTCCAGGTTATCGGGGCAGCTTGCCCAGGTTGCGATTCGGTCCATGTCCTTCAGGTAGACCGTTCCGGTTGCTTGTTTGTGTCTCATGGTCCTATCTCCCAAACCTCGCTCCCGACTTTGGACGGGAGCCGTGGTTTAACTCCGGGCGAACCCGGAGCCCATCACCGGGTTAGAAGTCTTGCCGGTGAATCGCGGAGGCCGCGTCGTTGAACGCGCGTGCTTCGATTCCTGCGGCCCGGTCGTCGTCCCAGGCCATGCCCCTAGGCCGTGTGGCTTGTGCCTTCATGATCGGGTCTGCTTCCATTGTGGAGAGAAGCGTTCGCGCGGCAGACAGCATGGCCTCTTTGGATTGAGGCGAGTCCACTCTGCGGATCATCTCGAAGTAGTCCTGTCCGCGTGGTCCCTCAAGAATCTCAACGTGTTCGCGGAGTTGCTGAACTGCGAGAAGGTGCGCGGCTGATCCTTCAACCCACCGCTGCTCTTTGTAGTCGTAAGCTGTCATGTCCTTGTATCTCCCTTGCGGGCGTACCCGCACTCAGTAGTATCGGCGAAGCGTTAAAGGAATGTCAACCCCTCTCCCATGCCTTTTTTCAAGAGGTATGCCCGTCCACAGGTTCAATTGAACCCAAGAAAAAAGTCTCCAAACCCCGTAGGATTACCAGGTAACACCCATGAGCACCGCACCCGTCCAGGAAACATCGCCAAAATACCGCATGGTGCCAGGGGTGCATCCGATTACAGGGGAATCCGTGGGATTGATCCGCCAGGGTGGAGTCCCTGTACCTGGCCCAGGGTTCACCAAAGAGAAGCGGGCCGAGAAGACTGCCGCCCAGGTTCTACAAGCCGAGATAGAGAAACAGGTTCAGGCTCGGGCGAAGAAGATCGTGAACGGTCAGGCAGCCGCAGCCGAGTCAGGTTCTACACCTGCCTTCAACGCACTTGCAGACCGGACCATCGGCCCGGTGGCCCAGACGTTCAGGGTGAACCGAACCGACACCCTCAGAGTCGAACTCGGCGCTGACGCGATCATGCTCGCCGCCAAGCTGCTGGAGGCAGGGTCGCTTGATGCCATAGACGCTGAGTTCACCGAACTTGAGGACGCGCAGGTCTCAGGAGACCTGTAAGCACTCAGAGGCACCTCTACGGGGCTTGTACGCGATAGCAGTAAGTTTGCATACCTTAGCCATGTACTCCTGAATGTAGGTACAAAGGAACCTGAACAGGGGGGAGGGGGCCGAGCCGGTGGGTGGGGGTGCTTGGGTCCTATTGAATCCCCCCTCGGGAAAATTTCAAGTTTTAGGTCCGTCTTACGTTGCAGTACGTTACAGTACGTTGTGGTACAATATCTGACAATGAAAGACAAGATGCTTCAGGTTCGTTGTTCGGGTTCGGAGTTGGAGAGTCTGGTAAACCAGGCTCGCGGGGCTGAGCGGACGGTTAGCGATTACGTACGGCTAGTTCTGTTCAGTTCTTCTCGGGGCGGGTCCGTCGTACAATGTACGACAGAATGGGGGTCAACGGCTCCTCCTGCAATACAACGTAAGACAATGTCAGGACAACGCAAGACAGCGGTGTCGACGCTCCCCGATCCACCGAAGCGTTGCCCTGAAAAGGACGTGATGTGCTGTGCGCAGGGCCACGAGACGTGGTTCGGTCGTACGGGCGAGGTTTGGTGTTCCCGATGCGGGGAGCAGGTGCAGGGATGAGCGAATCCAGGCCAACGGTAGGAGAGGTCGCGGCTCATCTCAGGGCGCATCCAGAGCAGTGCGTAGAAGTATTTGAGGCGCTTGACGATTTATACAACAATCGTGACACTTTACGAGGGTGTTGGTGCGATGGCTGCGATTGCTACTATTATAGCAAGCGCAAGTGCAAGAATTTGCCTTCTAGCAAGGCGGTGTCGAAGTGAGCGGCGAGTACGGGTCCTATCAGTCTGGCTTTTTGCACGACCAGATCAGATATGCCGCCGACGATTTCCAGGAGAGCCGTTCTCCATTTGCAAAACACGTCGCCAAGCTGATGCGCGGGCTCGTGCCCTACGCTCAAGGGGTATGCTGGCACGAGGAGTGCGATTCCGGCCCCGACTACCCCGCGAAGGAGGCGATGGCGCTCCCGGCGCTCTTGCGTGAGGTCGCAGACGACATGGAGGCCGACGAGACGTTTTGCCTGATCCGCAATCTCATGGAGGGTGAAGAAGCCGGAGGTATCGGGATGAGCGAGAAGATTCCGACGTGTTTGGGGGTTGTTTATACTGCGGCGTTATCGGGATGCGGCTCTTCACAGGCCCGCCTCGCACTTGGCGTGGTTCTGGAAGAGGTCATCCGCGCCGACCGGGAGCGCGTGATCGGCGCTTGCGAGCGCGCTTTCCGTCAAACGGCGTGGAAAGACTGGGAAAAGACGGAAGCCGCCCTCAAAGAGGAGTTGCTCAGGTGAAGCTCTCGGAGGCGTTCGATTTGCCAGTTGGGACGGTGCTCCGAAGCACAGACGGGTCGAAGCAGACCGTCGAGGTCAGGGTAGTTCGGCTGCAAGTGACGGTCGGCCCCTGGATAAAGTGCATCATGGACGGGAACAGGGTCGCGGTGGCCGAGTTCAACGAGGACCATTGGGAGGTAGTGGAATGACCCGTAGGAAGTTGCTCGAAGGCGTGGTTGCGGGGCCAGGGGGTGCGCGGTGAGGCTAAAAGCCGCTGTGGATTTCCGCAAGGGCGATTTCGTCGCTGTTCGCGGTTTCTGGTTCTGGAAACGGTTTGTCGTGCCTCACGAAACGCGCAGAAAACTCGGCAATTGCAGGATGAGAATCCTGCAAGTCTACGGAACAGCCAAGCATGACGTTCGGAGAGGTGAATTGCTCGAATCTGCTCCGATGCGTTTAGACGATTGGGTGTTGATGCCGACAGGGGGTGCGTGGTGAAACGATGATATTCACAACCCAAGAGCAACTCGATGCGGCGCTGGCGAAGTGGCAGGGGATTTTAGGTCTCTCGGATTGGAAACTCATCGCAAAGATTGTGCGCGCCGGGGAATGGTCGGGAAATTGCCAGGGCGACATTCTGATAGTCGGTTCACGATTGGAAGCAGGGATTCGGCTGCTTGATCCCTTGGATTGGAAAAGCGAGTGCTGGTTCCCCCAAGACCACGAAATGACGCTCGTTCACGAACTCTGCCACTTGATCTTTCATCCTTACGTTCGCGAGGTAGACGACGCGAACGAGGAATTGGCAAAGCGTCTTTACACCCAAGAGGAACAGGCGATTCGGCGGCTCGAACGTGCCCTCGTGATGCTGGACCGGCGGGGCTCCCCAACCGAGACCGTTGGGGCAGAGACGGATTACGTGGTCCCCACCGCGAAGGAACTTCTGAACGGCGTTCCTGCCCAGATGCCTGAGATTTCGATGGCGGACATATTGCGCGAAACCAAGGTGAAGCCCCTGTGAAGCGTTTTCTGTTCGCGTTTGCGTTGGTCGGGGCGTTCCTGTTCCCGCCCGCGTTTTGGACGAGTTACCGGATGCAGAACAGCACGCTCTTCGACGGGTGGCGTTTCATCGGGACGGGCGGTTTCCGCATCTCGTGGGGGATTTGGCTGTTGGAGTTCGGTTTGCTCGCGGCGTTGTGGTTTCTATTTTCCAAAGACAAGAGGTAATCAAAGGAACGAGAAATGGATGAAACGTACAAGGGTAAGGGTGTGGCGTTTCCGTTATTTGGCGGGTTGGGTAAATTCGGGGACGGCTCGGATGGCACCTACACGCTGGACGGCACCCAGGCGACCGTCTCGGGGCTGTTTAGCAAGGTCTCAGCGACGGTGTACCGGCTGGACCGCTCGGCCTTCTTTGAGTCCCTGACGATCAATTCGGGCGTCACGCTCAACACCTTCGGGCATCTACTGTGCGCTCAGACGCTCGCCGGCGCGGGCACAATCGACTGGACTGGCACGACGGGCGTCAACAACGCGGGCGGCAACGCGGGTAACGGCGGAAACGGTGGGGTTGGCGCGGGTGGTTCTGCGGGTTCGGCGGGAGCGGCGGCCACAACGCTCACTGTGGCCTCGTATCTTGCGCCGAAAGCCGCCGTTGCGGGCGTCGCTGGGGCAGCGGGCAGCCTGACAACCGGCAACACCGGGACGGCTGGCACCGCCGGGACAGCCTACTCGGGTTCGGATTTTAACTTGCTGCCCGCTTTCGCGGGAACCTACGGGAACTCGGGCGCAGGTGGTGACGGGGCCAGCGGCCTTGGAGGTTCGGCTGGTACGAATGGTGCGGACGGCGCGGTCAATGCCATACCCGCAAACCGGGTTCCGATCCTCTTCGGTCCGTTCGGGGTCTTCTGGCAGACCATGAGGCCCTTGAACTCAGCCATCGAGCGCATCTTCTCGGGCGGGTGTCCTGGAACGTCGGGTTCGGGCGGCTCGGGCGGGGGCGATACTACCAACGGCGGCGGCGGTTCGGGCGGTTCGGGCGGCGGCGGCGCGATGGGCGGCCACGTCGGCGTACTCGCGGGCATTCTGTCCGGCTCTTTGGCGATCAAGGCTTCGGGTGGCGCTGGTGGCAACGGTGGAAACGGCGGCGCGGGCACCCTCGGGAACACGGGCGGCGGTGCAGGCGCGGCAGGCGGTCCCGGCGGACCTGGCGGGTGTCTCGCGGCCTTCTACGGCAAGCTCGCGGGCTGGTCCGGAACCGCTACAGCCCCTGGCGGCGCAGGCGGGACGAAGGGCACGGGCGGCGCGAAGTCCGGCACGGGCACTGTGGGCTCGGACGGGCAGGACGGTCCTGCCGGTGACGCGGGCAAGGTGATTTTCGAGCAGATTTAAGCAGATTTAACTTGATAGGAGACATCATCAATGGCAAAGTACGCACTTGTGGTCGAAACGACCTTGAACAACACGTCTGGAGCGGCTGGCGGAAGTTCTGCCATCCAGATGCTCATGCCCGCGAGCAGAGATGCTCGCCTCGTCGCGGTGTACTGCGCTCAGGCGTATGCGGCGGCGGGCGAGAACGCGGGACGATGGGTGATCGACCGTTGCACTGCGGTCGCTACAGGCTCTACGCTCGTGCCGAAGAAACTCAACTCGGGCTCTGAGGCATCCGACATTTCCGACACGACCATCTCGATTTCCACGACCCTTGCGTGCGCCCCCACGGTTGCGGCTGCGGATGCCGCGATTTTCGAGGTGCCTGAGGGCGGTTGGACGTGGATACCTGACGACATCGAGATCAAGTCTGGCGTCAACGGCGGGTTCGTCATGCGAAGGGCCACGGCCCCCACGGGCGCGCGAGTCGTTGTTCTAGCGATGATCTGGGAGGAAATGTAAGAGATGATCGACGTTTGCATCAAACACGGAAGGACGGCAGCGCCGCCTTCAATCGAAGAGGTCATGGCGGGCGCGGACCCTCGCGGGGCCAACCTCCCCACCATCGACGGGCTGTACGTCGAAGCGTGGCAGGGCGGGTGGATGGAACCTGCCGAGGCGCGGGACCTGGCGTACCGGCTTATCGCCAACGCCGACCTGTTGGAGCCGCAGGTTCTCCCCGCCCAGGAAGAGTTCGTTCCAGAACCCGAACCTGCTCCCAAAAAGAAGAAGTAGGGCAATCGTGCCCGCTCGCGGCAGTCAAACCGCGTGAACAGCCCTGAGGAGGGGCATCAAAATGGCAAAAACCCAATGGAAGGGCATTCCAACCCATCCAGGGCGTGCGGGCGTCAAGAGTGCCGAACGCGGTACTCACGTGCACCCGTCGCAGGACCAGGATGCGTATATGCCCGGAAACATCGTCGCTCTCGGGACAGAGACGATCACTCTGCTCGACATCAACTACATCAACTTCTACAACCTCGACTGGTACACCGAGACCAAGGACGGTACCTAAATGGCGGCAGGAACCATCACAGCAACGGCCTCTGGCCTGAAGCTCCTTCTCGGCACCACCTCGACCAACGACACTTCGGTAGAGTCCATTCGGTCTCACGTTCTTGCAGCCGACAAGGTGTGGACCGCAATCGCCAGGATTTCCCTGGAAGACGTGGACACGGACGGGTTCTTCTTCGGGTTCTGTACGGACGGCACCGTGGAGGTGATTTCGGCTGAGCCTGCGGACGGAATTTGGTTCGAGTCCGGCGTCGCGGACGCAACCCTCATCGGCACCGTAGTCGGTGAAAGCGGGACTTCCGCCGACACCGGCACGCTCGCAACGCTCACGGACGGGACGATGGTGGAAGTCGGAGTCCAGTTCGCGGTCAACACGGATGTTGCTAAGTGTTGGGGCAACTGGTGGGTGGACGGAACCGTGACGGCGTTCACGGCGGCTCAACTCACTCAACTCGACGCGATGATAACGACCACGCCTCCCACGCTGTCCTGCTTGATCGGCGGGCGCGCGGGCGATACGGGCGCGGACGATGTCTTTGTCCAGTACGCATGGGGAGGTGTTGACAGATAATGGCACTCACATACCGAGACCACAAGTTCCGCGACTTCCCTAACGGCCCGAACACGTACCTTTGGTGGTGCGACTTCGACACCGAAGAGGACGAAGCCCGCTTCACGAAGACGGCGTTAAGCTCGGGCACGGGCGTCATGACGGTGGACGAGAACTTCGGCGTCTACCGCCAATCGGGAGCCGCGACCACGGACGATTCCGGGTCGCAGCTTCAGGGCGACATGGAGCATTGTTCGCTGAACGCGAGCAAGCGGCTGTCGTTCGTCTGCCGGGGTGCTAAATGCTCGGACGGAACTCAGGACGAGTTCATGTGCGGCCTTTGCATCACCGACACGACTCTCCTGGATGCCACCGGCACCCTTGCGGCGGGCCTCACGTTTACCGATGGCATCGGGTTTTACAAGCCCGATGGTGAGGCGAACGTGTACGGCTTCATTCGCAGGGACAGCGTGCAGCTCGCAACAGGCGCGTACGCGATCACTTCAACGAGCCACAATGTGTTCTCGTTCGAGGTAGCGATGGGCGCGGTCGCGGGCACGGGAACCGTAACGTTCTTCGTGAACGGCATTCGGATCGGATCGCTCGATTCGACGACGATCCCGTATGACTCAGAGGAAATCCTGACTCCTTCGCTTGCCTTTAACACCGGCAATGCAACCGGCACGAAGACCTGCGACTGGGACTGCGTTGGCGTCGAGATCGAGAGGTAGATGCTCTCGATAGCGATGGACCGGCTCCCCACGATCTGCTTGGCGATGATCGTGAAGAATGAGCAGGACAATCTCCAAAGGTCTCTGGGCGGCGCTCGCCGCTGGTTCGACCACACTCTCGTGATCGACACCGGCTCCACGGATGGAACCGTGGGCGTCGCTCAGAGCTTTGGGGCTCAGGTTCAGTATTTCGACTGGATCAACGACTTCTCGGCGGCTCGCAACGAATGGGCGAAGTACGTGCGGGTGGACTGGATTTTCTGGTTGGACGCGGACGATGAACTCCCGGAAGAAACCGGATCGAAACTCCTTGGGCTTGCGGCGATGGCCCCGGCTGACGTTTTTGGCTTCATGTTCGAGTATGTGTATCCCAACGGGTACAGATGCGACCATATCCGTCTCTACCGAAACCATCCGGCGGTATGTTGGAAGCGCCGGATTCACGAATCGCTTTGGCTCGACCCATCCGCGAACGGGAGGCTTGTCCATTCCCGGCTCCCCGTGCTTCATCCAGGCTATCCCGAAGGCGACTTAGCGGCGTTGACCGCCAAAGGCGACCGGAACCTTACGATTTTGATGGAAGAGCTTGAGGCGGACCCCAAGGACCCTCTGACCAACCAGTACATCGCGGTAGACCGGCAGGCGCGCGGAAAGCACGAAGAGGCTTGCGGGTACTTCGAGAAGGCGATCCGCTACGGGGATGCCAAATCTCAGTACACGTGGCTGCCCGAAGCCTACATCAACTACGCACGCTCGCTCGTAAAGATGGGCAAGCGCGGCAAGGCTCGCAAACTATTGGAAAAGGGGCGCGCGGCATTCCCCGAGGTGTGGAAACTCTTTGTTGACCGACAACTTATCGTCCGCAGATCGGACGGCGAAACCGCCATCGACTATGGCAGACGCCGCTTCCAGCAGCTTCGCGCTCTTTCGTGAGCGGTTGTTGGGATTTACAACTTGGACGTTCCCGCAGTACGAGATTTCGCGCCATCACAAGGTCTTAGCCAACTACCTCGAAAGAGTGGCGAGAGGTGAGATCAAGCGTCTCATCGTTACGATGCCGCCCCAGAAGGGCAAGACCGAGCTTTGCAGCATCCGGTTCCCTACATGGGCGTTCGCCAATAACCCCGATCTGCGGATTCTTCTCACGGGCTACGCGGCAGAGATCGCGGAACGCTATTCCAAGGACGCGCGGGAAGTCGCGCGCACCGATAGGTTCGCCGCGATCTTCCCCGAAAGAGTCCTCTCAGACGACTCCAAGGGCGTTGCGTACTGGAAGTGGCAGAACGGAAACGGGTACGTCCGCGCAACGGGTATCGGGGGTCCGATCACGTCCTACGGGACCGATCTCGTTATTATCGATGACCCGATCAAGGACAGCGCGGACGCTGACTCGGACCTGATCCGCGAGAACATCTGGGAGTGGTATACGCATGTTGTTTTGACCAGGCTTTCGCCAGAAGCCTCTATACTGGTGGTGCA
>ERZ1292632.1396-Hain-H43-01um-R2-1396-length-23512-cov-5_pt2 | contig 15237 bp, 19 predicted proteins | sample MGYA00564407_ERZ1292632 | MGnify/ENA primary metagenome ERZ1292632 (study PRJEB36523, sample SAMEA6512637) | groundwater metagenome | collected 2019-01-08 | study: AquaDiva: Metagenomics assemblies of 32 groundwater samples | reverse complement strand
ATCTCGACCTTCTGATCGAGACCACTGTGCGTGAAGGCCAACTGGACGGCTCGACCAATCCCGAGACGTTCAGGATCGCTGCGAGATCCAGAGAGCGTGTGCGAGAGAGCCGACTGCGCAACCAGTGCGCCAGGCTCGCCAAGCGAGGGAGTAATCGTCAGCGTCCCGCCTGTCGATTGCGCTTGGGCCATCAGGGTCATTTCTCCAAAGTACGTTGTCACATCAGGAGATTCACCGAACAGGGGCGCCATCGTCGCACTCGCGGCAATCGCGGAGGCGTGCCCATCATTCCGTGTCTCCTGCTCCACGACGACGGCTGTCTCGTCTACGCCTATCGCGTAGCGCGCAACGTTGTCTCCTGTCATGATAACAAAGGCGCTCGTCGGCGTATAGGCAGAGGAGATATGCGGCCCCCACCACGTTCCCGACTCAACACTGTATTCGATCCACGAGTCAATCGCGGTACTCCCTGCGAGCGCAAGGAACAGGATGTAGCGCTTCCGCAGCGGATCGAATACAGCGAAGGCGTGTTCGAACAGATCCCGATTGAACGTCGCATCCTTCGTGAACCAGGAGCGAACCCTGCGGTCGGAGAGATTCGTGATGCCGTTGTTGTCCCAGCGGTAGACGCCGTCGTACCAGAGAAAGAAGACCGCATCCTGGTAGATCACCGCGGTCTCCTGGTTCACGAAGCCAACATTCTCGCTCAATCGGATGATGCGAAAGTTCGTATCGTCGGTGCCCGTCAACTGAAAGATGGCATTCTGGCGACCACCCCCGAGGGCCTCTCGTCGTGGCATCAGACAGGTCACTCCCTGTCGGTCGAGACCCGCATGCGGAACCACGAAGGCGTTGTCAGATGGCCACGCGAAGCCTTCCTGCACTTCAGTGTAGCGGAGATCATCTGGCTTGTCGGGAGACACCCCGAAGAGCCGATTGCGGAATTCAGCAATGTGCGAGAGGTAGGGTGGTGTGCCCCGCGCGGAGGCCGACAAGGTTCCAAGGCCCGCATCCGGCATATCATCCTGGGCCTCTGTCGCGGTATTCCCATCGATATCGAACCAGGGGAAGTAGACGGAGGTTCCCGATGGCGGTCGGTACGCCCGACGCCCATTCGTCGTCGAATTCGGCAGCGTGTCAAGTTGGGCCAAGTGCAGATAGTTCGACACAATCGTCAGGGTGTTCGAGTCCGCACTGTAGTCTGTCTCGTAGATGAGTTGACCGCTCGCGTCCAGCTCGAAGAAGGTGTAGCGTGCGGTGAAAGAGCCAGAGAGCGTACCGCCCGACACGCCGGTCAGGATCGCTGGTGTTCTTGGGGCGCGCGGGCACAACAGTCGCACGGTCCCATGCCCGTCAATCGTCAATGGCTGCTCGGGCGTATTCACGAGCACCGCGTACTTGCGAAAGATCGCCCAGCGCGGCGGAACATCCGTCCGCAGCGTGATCCCGGTCGGAAGTGTCAGCGTCGACAGCACACCCGAATCATTGATGAACTGGAGTGACGAACCGGCCTGAACGACAGTGAAGGCCATACGTCTACTCTAAGACCGAGATGGCCCCCCACGCGGGACCAATCGGCTCAATCGCACTCGGGAGGAAGGTCGTGATATTCGTATAGGTGTCCCCGTCAGAGGTGCGCAGGAGAATCGGAATCGAGGAGGCTTTGCTGCCAATCACATAGAGCCGACTGTTCTCCACGAAGAGACCAATGTAGGGAAGGGCGCTTGCACCCGCGACCGTGCTCTTCGTGGTCCACGAGCCCCCTGAGAGCTTTCGCACGTAGGTGTTATTCCCCGAGTTCCAGGCCGAGTTATAGAGGGCATTCCCGAAGCTGACGAGTGAGATAAAGCCGTTGTTATCGGCGAACGAGGCACTGGGCATCGTATCGCTGGTCGAGTACGTGCCATTGACCCCACTCCGCTTCCGAAGCAGACTCGCAACCGTTGAGGCACTCATGAGCCCGACATAGAGATCGTCCTGAAAACCAAGCATTGAAGTGACGCTGCCTTGCGAGCCTGTCGTCGTATGGTCGAGCGTCCATGCCGTATCGATGCCTGGGCGAATCCAGTAGACCCGTCCGACAGCGGCCCCCGTATCACCCCGATTCGTGCCCACCCACAACTTATCCTGATACCAGGCCAGTGCGTACGGCATGTGTCCCGACGCGAAGACCGCATCCCCGAGATTCGTGAGGACACCCGTATACGGATTCATCGTGAAGACGCGACCGGCCCACGTCGTCGAACTCGTGCCACTGTCGAAGGTCGAGAAGTAAATCGTATTGTTCGCGGAGAGCATCGACAGGACCGCCTGACTGACGCCCCCAGAGGCCGTCGCAGGAATGGCCGCCATCTCGCGATCGAAGTCTCCATCGAAGACGCGCACGGTCGGTGCGGTCGTATTGACGGTGTAGCCACCGAAGGGATAGTACAGCCGATTATTGAAGACGCAGGCCGCCCCTGGGGATCCGCCAAGGTAATTCGCCCCGCTCGCTGCGAAGGTCGCCACTTCGGTAAAGTTCCGCGGATACTTCAAGGTGTCGGTCGGAATGACGACATCAGCGGCCGTCGCGAAGTCATCATCCGTGCGCGCCCAGCCGGGCGACGTATAGGTGTAGAGAGCGGTCCCCGTGACCGTCGACGAGCCGGACGTGACCGAGACATCGACCGCGCCATAGGCGTGCGCGGGCGTCGTACACGTGATCGAACCTTGATTGACGACCACCACGCTCGTCGCTGCGCTCGTATCGAACTTGACCGTCGCTCCGCTCGCGAAACCTGCACCAGCAACCGTGACCGACGTGCCGCCGGCAATAGACCCAGATGAGGCCGTGACGGATGTTACGGCAAGTGCAGTCACCGACAGACAGAAGCTAGCGCCAACCGCTGCATACTGTGCGCTCGCACTGCCCCCGGACCACGTAAAGGTGGCTGCGGTCGCTGCCTGCTTGTGCTCAGCATTGAGCTGGCCAGACAAGCCGCCGGAGGTATAGCCTGTTCCGACCGTCAGCCCCGATGTCGCGCTGGAGATACCCGTAATGTGAAGCGAATCGGCCGGCGGGGCCGTATCGCCATAGGAAACTGTGCCTGTTCCCGAGAGCGTGCCGGTCGAGGTCAGATTATCCTGATTATAGACGCCAAGCAGGATCGTCCCATCGAGCAGATAGGCACGAATCGCCTGATTGTACGCTTCGTTGCTGTTCTGCGTGTAGGTGGCGGTTACGGCATTCGTGCCAGCGAACGCCGAGACCGTCCTCCACATCGAGACGCGGCGATTCCCTGTCGTATTCACCGCGGCGTCGATTTCGGTATAGGTGTTACCGAGCGTGTCGGTGACGGCTGTCGTGGTGCCCGTTGACGCGGTCGTCCCGCCCACTCCGCTCGAAATCACGACAATTGTATCGCCGATCGTCGTCGCGACGGAGAAGTTCCCTGTCGACAGGGACGTGTCAGGTGTGCCCCCACTAATGGAGGCCGAATTCCCGACTGTTGCGAGCACAAGGGCCATGACTACGCAGTCCCTCTCGAAATGAAGAAGTAGCGAGTCTCGGAACCGGTCGAGGAGGTGTGGAGATCGGGCAGGGGGACGCCAATACCGCCCTTGATCGCCCCAGCTGCTGTACTCGTCGTGAATGCAATCAAGCCAGGACGATTCACGACCGATTCGGAGCTGCCCAGCGGGTCCACGAAGAAGTTCTGGGCGCTGCGAAAAGCCCCTGGGGGCGTATGCAGGTCGTCCGAGTCAAGAATGACCCCCAGGCGCCCCAACGAGTTGAGCCTGAGTATGCCAGCCACGGACTAGCCTCCGATGAACAGTTCGTAGTACTGAGTCTTGCTCGTATCGCTCGTGATTTTCAGGCCGGAGATCCCATAGGTCGATCCAGTCGTCGTGTGCCAGAAGGCAATCGCACCACCAGGATCCAGAATGAGGATCGTGGCCTGGGAGCCAGTTGTCGGTGTCCAGACGACGGTGTATTTCGCCACCGTATCGAGATTCTTCAGATACAGATGGCGCACCTGAGTGATCGGGAGATTGACCGTTGTCTGGGTATTGTCGGTGAGGACCCCGACGCGCATCTCTCCAACCGTTGGCGGGGTCGTATCACTGATCGTGACGGCCCGGCGTACGAGCACCGTCGAATCGGTGTCGAGCTGCTGGACCGTCAGAGCGAGACTGTGTGCGCGAGCCATGTTCTACCTCTAGCGTTCAGATGTCTGTACGTTATGTGGCTGTACGTTCATCTTTGGATACGTTACCAGAACGAACCATACCCCTGGAACAGATCCTCGACGACTTCGGGTTCCTGCTCCTGGCGCGGTGTCAGCCGAATCAGGATATTCTGCTTTTCAGCTGCGTAGACACCAAGCCAGCCTGCATCGGGCGCCCCGTCTTCGCGTTCCTTCGCGACGGCGTACGCAATCACCCAGGCTTTGAGCGCATTATCGGAGTTGCCAGGAATCGGATTGTAGTCGGCAATCTCAACGCTGGGATTGTAGACGAGACGCAGGGAGATTGCTGAGCTGACCTTGGGGGCCGTCAGAATCTTCGGCGCCTCAATCGGTGGCCCCAGTCCCGTCACCTGGAAGTAGACTTGCGTCGGGGCTATCGAGGGGTCGGTCGAGGCTTGCGTCCGTGCCGCAATGAAATCCGGATGGTTGTACTTTCTTGGAGAAAACAGCACAGCGCGGGCAGACCCACTCGCTGTGGTATCTGCTGGCTCAATGAGCTGCACACGGAAGCAATCTTCTGGAATGCCTGTAATTTCAGTCGCGTCGGCCGCAAGGACGGGCACCGTGCTGATCTTGACGAAGTGATCCTGGTGGAGATCGATGATCGCGCCCCACAGGTCCTGAATCCCGAGCGTCATGATCGACGTGAGTTCGTCGGCCGACCAGAAGCGGGGCGTCAGCTCTCCCAGCTTCTGCCGCGCCTGCGTGATGATCGTACTCAGGAGGGTCGCAGCCATGAGTTAGGCCACCGTGACGCCCGACGCCGCCGCATTGACGACTTCAGCGAACACGACGCACTGATTCGAGCCGAGATTGCCCAAATCATCGATCGTCACTTGAATCGTGAACGTGTTTGAGGCCCCGACTGCGCCCGAGATTGCACTGGCCGAGTAGGCCAGTGTATGCGTGGCCCCAGCCGCCACCGTTGCAATCCCGGCATCGGCAAGCGCAACGGCTGTCGCGACGGCATTCGCGCCTGTCGTCCGTGCGACGACCACGAGCCCCTGCGCGACCCGCGAGGATTCGTACGCATCCGTCGAGCCATTGCTCGTCAACAGCAAGAGTCGAATGGCCGCCGCATGATTGGCATTCGGGATCGTCACCGTGAGAATGCCCGTGGCGACGTTATCCGCGATGCCTGTGACCGTCTTGACCAGCTTCTCGACCGAATTGGCCGAGCCCGCCGGCCCATTGATCAGGAAGCCGGTCCCGGTGATCGTTCCTGTCCCTGTGAATGCACCGACAGACCCAGTCACCCAGGTCACGCCGCGCGTTGTCGAGAGTATCTGTGTCGCCATGCTCCCACCCCCTACACGGCCACTGTGGACGACTGCCGCATGTAGGCTTCAACTTGGAGATGCCCAGCCAACCCAGTCGCTGAGACGTTCATCACGAGATTCTTGGCCTCGGTCAGTGGCTTGCCGACCGCCCCGAAGTCGAATTGCCAGTGTGTGTCTGCACCAGGACTGCCGGGAATCTTCGCGACATATAATGGCGTCGCGTCCGAATCCTCGAACGTCATCGAGGCCGTCGTACTGGTCTTGATCGTGACGACGATCCGCTGGACCCAGATCTTGTGACTGGCCTTGCTGGTAATCAGCGTCGTATCGTCTGTGGACGCCGTAAAGTCCAACTGCGTGCTGACATCCCGATTCAGTCGTCGCAGATTGCCATATTCGTCGCTGGAAATCGTCATGACTACTCCTGGACGGCCTCAGCCGCAGGTTCCTCTTTCAGCAGAAACTCGATGACCTGGAGACCACCCACACACGCATTGAGGCTTGCTTCCAGTTGAGTCTTTTGCGCCTCTAGGGCTCTCTTCGTCTCTAGAAGCTTCTCGGTCGTGGCCATATTGCTCCTCCCAGAATAAGAGAGGCAGGGTTTCCCCCACCTCTCAGTGTTCGCTTAGACTCCCGCACTGAATGGCGTGGCCTCGGTGCCGCCCGCATCCGAAACATATCGAACATGCCACACGTTCGCAGCGATATCCGTCAGTGCAATTTCTGCACCCTTGATTCCTCCTGTCGAATTAGCCGTACCCAGCAGATCGATCGTGTCGCTTTCGGTCCCGACCGTACCAGTGTTGGCTGTCGCAAACCCGACAACCGTATCGGCCGCATCCTGAAACAGGGTAGCCGTGCCGATCATATAGTCACTAGCGTTGGCGACTTTGACGGTTGCGGCTCCACTAAATGTCGCACCAACAACAAGACGGTATTCGTCCCCGGTACCAGAAGCCGCTGGGAGTGTCACGGCAATACCGGCGGCACGGTTCAGCGTTGTCGTTCGGCCCACATGGGTCGCCCCGAGTGTCACCGTCGTCCCTGTCACGTTTGTCGGCGTTTGTCCCGAGATGGTTGGATTTGTGACGGTCGGCGTTGTGAGAGTCGGAGATGTGAGTGTCTTATTCGTCAGCGTCTGCGTCGAGCTGGCATCGACGATCTGGACTTCGGTCGAGCCTGAGCCCGCCGGGATGAACTTGAGGATGTTGCTGCCATCAGAGTCCACGTAGATCGGCGCGGCATGCGCCTGTGCAGAGCCAAGCGCCGTTGCGCGTCGGGAAATGCTGCGAGTCGGCATGATCGAACCTCTTGCCCACTGGGGGAGCGAGGACTAGGCTCGCCCCCATCCTGGGCAGTAAGTAGTGAACACGATCCCTAGTCTATCGAACTGTCCTGTTACGACGCCGTCACGAGCACGAATCCATCCGGGCAGTCGGCTGCTGTCGAGTCAGTCGTGCCAGTCGGGGCCGTATACGCCTTCATGACCAGCCCAAGCCCGAACGCGATCCCGGCCGGATTGATGTAGAAGGACTCTTCGCTGGACGCCAGGTACGCCATCATGACGTTACCCTTAGTCGTGAGCGTCGAGTCGTCGTCCACGTCATCAATCGCCCACAGGAACACGTCGGTCGCCGTCGCCAGTTTCTTGCCCCAGATGGCGATCACGTCAGCCGCGCCTGTCGCCAGGAGTTGGCCACCCGCATCATCGACCGACGTACTGACGAAGGAGTAATACCCGAGCTGGGGATTCCCCTTCAATGTCGCGTAATACTTCTTCAGAGCTTCGAATGCCCTGATGGTCGCTGCGTTCTCCCCTGAGAGCCGCTGAAACACCCGCTGCCACACCAGATTCGCGCCTTCGTATGCAAACGCTGCCATGTGTTTACCCTCGCCCGCCAGGACCGTGTGTTACGAATTCGCTCGATCTGAGCGGCAACGTCTACCACCCTGGCCGGTGCTACTAGAGGATTCAGTCGCGCCCGAACATCGCTACCGATGATTCGGCCGGTGAGAATCCAGTGACGGGCATGATCTTGGCTGAGGGCTTGTAGGTCGTTCGTTGCCCATAGCCTTGGCGCCGCCCGGTTCGCGCTTGATAGGACCGCCAGGCGTCCTTCGCCCGGTAGTCGATATCTTCTATCATCTTCGCACGTTTCTGTTCCTCACGATAGGCTTCCTCAGACTCGATGAGGTTCGCGGCAGCTTCCCCTCCGCCCGCTTCCCAGACATCGTGGTCCTTCAGCCACTGAAAGATCTCCATGCGCCGAACCGTATTCCCAATCAAGTGCCGCACATAGATCAGGTTGTGCGCTGTGAGAAGATCTCCATCGAGCCCCGCCGACATCTTGAGCAGATTCTCGTCCACCTTGACGAGCGCATCATAGCTCGATGACTGTCTTCGCCGCCGAGCAAAGATATAGGCCATGCGATGCTGCGACGGAAACACGACAAGGTCTGCATCCTGGTCGAAGAGCTTTTGCAGCCACCACTGCGGAGGCGCCGCCAGGTGCCACGGATTCGCCGTGACAAGGAAGTTACTCGATGTTCCGGTTGACATCGTATGTGCTCGGAATCGAGGCCATCGCGTCGTAGGCATCGAAGCCCTTCTTGCGGAGGAGCTTGCGTTCGCCCAGCTCTTCGCCCCAGAACTCGCCGCTCCGATCCGCCGCTTCGAACTTCCCTTCGGCCGCCGCGAGAACCTCTTCAGGGATCGGCTCGCAGTCGTCCTTGCCCTTGATGCCAACTAGCGAGATCGCCCGGCGCGGATCGGACGGATGCCGGCTCCCCTTCAGGACGTTCTGCGCTTTCGCGTAGCTCGCTGCGACGATCGGCAGCACGCTCTCGCCAGGTGGGAGCGTGTAATCCTCGCCATCGTATCGGACGTTCAGCACTTGTTCGTACTGACCGGCACCGGTCGTCCGATTGACCACGATGCAGTGATTTTGGAAGTGACCTAGAATACCCATGACTCACATCCTCCCCTTCGCTACTCTCGAAGATTTGCCCGAGACTGTTCACGATAGGCTGTGTGTTCACAACATCGTGAACAGTCTCAGGACTTTGTCCTAGTCTCTAACCTGTTGATTCTAAAGCTCGGGAACAACGACCAAAGTCATCCCCGTCACGCCATCCCAGCGTGCACACACCGCCGGATTCGCGACGAAGTTCTGCTTCCGCGCGAACCACCACGCCTCGAACGCGTGCCGGGCATTGTCGCCCACGCCATCGCGCACGAGGATACTGCCATCATCGTCCACGAAGCGACCGGGCTCAGCCACGTACTGCTTGGCTCCCATGCGCTTCGTATCGAGGAAGTAGACCTGATCGAGACCAAGCGTCCGAATGGCCTTGACCGGCACTTCACCGAGCGTGATATCACCCTGCTTGATGGCTGCCGTGCCAGGATCCGTGTTCTTGGAGCTGGTCGGACCATACATGTAACGCCGATCTGCCTCGGTCAGCTTGAGGAACTCTCGACGCACCGACGGGTGCATCAGGAGCATGTCGACTTCGCCACCGAGCTTCTGGTACAGCACGTCTGCTGTCCGCTGCATCGTATCGGTCGCGAGTGCGCCTACCGACGCGAGCACGTACGACTTGTACGACGGAGCCAGTGACCGCTGGATCTCGAAGTAGTTCGCCCGATTGGTCCCATCGTCGATCAGGGCCGTGAGGCCATGGTACGCATGCTCGTAACTCGTATCGAGCACATCCGCCACGCTACTGTTGGCCGCCTGGACCACGTAGTCGTTATCGGCCCAGCCTGTGAAGGTCGCCGCGTCCACCGTGATGTCGGTCCCGTCATCGCTCAGTGCAACCACCTTCCGAATGGAGGTCCGCAGGGAACCGTCCGCCGGATTGATCGCTGCGATATACATCCCGACCTGGAAGAACCTGTTACCGAACGAGCTGCCAGCGATATTGCCGGGCGAGTCCAACTCGACTGTGGTCGTCGTCGGAGTCCCCGACAGGAGAGCGAGAATCCCGCGACCGTCGCACGACAGCGCGAACTCTTCGCGTTTCGCGATATCGTCGATGATCCGGGTCATCTCGTCCTTCTTCGCACTACGCCACGCAGCGACTGAACTCACCGAGTCATCCATCGACTCCTGAGTCAAGCGGATCCGCGCGGTCATCTTGCGAATGTGGACGGTGCCGTTGATGTGGCGCTGGGCTCCAGCGACCGCCATCGCGCCATCCTCGCCACCGAAGAACGGGGACGGATTGCGTCCGACGTGCGCGGTGAAGGTGTGGCCTTTGCCGCCCTTGTAGTCGATCTTCTCCATCTTGAAGAGATCGCTGAGCGGATTGGAGTTGTTCACGCCCTCGGCGATGCCCTCTTCGAAGACCTCTTTGTAGAGGCCATAGACGGCCGTCGAGTCCGCGCCCACTCCGGGGGAATTGGTGAGGTTTGCCATGTGTCTTATCCGTTGATGAGCCCCCGCTCGACGGCCAGCTTGGCCGCAAAGTCGAGACGGTCATCGAGAGACGCGAACTTCTCGGGGCGCGCTATCGACGTGACTTGTCCACGTCCGGCTGTCGCGACCACCGGGCGAGTTCGCTGGGTGGTTTGAGCGGCTGTCCGGCGCTGCGCCGGCGTCAGCCAGTTTTTGGTGTAGCGCTGCACGAACTCATCGAGCAGAGACTGGTCGCCGCCCTCGTAGCGATCGAGCGTCTTGGACTGCCCAACGGTCTCGATCTCGCTCTGGGCCTTCGTCGAGAGCCATTCCTTGAACGAGACACGAAGATCGTCCTGCTGTTCGGCATCGAGCTTCTCGGCGCCGATGCTCTCCGCAACACGCTCGCTGATGTACCCGACCTGCTTGACGCCGAAGTGCTGCCACTGACGCTGCTCTTGCTCGCGTGTCCGCTCGACGTGCTGCGGGAGCTGCGTCAACTGCTGCATCTGCTCTTCGGACAGATCAAGAAAGTACTTGAACTGCGGGAACATCTTCACGAAGGCTTCCCGAACCTGCTCCTCGCGCTGAGCATCCTGGTCGGGAGTGGCGACGCCTGCGAGCGCGGCAATCTTCCGATCGCGCTCAGCCAGGTCGGACTCGTACTGCTTGAGTTTCTGCTCGGCCGTCTGGTAGCGCTGTGAGACTTCATTCAACCGATGCGGCGGAATCCACCTGGAGCGATCCTCGTCGTAGGTGTATCGGGTTGGTGTCGCGGTCCCTGCCGCGTCCTGCGAGGAGGTCTGCTGCGTGGTCTGCTGACCGGGGGTCTGGCCGGACTGGGCAGGTGTCGTGCCCTGCGGAGAGGTCTGCTGTCCGGCGTCGGTGGCAATTTCTGGCATGGTTTACCTTCTTTGATATCGCAGGGTGAGGTCCTGCGTGAACCTTGGCATGAAATATGCCGGTGTCACAGCACTAGTCTATGGCACGAAGATTGCAGGTGTCAAGGGCATGCCTTGTCATCCTGATCGCGTGCGACGAAACTACTGCACGGTCCGCTTTCTGGAGTCAGATGTAGACCTAGGCCCCTTCTTGGATCTCGCTATCCCGCGCAATCCGTGGAACGAATGCGCTCGCAGGCCGCCCAAGAAGACTACTGAAGATTATACGCAATCACGCACTGAGGCCCGACCAGATCCAAAAACTGAAACGGCGCCACGCGATTGATCGGGTCGGTCGGGAAGATGTCCCAGTCGCAGGCCCGTAGGAATCCCGCTGCGAAGGACGAACAGACCATCCCGTGCGAATCAATCGGCACACCGATAAAGTTCAGGAGGTCGAGCCAACCATAGGGCGCGCCCTTGTGCTGCTCGAACCACTCCACGCCTCCCACGAAATCGAGAAGAACCTGTGGACGTAATACATACGCGAGATCCTGCGTCCGAACAGGATAGTGATCGACACCGAGTCCATCTCTTGATGCGAAGCTGCGCTGGATCCCTGCATAGATTTCTACGTGACTGATCGCATGCCACGTCTTCACTGCGATGAGCCGCCCGAAGAGCCCTGACGGCCTGTAGAGGAGAATATCCCCAGATTTCAACTGATACGTCATGGGATCTGCTCCTACATCTGAGGCTCACTCGTGCCGCCCGCCCCTGACGACTCTGGTCCAACTTCCCCTGCATTCTGATTACTGTTCCGCATCTGCTGCGCGCGCCCGAAGCGACCTTGCTGCTGGGGCGTCTGAGGCCCCTGTGGAGGTTGTTGCGGCGCAACCCCTGTCGCATCCATCTGCCCTTGCCGCGCGGCCATGAGCGCATTGTCGATCTGCGTCAAATAGGCATCGACGAGCTGTTCGGCTTCAGGGAACTGCTCGAAGATCTGCCGGCCACGATCACTCAGCGCCCACTTGATCAGCTCCTGTCGATGGATCTGCGGATCGTACCAGCGCTTGTACGCGAGATAGCCCTTTGGCATCTGTGATGCGGGCATCGGCTGCATCGCATACAGCGGATCCTGCATCATCTGCGCGTGCTGCATGAACTCCAGCTGCTGCCTCGGATCATTCAGCGCCTGCTCGAACTTCTCCATGTTCATCCAGGCTTCCTGGACCTGTGCATCGACGCTCGGCATCAAGTCGGGCTCACCGAACTTCTCGAAGACGACGCGGCGCGTATCGGCATCCTGCGGGTTGAGGAGCTGCAACTGCGCCAAGTGATCAATGGTCGCGCGCTCCGTCAACTGGGTTTTCGGCGTCCCATCCTCGATGAGAATCTCGATGTCTCCAGAGAGGTCCGCCCGCTTGAACACGTCGAAGGACCAGCCCTTCGTCGGGCCTTGGACCGATTTGATGCGCTCGTCGGGACCAAACTCCCGCTCGATCTCCAGTGCGCACTTGAACCAGCCCTTCACCGCATTCGCCCGTTCCTTGAACGAAGAGGCGTGCCGGCCCATCGCCCGTTCGTACAGGAAATTCATGGCCGCGTACGCCTCAGTCCCGCCGGGCTTCTGGCCCTTCATGATGTCGTACGTGCCCATCAATTCTTCGGCCTCTGTCTTGACCATCTGGCGGTACTGGAACCAGCTGGCGTTCAGGCCCTCGCCAGGAATACGCTCCGGCTTGGCATTGCCGCCAGCGACCAGCGGATTCCACTTCACCACGAGGCCGGGCTCGCCGGTGAACTTCTCGACCTCGGCCCCCTTCGGCTCCAACCAGATCGGATTGGCCATGCGTCCGAAGATCATGAGCGCATGCGAGTCCAGCTGATTCAACTGGTCCACTTTTTGAATCGCCGGATCAATCAGTGAGCCGCCAAGCGCACGCCCGCCAATCTCTCGATAGCGGGCATGTTGGAACGACCAGAGCGGGTTCCCATTCACATCGCGATAGGGGAGCGGTCCAGGGAGATTCTCCTGTTCACTGTGAATGACGGTCGGGTCAGAATCCCCCGCGAAGCGAATCACCTGACCTTCAGGGAAATCTCGGCAGGGCTTGATGAACACATCGTATTCGACCGTGCCTTCCGATGTGGCATTCGAGCCACCCGCCGAGAAGTACGGAGGCGCGACCCCCAGATCCGACTGGAATGGCAACGTCTTGAAGATTTGCATCGTTCGCTCTTGGGGCGACTTCGCGAACTTGATCTTCGTCAGGTACTTTCGCAATTCCTCCGTCTGCTCGTAGTGCTCCTTGTCGCGCCAGCGCATGCGGATCGTATACGGAGCCAGACTATACCGCTCATAGATGAACGGGAACGCGACCTCGAAGGGCGAGAGCGGCACCGTGACGCCTTTGGCCTTCGGCTCGGAGACGGTCTCTCCGGTCGGCTGCATCACTTCTGATGCGGGCTTCTTGCACTCAGGGCACGCCTGGCCCGCATTCGCAATCTCATCCGAGCGGAACTTCTTCTGACACTCGACACACTGCTCAATCGCCATCTCGGTCGTGCCGTTGACGAGATCGTAGTCGACCCCCGTATACAGCCAGGCATTCCCGCACGCGAGCAGCCAGAAGTCGAACTCGTTGAGGACCGCATCCATCGAATGTTCGCGCCACAGGATCTCCGCGTAGTCATCCGCGACACCCGCCGTGACCACGTTCTTGTTATCCTCGCCGATCGGGCGCGCCCCGATCCCGTAATTGATCGAGACGTAGTTGGCGCGGACGGAGTCGACTGCCGTCATGAGGATGTTATTGACCGGCCTCGGCACCCACTTCGCCAGGCGCTTGTCCTGCCACTGCCCGCGCCGGGAATCAAAGTAGATCCACTGACGGCTCAGCAGATACCAGATGTTGCGCATCCACTGTCGCTCAAAGACCCACCGCTGGTCGAAGGACTCCCTTTTCATTCTCTTCCACTTCTCCAACAACTGGGCATCGGTAAATTCGGGGCGCGCTGTTGAAGCAAGTAGTGTTGTACTACCCCAATTAGTATCTTTGTCGGGCACTGCGGCGTTATTAGCCTGGCTAAGATCTGCCATTGTGTAACTCCAGATATGCGATCATTGACCGCAAAACGACAACATCGTCAGACGCAAGACCTAGAGCCACATTGCAGTGTTGACAGAGCAAACTACGAACTTTGTGGCTATTTGCTGTAGACGACGTTACCTTCCTCATCGTGCTCGACGCCAAGACGAGTCGCCTCATCATCGCCCACGTCCTCGAATGACGGCATCGTGTCGAAGCCGAGACTCGTTCCTGGTAGCGTCGGGACAATCTCCGGCACAGGCATCGCGACCCCAGCGACCTTCTGCATCAGGACCGCATGCTGCTTTTCGAGCGCATTCACGCGATGGCGCATCCAATCGAGCGACAGGTCGTCTCGGATCTTCTGCTCGCGGAGGGCGGCCGCTGCACCAGCAAGCTTGCCCAGCTCCGCTGCAAGTTCTTCACGACCCCGCTGGAGACGTGCCCAATCGTCATAGAGGTGCTGAAACTGTTCTCGATGGATCCACATGGCTACTGCTCCTCCCCTCCAACGACGACGACGTCAATCCTGGCAGGGCGATCGTAGATCAGATTCCAGAATTCGTTCCCGAAGATATCGCCCAATTGATCGAGTGCCAGACAGCCCCAAGTCCCCTGCTCAATACCGTCCGCCATATGGCGCAGCTTCGCCACGACATCGACGACATCGCGCTCCGCGTGGTGGAATTGCTTTCGCTCCTTGTCGTACCACATCGTTACCACCCTCCCCCTGCAAACACACTCTCACTCTCATCATGATACCCGTCCGAGACCGTCGTCGTATAGAAGTCCCCGAGCGGGTACTCCTTGTTGGCCGGAATCAGGTCTCGCTCGTTCTCCCGATTCATGAACGTCCGCATCTTCTCGATCTCCCAGCGTGTCCGCTCGTCAACAAGCTGGAGGTCTCGTCCTGTCTGGGGCGTCATCGCTGTCGGCAGGCTCGGATGCGTCATGAGCGCATACCGCACGCAGTCGGGCAGCTCATCTTCCTTCTTGAAGACCTTCTCTTTGCCGGTCTTCTCGCCGGAGTGCATCGTATTCAGCGCGTACCGATAGGTCTTCATCTGCGCGAACAGGCGCGGACACGTATGGGCGATCTTGAACTGGCCCGTATAGAGCCAACTGAGCACGCGCTGAATGCCTGCACTGTGATCACTCTCGGCGGATGCAACGAGGAGCCCCTGTTGAGCAAATTCGAGACGCAGTTGCGCTTCATTGCGATTCGCCGCCCACAGGACATTCTCGCCGGGGTAAAATTGCGTGCGAATCGCGCCCAGGTGCGTCACGAAGGCCCGCTGGCGCTCCAAATACTCGGAGACCGCAACAATGGCCTTCTCGGTGACCACCAATTTGAC
>ERZ1292632.2501-Hain-H43-01um-R2-2501-length-15239-cov-7_pt1 | contig 15239 bp, 30 predicted proteins | sample MGYA00564407_ERZ1292632 | MGnify/ENA primary metagenome ERZ1292632 (study PRJEB36523, sample SAMEA6512637) | groundwater metagenome | collected 2019-01-08 | study: AquaDiva: Metagenomics assemblies of 32 groundwater samples | reverse complement strand
GCTCAAGAGGCCGTCCTCCGTGCAGCCCTAGCGTGGGCAAAGGAGCAACATGAGTGAGCAACACGACCAAGCTACGGATTCCAAGACAGTCTGTGAGCACAAAACCATCTGGTGTAATACTGCGACAGGAGTTTACCAGTGTGGGAGCAAGGAGTTTGGCTTACCAGGTTGTGGCAAACAGTGGAAAGACTCACTGCTAACACAACCGATATACTTATGAACCACACATACACCCTCCTGTTCATGCTCACTGTGGAGCCTGTACTTGCAGAGCAGCTTGTCCACCAAACATGAAGGACTGCCCGTGGGTGTGGAGGCAACTCGTACCTAATCCGTATCCGAAGTAAAGGAGCAACATGAGTAGTACACCAGAAGAACGGTTGCTAACCGAGGAGGAGCTTTACGACGATGCGGGGCTTGTACTTGGTGACTGCAACAGCTACTCAAAGTTCGAGCCTGACAGCTATGGTGGACAATGGATTCTGTGGTGCGCCAAGCATAACCGTTTCTACAGCGAAGACGTTGGGTGCTGCTGGTATCTACTGGCTTTACCCGCCCAGGATACCAAGAGCTACGCTGCTGGCGTGGCAGATACAGAGGCCAAGTACGAGGCCAAGTTCAAGGCTCTGGTGGATGCGGTTGTAGACCACTGCTATGAGGAGTTACATGGGGTGCGTTCCAGAGACATGCGTAGGAAAGCCCTTAATCAGCTAGGAATCTAAGAAAGGAGCAACATGGGTGAAGAACGGAAGCTGGTAGGGCTGCTCTCGACAGCAGGAGACACCCGCCAACAAGCACTAGACGCTGTGTTGGCCTGGTTACTGAGATTTGTGGTGGAAACACCTAAACTTCCTGGGGGTAACAAATGACTAAACAACTGTGGTATAAGCTCGCACGGCCTGATGGGTATGATTTCTTCACGGGTCACACCATTAACTACCGTGCGGCTGCCGAGATTAAGGGCATCGTGCGACCCCCAGAGGCAGCGGCCAGCTTGGGCCTTTGCTCCTCTGGTGTTCTGCACGCTAGTCAGTCTCCCGACCAGTGTTTCGTAAGGGCGAGCGTACCTTGCTCGGTATTTCTGGTAGAAGGTACACCAGTAATTCCTTTTGATGGTACGAAGGCGGGATTCTTGGAGCTTCATGTGTTACAGGAGTTGCAACCCGAAAACGTTTTTAAGTGGCACTATGCACTAGCAGTAAATCCTGTGCAGCCTTTCCGACTGCCTCAACACTCTCCCACCAGCCGAGACCTACAGAACTTGGCTAGATGGGCCAGTGTGAGGGGCAGTGTGTGGCATAGCATAGGGGACAGCCTGCGGGCCAGCATATGGGAGAGCGTAAGGGATAGTGTGAGGGGCGGTGTGTGGGCCATCGTGTGGGCCAGCGTGAGGGCCGACGTGAGGGCCATCGTGTGGGACAGTGTGGGGGACAGCCTGTGGCACAGTGTGGGGGACAGCCTGGAAGCCTATATAGGCTACATCCTCTCTCCTGTTGTCGAGAGATGGAAGTATGTAAAACACCGCAAAGGTGCATATCCATTCATGCCCTCCGCTAGTCTCTGGAATCGTGGCCTCGTACCCAGCTTCGACGGTAAACTGTGGCGATTGCACAGTGGGCCACAGGCTGAGGTAGTTTGGAAAGGGCGCATCTAAAGGGGGGACAGTATGGCATACATTTGGCGTTGCGACATAACCAATGCTGTGTGAAAACGGGTCAAGAAGGAGTATCCTGATACTGTACCCATTCCTCTAGTCTGGAGCAGTATTAACCTAGCTGTGGCGGTGCTAAGCGACCCTGCCCACCGTGACCTGTGGGACACGTTGGTGAAATATGTCGAGAATGAGCGAGCAGCCGTCGTTACACAATCCGTAAAGGAGAACGTACATGAACAAGGCTGATTGGGGTTGGTCTACATGGTTCAACTGGCGTCAGTGGTTGGTTGGAATAAACTACCAGAGAGCACGAACATGGGGGTGGTTCACCATCTATCTGGGGCCGTGGGGTGGTGCGCTATGGCGCATGAACAGAAGTCACGTAGAGGTTGCTGAACAGCCCACGGAAGTTACGATACCAAGGAGCAGGAGCAGAGACCTGTGTGAGATGTGTGGGTGTCTCGCCGAAGCGGGCTGCGGCATCGGGTACGAGCAGATGCAAATGCTGTGCCACGATTGCTGGCTACTGCGTGTTGGCCGACACGATACGGGCAGCGAGCCGTGCGGTAGGTATGCTGCGAATGAGTCGGGTGTCGCAGCCGAAAGGAGTGCTTGAAATGGCAACTACGAGTCCTGTGTTTGGGTCTGATAGTCCTGGGCAGTTTAATGAATTGCATCCTTTTGAGCGCAAACTCATAGAGCGAATGTGTCGTGGTTCATGCCCGCATTGCAAGGGCCTCTTGGCTCCTGCACTCAACGGTGTTGTCTGTCTGGGGTGCGAGTGTGGGTGGAAACTGGTTCCCGACACGGAGGCCACATGAGCGCAGGCTGGCTATACAATCACAAGTGGCCGCCGAAGCGCAAGTGTCGTGTGTGCGGGAAGCGCCACTTTCTGGTACGAGGGGGCACAATGTCAAACGGAGCAGATGTGTGGTATATGGTGTGCGAGGCGAACAGGGCACAAGTAATTGGTTTTGCTCTCACGTCCGATGGGTGGGAGGGCTGATGTTACGCCTGTTTGACCCTTCACTGTGTGAAAGCTGTCCGCTTGTCGGGTCACGCACCCACCTTGTGGCCGATGACGAGGGCGAGGCATACCAACCTGGTGGTGTGATGGTGATGGGCGAAGCGCCTGGCTACAATGAGGACTTACAAGGCAAGCCGTTTGTAGGTGATAGTGGGTACTACTTGGAGCGGCTTCTGGACAGCGTGGGCCTTGGGCGGGCGGATGTCTACATCACCAACACGGTGCGCTGTAGACCACCTGGCAACAAGAAGCCCACAAAGCGTCAGGTGGACTTCCATCGGCCTGTTGTCGAGGCGGCCATTGACTGTGCCAGGCCTTACGTTATCATTGCTCTGGGTGCATCTGCACTGGCATGGTTCCGTCCAAAGGGTGTGCTGCTGAAAGCCTGCCACGGCAAGCCTTTCTTGTGGCACGGGGTTGTGGTGTTCCCGACGTACCACCCAGCGGCAGCGATGCGGAACCCTAACATCTGGCCTCTCATTCTAGAAGATTGGGTAAGGTTCAACGTGCCTGTGGACGAGGTTGTGCTGCCTGACTACGGGCTTGTGTCGGAGGACGAGGTCGTAAGAGCTATCGTTGCGTCACCCAAACATCAAGTAGGATTTGATTTAGAGACGACAGACACGCTGCGAGAGGGTGTGTTTTATCCACACGAACAACGCATATTGGGCTATAGTGTGGCGTGGGGGGAGGGTAAGGCAGGTTACGTGCCACACCCGCCAGGACGGGCTATGAAAGCGATTTTGGAATCCCGTGTTGACGAGAAGGTGTGCCACAATGCCAAGTTTGAGTACCAGTTGTTGCAGGGCTGCGGGATTACTCTACGAAACTTCCACGACACAAAGGTTGCTGCGTATCTGTTGGGGTTGCCGTCAACACACCTCAAAGACTTGTCGCTACAGGTGTTGGGCGTACAGCAAACCCACCTGGACGACGTGCGCCAGGGCAGAGCTATGAGTGATGTACCGCCTGCGGAAGTTGCGGCCTATGCTGCTGCGGACGCAGATTGTACGCTGCGGTTGTGGCACAGCCTGTCTGTCAGACAGCGTGCAGAGCAATTACAGCAGGTGTACGAGTTGGAAATGCCGCTGATACCGATACTGGCGAGGGCGGAGCGCAGGGGTGTTTTGATTGATAGGGCGCGGTTCGAGCGGCTTTCGGACAGCGTGCATAGCAAGTTGGAGGGGGTGGAAGCACAGTTAAGGGTTGTTGTGGGGGATGTGAACCTGAACTCGCGGCAGCAGGTGAGGACGTTGTTGGTCGAGCGGGGATTGAAGTGGACAAAGCAGACGAGGGGACGGACGGGACTGGCACTAGATAAGGAGGTTGTGGGGTTTCTGAGGGCCAAATACCCAGAGGATGTGCTGCTGGAAGGGTTGGAGGTGTACTGGCACTTGAAGGATTTGCTGAGTGATTTTATTGACAAGCTACCGCGAATGGCGGATGCGGAGGATGTTATTCACTGCTCAATAAACCAGGCAGGCACGTGGGAAGACCATGGTGGTGCATCGAAGGAATCGCCTAGTACGGGGCGTCTCTCCTGTAGCAACCCCAACCTGATGCAGATACCCAAGCGTGATGCGGTGTATGCGGTGGAGATTCGCAGGGGGTTTGTTGCGAGAGAGGGGTATGTGTTTGTAAGTGCTGACATCTCGCAGGAGGAGCCAAGGTTAGCGGCGTTGGAAAGTGGTGACGAGCGCCTTATACACGATTTTGCAACAGGTGTTGACCCCTACATGGTGATAGCGCACCTTATTAAAAGGGCTGTGACTGGGGATGTTAATAGTGTCGCGGGTATTAAAGAGAGAGATAAGTGGGGGCTGGAGTACAGGGACTCGGCAAAAAATAAGGTGTGGCTCCCAGTGCTGTATGGGGCGGGTGCGGCGAAGATTGCGAGTGTGTATCCAGGCTTGACATTCGAGCAGGCAAGTGGTATAATCAAGGGGTTGCGGGAGACCTACCCTGGGCTGGCGGCAATGGCAGAGAAGGTGGCGGGGGTTGTAACAGAGCGCGGGTATGCCGTGACGCGGTTCGGGCGCAAGCGGTGGCTGCCAGGTGTGTGGGTGAGGAACAGGGTGCTGAGAGAAGAGGCACTGAGACAGGCGGTGAATCATCCTATACAGGGTACGTCTGCGGATGTGTTGAAGGTGTGTTTGGCGCGGCTGGATGACCCTATGAGAAATCTGGGCGCACACTTCATACTTCCCATACACGATGAGGTGGTGTATGAAGTGCCGAGCGGTGTTGTGAGTGAGGCGGTGGCTGTGTTGCGTAACATGACGGCCTGGTTCGGGGACATCCCGCTGCCAGTAGAAGTAAGAGTTGGCCCCTCGTTAGGGGACATGAAGGAGGTATAGTGGCGGTTAAGTTTCAGAAACGACATTACGAGGCTGTGGCAGAGGTGCTTACAAAGTCACCCACCCGCATGGATGTGTTTACAGGTTTTGTGGCCTTGTTCAAGGCTGACAACCCCTACTTTGACGAAGTGAAGTTTTACCGCGCGGTGTGGAAACCTCGTGGATAGAGAGTGTCAACTCTTGTGGGATGCGTGGACACCCGCAAAGCCCTGGGCCACAACGCAGGCCCTTCCGTACTTCGTCGAGGTAGCGCGTGACCAGCTGGACGAGATAGAGGGTGCGGAGGAGTTATCGAGCGTTGTGCATGAGTGGATTGACCTGATTGCGGTAGCTATCAACGCACTGCGATTTTACCACGGCATGACACCTGGCAAGATTGAGGCTGCGTTGGAGCTTCGGATACGAACACGTTACCAGGGACAGACCGACCAGATAAGGAGGAAGTATGCTGCTCACGGCGGTGACGTTGCTGACGAGCGTGGTGACGCTGGTGGTGATGTGGCTGTTGGGGAAGAAGGATAAACGGGGGTGGTTGCTCAGTATTGCAAATCAGAGCTTGTGGTTCTGGAGCATCTGGCTGACAAAGGCGTGGGGATTTATACCACTGGAGGTTATGATTATTGTGATAGCGGTAAGGTCGTACAGGAGGTGGTCGCATGACGGATAAACAGCTTGTACGCGCGGTGACGCGTCTGGTGCAGAAGTGGCTACCGATACTGCTCGGCAAGGGTGTGTGGACAGTTAGTGTGCAGTCGCTGCCTGGCTCGGCGATGATGGCGAGCGAGTACAGCGATAGGCTCGGCAGCGTGCCCCCCTTTATGTCCACTACGGCATCACTTGGAGAGCGTAAGATACTGATACAGGTCAACAACGAGAAACAGTGGGGTTCGTTCTGGGCAGATTTGGAGGTGAGTACGATACACGAGTTACTACACACGGTTATAAGGGATATGGGGTTCGACCAGGCAGTGGCGGCGTTGCGGAAGGTCGCGGAGCATCGTGCGCCTGCCGAAGCGGACGTCTGTGTGGAAAGGGTGCAGGAAACAGAGGAAGAACTTCTCGACAGGTTGGCGGTTATACTCACCAAGGGGGTACACCATGGAGCCTGAGTTGTACACACGAGTGTTGGAGGCTTACCTGGACTTGCTGAAACAGGTTCTCAACCCAAGGGGGGTGTTCATAGGAGGCGTGTTCAGCTGCCTACAAACCCCATCTGCTGTTGAGCGTGCATTAGAGGTGCTAGGAAAGGTGCTGCAACATGAAACTCTGTAAAATCCTCATAACAAGTGACTGGCAGGTGAGCTATGAAGATGGGCGGTCGTTAAAACTTGTGGAACAGTTCGCACAAGACTGGCAACCCGACGTGGTTGTGTTCAACGGAGATTTGCTGGACTGCACGGCACTTGGGAAGTACAGGCTCACGTTAGAGGAAAGGTCGTCGTTGGAGGAGGAGATTGAGCGGCTGAGGTTTTACCTAAAGGAGTGGCGTGCGTCCTGCCCCCAGGCGGAGATGGTGTATGTGATGGGGAATCACGAACAACGACTACAGAGCTACATCACAGACCACGCGCCTGAGTTGCAGTTTCTAGTGGAAGGGCCACTGGCGTTAGAGCGGCTGCTCGACATCGAGGATATGACCGTCGTGGGGGCTTATGGAGCAGCGTATGAGTGGCATGGGGTGTATGTTACGCACGGGGTTATTCGGACGGAGAACGCTGCTATGGGAAATCTAAAGCGTGAAGGCAGCAGCGGGGTGAGCGGGCACACTCACAGGTTGGGCAGTGCGTTCAGACGGGACAGGTCGGGCGAGCATGGGTGGTTTGAGTGTGGGTGTTTGTGCAACCTTGATGCACCTGGGTCGCCACCACCGACCTTCCCTGGGGTGAACAACTGGCAGCAGGGGTTTGTGTATGGGTATGGTAGGCACGATGAGTCGGCTGCTCATAGTATGCCTGTGTGGGCGCTCAACGTAGTGCCCATTATCCAGCACAGGTTTATCATAGAAGGGAAGGTGTACGAATGAACATCTGGTGTGTGTTGTTTGGACACAGGTGGGTGCGAATATGCTTGCGGTGTGGTGGACTATGGTAGACACGTTGCGACCACCGTGTGTAGAACACATACTGGAACCGTGGTATTTTTATTCGTTTGCGAAGGGCCGTTTCTTAGGGACGCTGTACTACTGTATCTCGTGTGGACAACCCGCCCATGGCCTTACAGACCTACCAAGACTTTCTTAACGAGAATGAGCTTGTGGAACCGTGCCTCATAGAGCCAGGTGTGCTGCCCTTCCAGGGGAAGCTGCTGCTCTATGGATACCCAGAAGGTGGAAAGTCTATGGCGGTGTTGCAGCTTGCGTTTTGCGTGGCAACAGGCAAGCCGTGGTTTGGGGTGTACGAGGTGAAGCAGGGGCTGGCGGTGTATGTGCAGTGTGAAATTGGGCGGGGGCAGTTCAGGAACAGGGTGCGTACAATGGCACAAAACTTCCCAGAAGCGTCGCCAGAGCAAGTGAGGTTGTTAAGCAGTTTGACCATAAAGACGCACCCGACGAGCCACGAGTGGGCAGAGCTTACCGATGAGGTGGTGCGCTTACGACCCACGTTACTTATACTTGACCCGCAGTTCAAGCTCTTGTGGGGGGACGAAAACTCGGCACAAGACTTACAGCAGTTGTATGATGCGCTGGATAGGTTGATTGCGGCGAGTGGTTGTAGCATCGTACTGGTAAGTCACCCCCGCAAGAGTCGGCACGACGAGGGTGGGCAGGTGGTTGACCTAGGGTATCAAGATGTCAAGGGGAGTATGAGACAAGTGGAGTGGCCCGATGCGGTGTTGAGGATGAGTCGCACGCAGAGTGGTGGGGCGCTGAGGTTCGAGAAGGTGAGGGCTGATGAGCACCCAGAGACTTTGCAGTTGAAGTACGACCCAGCGACGTTGATGCACTATGCGGACAACAAGGTTGCGGCAGCGGATAAGGTGGTGTTGGGGATGCTAGAGAATGGAGGGAAGCCTCGCGCGGATGTCCTGAGTGAGTTGATACGACAGGGGTTCAGCGAGAGTACTGCTAAGAGGGCATTGGCTCGCCTAGAAGCAGATAACATACTAGCCGTGAAGCCTATGGACGGCACACGAAAGCTGTTGGAAAGGAGATACAAATGAGGGCTGATGTGACGGGGTTGATGGTGAAGCCGTCGCCTGGGTGGGAGCGAAGGGTTGAGGAGTTGTGTAAGCCTGAGTACTTCACTGTGGAGGTCACTATACGTGATGTGGTGGTGGGCGCACTTACAGCAGATGAGTTGACGAGGCTGGGGTACAAAATCGAGCTTGTACGGGTTGCTGCACAACTCATGGCAGCGGGGATGCTGAAAGGTGTGTTGAAGTACCCCTCTGATACGTGGTCTGTGGAGACCTGGGTGTCGCACCTATTAGGCGAGGGGGCTGACCAGATGAACTACCAACTCCTGTTGGCAGATGCGTATGCGCGGACTTCCAAAACACCCTTTGATGGTGTGACGGAGGAGCTAAATGCAAAATGAGGAGTACGACAACGGCTACCGCGACGGGTACAAAGCAGCATTGAACGACGTGGGCGAGACGCTGGCAGACCTGTACGACGAGCTTCTGGTGGAGGGTAAAGCGAGTGGGGCAGCGTTTGTAAAGGGCCTGGCAGGGAGGCTGTCGGGTGAGTTGGGGCCAGGTTTGGCGGAAGGAGCGCAACGATGCGGCCTGGCTCTGTATTAACTGTGCGCTGCGCCTGTGGTGCGGGGAACCTGCAAGGAGGCCAGTCAGCGACGGTGCTGGCACATAACGACACAGGCACCTTCCAACAAACCCATACATTGCAGGTATGTTGGCAGATGCCCGTTACAGTGCTGGCAAGCAAACAACCAAATCAACTGGTGGTGGCAAAATGACACGTCTAGTGAAGGTGTATTACAGGTCTAGCAGGTCTAGTACGGCGATAACTCCTCAGCTGCATCGATGGGCAACCGCCGCACTACAAAGGGGCTTGCGCCAAGACGCACGAGACAAGGGCGTAGTGTTACTGGACGTAAGAATAGCGACCGACTGGGACATGGCCTCTGCCACCACGACCCTGTATGCCTACTCCCCTGGGGTTTATGTTGGCAGACGGCGTTGCCGCAGCACACACCTACAGCACACGTTGAGGAAGCTATATGCGGCCAGTCTCTCGCAGGTGTCGATAAAACTCTAGGTGGTTGAGTTCGTAAGGTGTAAAGAGGGGGTCAGGCACAATGCTTGACTCCCTTTTTTGTATCAAACTGCACCAGCACTGGCCCTCGAAGGGGTAGCTGTGCGCTCCTGCCCCCACACACACATAGCACCCCATCTCGTCAAGGGGGTCTATGCGCTCGTATGGGTCGTCGGGTGGGTATCCGTCGTCATACAGGGCGTTCACACAACACCTCCAACAACCCTCGCACCTCGTCGGCGTTCAGGTAGATATAACCTGTGGGGTAGCTAAGGTAGCCCTGCTGGATGCTTACATCCCCATTGTCGAGTAGCAACACGTCGGTATGAAAGCCGTGTAGTGTTTCGTAGACCTTAACCTTGTCCATTAGGCCTCCACACAATCGACTCTGTAGATGCTGCGGTAGCCCGTCTCGCCAGGGATGATGCGCTCTAGCTCAACGTTGCGAATATGGACGCTAACCGATGTCGTGGGCTGGGAGCCGATGGAGAAGTCCCGTATAAAGGTCAGTGTCACAGGATTGGCTGTGGTTTCTGCTGAGCGCAGAGAAGTATACTTCGCCTCGGCGTCGGCTGTATCAACGGCTATGTCGCCCAGGTGTGGCACGTCTCGCCCTAACTGGACGAACAAGGTGTAACGGCGCTTGCGCGTGGGGCGTATCGTACCTGTAACGGTTATAGGGAGTATCTCGGTAATCGCCGAAGAGGTTTGCCCATCTACTTCGATGATGAGTTCTAGCTCCTTGCCGTTTACAGAGCTAAAGGTGAGAGTGTGTTTGGGTGACGTGGTGGCTGAACCAAGGGATGTCCACGAACCGTTGTCGACGCGGTAGTACACGTTAGCGAGTCGGTTGCCTGCACTGAGGTTGCGCGAACCGATAGTAACGTCGGCGAAGGACTTGGTGTCGTTGGGGAAGCTGCCAGTCATACGAGGCAGGCGAAGGTAGTATTTGGGCTGTGGGTCAGGAGAGGTGTCACGGTAGGGGGCCTCCGTGGTTGTTGGAAGTACCCAACGCATGACCTCTGCGTGTGGGAGAGTGACACGGTAGCCTGCCACGTAGGTATAACCGTTGAACGTGCCGATGGCGTGTATGGAGGCCATTTCCTCGAAGTGGGTGTCCATAGAGGTTACTGCCCACTGGGTTGTGTCGGGGGCTGCAAGGTCGTACAGGGTGTGGAAGGTGCGTCCATCGTTGGATTGGAGTATCCAGGACGTTGTGGTGACATTGCGTTGTGAAATACCGACGAGAAGGGAACTGCCGTCTGTACCAAATGCACCAACCTTCCCGTCAGGGCCGTACTCATAACCCCTCATGTGGACGGCGCTGAGAGGGCCTTGGAGGGAACCCAGTGATAGTCGGTACAGCGCACCTTGAGCACCACTGAGGTAGAGTACACCCTGGAAGTCGAACCCCTTGGCGAAGTTGTCGGTACTTGGGGCGGCGAGCTTTTCTGTAGTGAGGTTGCTAAAATATATCGCACTAAAGATGTACAGCCCGTCCTCTTTGCCGACAACTATGGTGCGGTTCCAGGTGTAGAGACCCGTGAGGGTTACAGAGCTATCACCCACAGTGTACACTGTCCAGTCAGTGCCACCGTTCACTGGGTTGGTACTGACGCGGACGCTCTGGTTTTGGAAGGTGCTCCACAGGACTACGTTGCCCGCCCTGTCCATCGAGCGCACAAAGTGGGTGGCATATTTGCTGTTGCCACTGAGTGTGCTCTGTGTCCAGGAGGTGGTAGTGCCATACCAGAAGGCAACAGAGGTTCCAACGCCGACGTAGATGTTGCCGCCGAACTCACAGATTGAGGTAGCATTGCCTGCAAGCACCTTGACCACGTCGAACTTGTCGTTGGTTTCGTCCCACTGATAGACGAAGCGACCCGCTGCGGTGTAGAGGTTGGAGGCGTCAGTAGCAAAGCCTACGGGTGTGTCCGTACCTGCCGAGGTGATGGCGAGGGCATCCACACGGGCCGAGGCGAGGGTAAGCGCAGTGCCGTTATCGGTGATGCCGACACGCACGACAGTTGCCGCAGCGTTGATGGTTGCGGTGGCCGACATAGACGCATAGTCAGCCGCACTGACAGCACTGCTGTAGGTATAACCTGTCACGTCGTCCCAGATAAAGAGACGCACTGCGTGGTTGGCCTGAGTAGTTACCATGCGGCCCATCCCGTGGAAGGTGAGAGAGGCGGACTGTAGGGCTGTGGGGTTGGCGAGAGTGCGGTAAGAGATACCAGCGGCGATTGAGGTGGCAAATAGCCAGTGGTATTCGCCCTCATAGCTGTTGGCGACACTGAGGGTTGCGGTGTTGGTTGCGTTGGTGTTAGTCCATGGAGTACTTGCCTCCTCTGCACCTGGGTCACTGATGCCGAAGCCGAGGTGGTAGATTTTGCTTGCAGGGCCTATGCGGTTGGGTGCGAGCATGTATGCGCCGTTGGAGGCCCCGTAGGTGATGGGCTGTTGTGGCTCGTGCAGGGACTCGCCGAAGCCGCCCTCGAAGGTGTCGTAGTGGGCAATGACGTATCTATCAAGGGGGTCGGTGTCGAGAGCAGTGTTACCGATAAGGGGGCGCAACACCTCGGTACGGCCCTCGTAGAAGCGCAGCAGGCCGTTCTCGTCCTTGTCGAGCATGAAGCCGACGGCGTTGAGCGTGATGTCGAAATCACTGCCTGGTGTTGCCATTAGAACTGGGCAGCGCCCAGAACCTCCCCATGTTTCGACGAGAGTTGGTTAAAGGCGGCTCGCAGGTCGACGATGCGCTGACGCGCGGCAGGTAGTTGGAGTTCTTCCAGGGCGATAACAGCAGCAGCAAGTTCGAGTAGCTCTGCATCATCACGGTCTAGCTCGGCGATGTCAGCACGGACACTCAGAGTGTTCAACAGCCCTGTACCCACCATGAACCAACGACCAAACGGGGGTGGGTGAGGGCAGAACAGGGTGTTGCGGGAGGTGGTGGCTGTTGCATCTTCCTCACGGACGTGCTGCCAGCCTGCCCAGTAGCGGTTGTAGACCAGGTTGTGGCGAATGTTGCGGTCAGAGATGCCTTGCACGCGAATGTAGGACGGGCCGTTGACGAGGTCGGCTCGGATGCGGTAGTTGTATAGGCGGGGTGTGTTCTCCATCCAGGCGTTGTCGTAGTACACAGTGCCACCCGCCTCACGGTACAGGCGGAACGTAATGGCGTCGACGGGGTTGGCAATAGTGGGTGCGGTGACGCTGAGTGTCTCCCAACCGCCACCACCAGCGTGATAGGAGCTATAGGTGGTTGTTCCGTCAATTACCCAACTGATACGTGCGGTGGAGGCTGTAGAGGTTTTGCAGGGGACATAGAGCACAGGGGCGTAACCCGCAAGGTCTGTCAGACGGCCCTGGAACTCGGCTGCGGGTTCAATGTAGCCGTTGGCGGTGGTAAGGGCGATGCTGTATTGACCGCCGAGCTTGTTCTCGCCGCCCGACTCGCGGGTCATAGTGACTGTGGTAGCTGTCCAGCCCGTGATGGCGGTAGCGGAGGTTGTTTCCTCGAAGCCCGCGTTGTAAATAGGGCTGTCAGTGACGTGGCTGTTGTCCACTAGGCTAACACCGAACAGGTGGCTGAAACGTTCAGCAGCACTGTTCAAGGCATAGACAAGACGCGAGGGCCGTACAGGGAGTATCTCGTAATCGGACGTGCTGGTAGGTGTGGCTGTGGTGTCAAGGGTGAGCGCGCCCGCTCCATCATCGTCACTGATACGCCATTCTTTGTTGTCAGTGGCGTGGTAGAGCCACATCTCATTGTACCAGTCGGCGGGTGTGTCGGCGAGGTTCGTGGCGTCTGTCCAGGTACTGGCAGCACCAGTGCCCGCGGCAGTTAGCGTGCGTGTACGGGCCGAGATTTTGTTCCCGACGCCCTGTATGAGTTGGGCTAGTGTGACACCCATTATTTCACCTTATCCCACACATCGTCCAGGCGCTGCTCGATACGTTCCAGACTGGTTGCCACACGCTCCAGAGTGTCAATGATGTGCTTTAGGTCGTTAATGATTAGTTGGCGCAAAAGGAAACCGACCCAGCCGACAACAACCACGAGGGCTGCTGTGGTGTAGGCAGTGATACCAACGTCATTAAACAGGCGGGCGAGTACTTCCATTCGTGCTCCCAGTGGACTGACGTTGTCCAAACCAGAACCCAATTACAGTGCTGACAGTTCCAATGAACCAATCGGGTATGGGGGTGTTAAAGGCGATGAAGGATACTGCCGCAACAACCAGCACTAGGGTGGCTATGGGGCGTACAACGCCTCGGATGAAGTCCAGCATTACTTTTTACCTCTCGGTTTCCAACCGTGCTCGACACCTCGTAACAAGTTGGCCTGACGCTTGGCACGTTCCTTGGAGGTGCGCTTGGCCTTGACACCACCAGGGGTGCTGACGCGGTAACCACCTTTGACCTTACGAATCTTTACTGGCATCAGGCGGGTGTTCCCAAGCTCAGACTGCGTATCGTGCCGCCATCGTTGACGTACAGCGTCACGGCTCCACCACCTGTCGCATACTTGAACATCCCGAAGCCGCTAGACAACGTTGTGTTGAGCGGCGTCGTGCCCTGCCAGTTTTCTTCCCAGAAGGGCGTGCTGGGTGTGCCTGTTGGTACGGCGTGGCCCACTATGACATACGAATCCGCAGCGGGGTTCAGAGTTCGTATGTAGACATCGGTAGCGGTTGCGTCTGTGGCCGCAGCGTTGCCCTGGAGGGTAAGGTCGAGGTTGTCCACTGAGGAATCTATCCCACCGCTAATCGGGACACCAAAGGCCGCACGGGTCTTAGTTAGCGAAACAGCGTTTTTGTACGAAGCTGTCCCGTCGCCAATCTGTACCAAGAGCGTACCCCCTGCCGCCGCAGCGGTCATTTTGAGGTACGCTTCGCTGGCTAGGGTAGAACCCGCCAGAAGCTCTGCTATCGAGGCGGTGCTTTTCGGGTTTTGCAGTGTGAGGGTGTTGTTGCCCTCGTCCCACGTCAGGATGTTACGCACCGACGCCCAGCCAGCCGTGAGTGCCCTGTCAAGGGTGAATACATCCCCACTCACTCGCAACCGATAGCGCCCCGCAGGGTCGGTCTGGTCGGTCTCTGTGAGGTATGTGGTGGGTGTGCCGCTCATCACCCAGAAGTCGCCGCCCAACAACCGCAACGTGCTCGACATATCTTGTGGAAGCAGCCAATCCATGCTGGACATCGAAAGTGCGGCAAGCACCCGCCCGACAATCTCGCTCACCACCTCGTCGGACAGGCTGCCACTGGGCGCTCTACTTCGTGAGAGCATCTAACCGTTCCTTGGCGAGACGTAGTATCTCAGAGACCGTTGCGTCGTCGGGCACGTCCAGGTCAACACGGGCAAGCACCTTATCGGGCAGGCGGCGGCGCAGTTCCCGCTCAATACGAGCAACACGAACCTTGCGGCGGCCTGGCACTTTGAGGTCACTAAGCACTCGTGTAATTATCATCTCACCAGTATTGATAGGGCTGCCTTTAGTGCTGCAAGCCGTTGTGCTGTAGACAGACCGTCCCAGGCTTGTAGTGCCGTTTTTATCGCTTCACGGTCGATGTCCAGCACGAGTAGCTCAGGGTGAGGAGTGAAGGTAAATCCGTCCCAGGTGTCACCAACGCTTCCCTGAGCCTCTGCGTCTACTAAGAGATGCCCCGCAGGGACAGGCCAGTTAGCCCCGTCCTCCAACACAATAACGTTAGCCACCAGGCCAGTAGCTTTGTTGACGACTGTTTTTCTCATTTACCAACTCCACACATAGCAGGCTCCATCACCGCCGACGCCGCCTGCTCCACCAATGGTCGTTCCCCCTGCTCCACCGCCCCCGCCACCACCATGAGCGCCGCCCGCTCCTCCCGCACCACCTGTACCCGAATCCTGAGCGCCACCTCCACCTCCACCCGTACCCCCCTTAGTGCTGTTGCCTGTAGCCCCTGCTGTCCCCACTGTCCCGTTTACAGCCCCGCC
>ERZ1292632.2500-Hain-H43-01um-R2-2500-length-15240-cov-70_pt1 | contig 15240 bp, 19 predicted proteins | sample MGYA00564407_ERZ1292632 | MGnify/ENA primary metagenome ERZ1292632 (study PRJEB36523, sample SAMEA6512637) | groundwater metagenome | collected 2019-01-08 | study: AquaDiva: Metagenomics assemblies of 32 groundwater samples | reverse complement strand
CGCCTGTCCTTGACCTCGTTCACCCGGTCGCGCTCGGTGATGTCCGTCCCGAGGGGCACCAGCAGTGCCGGAGACTCGCTCACCACCACGCCACCACCGGCCACCACCTCGCGGCCCTTGGCGGTGTAGGCGAAACAGGGAAGGGAGTCGTGCAGGGCCGTCCATGTCGGCGGCCCCTTCGTCCCGTAGTCGTCGGCGGTCGCCTGCGTGTTCCGCTCAACGAGGCACCGGTGCTCCATCTGGGAGCGCACCGCGCTAGTAGACACGGATGCCTCCTAACTCGCTCATCAGCCTCTCTCGCTCACGCTGATATGCGTCCGGCGTGAGTGATGAGGAGCTCTGGTAGTCACCTGCCCGCTCGCTCTTGATATAGCCGCCGTAGGTCAGCGTCAGCTTGCAGAGATCGATGACTATCCGGCGGCGCCGTGGGTTGTCAGCGGTGGACGGGTAGTATTCCACGACCACGCGGTATCCCCATACGGTCGCCGGTGTCGTGCCCGTGGTCAGGCGTTGCAGCGTCTTGCCTCCGTGGACAAGCCGGTAGTCGGATGCCGCGAGCGTCCGGCTGACGCTGGCGGATGTGTACTCGACGACCGAGGCAATCGCGCTGGCGGCCCGACCGAGGAACACGTAGACGCCGAGGGGGTCCGCGTCGATATCGTCCGTGACCGTCTCGGTGGCCGACCCGTGCGGGCCGAAGCGGTCAACGACGGCCTGGTCGGCGTCGTCGATGAGGCGCTGCAGGGCGCTTTCGGCGAGGTCGGTCTCGACGTGTTCCCGGAGGTCGGCGACGGTGATGATGCGTGCCATGCTAGACCGCCGCCTTGTCCTCCGCCTGCTTGCGTTCCTTGTTCTGCGCGGACTTCTTCCGCTTCAGCCCCAGCGCGGCCAGTTCCTCGTCGGATAGGGCTGCGAGTTTGGCCTGCAGGCTTGGGGTCACCGTGGAGGACGTGGCCGGGTCGACGACGACCAGTGCGGGCGTACCCTCCCCCACGAACCCCGTCACGCCGTAACGCGAGTGCTGGCGCCGCACGACCATTGGCTGGCTACCGCTCACCATGCCCGTCTCCTTTGCTGCTACGTTCGTCGCTACGTCTTCGCCCCGGCACGTGCCGTCAGGGGCGTGGCATACTGGACAATCCACGGCACCTACCCTCCACGCTGCGCGTTCTGCTTCGAGCCAGGCCGGTGTCGCGTCTTCGGCTCGTATGGTGAGGCCCATGCCGGACTCAAACCGATATGCCCGGCCCGACCGGCCCGTGATCCGCCGCGTGGCCTTCGGGCCGACATAGGTCACGGTGACCGTGGCCTGTGGGTGGAACTTAGGCCGCCGGGCTTCGATGACGCCCTCAGCGCCGTGCCGCCCATTCCGGACCCGACGCCCCTGGCCATCGCGCGCACTGGGCTCGTCCAAGCGCCCGCGAGGCCAGCCGCTCCGCCTCCGCGCCGGCCCGCCGCGGCGGTGAATGATCCCCTCGGTCGTCTCCTTGCAGATGCCGCCGTCAAACGTGTTCCACTCGTTGCCCAGCACGAGAATGCGGCAAGGGTGCGCGTAGAGCGCCCGGAGGAGCGCCCCCTGGTCACGGCGCGCCAGGCGGTCCCACTCGGCAAACCAGGCGGGCAGAAACGCCGCCGTGTTCTCGCACCGCCGGAAGCCGAAGACGCCGCCCGCAAGCTGCAGAGCGCGGTCGGAGCCGATGGCTTCCCAGCCGAGCGCGTGCTCCTGGTTATCGCGGCGCCACAGGCTGTGGATCAGCTCATAGTTCTGTACGTCTTTCGTGCAGACCAGCTCCCAGCCGTCCCTGAGCGCGTCGAACAGGAACGGCACGGGGGCCGTCAGGAGCGTATCCGCGTCGAGGTAGAGGACGTACTGCCACGACGCCGGGGCGAGGTCCCACATCCGGGTCTTCGCCGTGCGCCCGCCCAGGTCGGCGTCAGGGGCGCTCACGAACAGGTCGGCCGCCGGTACGGGGCGGTCGCTGGCGACGGCCACGGGCGTGTCTGGCATGTGGGTGCGGATAGACGCGATTAGCTCGCCGGCGCATTCTCGGGCAGCCTCCCCGAAGGCGACGATGTAGATGCCGTGCTCTGCATTGCTGGCGCGTTCTGCCCTGGCCAGGCGTTCCTCGCCCGGGATGTACCGCTCGAACGCCGAGACGTGGCCGCGCACCCATCCCTCGACGGTGTACGGCTCGGTGGCGGCGCGCAGGGCCTCACGGTCGGTCACTCCTTCCTGGATGGCCGAGCGGAGCGCGCCGATTGCACGGGCCATGTCCTGCACGTCGCCGCAGTCATAGCGGGCGATGCCGGGCAGGTCGGGCAGGCCGTCCAATATCCCGACGCCGCGAGGGATGACGACCGGAACGCCGCACGCCAAAGCCTCAAGCGGCCCGTAGGGAATGCCCTCGACAAGCGACGGGCAGACGTACAGGTCGAGTGACCGGTAGAAGTCCGGCAGTTGGTCGTAGGTCACGCGGTGAGTCGGCAGGGGCCAGCCGCGCCCAACGGCGCGCCACTCGCACGTCTGCCCCTCGGGGGTCTGCAGCACGTCCTTGATCAGCCGCTCGCCCTTCCGTCCGCTCCCGTAGGTGTAGCCGGAGACGCCGGCGATAAGGCGAGAGCGGGTCGCCTGCCCGGCGGCCGGGCGGAAATGCTGCCGGTCCAGCGGCGGCGTCAGGGCCGCAGTCGGCCCGTAGGGCGCGAGGCGCTTAGCGTACTGGTCAGCCCACGTGATGCGCAGGTCAACTTGCGCGGCGTGCCTGTCCCAGATGTCGCCCCGCTGGCCGTCTTCGCGGTGCGTGAACAGGGCGGCAGACAGGCCGACCGGCTCGCCCTTGCGCAGTTCGAGGTAGGGGAAGTAATAGTTCACGTCGGCGTCTGGGTCGGGCGCACCGCTCACCGTCCAGCCCAGGCCGTCCCCCAGCATGTGCGCAAGACGCGGCAGGATGCGTGTCCGCTCCGGCACGCTCATGACGATGTTGACGTTCACGAGCAAGCCCTTTCGCCGACCCCTGGATCGGTTACGCCGCCGCCAATCGTTACGAATACGTCGGGATGGGCACGGACGGCGCTCCGTATCATGACGATGTGCTGTGCCGTATGAATGGCTGCAGCGAACTCGTCCGCGTCGCTGGGATGTGACGCACTGCGCGGTAGTGCGCCAAAGGCGTTGTACGCCTCGGCAAGCTGATGAAGGACTGCCAACTCAGCGTCAGTCAACATCTCGGAACCTCGCGTTTGACTCACGGATGGCCCGCAGCAAGATCGGTTCGGCGCTGCACGCCTCGGCAACGGTGATGATGGCGTCAAGGTCTTTCGGCAGGCACCTGCCTGACACTCCGACCGCGTCGGCAAAGACGAGTGTGTGGCTTGCGCTCACCCTTGGATCGAGCGCCCAAAGCTCACGGACAGCGTTGTAATCGGCCCCGACGCCAGAGGCGATCTCGCTGAACTCGTGGGCGAAGATGACCTGCATTGCCAGCCAGCAATTCTCCATGTACTTGACCAGTTCCGCCGTGGTGGCATCGGTAGTCCAGTAGGACTTCCCGGGCCCGAGCACGCGCTGGAAGTAGCCGAGCACTTCGTTCGCCGCCCACCGCTCGCCGCCCGCGATGACGTAGGGCCACTCGCAAGCGGCCTTCGACCAGGGCGTCTCGCCCTCGTACTCCGGGCTGAAGACGATGTGCTTGCCCGTCTCGCGGCTGAGCCGGTCGGTCGTGCCGGGCGGGACGGTCGATTTCAGGCAAATCACGCGGGCATCGCACCAGCCCACCACTTCCTCGACGGCGCTCACGTCGGCGCTGCCGTCATCGGCGCGAGGGGTCGGCACGCAGACCAGGGCCAGGTCCGCACCCTGTACCGCGTCGCGGTCGGCATATTCCGGCTGATACTTGTCGTACACGGCAGCGTCGGGGAACAGGTGATGCATCGCTTTCCCGACGTGGCCGTAGCCGATGATCGCGATCTTGCTCACGCGCCCTCCTTGGTAATGGCGGGGCCGGTGTGGGACTTGTCACCCTTCCGGAAGGCTGTCCCCAGCAGGGCTGTTTCCCGACCCCGCCCGTAGCCGCTACGCATCCCACACCTCACTCATTGCCCGCCGGTACATCCCCCAGAGGCCCACCCCACTGTCGTCCACCACCAGCACGTCGGGCTCGCGCTCCATCCGTGCCGCGAACTCGTTGAGCGCGTCGTAGACCGGCGGGCATTCGCGGGCCGAGCCGGGGCGCGAGTAGTCATGGTGGACGAACAGGCCGTTGCGCCTGAGCAGGTTCCAGAACGGCAAGTCGGCGCGGACGCGATTGTGGTCGCCGTCGACGAAGATCATGTCATAGCGGATGCCGTCCCGGACGCATAGCTCCAGCCACGCGGCCGACACTTCCGGGCGCACGGCGACACCGAGGGGGCGGACGTTCTCGCGCGCGATCTTCCGCCGCGTCGGGTCCGGCTCCAGGGTGTGCACCTTGGCCTGCGGCGCCGCGAAGTGCATGACTGCGGCGGTGTACCCACGGTTCGCGCCGATCTCCAGGATGCGGCCGGAAGGGCGGTCGTACTGCGAGGCCAGGACGGCCAGCGCGGCGGCCTGTTCCAGCCAGACCTCCTTTTTGTTCACCGGCCCCACGTGTTCCCGTGCTTCGCGCTCCAGCGCGGACCAGGACGGATGCAGCGCGGTGATGGCCCGCAGCAGTTCCTCTCGTGTGCCGGTTAGCTGTAGGTTGATCATGCGGTCCTCTCTACAATGGCCATCGACTCCAAGAGCCTGACGACCTGCCAGCCCTTCAGTTGGTCGACGAACTGTCGCACTCCCAGGAGTTCGGGGTTCTTCTTCTGCCCGTAGTCGTGGAAGGCGACTGTCCCGTCGACGTAGCGCGCCCACGCCTGGAAGTCGCGCCGCACGCCGTCGTAGGTGTGCTCGCCGTCGATGAACAGCAGGCCGATCGGCCCGCCCGTCCAGCGCCGCGCCACGGCGGTAGACTCCCCCATGTGCGGCACGACGAGACGCGCCCTGTCGTACTGGGCCATGCGGCGGGTGAACTTCTCGCGCACCTCCGGGTGGTGGAACTTGGACGTGGACTGCGCTTCGCCTGACGCCGCATCGAACGCACGGAACGCGCCGCCCTTGTGGCTGGTGCCCATCGTCCAGAGGTCAACGGCATGCACGGGCACGCCGAACCCCTCGGCGCTCCCGACGGCGAGGCAGGCCGTCGACTTGCCGGTGTAGCTCCCGATCTCGACGATCACCTTCCCCGGCTGTACCAGCCGTGCGGCCCTACGCAGCCAAAGCCCCTCGCGCGGCATGACCTGGCCGACAAGGCGCTCGGGGATCTCGGCTGTATCGGGGGCCGACCATTCGGCGAGGCGGGCGGTAAGGTCCCTATCCATCGCCCACCCACTCCGCCGGCAGGGCCAGCAGTAACGGCTTCACGTACCAGATCGCTCTCAGCATGGGCAGCGGGCATGCGTCGTGGCCGCATGTCTCCTCTCCGCGCTGGGCGATCAGGGCGTCCGCCGTGGTGCCGTGCCGGACGAACAGCACCCGCTCGTCGTAGACCGGCTGGGCCAGGTGGTGGATGAGCTGCTGGGTCTCGGCCCGCTCGGCGGCGTCCCCGTAGTCCCTGGCGAGCTGCGTGTACGACAAGAGCGGCATGAGCACATCCCACTTGTCGAGCCAGCGGAACCCGGCCTCGCGGTCCTCGGGCCGTAGCTCGACGCCTGTAGTGAGCATGAGGACGCAGGGGCCTCGTTCTTCGGCCACCTGCGCCCTCATCTCGCTCATCTCGCTACCTGCTACCTCGCGCCGCCAGCGCGGGTTAGCTGCCGCCCTCCCACAGGCACAGCGTCATCTTCACGAACGCCGCCGGGTAGAAGATCGGGAACCCGAGCCGCTCCTCGAACAGGACGGCGATCAGGTTGCGCACGAACCAGTCGCTGTGACTGTCCGTGGTGTAGACCGTGATCGGCATCCGCTCCAGGACGGTCGCGCCCGCCTTGAACGCACCGACAAGTACCGTGCCCTCGGCGATGCCTTCGCTCTCCACGCGCCGCAGGCCCCAGAGGCCCTGGTTAAACGTGAAGTTCCCCACGGGGTTGCCCCCACGGAACAGGCCGTCGTTGTCCGTCAGCAGGTCGAACTCCTCGCTATCGTTGGGGTTCATGACGAGCGCATCGGCTGTCATGCGGGCTCCGCCCGTGGCGACCATCCGCTTCGCGGTACGGATCGCCTTGAGGTTGTTCAGGCCGGCCGCGTCGGCAGTGGCCCCAACGGCGACGGCGAGCGTCTGCACGCCGGTCTCGCCGAGGACGCCCTGCAGGTTCGGCGAGGCGCCGGACCCTGACAGGAGCTGGTCTTCCTCGGCAATCTGCAGCATCAGCCGTCCCTGGTTGTCGATCAGGGCTTCCGTCTGCGGCGCGTCGGCGAGCTGTTGGCGGGTTGCGGCCATGAAGGTCGCGATCGTCTCGACAGGCCGCGTGCGGCGCTCCCAGGACAGGCTCGACTGCGGCTTCGCGCCGTCGTCCGCCGAGGTCGCCTGGGCCACGGCAGCGGCACCTGACTCGAAGCTCAGTTGCGCGGCATAGCTCACCGTGTCGCTGGTCGCCTGCCCAGCGCCGAACAGTGCCCGGATGGTCAGCGGCCGCTGGGGAAGGGCTAGGATGCCCGGAAGGAACTGGTCGAGGATGAGAGCGTCGCCCTCGTTTCCCGACCCGGAGTGGATGATGTCTGAGGTGGCCTTGGCCAGCTCCCTCAGCTTCTCCTGGGCCTCCGCGTCGCCTTTGGCGGCTGCCTCCTGTGTCTGCACGAGGTCGCCGTAGTCGCCGGCCTCACAGATGCGCGCCGTGACGAACTTCGCCGATTCGTTGTGGAAGACGCCCTGGGCCAGCACGGCCCGGTAGCTCTCCGACTCCACGAACTGTTGCCCCAGGGTCTTCCGCGCCTTGGGCTGGTACTGGGTGACCTGGCCCCACGGGACGCGCCCGCGCCCGGTCGCCTTGCCGTGGAAGTAGTCCAGCGAGTCGCGCAGGCCTTCCCAGCGGCCCTCAGACTTGGCCGCGGCCTCGTACTGCTCACGCAGGTCCAGGCCCTCAGCCATCAGCGCGTCGAACTTGGTCATGACTTCCGCGTCGACGATGGACTCGTCAGCCTTGAGGTCGTCCACGGTCTTGCCGACAGCCTTGACCGCCTCTTCGATATGGTCGTTGGCTTCCTTGAACTTGGCCGCAGCCTCCTCGCGGAGCTGCTCTGCCTTGGTGGCGACGGCACCGCCGGCGAGCCCGCGCAGGCGGCCGTCCGGTCCGAAGAACCGGCTGGACAGGCCGCGCTTGGGCTGGCCCCGACGGCGTACCCACGCCTGATGGGTGGGGGAGCTCACTGCGTGGAACGGCGTGAGCACCAGGGTGGCGATGAGCGCCATGAGTGGTAGTATCTTCATCTTCTCTCCTCGTGTGGCTACACGCTTACCGGTACCTCCCGCATGGCGACGTCCAGCTCAGCCAGACGCAGGCGCCAGGACGGTGAGGGGTCGCCCGGTGGGTCGGCCTCCGCGGCCGCTTCGACGGACTTCAGGAGAGCGACCATGCGGTCGTTAATGGCGGAGACCTCGGCGCACAGACCGCTGACGGCCTCCGTCTTCGCATCGGTAAGTTGCTCTCCCCGTTCGGACAGGGACGCCACAAGCGCCTCTGCTTGGTCGATAAACCCAGTGACCTCGCGCAGCGTGGCCTGGGCTGTCTCCGCTAGTTCGACGAACGATGGCGGGTCGTCGGCATCCTTCAGGTCGGGCGGCTCCATGTCGGCGTCCATCATGTGCCGCGCCAGGTGTGCGTGGACGCCCTGACGGTCTCCCGCCGGGATGCCCGTGCCGCCACGGCCGCCGTTGAGCACGCCGATGCCGTTGCTACAGGCGCGCATCGAGGCCGCCTTGTCGCCCGGGAAGTGATGCCAGAACTTGTAGGAGCCCTTCACGTCCGGGTCGCCCTCCGGGTCCCGCCATGCGGCCAGTGCGCGGAACGTCTCAGCCCCGGCGTCGTTGGAGATGGCGGCCACGTTCGCGGCGGCATCCCAGGGCCGGTCGCTGGTCGCGGTGCTGTGCGGGGCGATGGCCTGCTTGTGCTCCTTGACCCCGACGAGGCCCGTGTCAACACCGGCTCCGAGGAACACGGGGTCGACCGAGTGCACCTTGAGCGCCTTGAGGAACTGCACCTTCTCGCCCTCGTGCTCGCCGGTCTCCGAGTCGACGATGTCGTAGATGTAGCTGAACTCGGTGAGCGGCCCGTCCCCGTTCTCCATGTCGAACTTGAGGGACTCGTACACCTCGCGTCCAGCGGCCATCTTGAGGTTCAATTGCCCCTCGAAGATGGCGGCCTCGCCGTCCTCACGGATGGTGCCCTTGCCGATGGACGGGTGGCGGGTGTCGTGCCCGTAGGGCTGCACGCGCACCTGCTGTTCTCCGAAGGCGCCCGGCAGCGTCACGTCGCCGTCAGAATCCTTGACGTTTAGCTGGGCAAATTTGGCAATCAATGTCCCGGGTTCCGCATCGGCTTTCAAGCTCACCGCTGCCGTGAACACCTTGCGCTTGTTCATCTGCAACCCCCTATGACTAATCGCTGTCCGTGTGCGCTGTGAGGTATACTTAACTGGGTGATGATGTTATGAGAGGGATGACCACGACTGCCGCCAACTGCTTGGATTGCGGAACGCCACTTGCGCTGCCGCGCAATCCGCGTATGATCTGCTGCCGACCGTGCAGCCAAATCAGGGCATCTGACAGTCACCTGAAGGCCACCGCACGCTATCGCGAAAAAGTCGCCGCTAGTCCTGACTTGCTGGAGCGCCGACGAGCAGCGAGCAGAGAGTCTAAAGCACGCCGCTGCAGCGACCCCGAATGGGTGCAGCGCCAGCGCGATGGTGCGCGCCGTTCGGCTACACGAGCGCGCAGCGATCCGGCTAAGCGTGAAAAGCGCCGAACTTACATGGCCCAATGGCGGCGCGAGAATGCGGAGCGCATGCGCCGTGTTGCCGCCGTAGAGCGCCGCAGCTTGCGAGAAGCCGTGCTCAATGCGTACGGAGGAGCGTGCACCTGCTGCGGAGAATCGGCCTATGAATTTCTCGCCATCGATCATGTCAACGGCGGAGGCAACGCACATCGTCGTGAGGTCTTTGGCGGTCATGCCGGGCACGGAACCGGGCAGCGCACGTATCGCTGGCTTCGGAGAAACGGATACCCCGAGGGCTTCCGCGTCCTCTGCCACAACTGCAATAGTGCCCGTGGGTTTTATGGCTACTGTCCCCACGAGTTACCCTCCGCGCCCGAAGCGGACTAGCCCCTCGCCTTCGCCCAGTTCAACCTTGGCCCGATATGTCTTCTGCTTCATGGCGTACTCCTTAGTCCGGCTCCGAAACTTCCGTGCGGGGGATTGGCGAAAAGCTCAAAGTCCCCTGGGGGTGCTCTGCACTGATCTCGCCGTCCATCTCGTCAGCGGTGAAGACCTGGCCGTCTCGGGCCACACACTCCGCGTCGCCGAACCCGAGGCGGTCGTCGAAGGCGAGGTAGTGCTCGAACCCCATCGCCCGCCCGGTCTGGCTCACGCTTACGTTCGTGGCGTAGCGGGTCTCCGTCCTGGCGATCAGGGTGGCCCGGTAGGCGCTACCCGCGCCCTCGCGGGCCTGCTCCATCACGGTGTACCGCCCAGCCGAGACGTAATCCCTGATGCGCCGCGCCGTCTGCGGGATGCCCAGTCCCTCAGCGCGGGCCTCCTCAAGCGCCGCGAACACTGCATCGCGGGTCTGCCCGGCCAGGTCGACTAGGCCCACGCGCCGCCCGCCTTCCGCCAGCACGCGCTCGGCGATCTGGTCGCGGAGGCCGATGGAGATCGGCATGGACAAGATGTCCGCCACCCCGTTCATGACGAGGGTGGCTGCGCTCTGGTAGGTGCCGCCGTACATCGGATGGAGCCGGCGGCGGATACCACTGATGTCCATGTCCGAGACGATGGCGTCGACCAGCGGGTCGGCGACCTTGCGGGCGTTGTATGCCCTGGCGGCCGCCCGCCCCATGTCGTCGAACACGTCCGTAAGCTGGCGGGCGAAGTGATCCTCGACGCGCTTGCGGGTGCGCTCCAGGTAGCGGACGAAGGCCAGCCCGACCTCAAGGCCGCGCCGCGTCACCCGTGGCCGCTGGGCCGTGAGCGTCGTCATGCGCGCACCCCTTCAGCCGGGACCTCGACCTGCAGCGGGCTACGGAGATAGACGCGCTGGCCTTCGTCAACCGGGTAGCCCAGGATCGCTTGACTGGTGGCCACGTCGAGGATGCCCTTCTCAACATCGGCGCGTGTCCGGTCGTGCAGGTGCTGGCGGTCCTCCTGGAGGACGCGCACCTCAGACGTGTCGTAGGCAAGCGCGATGTCCCGGTTCCCGGCGAACTCATGCGTGAGGCCGCGGGCGAGGCCCTTGGCGAAGCGGCGCCACATCGGCACGAGGGCCTGCTCGACGGCCATCTCGCGGAACTCACTCATGGTTGCTCCGACTTTGCTGCTGGCCAGCCCCGTCCCGAACCCCACCACGGCAGCCGGCACGCCGAGGGCGGCCGAGAGCCGCTCCTCCGGCACGCCGCGCACGGCGCTCAGGCTCATCTGCTCAGGCGAGAACCCGAACTGGTGGATGTCGGTGCTGCCCGACATGACCACCGTGCGGCCCTGGTTGCCGGAGCCGGCGGTCTGGTCCACCTTGGCCTTGATGACGAGGGCGTCCGCTTCGCCGATGGTCTGGTCCGCGTTCTTGGGCGCGATCACCAGGCCCGGCGCACCCTGGTTGTGGACCAGCGCTGCGCTAAACTTTGCGGCCTCTTCGTCCGTGAGAATCTCCCGCAGTTGCCCCTTCAGGCGCGACATCCCGAGACGCGGGTTGGCCGGGTCGAGCCCGTGGCGGATATGGACGATCTCGGTCACCGGGATCTCGTACCGCCGGCCGCTGACGCGGTACTCGTAGTATTCGATGAACGGCCCCATCGGGTCGCGCGACCCCATCGGCTTGATGAGGGTGTGCGGTATCCACCAGAACTCCACGACGCGGGTAGACGCATTCCGCAGCTTGAGCACGTAGCCGTTGCCGTCGATGATGTCGGAGATGATGAGGCCCGCCATCAGTTCGTCACCCCCGTAGTATTCGTTCGGGGTCTCCAGCAGGTCTGTGAGGTCGTGCGGGTCGACGGCGACGCGCTTGCCGGATTGCTTGTCCCGCTCCATCACGCGCAGTGCCGCCTCAGGGAAGGCGTTGAGGTACCAGTTGATGACGGCTTGGACGATGGACGTGCCCTGTCCGTCGCCGATGATCGCCGCCGCGTCCGCCTCGCGTGACCGGGCGAGGTAGGCGCCCGTGGCCTGCCCGCCCCCGACGGGAATCTCCCCAGGGGCGAACGCCTTACCCAGGCCGGGCACGACGCGGAGGGCGTCGGCTATGAACGACATCGCCCTGCCTCGACGAGCTGGCAGTACCGCTCAAGGCGGCTCCAGTAGGCCGGCCGCACGTCTCCGTCGCCCGCCAGCGGCACGACCCAGCACGCGAGGGGTGTGCCGGTGAGAGCGTTGCACAGGCGCAGGTTAACCCAGGCCATTTGCTCTCCTACCGTCCGCCCGCCTGCCTTGCGTCGTGTGTACCCCTTCGCTAACAAAAAGAGCCGCCCGCCTGGATTCCTCCAGATGGGCGGCTCCCTTGACTCAGCCGCTGAGCGTATTCGGTTTGGTAGCGACGCCGGGAGTCGAACCCGGTCTCTCTAGGTTATGAGCCTAGCGACTTGCCGTTTGTCCTCGTCGCGCTTCTAGTCTAGTCCTGCATGTGGCGGTTTGTCAATGCGGGCTCGACCTTCCCATCGGGTCATTCGCGCCACCAGAGATACGCTGTGATGCAGGCCAGCATTACGACGCCCATGACGATAACTATGCCGATCATGGCGGTGCGGCCTCAGCGTCCATGCGGGCGAGAAGGGCCTGCGCCTCGATAGTACGGCAGTCCTGCTCGTGCCCCATATCCTTCCTGACCCAGCCGCAATCAAGGCACATGTTGCCGTCGTATGTTAGCGCGCCCGGCTCTGCCAGGTCTGACAGGAAGGCCCGTAGGTCGTTGGCCAGCGTGTCGCTCATACGACGCGGTAGCCGCCTACCCCTTGGCTCGGACGGCCGCCTCATAGCCAACGTGCAACTTTCTGCCGCATGCCAGGCAGACTGCGGCCGCGCCGCCGTCGGCATAGTCTGGCAGCCCTGGAGGGGGTGCTCCGGGCATGGGCGGCCTACCTTCGTCGGCACGCACCAAGCGCCAGTGCCCGTGAAAGCCAAGGCGGCACGGCAGTGGGATGCGTCTCCCCGGTCCGGCTTGCGGCTGCGGTACATGGGCGTCGCAATCGGGAACACCACACCGGATGCCGCTGGCCTTCAGCGCATCCCGTTGACGTTGCCGTGAGCCTATCGTGGGTATTGACATGTCAGCGCCTCCCCTGCCCGCTCTCGGTCCGCACGAGCACCTTGTCCCGCCCCGGCCCGTGGCGGTCGAACTCCACGATGACCTGCACGCTCGACAGCCCCGGCATGGCGTCGAGCGCGGCCCGGTGCTCTTCCAACTTACAGGGGAGGAGGGCCAGGAGGCGGTCGGTGGGAGTCACATTCGCACCGCTAGGCTAATCCCAAAGGCGACGAGTGCCAATAGAACTCCCATCCGAGGAACTCCCACCCAGGGACGGACTCCGTGTCCCGTATCACCGGGCGGTGGATGCCGAGACGGCATAGGAGTTTCACGCGCCCGTCACCAGCGCTTCTTCCGCAATGACTGCCGCGTGGCATTGCGGATCGCTACAGCCCTCGCGCCTGATGCGCCTGAGGGCGTATTCCAGCGGGAGGCGGCCTGCATCCCAGCCCATCTTGACGATCTGCTTGACCTCCCTTGGTGGTTCATCATCAAGCGTCTGACAGAGTTCCGCCCAATACTTATCAAACCCTATCACCTCGCCCACGTCACGCTCTCCTCGTGGTCCCCTACCTGGGTGCCCGTCAGGGGACTGCTCACGCCACGATCCCCTCTCGCGCACCAAGCTTGCGGTCGTGGATCATCATCTGTGCAATAGCCTCTGATGCAGCGATGTTCAAGCGGCGCGAACGGCGCATGTCGTGCAGCATCAGCCACCGCCCCGGCAGCCACCACGGCAGCATGCGGATGCGCCGCTCTAGGGACTGCATTGCAGCGCCGTAACTGTCTGCTGGCCACTCGCCGGAATAGATCACGTCACGATCCCCCTCACCAGGACGTACAGATACGCCGCCCAGACGACGAGCCCCGTGGTGAGCCCCACGTAGACGGCGACGAACCCCACGGCCCGCAGGTCAGCGTCGAGGCTCTGGCTAGTCAGTAGGCGTCGGATGCGTGCTCGCATACCCCCCTCAGTATGCCGTAATCGAGCGTTGTGGTCTAGGGACGTGGTACGCGAGCAAGAGCGCGTCGGCATCATCTGGCGACCGCCCGAGGCGCTTCCGCGTCTCTTCCTTCGGCTCAATCTTCACCCGGCCGTTGGCGTCATGCTTGTACGTCGGGGCGATGAGTTGGGCCACTGTCATATCGTCCAAGTCGGCGAGGTCCCAGCCGCCGGTCTCCGAGAGGTCGCGGCCCAGCTCCCACCATATCTGGTCGCGCAGCTTTGGGAACTTCTCTGGGTTGAGCGCCGCCGTCCCGACGTTGACCGGCACGACCTGCGCCTCGTGTAGCCCTTCGTCCGCCTGCTGTTTGAGCGTGCCGCAGATGCCCCAGCCGACGCCGATGGCATCGACCTTCACGGCGGTCGCGGCGGTTTCCTGGATGGCGGCCAGGATCATCGCCGAGGCTGCCTGCGACTCCGGCGTCCGGGCACGCCACGTCCGGCCGGCCTTCACGCCCCGCCGTTCGCGTACCACCGTCCAGTCGCCGCCGGCCCCGATGTCCACGCCCAACTCGACGGGTAGCAGTTGCTCCTCTGTCCATTCGCGCTCCTGCTGGCAGCGGCGCAGCCATGAGAGGGGGATCACGCCGTCGCTCGCATCCTCCGGCACCAGGCCGCGCACCTTGGACTGCCAGAGCGGTGAGCCTTCGCCCCAGTCATGCCGGGCCTCTTCGACCCAGACCGGCGACAAGAGCAGCGAGCGGAGACTGTCGGGCACTTCCTCGTCGGTGAAGTTGGGCGATGCGAGGCCGTCGACGTGGACCTGATGCCAGCCCGAGTCGGGCTGTAGGACGGTCGAGCAGAAATAGGACGCCGGATCGTCGGGGTTGCCGATCGCGAGGATGCGCGCCTCTTCGTTCGCCGCGAGCGACTTCGCCGCGTCGAAGATACTCTCGGGCACCCAGGCCGCCTCATCGATGATGACCAGGACGTACCGGGCGTGGATGCCTTGGAACGCGCCTGGGTCATAGTCCGCGGGCTTCCGGCCGTAGGCGACGATCTCTTCGTGTCCCCCAACGTCCATCAGCCATTCGGTCTGGTTCAGCCGCCCCGGCAGGTGGCCCCTGCTGTGAGCGCGGGCGATCTCTTTCCAAAGGATCACCTTGACCTGCGGGCCGGAGGGCGCGGTGGAGACCACGAACGCCTCACCGGGCGGGTGCTCGGACAGCCACCACGCGGCGAGCCGTGCGGCCAGAAAGGACTTGCCTGTCGAGTGCGCCGACTTGACGGCGACGCGCCGGTGTTCGCACACGGCCTGGGCGATCTCGCGCTGCTTGCTCCAGAGGTGCTCGCTGAGACGGTCGGTGATCCAGTGCGCGGGATCGGGGTCGTAGGTGCGCGGAGGTTGGGCGCGTCGCAGGGCCGCCGCCATTCGCACGCCGTCGAGCACGGCAGCCTCGGAACCCTTGGCGACGATCAGGGGCATGGAGCCGTCTTTCGTAGGAGTCGCATCACGTGCCGTCCGACTGCCTCAGCCATCGGCGGAGCCACGCTGTTGCCGATCAGTCGGTATTCATTGACATCGAATGTGTCCGGAAAGCCCTGAAGTATCTTGGCCTCGTCGATGGTGAGATAGCGCGGCAGTTCATTGCCATCGGTAAGGCGTGTCTTTCGCCCCGACGCGAGCGTCGGGGCGAGGCCTTCATGAAATGCGGCATCCTTATAGCCGGGATGGTGTTCGATAAGAACAACCGGGGGTTGTGAGGCATTCAGCATCGGCGATGGCAGTTGCGAAGAACGCCATTCACCATAATGAATGGCGTTCTTGATTGCACCGCGCCAGCCGGAA
>ERZ1292632.2499-Hain-H43-01um-R2-2499-length-15241-cov-23_pt1 | contig 15241 bp, 24 predicted proteins | sample MGYA00564407_ERZ1292632 | MGnify/ENA primary metagenome ERZ1292632 (study PRJEB36523, sample SAMEA6512637) | groundwater metagenome | collected 2019-01-08 | study: AquaDiva: Metagenomics assemblies of 32 groundwater samples | reverse complement strand
AAACTAAAGTTTTAAGAAGTAAGTGGTTGCCATATCGTTATTGCTGGCCGCAACTCGTAGTGTGGTGTTGGAAAAAATGAAGGACTACAAACAATTATCAAATGAATTAAGACGAGAAGTGCTTTCGATGACATTTCGAGCGCAATCATCACACATTGGTAGCAACTTCAGTTGCGCGGATATCCTTACAGTTTTATATGACTTAGCTGACCTTACCTTAATTAAGGGCGGAATTACTAAAGATATAATCGTTGTGAAATCGTGGGCGGCGGCTAATGTCTATGCTTGTTTGGTAAGAAAAGGACTTTTGCCTCAAGAAGCCATAGATAGGTATGGGGAAGAGGGAACGCCTTGGACTACTATACTTGATGCGATGCCTCCATACATTCCTGCCGGGACAGGGGCAATGGGATATCACCTTCCCTTTGCGGTAGGATTTGCTTTGGCCAAAAAAGTTAAAAAAGAAGAGGGAACAGTTTATTGTTTGATAAGCGATGGGGAACTGAATATAGGCTCGACTTGGGAATCATCCCTGATAGCGGCACACCATCAATTAGATAATTTGGTTTTAATAATTGACCGGAACGGTCTTCAAGCGATGGGATCAGTTAAGGATATCCTTGGCACAGAACCAGTTTTAGATAAGCTAAGAGCCTTTGGTTGGCAGGTTTCGACAATAGATGGTCACGATCATGAAGCCATTCGGCGTGAACTAACAATGGGTAAAACAGGAAATCCGAGAGCGATTATAGCTGATACTGTTAAGGGTAAGGGGTGGAAACGAGCAGAGGGAGATAACCTCTGGCATTACTCTCATGTAAATGCTATAATGTTAGAGGAGGCGTTAAAGGAATTAGATGACCAAAATAGTGGCTAGAAATTGTAAGTTTTGTCAGAAAGCATTCGATGCTCTATTTGGAAATGTAAAGCAAGGAAAGGGACAGTATTGTTCAAAAACATGCAGTAATAGAGGAAATGGATTGAAATTCGCAAAAGGACATAGATGTTATTTAACCCCTGAAATTTACAAAGAAAACGGATTAAAAATTAGTAAAGCAAAAAAGGGAAAGAAATTCAGTGAAGCACATAGACAAGCATTATCAGTCGCACAATTAAAATATAGGGATAAAATTGGTAGAAAAAAGTGCCGTTCAAGAATAAGGAAGTGTGTTAAGTGCTATGTGTGGCGTGCGTTGGTTTTTAAAAGAGATAATTGGATATGCCAGGATTGTGGGCAGAGAGGTGGGCTTCTTGAAGCACATCATATAAAGGGTTGGGCAAAATATCCCAAGCTAAGACATAGGTTGTCTAATGGACAAACACTATGCAAAGAATGCCACAAAAAGACACCCAACTATAAAGGCCGTAAACAATAATTTAGAAGAAGCATTAAAAGAACTAAAATGAAACCGAATGTAAAAGCATTTTTTGATATATATCCAAATGGATATTGGTATGGCAAGAAGCATTGGGGCAATTGCAATGACCATTATTGATTTCTTAAAACAAAAAATGGATATGGGGGAACTGAAATTAGATTATTATAACCCAACCGTCTTACTGTCAAGGGTTTTCAAGCTTTCAAAAACAGATGTTGGGAGATTGATAAAACAAGGAGCCGTAAGGTTACACAGAAATGAAAGCATGTATAAGTTAGTCCCAGAAGATGCAAAGTTGGGCATGGCATTATTCGATAGGGATATATTTTCTAAGGGTCGATTTTACGTGAAATTAAAAGGATTTAATCATACCAAAGAATTCCATGTCTGAAATTATACAAATACAAGATCACAGAAGAGTTTTTATAAACACACTTTTAGAATTGGCAAAAGCAGACGATAAGATTGTATTAATTATTCCGGACATCGGTTTTAATTACGTCAACAAAGATACTCTTCCAGGACGATATTTTAATACCGGGGTTACAGAGTATTCTTCGATGGTTATAGCGGCGGCAATGGCACTTTCTGGACTCAAACCTTGGATATATTCAATGATTCCATTTATGACTTTCCGAGTGCATGAACAGGTTAGAAACGCCGTATGTCTGCATAAAGCCAATGTAAAAATACTTGGAGTTCTTGGTGGCCCGTCCTATAAAATGCTTGGACCATCACACAACCTATTACACCCCATGGAAGACGTAAACATGATGCAAGAAATGCCCGGAATGCAGATTTATTTACCAAAAACTAATGAAGACGTTAAAGCGATGGTGTTAGATGCTTATTCCAACGATAAACCCTGCTATATCAAATTATAAATGAAAGTCCCCTTCATACAATTCAGTGATATATATACCCACAACAAAGAAGAAATTCTAGGAGCGTTAGACCGAGTATTCTCTGCTGGGGAACTTTGTTTAGGAGATTACGGCAAAGACATAACTGAATTAGAGAGTTGGTTCGCCAGATTTTGTGGAACAAAATATGCTCTAATGGTTGGCTCGGGAACACAAGCACTCTATTGTGCTTATAAGGCATTGGGGATTGGGCCAGGAGACGAAGTAATTACTACTGCACATACGTTCTCAGCCACTTTTGACCAGATTGTAGCGTTGGGTGCGACACCAGTTTTAGTAGATATAGGCGAAGACGGACTAATAGACCCAACGGAAATTGAAATCGCTATTACGTCAAAGACTAAAGCGATTGCCCCGGTTCATTTAGAGGGAAAAGTTTGCAATATGGAAGCAATCAGGACTATAGCTGAGAACCATGATTTGTATATAGTTGAGGATTCGGCACAAGCTATAGGTGCATTAGGAATGGGATTTGGAGATGCTATGTGTTTTTCCCTTTATCCAGCTAAGATTTTTGGAACTCTCGGAAATGCAGGTATGGTTACGACTAATGATGATGAGTTAGCTTACAAAGTTTCTCAACTACGTTGTAATTGGAGATTCGAAAAAGATACAGAAAAGATTAACTATGGCATGAACTTTGAACCTGATAACGCTTGGGCGGCAGTATTGAATGTCCGAAAAAAGTACCTCCCTGACTATCTGAAGAGGCGCGAAGAAATAGCCCAGACCTACTTAAAGGAACTCCAAGTCTTAGAAGATAGAGGACTTGTAAAACTTCCTCTTAATCAACGAGGAAGAGTTTGGCAGGATTTTGTGATTAGGGTTAATTCGCCAAAAGACAAAGAGGAGTTACTAGTTTATCTAAAAGAAAAAGAAATTGGATTTCTTGGTCATGATGCGCCTTATTATCCTGATTATCCAAAGTTGAACTTGAAATTTGATTTACCCAAAACTCGTGAATATCTAAAGCAACAAATAAGGATACCCTGTAACCCATTTTTAAGTGATGAACAAATTAAGTATGTGATCGCTAACGTACTAAGTTTTTTTGATCCAAAATAAAAAAATTCTAATAACAGGTTTTGCGGGGTCAATAGGGCAAGAAATCTTTCGTCAACTAGCTCCATATAATGAGTTATTTGGGGTGGACATAGATGAAACAAGGATGTTTGACCTTGTGGAGGAATTGAAGTTAAAAGGATTTAATGTTCGGGGTAGAATAGGTAATATTAAAGCGCATTCCATAGTCGAGGATACCATATCGGAGTTCAAGCCGGAAGTCATATTCCATGCGGCGGCATATAAACATGTTGCCCCCAACGAACAGTACCCCCTAGAAGCAGTGAATACGAATATCATCGGGACATATAATTTACTTAAATATGCCAAAAAATACGGAGTTGAAAGGTTCGTTAATATAAGTACCGACAAAGTTGTGAGTGCGAATTCAATTATGGGCTCTACTAAAAAAGTTGCCGAGATAATGGTCAAGAATGCAGGTGGTGTGTCGGTAAGATTCGGGAATGTTCTGGGCAGCCGAGGTTCGGCAATTCCTACTTGGCAGAGACAGATAGACGCGAATGAACCGCTTACAGTTACGGACGAAAGAATGGAGAGATATTTTATGAGCATTCCTCAAGCAGTGGAATTGGTAATTAACGCTGCTGAAGTAGGCGAACCTGGTCAAATCATGATTCTTGATATGGGTCAGCCGGTAAATGTATTGAAACTAGCCACGGAAATTTTAAAGAAATCTGGCAAAGAGCAGTTAGGAATTAAAATGATAGGGATTCGTCCTGGCGAAACTTTAGGGGAAAAACTCATGACTGACGAAGAACAATCAAGAGCTAAGAAAGTTGCTAACTTTTGGATAATTTGAAGAAGAAGATGAAATTACACGATGCAAATTATTGGATAAATCGTCCGATGGATTCGGAACATGATTGGGTTGATGATGAGGATAATTGGATTACTAGCTATGTGGCTTCGGCGGAACATCCCCATAGACAATTAATTGTTGATGCTGTTCGTCGGTTTTACCCGTGTAATGTCTTAGAGGTGGGATGTAACGTTGGGTCTAATTTAATAAGGTTAAAAGAAATGTTTGTGAATATCCAAGTCGCAGGAATAGATATCAGTGAGAAGTGCATCAATATAACAAGAGACTATCTACCAAAGGCCAGTCTAAAAGTAGGCAGTTATTTTAATATTCCTTTTCCAGATAAGTCATACGACTGTGTGCTAGCAGATGCTACTCTTATGTACGCTGGGCCGGATAAGATTAACGAAGCTATGGCGGAAATAGATAGAATCGCTCGCAAGGTCATTATCGTCGTTGACCGAGTTAGTAAGTCCAAAGAAGGGACTCGAAGCGGACACGTTTGGGCTAGGAACTATCCATTGATTCTAAAAAGTATGGGCTACAAAGTTGAAAAAACACCAATAACAAAAGAGCTTTGGCCATACAGTCAAGGCTGGCAAAAACAAGGAATGTTTATGGTTGCTACAAAATGAAAAAGTATATAGCCGGATATAAAATTAGAGTTAGCAAGTTTGAGGTAGTTAAGGCGTGGGTTACTTTATTCTCTAAGTATAACTGGGTTACTAGACCAAATAAAATGACATTTAGATTCTCAACTTCAATTCAGAATTTCGCAGACCGAGTTCAGCTCAAGCACAATGAGTATGTCTGGTCTTTTACTAGGTCTTTATTTGACCCAACTGCATTTATTGGACTCTATCACGAAGGAGACTGGCTTAGAATTCTCTTACATCGTGGCTCGCGGCTTGCCTTCTGGTGTGGTGGGGACATTCTCCGATTACAGAAAAAACCACTATGGCAAAAGCTCTTAAAATATGCTAAAATAGACCATGTTTGCGAGAATGAAGTTGAGCAGAAAACACTTAAAAAAATGGGTTTTGAAGCCCGAATCCACCCTATCCTATTCTTCGACGACTGGACTAAGTATCCTCTCTCGTTTAAACCGTCTAAAAAGCCCCATGTTTGGCTGACTTGTCATCCTGGAAGGGAAAAGGAATATGGTGTTGAGTTGGTTGAAGAGATAGCCGACCAAGTTCCTGAAGTAACCTTTCATATATTTGGAATCAAAAAACCGTTTCATGAACCTTGGTTCGACCCAACAAATGGCGAACTCATGAATAGGAGATTCATGTTTAACAAAAACATCATTTACCACGGCCAAGTCCCCTCTGAAGAGCTAGACAAGATGATACGAGGTTATCATGCCGGACTAAGGACTTGCGAGTTTGACGGTTGCCCTCATACTGTTACAAAAGGCACATTACTCGGTCAGTTTCCGATAAATCGTATTCCCTATCCTTACACAGACTCATATAAAACTACCAAAGAACTCATTATATTATTGAGAAAGTTAAAACATAGAACCAAACCTAATCTTGATGGTCGCAAGCATTGGATTTCTGTCGTGTCGCAATTTCCTTGGTCATGAGTAAAGAAAAAATAAAAAGAATTAGTTTTAATGAATATGAGGCCGAACATATCTATGAGTTGGCGTTAGAACACTTTTGTTGTTATGACTTTTATAATGAGTGGGGAATTGTTCCCGATTGTTGCAGTTGTAGTAATATAAAGAAAAAACTCGAGAAATGTCTTGGTGAAAAAGTGGTTAAATGCGTAAAAAGAGCAATCAATAAAGCACCGTATTGTAGAGGAATCAAAAAAAAATAAATTAAATAAAAAATAAGAAGAAACCTAATCTCCAGGGACGAGTTCACTGGTTGAAGACGGTTTCCGAATTTCCTTGGCAATGAAATACTTAAGAAGTTTTTGGCAACAATGAAGAGGCCTATAAAAGATTGCTTAGCGCATAAAAACAAGAATATGAAAAAACTACTAAAACTTTATAGATTCAAAGAGTGGAAAACAGATTATGAGATAGATACTGATACATTATATCTTGGCAAATTTCCAATGGTTAAAGATGCTGTTTGCTATTATATTGAAGGGGTACATTATTATATTAGTCGTCAGAGAATAGTGGGAATATTTATAGAATATTTCTCTAGCCAAGTTAATGAGAAATTAAGGAATAAGTTTTGGATTAAAGATACTATTAAACCAAAATAGAAAAATATGACAAATAGATTCATCCATCTTATCCAGATTCCTTTTGTGTGTGTCGGTATCCGGCCATTTAGGGGTGATGAATGGTATAAATACCGCATTCAGATATTCAAGGAATATACTCTCAGGAGTCTTCTGAATCAGACTAACCGTGGATTTATTTTATGGCTTACATTTATCCCTGAAATGCGAGATCACCCATTAACTCTTGAACTAAGAGACTACCTAGCTATCAAGGGGATTCCTACTTTCATGACTTTCTCAGGGTTACCCTATTGGGACGATAAGTTTTCTAAAGGTCTCAAAGAAAGATTCATGAACGCCGCCCGGATTGCTAGAATGGCTTGGAGAGAGAATAACCCGTCAATACTTATGTCGGTCTTTGAGTTATTGAAAGATAAAAATGCAACACTAAAGGATAGGCTTGCGCCAGCATTAGAATCAATAAAAAACAACATAAATGTAGAGTTTGATTGGGTTTATGTTTCACGGATTGACTCAGATGATATGTTTCATGAGGATTTCATTCAAGAGGTTCATTCGTTTCCGCCGTTTCCCGGTGCTTTAACGTGCCGAAATGGATATGTTTACAACTCTAATACGGGACAGTTGGCAGAGTGGAATCCTAAGACCAATCCCCCATTTCATACAATTATCTTTCCCAAAAATGACTTTTTTGACCCAGCGAGATACATTCAATACTTTCGGGGTTTTAAGAGCCACGAAGATATACCGTCGGTCTTCAATTCGCAAAACCTAAAGGATAGGAAGTATTGTGTGGTTATTCATCAGAAGCACATTTCTACTCTCTGGGAGCATCCTTGGAAAGGAAAAGAAATTGAGGGCGAGAAGAAACAAGAAGTGCTAGAAAATTTCTTAGGTAATTCAGGGTATTTTATAATGGATGGGCATAAGTTTGCCAAAGCAATAGACGAACCCAACCAAGCTATGAGAGAAATTATTAGTGACTATGCGGCACACGGTATTAGAATCTGGGAACCGGAGACGACCAAGGTGGTTAAGGAGTTAGTCAAAGAAGGCGATGTATGCGTGGATGTTGGTGCTTCAATAGGATATTTTACTTTGCTTTTTGCTAGATTAGTCGGAAAAACCGGCAAGGTCTATGCCCTTGAACCAACTAGCAATCAATGTAAATACATAAAGAAAAACGTGGAATTAAATGGGTATCAAGACAGAGTAGAGATTCACAACAAGGCAGCATGGGACAAGACGGCAGATAACTTTTCAAGAAGAGATGACAATAAAGAGGGGAATAGAGTTCAAGTAAACGCCAGTTATGAGAATAAAATTGAGGGCGTGGCGTTAGATGATGTTTTACCTGAAAAAGTAGACTTTATTAAGATGGACATAGACGGTTCAGAACCTATCGCTTTACGAGGACTTGTGAAAACATTTGAACGGAATCCGCAGTTAAAGTTGGTTATAGAATTTTATCCCGAATGTATTAAGAAACTCGGTAACGATCCAGATTCAATGATGGCGATACTAGATAAATACTTCACTTATGAGAAAATAGTAGGAGACTATACGGATACTTACTGGAATTATATTTGTATACATAAATGATGGACCCAAGTAGCTTACCAAGAAGAGAGTATATACTTGAAACTCTAAAGGAATTTGAACCGTTTAGTTCGGTTTTAGATATAGGTTGTGGATACGGCGATGACTTAGTTCTAATTAAAGAAAAGTATCCTGAGGTGGAAATTTGTGGCATAGAGAAAGATAGTGATAAGGCAAGGGGGAGCAAGTATATCCTCAACGTGGATGTATCAATAATTCAAGATAATAGAATGTTTAAGGACAATTCAATAGATATGATTATTAGTGATGCCGCGGTAAGGATTTTTGTATAAAATAAAGAAATAAGACCGCATGTTAAACCCAATTTTTACAAAATGGATAAATGGCGAATTGGTTAAGGATTTAGAAGAAACTGTTACACGAATTCCTAAAGATTTGAAAGTTTGGAGGAAATTGATTAAAAAGTTGAAATATAGCAGAAAACCCAAGGGAAAGAAGCAGTTGAGAGAATATGCTGGTTTATACAACTATTATCTAGGTAAAATGATTGCTTATATCTATGTTCTAGAGAAGTTGGGCGATAGTAAATTCGTAGTTGCATGGGAAAAGAAATTTAGGGTTAAATACTTTAAAACCGATAATAGAGGAGGAACAAGGATCTCTGGCAAGTGGTAATCTTGTAAGTTGATAAGTTTTATGCTATAAATGCAGTATTTGGCTAGGAGAAAGAATTGGTATAATAAGAGCTTTGCATTAGACCCAGAGAAGTTTAGATTATATTGCCAAACTAGACGAGCAAGAGTTAATGAAGCTGAGGGATTTTTTACAATAGAGCAATGGCAACAAAAGCTATATTATTATGGTCAAAGATGTATTTATTGTGGTTTAGAATTAGATGATAACTCAATAACAAAAGACCATAAAATACCTCTTAGTAGGGGTGGGAGTAATTGGATTTCTAATCTTGCTCCCGCTTGTTTAACTTGTAACGATTCCAAAGGAACTAAAACTTATAATGAATTTATTTATGGCACGACCCACAGATTATAATGAACAAATACCAGACAGGGCTAGAGAATACATAGCTTTTTGTAAGGATACAAACAGGGATGTTAATCTGCCAACAGCAGAAGGATTGGCTTTATATTTGGGCGTAGTAAGAAGAACAATATATTATTGGGCCGAAGAGCATGAAGAGTTTTTGCACATATTAGACGAGTTGAACTCTGAGCAAGCTAAGAGACTAATAAACAATGGTTTATCTGGTAAGTATAATTCAAATATAGCAAAGTTAGTTCTAGCCAAACATGGATATAAGGATCAATTAGGGTTAAGTGGAGAAGAACAAGGAGAAGGAATTAAAATTGATGTCAATATTAACGAAGCCATTGATAAAATCTACGGAAAGCCTAAGAGCGATTGAAAGGTTTATTGAGTTAGCCAAGAAAAATAATGTAGCCAGAGATCAGTTAGAGCGATTTTTAAAGTATGGATATACACCTCTACCATGGCAATTAAAGTTTCATGGTTATGCTAGAGATGCCGATAAAGAGAATGGCCCGACTGATTTAGGAGCTGGCGGAGCTAGAGGACCGGGCAAGTCTCATGGTATCTTTGCTCAATTAACATTAGATGATTGCCAAAGACTTAAAATAAAAGGTCTATTCTTAAGACAAACAGGTAAGTCAGCAGATGAATCATTTCAGGATTTGGTAGATACTGTTCTTGTTGGCAGGGTAACGTATAGATACAACTCTAGTCGTGGAATATTGAAGTTTCCCAATGGTTCTAAAGTTATTCTAGGAGGGTTTGAGAATGAGGATGACATAGATAAATATGTAGGTATTCAATATGACGTAATAGCCGTTGAAGAAAGGAACCAATTAACTGGAGAAAAAATATTAAAGTTAAAAGGCTCATTGAGAAGTGTAAAAAAGGGATGGCGAGCAAGGATGTATTCTTCATTTAACCCAGGAAACATAGGGCATAATGATGTTAAACAAACATTCGTAATTCCTTATCAGCAAGGTACAGAGAATAGGACTAGATTTGTTCCGTCAACCTACAAAGATAATCCATACCTTAAGCCTGAGTATGTTGAATACTTGGATAGTTTACCTGGAGCGTTGGGTAAAGCATGGAGAGAAGGAAACTTTGATACATTTGAAGGTCAATATTTTACAGAATGGAATCATGATCAACACGTTATTGAACCCTTTGCTATTCCCGAATCTTATAAACGATTCAGAGCTTATGATCACGGCCGGGAAGCTCCTGCTTCGTGTGGCTGGTATGCAGTAGATTACGATGGGCGTGTCTTCAAGTACCGAGAGTTCTATCAAAGAGGATTAGATGTTGACCAGATAGCAACAGAGATTAAGAGATTAAGCGAGGGCGAGAATTATGAGTATTCGGTAGCCGACCCCTCTATATTCGCCAATATAGGTTATACTGATAAATATGGCGGACAAACGATAGCTGAGACATTTGCTAGATATGGGATAATCTTTCACCCAGCAAGTAATCGCAGGGTTGATGGTTGGACATTAATGCATCAGTATCTGAGATGGACAGAGTTCACACAACCTAAGTTGCAAGTATTTAAGACTTGTTTAAACACTATCCGAACAATCCCATCCCTAATTCACGATGAGCACAAGCCGGAAGATTGTGATACAAAGGGTGAGGATCATGCGCCAGATGAAACTAGGTATTTACTCATGAGCTTACACGAACGAATGAGTCCAAAGCCCCTAAGCGATACAGAGAAAAAGTTAAAACAAATGAAAGAAAGGGATGAATCGCCTTATCTACTTTACAACTAATAAAATTTAAACTATAATTACCCCATGGAAGAAACATTACAACCTGCGACTGAGGCCGCAGAGGTAGTTGTACCGGGAGCGCCAGAAGAAACAGCTGAGCCGGTAGAAGTACCTGTAGAATAAAAATCGCTACAATTTGAATGCCTGAAGAAAAGAAGGTATTTAACGAGACAGACCTTTCAGAACAGAACCTGAAAGATTTTAAATTTGTAACTCAAAGAATAAACCAACTTAAAGAGGCAAGAAAACAGCAATATGATACGAACATCGAAACTATCTGGGCCGATGCAGACAAAGACTATGTGCCACATAAACTAAGGGGTAGAGGCAAAAAGACCCTAGTAACCGACGAAACAAAAGGCTGGAGAGGACAGATGGTTAATCTCGGCGATTCAAACTGGCAGTCAGATATTTCACAACCTAACCCGTTCATCAAGATTCAGATAGCCCTCTCAATACTCATTGACCAAAATCCCGAGGGTGTATTTTCGGCGGCTTCCAAGAAGTTTGTCGCTACTACGGAGTTAATGCGTCAACTCTACAAGAGGTCATGGGAAACAGCCAAGAGCAAACAACAGCTTAAACTCTTTACCTTTAATCTAGCCAAATACGGTTGGGCCTGTGCTAGGACATACCCATTGAGAATCACTCGTAAGGTTAAAAACCTAGTTAAGTTTGACCAAGAGAACCCCGACAATTCAACTTATGAAGACAAGGAAGTCGTAGAATTTAACGATATATTCAGAGAGAACCTAAACCCTTGGAATGTGTGGATAGATGACTTAGCTCAACCCGATAATCAGTTCTCGCTAAGAGACTGGAGTTGGAGAAAGGTCTATGCTCTCGATGCCTTTAAGGAGGAATTTGGCGCATGGAAACTAGCTAATTTAGTCCAGCCGGGCGGAAATACTCAAGAGAAACTAGATACTAAAGGAGATGCAAGCAAACAGTTTAAAGAACCCGACCTCGTTGAGGTGTATTTCTATGAGAACAGACTCAAGGATTTGTTTATGGTGATAGCTAATGGTGTTCCGATAGTCATCAGTCCTCTTCCAATCTCTGATTCTAAAGGATTAAAGAAACTCTCACTCTGGCAAACATACTGGAATCTACGAAGTGCGACCTGTCCGTTGGGAATCGGTATCTATGAGGCCATGAGATACGACCAGAACTTGATTGATAGAATCAGGAACATGACCATAGACCAACTCACGCTTTCAATTTACAAGATGTTCTTCTATCAGGGGACGCAGAGTCTAACTGAAACCGGCGACATCAAGATAACTCCGGGTGCGGGGAAACAAGTTTTAGACCCAAAGAATATCAATTGGTTAGAAATCCCAGGCCCGGGTAACGAAGCGTGGACGGGTTTACAAGTCTTTAAACAAGACATGGACGAGGCTTCGGGAATTACCGATCCGCTACTAGGCACAGTCACTGGCAAGACGGCCTTTGAAATAGCCCAAGCCAAAGAAGCCGCGCTCAAGAGACTTAAAAATCCCCTAGAGAACATTACGGACGCTTTGAACACAGATGCCTACATCACAGTTTCTTTGGCTCAACTTATCTATTCAGTTCCCGAGACCTACGAGATAGCCGATCCCATTCTAATTGAAGCCTATCTACAAGAGATTCAATCTGATCCACAGCTTTACGAAAGAGAAAGTCAACCTGGAAAGCCAGATGAATTCGGACAACCTACGACCCAAGATAAGTTCACGGCTAAGGTTTTCCCAGAGTTTCCACTTAATCTTGAAGATGATAAGGACGGCAACTTGATCGAAACTAAAGATACGAGATTCTTCCGAATCAAACCAGATTCCTTGGCGTGGGAAGGTATTATCAATATCAAGAGTCAATCGGTTCTTATGCCCTCTAAGCAGTTAGACAAAACCTTGGATATGGAAATGTATAATATGCTAATTCCACTTCTCGTCCAACCGCCGGAACTCTATGCCAAGATAGCCAAAAGTATCGTAAAACTCTACGACAAAGACCCGAAAGACGTATTACCTGATCTCTGGGTAAATCCTCCACCTCCGCAACCAGAACCTCTGTTTATACCCGCTGAACAGGCCCAATTGCCCCCAGGTGGCATGCCAGACGTGTCTATGGCACAAGGAGTCAATCCAGCCCAAACGGTCAAACCAAGGGCAAATAACAGCATGGTTCAGAAAGTTAGCGGTAAATTAGGAGGTTTTTCGCCTTTTAAATAAATGCTCACCGAATTAGAACGGAGTCAAATCAGAGGGCTTATATACAGTCCTCAATGGAAAACTATTGAAAAAATAGCTGAATTATTTATTCAAAAAGCCAGGGGCGAAGTTACAACCAATGGAACAGAATGGGAAATGGTTAGAGATACATTATTAAATCAAGGTAAAGCTCAAGGAGTTGAGCGGTTTTTTCAAGAGTTACTAAAGGTTACAGTAGATGATAAAGATAAATAAATGCCAGGCCAAATACCCAGAATTAAGATACGAAGTTAGTAACGGGGTTACTCTTTGTAAAGAATGCCACATGTTAACTCGTAAAATACACTTATTCTAACTTCACACGAAAAATTTAATATCGTTGACCCCAAGCTGGGTTCGCAGGAGTTTTATTGGGAGGTTAATTGGAATCCCGAAGATGAGGCCACAAATGAATGTAAGGTTATTAGAATGACCCTACCCGACAAAAGTGTTGTGTTTGTTTCGCGTAAAGTCCTCTTAGAAATTCTATTTGCAATCGGCAAGCCAGAAGACCAGCAGAAAATGATACCCCAAACGCTAGAGACGGTACATCATTACAGTACAGTTTTGGGGATAAAAGCAAACAAGGATATCCATAAGGGCGAAATGATAAATTTTCCGGTGGAGTTGAGCGTGCCTTGTGCCACTTTACGACAAGATGTAATAGGAAGTGTGCCGAAAGGGGCTAAGATAGGAAATGGTCGAGCCTAGACTTATCAACTTTTGACACATTGAATTAACTTAATTTTTATAGTATAATAAGTTCGTGAGTTCGCTAAGTGAAAAAAGAAGTATCGCCGGGAAAAAAGGAGCCAATGCAAAATGGAAAGGACATCAGATTGGGATACTTCCAGCATGGATCAGATATAGGGATAGCTACAGGCAGTCTGCTTATGCTTGGAGAACAAGAACTAAAAAAGCAATACATGTATTGTTGGGAGGGAAATGTAAACGATGTGGATTTGATGATGATGATAGGGCGCTTCAGATTGATCACATAAATGGAGGAGGAAATGCCGAAATTAAAAACATGAAAGGGAATTATCAGAAAGTTGTTCTTCAAAGTATTTTGAATAGTGAAAATAAATATCAACTTTTATGTGCTAATTGTAATTGGATCAAAAGGTTTGAAAGAAACGAAGTAAAAAAAACAGATAAACGATCCAAGCGAATTCAAGGCAACCACGAATAAATAATATGCCTAAATCACCAATTTGGTTGGCTGTAGATAAGATAAATAAACGCCTCGATAAAATTGAGGCTAGTTTTAATACACCAGTTGTAGCAGTTGAAGTTCCGCTTGAAGTTCCGCTTGAAGTTCCGGTTAAAGTTCCCGGCTATCCTATCCCGGCAGAGTATAAAGAAATTGTAGAACTAACATTTAATAAAAGTTTCGGAGTAAGATTAGAGCCCATGTCTGATTCCCCATCTTTTCTTTTTTCAATAGTTGTCCCCAAGAAGTACAGTCGAGTCACTGCCGGAGAAGACTTAAGACCCAAGGTCATTACTTATTCAGACGGAGTTTCCGGAGTTAGACTTTGGGCCGATAAAGTATTCGGCAATTTTGACGGAGACACACAAGCGTTAATAGTTCAAGATAGACCATTCGTTCAAGCACAAATATGATGGATATGAAACCGACAATTTTTATATCCCACGATCACTTACCGGAAAGCAAGAACTGGAAGATAGGACAATCGTATCGAGTAAGATTAGTTTTAAAACAAACGAGTTCAATGGAAGATGGAGCTACTTTTGAGGTAGTAGATGCGACTTTTCTTGAAAGAGAAGACAAGGGCCGCAGATACTATACCTCGGAGAGTGGTTCTATAAGAGCATAATGCCATTCAAAAGCTTAAAGCAAAAAAAGTATTTATACGGTAAAAAGCCAGAAGTGGCTAAGAAGTTTGCAGAGCACGAAAAAGATATGCCAGATAAGAAAATGAAGAAGAAAATGAAATCAAGAATGACAGATAGTGGTAAGATGAAATATTAACAATTCAATTTGGAAATCGCTAGAACATCTAGAACGTTTCGGCGGGCTCAATTGACTCGCTGAGAGGATTTTTAGCGATTTCCATCTCAGCGCGTCCACTGAACCCACCAAAACGGGTTCAGTTTTTGTTTGAATAATCCCTGTCCTTTCTCAGGGTCATCAAAGAAAGTAAAACATTATGGAAAACAAAATTGGTCAGGTTCCCGAGTTTACTACGGACGAGACGAAAGT
>ERZ1292632.2498-Hain-H43-01um-R2-2498-length-15247-cov-6_pt1 | contig 15247 bp, 24 predicted proteins | sample MGYA00564407_ERZ1292632 | MGnify/ENA primary metagenome ERZ1292632 (study PRJEB36523, sample SAMEA6512637) | groundwater metagenome | collected 2019-01-08 | study: AquaDiva: Metagenomics assemblies of 32 groundwater samples | reverse complement strand
TTTCATATTTCATCAATAAGCATCGTTTGTTAGTTCAACGTACCATGAATTACTGGCGGAAGGGGTAAACGCATCTAATGTCTCAAGAATTACTGTTATATCCGTACCCGATACTAAGAAATTAAGATATTGGTCATGAACAAATGTTACTGAACCGCTATTCGTAGCTCCCGATATCATTGCTGGTAAATCCACCGTTCCTATCTCCGTTATACTTGCTGCATAAATGGTTGTCGCTGGCGCATTATCATTTAAAACAGTATTTGTAGGAATAGTATCAAATAGATGTACTCTTATGCGAGGAGTTATACTAATTTGACTACATCTTACGACTATTCGGGTAATCCAACCTCCCCCCCCGGAAATAGGCACAATATTGCTTATGCCAAACCCAGTTCCAGCAGATGCAGATTCAGATATAACATCCCCCGCTGTATAAGCAGTTGTATCGTTGGGACGTGTCTTAGCTGCCCCTCTTATGATAACTTGTCCCCTTTTTACCCATAATGCTCCAAATTGGTCTGTACGTAATATGTCATAATCTCCCTCTGCCGGAGTAGTTGCAGAAATCTGATTATCTTTAATTGACAATATAGCAATTCCCGTATCGGCTGCCCCTGCAACATTATCAATCGCTTTTCCAAGATTCGTAGCCCCTGTACCGGGAATTAAACTCCCGCTTGAATCAGTTAATAATATCCGCAGGTTTGTCCCGCTATTTTCAGAACCATAAACTGCCACATTCTCGCTAACAGTTGAACCTGGGTCAAGAAATACTTCAATAGCATTTGCAACAGCTTCGGCTGATGCGCCTGTCGGAGCAGTAAAATCGGTATAAGGATATTCTATGTAAGCTCCGCCCCGCCCCCATTCTAAGCGGACATTATTCCCTTCGCTTGTTACAATCAGTTTAGTTTTAGAAACCCGAATTATGCTTGAACCATCGGAAATGGTTATAGTAGCATTGCTATTAGACACCGATACTGGCATATATTTAAAATTTATTAGTTAATTTTTAAAAAAATTCATTTTCAATGTCAATTCTCCTAACTTTATTGTTATTCTTCATCAATACCCCCAGAGGCAATTTATCACTTCCTGCGTATCCTAAAATAACCCTAATATCTTTTTTATCACAATTCAATTCTTTTGCATATTTTACTCCCGATTGCCCTATTATTATCTCAATTGCCTGAACTCCCCCCGATAAATCTATCATTATATTGTTGACATATTCATCAAGAGTTATTAGCTTGTCCTTTCCATTATCGTTTTTCACTACATTGAAATCAAAATATGCTTTGTAATCTGGAGTTCCTTTTGAGAAAGTTATTTCAATCTGTATATTATCGGCAATCGTATTCTGCTCCTTTGCCAGATTATTAAATATTTTAACAAATGTATTTTTAATAATACGGGTTAGCATTATTCTTGTGGATTATCCATTGAGACAATTATATCTTTAAGAGACATTTGTATTTTCAAAGGAGCAAAGATGGGGATTTTTAATATACTTCCGCTGAATTCGCCTTTTAAAGAAAATACAATTTTATCATATTCTTTATTCACGAAATAACCCATAATTTCTTTTGATTTCAATTTCCCAAATACATTATTATAATCTATTTTGATTGGCAATTCTAATTTGCTTGATTTTTCCGCTTCAATAGTTTTATTTTTTTTTGAAGACAAAATGGCAACTAACTTATCGTTCAATAGAACATTAATAAAATATCTTTTTATATTAACCGCCACATCAGATTTATTTTTTACCAATAAAAACAGCTTTAAATAAATATACCGAACATCAAAACCCTCAAATTTATATCCTTCTAAATAATAACTTATTTGCAAAAGCCGTTTTATTCCCAAAGCAATATAAACTCCGGCGCCGAATGTTCCCGCTACTGTAATAGCAAGTATTATCTGCCATATATTTTTCATTTATTGGCATTCATTGATGAAATTATCGCAATTCCAGTTACTATTATTAATGTTCCAGCTATCCATATCGATATATTTCTATTTGCTTTTTGTAAAGTTGAGTCAATTGGGATTTCGGATTTTGATGTATCGGATTTTAGCTCAATATTTTGCTTGCCTATATCGGTTCCCGCCATATTTTTATTTACAATATTGTTTTCTTCTTTCGGCTCATCTACCGTTACCAATAAATATCCTTTCCCGTCCTTTTTTAAATCTCGCAATTGCAATTTTCTCACTTCTTTTCTTGTTTTTCGTTTTTCTTCTCGTTCTTTTCGCAATGCTTCTATGTTTTCTTTTACATCATCGAGACAAAATGCGTTTTTTTCTATTGAATCATATTTTTCCTCCTCCATATCATAATAATTTTGAAGGTTAAGAAAATATCCGGCAATACCCCCTGTTTCGTTTGTATGCTCTCCTATTTCCCGTAATACAATATCACTTAATGTTTCATTATTTTTCGCCAGCCAATCATTTAATTTTTCTCCTTTGTTATTTTGAATATATTTATTCACAATATTAAGGTGTTTGCGAAGATAACGCAATTTATTCCATTGCTTTTCAATACCATCTACTTGTATTAATAACATGTCATCCCGGAAAGGCAATTTGCCATATTGCGAATAATCAAATTTCACATTTTTAAGCAAACGTAAATCCCTAAGAATAACTCTATTTTTTTGATTAGTATTGGGGGCTAATTCTATCATCTTTTAAAAAATATTGTTTGCAAAAATAAAAAAACAGATGTAATAATCACTATTCCAATTATTATTTTTTCGCCAGAGTGAAATATTCCTCTTTTTAATCTTTGACCTGTTATTTCTCTGATAAAATGTTCACAGGTAAAGGCAAGATAATTATATTTCCAACCCCATACTCTTGCTGCTTCGGCATAAATCTGTTTTCTCGTAATGCCCGAATCATAAATTTCTTTAATTTGGTTTTTATTCAAATAATCATTTAGCGATTCTCTCAATATACATCCGCCTTTATTGTTTTTATTACTTGGATCCGCATGAAAAATATAGGGTATTCCATTTTCAATTGCAATTATTCCACAATGAAGAAAAAAAGAATTATGCTTTTTCGTAATTATTACCACTCCATCTCGTATAGGGCAATCAATAGATAATTTCATACCCCAAAGGTATAAAAATTACTTTTTGGTTTTCAAAAAGGCATTTATCACTAAGCTTATTGTAATGACTAATGCTATTGAAGCCCCTATAAAAATTGGTAATTTGTACTCAGCAAAAAAGGACTTATCGCCCTTTTCCTCATCGCCATCATCTTCAGTATCAAGGTTATCGGTATCTCCAATTTCTTTCGTGGGGTCATCGGGCTGAACGGGAATATCAGATATATTCTCTTCGGGCGTTTCCTTCTCGCCTTTTGATTTCTTAAACGACAAAATTACCCCGCCTATTGCAGCTAATGCCCCTGCTCCAGCAGTTATCCATGCTGCAACTTCTGCCCCTGATTGATTATAATAAGCAATTGGCTCATCGGCTACTGCTTGATCTGATTCCAATCCCGATGCGCTTACCTTTCTTCCCCCGAAAAGTTTTTCAAAAAATATCTTTTTACCTCTCGCTTTTTCAATATTGTTTTTTAGTGCAATCGGGTCTCCCCCAAAACGATCCCATATTTCAAGTATTTTTTTCCATGCATTTCCATTCTCGTCTTTTATTTTACCCAAATTATACGCCTGATTGCGAAAATTTAGAAGCAATAAAGAATTGTAGGCATTGCGTACCGCAACCATTGCAGGATTGAATTTATTTAGCTTTCCAATAGCTCTCCCAGCTCCACTACCTACCTTATCCCGCATTTCTTTTCGAGCATCTTTTTTCCCTTTTTTAAATTCTTCTTTTGATATTTTTCCAGCTTTTAAATCGGATTTTAATTGTTTTTTCTTATCCTTTTTTTCTTTGCGAGCATTTTTTATATCTTCCTTTTTCTTTTTCTTTGCTTCTTTTTTTTCTTTTCTTATCTCTTTTCTTTTCCCTTTTGCCTCTTCCCATTCCCCTTCAGCCTCTTCATATTCTCCGTCTGCTGCAGCATTAACTTTTTCGGTATGCCCAAGATATTGCTCAAAATAAAGAGCATTAAGTTCTTCGGTATATTCCGTAAGATTTTCTTTTTCTTCCAGGGTTTTGGATTCAATATCCCGAAAACGATAATCTTCGGGCAATGGATTATTAAATGCTTCTGCGGTCATTCCATATTGCGATATAAATTCCCCGAATGTTTTATCGGTATTTGATAATAGGAATTTGTTTAATAATTCCAATCTTTCTGCGAGGATTTTACCTCTTTCCTGTTCTATTGTTTTCATAATTCAAATAATTTAAAAATAGTTTAATAACAATAATTAATTACATTACAACTTTACCAGTAGAAGTAGAATATTTTTTCATTTCCAGATTAAAATATTCTTTTTTGTTTTTTTTGGCTTTTGCCCATGCAATTACAAAGTCGTCATCGTAGGACTTTATACTTCCGCCAAGTATCTTATCTGCTTTTTCTCTTGTCATCTTTCCGCTTATCGCTTCAGATATTTTTCCAGCTATTTCTTTGCCTTGGGCTGTAAACGCAAAGAAAATCACAGCAGATATTGTAATTGCCCCGACAATCCCACTGATTATTATCGTTTTTTTTGTCATAATATTATTTTAATTAGTTGTTGTAGTCATAATCCTCTAATATTATTTAGAATTATTTTCCAAAAAGACATTTAATAAGACCCCCTCGTTCTAATCTTTTTTCAGGATTAATATCAGCTCTATTAAGCCGATATTCATAATATGTCTTGCCCGATTTACTTCTTCTTTTGCCAGGTCTTTCTGCCATAATAGCTTTATCTCTTTCTTTTGATTTTACCCACAATTTCTTTTTTGCTCTACGATGAACTTTATGATGCAAAGGTTTGGATTTCCCAACAAATCTTATTTTGCCTTCCCGCTCCAATTTTTGCATAATCGGGTTTTCAAAAGCCGATTTGTGTTTTGCTTGGTATTCCTTCCATTCTTTACCCAAGCGTTTCATGGTTTCGCCATGCGAAAGTCCGCTCCGCATGTATTTTCCCATTTTCCCTTTTGTGAATTCTCTCCAAGTCATAATTTGTGGTTTTGATTGATTATTAATTTAAAATTTAAAACATTTTACTTCATATAAGTTGGTTCACCTTTTTGTATGAATAAAATATATTAACGCTATATTTATCAAAGTTCCCAAAAGCAATCCCATAAAAAAATGTCTTGTCTGAATTTTCTCTATTTTCTCTAATTTTTCCAAAATATCAATTTCTTTATCCATTATCATTAATTATTTTTAAAATTGCGCTTCCAGATATAAATACCTAAAAAAAAGCGATATACCCAATATTATCATGTGAATTTTTGTATAAGTTTTTGTTTTCATGATACTACAATTAAAGTTATTATTCTTTAAACATAGACGCCGAATCGCTTGTAGGGGTTTTTTGTTTTTGTGCTTTTTTAAGAAAATCAACTCGTAATGAATCCGTCTTTGCCTGTTCGGAAGGAGTTATTAGCCCCAGCCCCTTATGATTCTGCTGGCATGAACTACTTAAAAAATAGCCAAGCAATACAATTAAAAACACAATCAATAAATTTCTATCAAAATTATTGATGTCATTAGTTGTTGTTGTCATATATTCAAGTGATTAATACTTTATTGCCTTGTATTTTATTGGGGTCATTCCCAAATTGTTTTTTTGCCTGAGCCAATAATTTAGCTCCGTCCATATCTATTTCAAAATGCACAGGGTCATGATAGGTTTTGAAATCCCCTCCCCAAAATAGCCCCATATTTTTCGCCATTTGCGGTATTCCTGTTTGTATCCATTTTTCTTTAGTATCTCTTTTTCGCCACAATTCAGTTCCTCTTTGTAAATTAATGTCAATTGCTAATCCATAATTATGCATACTGAGTCCTGGACTTGCGTTTTTAGAGTTTTCTTTTTTAAGTTCAACTTGTTTTTCAAAGCTCCTATATCCTGTTGTGATAATAACTCTATAACCCCTTGCTTGCGTTTTCGCAATAAAATCAGTAATTTTTTTCTTCCCGCTTTCATGCAAATCATTAATAAAATATTCTTGTTCCTTATTAAGCATAAACGATATTATTTTTCTTCTTTTTTTGTAAATAGCAATTAAAATTATCACAACGGCAACTCCTCCGCTTATATAATAAATCAATTCTTTTTTCATTCATTATTTGTTCGGCAAATTTCGTAAATGAGTAATAATTCTTTGTAAATCTTTTTCTCCAAACAAATTCTGGTCAAGGAATCCATAAAGCGATCTTTGTAAATCCGCCATTAAATCAGTATTGGTGTTACGCAGATATAATTCAGCCAAAAAACTAAATTCCGCTTTTGTTTTTATCATCCTAATTGCTCCAATTATCGCTTCTTCATCTTCCTGTAATAAACTTTGTAACTCTTTTCTTAATGTTTTTCCAATGTTAGCCAATGCCTGTTTACGGTCTATTAGTTTTTCTCTTTCTTTCGACGATAAAGTTCGCCAATAATTAGGATTCAATTTATTATCGGCTTCAATATCTTCAATGCCTTTTTTTGCTTTTCTTTCTTCGGGAGTATCAATAATTTGGAGCCGTTGTAGAAGTTTTTTCACAATTAAAAACGTAGGAATCACTGCTAAAATAACTATTCCCGCAATTGTCCATTGCAAAATTTTGCTTTTGCCAACTCCTTCTATTGCTCCGGCTGCTAATAAAGGCGCCATATAAGTAACGAGTTATATTTTTTGTGCTTTGTAATAATTGTAGGTATGACTCAATTTTGAATCTACTCTTACCATTTTATATCCTGCCCGTTTCAACTGTTCCATAACAGCAAGATATTTATTCTTAATAATATCTATTGCTCCTTTTCCCATTCGCACATTTGGTTTTGGAACTTTAACGGACATCGCCAATGAATCGGCTTGCGCCTGCGGCATTTCTGGTTTTGCGACATCCTTCTTTTTGCCGGCAAGAATATTGCTAAAATCACTTTTGCTTATTGGAGAATAATATCCAATTTTATTTAACGCTGTTTCTGTTTTTAATCCGTAATCTCCATCGGATACGATAGCGAGAGAATTAAATTTTCCACGCAAAGAATCCTGAATCGCCTTCACATTGGCACTTTTAGTCCCTTTTGCAATCGGGAAATCTGATGTCGGCTGGGGAGTATCGCCCTTTCCCTCTGGTAAGTCGCCTTTTTGTTCTTCCTTCTCGCTATCATCGGGTTTTCCCTTGTCAGGAAACAACTTTCTGAATCCCAGAACTCCATCCGCAAATTTGTGGACGAAACCCAAATAAATCGCAAAGCCAAACGCTAATGCGGTAATGCCTGCAACGGTCAATTTAACTTTTGTTTTCATAATGTTCTTTTGTTTAAATAATTAACTGCGGTTTGTGGAAAATTTTTAATAAAAGAATTTAATTCATTGTATCTCGCCCTGTTTAAATCGGAAGAAGTATTTGCAAATACTTTTAGAAACACATTATATGCTTCAATAGTCGGATTTCCCATACCTAAATAAATCAAGATTGCGTTCTTGTCGGCTTCAAACTCATCCTCGGTATTTATATTACGCCAAAGATGAGAAAACTCGTGCCAATTTATCGCTTTACGCCCAGGCACAGTATATAAACGATAATATTTTTTTGCAATTTCAATAATTCCCGTTTTAGTATTAATTCTTGCAGGAGTTCTTAATTCCTCGCCTTCATCATCCCTAATAACATCTTTGTAGTCAATCTTGAATTTCCCATCAGGAGAAACATAAATACTATTCTGTGCCGATAAAATGCCGGCGTTTTCCGCAAAATCATCCGAGAATACCGCAAAACTATTAACATTATTATCCATAAGCTTGTTTATATGAAACATTTGTTTTATTGGCATAAGCATTACATCGCCAATTTGAAACGATGAATCGTATTCCGTGTTCCCATTTGCCTCATTATAAATCTCAATTATCACTTCAGGGGGCATTTTTGGTATTTTAATTCGGAATTCATCAAATCCATTAATAGTAGGATCGGTTTCAAAATATTTAGTATACGGTTTGGAGTAATGATAAACATTAATAACAATACGATATGCCCCGAATGTTCGCACAGGAATTCTTATCATTTGATTACGAAAATGTCTAACAACACGAAAAATCATTTTGTTTTTGATGTTAAAATTTTTGCAATTCCATATATCGCAAATAAAGTCAAAATTACCGCAATTGTTATCGTACTCCTTCTTCTTGTTTCCATAAGAGTATTTTTTACTTTCTCCTCCTCGCTTTTTTCTTCGGGAGTTGCGCTAAAATTATCTATTCGCTCTTTTCTTTTAATAATACCTCGTTTAGCTGCCCACTCAATCCAATTCTTGAAGTCCAATGGCTTTTCAATAGCATCTTCGCCATATTTATCTATAAACCACTTTAAGTACCGCTTATATAATTGATTAGCCGATTGCTCCGCTGTATTGCCATAATATCCATGCTTTTTTTCAGCAGTTACCGCCCCATCAAAATCAGCCGATAGCCATTTATCTCTTGCTAATCTTTCTTGTGCCTCAAAGAAATCGATATTATCCATAAACAAATATATTATTTAGATTCTTCCTTTCTTCTGGAAATCAAATATCCTGTTCCTCCGCCAATTACCCCCCCAATAACCCCATAACAAATTTTACATTTTCCTGCAATTGTGGCTATCAAAATTCCTAATACTGCCCCAGCAATAAATCCTGTAACCGAATACCGCATATTCTCTTTTATCTGATTAGCAAGATTTCCTGTCATCACATTTTCAACCACTCGTTGTGTTTTTTCGTCTGTCATATCACCTTATTTTTCTCACAATAAGAATAACGGTTGTAATTAATATCGCTATTGCAATTGCCCCACTTATATACCACCCTATTTGGCTCTTTTTACTTTCAAGCAACGCCTTTGTTTTTTCCGCAAGAGATTTTCGTGCTTCATATTTAGCCTTCTCGGCTTCTGCCCTTGCCTTTTCAGTATCCGCTTTCGCTTTTTTCTTTCCTCCAAATAAATTGCCCAGTCCATTTATGAGATTGGATGCATTACCCATCAATTCGCCATAATCAATCGGATTCAACTTTTTGTTATCATCCTTCTTCTTTTTATCATCTCCTTCGGCACAACAAAAAGAATAATTACCCGAAAGAATATCATTTACTATTCGCTTTGCAAATCCCGAACTTTGATATAATGCATCGGCAACTCTGCCTACTAAATTATCAGGAGTTATGGGAAGTGTCACAGCAAATCCCTCCGCCTGCAAATCTTCCATAACCCGATTTGGATGCTTTGCGATAAGTTTTGCAAGCTCCGATGTCAATATATCGGCTTTCATTTTTTCATCTCCCGCCCCATTTGCGGAATGATAATTTGCCATCAAGTTATGAGTCATATAAATCATATTTTTAGGTATGTAACCATTCGGGTAATTTATACTGTTTTTTTTCTAAAAATTCCGCTTCTTTATCTGATAGAATGTTGAGTGGATTAAATTCATTTTCAGGATAAATTCTTATATTTACGGATGCCCCAGCAAATAATTCTCTTATTCTTATTGTCGTATATCCATCCCATGTAAATTCCTTATCTACAACTGCCCTATCTGATAAATTCTGATATGGGCTAAGAAGAGGAATTATTACTTCATCCGTCCGTTTCCCGTTTGAATCTCTGTATATTAGCGTTAGTGGAGATTCCATTTGTCTTGATGTGGAAGAAACAATAACAACTTTTCTAACAACAAATGGATTAAATTCTGTTTTCTGTAAAAATTCTCTATATGTAACACCAATTATTGGGGATGTGACAGTTGTACTAATTTGCCCGCTCCATGTAGTTCCTCCGTTTGATGTTGCCAATACAATACTCTCGGAGCCACAATTAAACCCTAAATTTGAATTTACAAAATAAACTGAATTAAGATTATTTGTTATTCCACTTGTTTGGGCTGTCCATGTAGTTCCGCCATTGGTAGTAGACAATATTTGTCCTCCGTCTCCGCAAGTCCATCCGGTATTTGCATCAACAAAATAAACTGAATTAAGATTATCTGTTATGCCACTTGTTTGAGTCGTCCACGAAAATCCGCCATTAGCTGTTACGATTATAACCCCGCTATCTCCACAAGTCCATCCAGTATTGGCGCTAACAAAATAAACTGAATTGAGATTACCAGGTACTCCACTTGTTAGAACTGTCCACGTAGTTCCGCCATTGGTAGTTCTTAGTATAGTTCCAGTATCTCCACAAACTCTGCCTGCGTCAGGATTTGAGAAATGGACAGAGTTAAGATTGCCTATTACTCCGCTTTTCTGGGCTGTCCATGTAGTTCCTCCATCAATAGTTCTTAATATATTGCCTCCATCGCCACAAACATATCCTCTATTGGCATTCAAGAAAAATACCGAATTAAGATTATTTGTCTCTCCGCTTGTTTGGGCTGTCCATGTAGTTCCTCCGTTGGTAGTAGATAATATTTGTCCTCCGTCTCCGCAAGTCCATCCGGTATTTGCATCAACAAAATAAACTGAATTAAGATTATTGGTTATTCCGCTTGTTTGGGCTGTCCACGTAGTTCCGCCATTGGTAGTTCCCAGTATAGTTCCAGTATCTCCTACAATAAATCCATCCGAACTATTTACAAAGAATATTCCTGAATAAATAACAGTTGATAATATAATCCCATTTGTAGTCATATTATTGTACGCATTTCCGAAATCAACATTTTCTCGCAATATTCCTAAATTCACAATGCGAAAAAAATACGGCTTTTTAAAATAATTTTTATCCCTTTCATACTTTAGCCAATCATCTGCCGTAAGCCAATTTTTGATATTATTTTCCACATTTCAAATTGTATGTAAAAAAGGCGAAGTACAAACCCCGCCTTTTTATTAAAATCAATTCTTAATCCCATTCCTCAATTACCGTGCAGGTAATCTACGAACTCCAGGTTTTGGCATCGCTACCGGTGCTACCTTTATGATGCGGGGCTCAGAATATTTAACCTGTGCAGGGCGGTTGGAAATCAATTGAGTTCCAGAAAATTTTCCTGCCGGATAAACCCTTAAATCAACAGTAGCCGATGCAGCAATTGCGCTGAACCTTAAGCGAGTGTAACCATCCCAAGTGACGTCTTTTAATTCATCTTCAATGAGATAGCGGTCTGTCTGTTGCTGGTAAGGATCAAGTTCAAACGTAATCACATCATCAAATCGTTTTCCGTTGTTATCCCGGTGCGTAATTGTGATTGATTCGTTGAACGTAGCAGCCGTTGCACTCACAATAAGAATCTTCCCTACTAAGAAAGCTTGAGTTTCGGTTTGGGCGAGAAATTCATTGTAAGTTGCTCCAGAAATCCTGTTTGAGATTGTGATGTTGGAGTTTTGATTGTTATTACTCGCTGCCCTATTGTTATAGGCGTCTCCCAAATCAACATCAGAAATGGCAGATGAGCAAGCATTAACGATACGAAGCAGATATGGCTTAGAAGTACCTCTGGAACTACCTTTACCTGGCGTTCTGGCACTAGCTTCTTCCCATCCTTCTGCTTCTTCCCAAGCATTTGCTTCTTCCCAAGCATTTGCTTCTTCCCATTCTCCGTTGGCAGAGAGCCATTCTGGCTTCTGCGCCTGTTTTTTTTGTGTATTCATTGTATTTTGGATTTTTTGTTCTTTATATTGCTGTATTCTATTAATAACTAAGCATTTAGTTATTTCTGAATTTTTAGCAATTTCTGAACTTGGTCTGCAAGTATCTTGCCTATCAGTACCCCGACTGATACTGCTGATGCAAATGCAATCCATTCAAGTGGTTTCATAAAAATGATTTTGGATTAATTGTTAGGGCAAATATAAGAACTAATATTGTTTTAGGCAAGGAAATAGTTTTTGATTCTTTTTGAAAAATATATTTAAATGAAATCAAATGAAAAATATCACAAAATAATTATTTTAAAAATCCAGCATATATAATTATTCGTATATTTGCAGCATAAAATACAGGAGCGGTTTCCCCCAACTTATCTTTGAATGTGAAATATATTTTATGAAAATTTCCGTAATAATGCCTTCGTTCTTGGGCTCTCTACTATTAGAAGGCAGCGCTTCTAATAGACCGCAGAAATTTATTCGGGCAGTAAATTCTTTCCTTTGTCAAACATTCCAAGAAAAAGAAATTATTATCATATCCGATGGTTGCCCCGATACTATTCGTATTGTAAATAACAACTACAAAAAAGAACTAAAAGGGGGGGTAATAAAATTATTGGAATTGGAACGTCACCCCCCTTTTACCGGAATTGTAAGACAAAAAGGTATAGACGTTTCCGATGGAAGCATCATAGCCAACCTGGATAGCGATGATGTGATACAATCCCATCATTTACATAACATTGCTGTTTCATTCAATACTAATAAATACGATTGGATATATTTTAATAATATAATAAAACCTGATGGATTAAATAATGTAATGTTTTATCAGGATGCACAACCCGAATTGGGTAAATTATGCAATGCCAACATTGCATGGAAAAAAAATCTTGCTAACATTACTTGGGAAGGATGTGACGGAAGGCATGACAACCAACTTTTTATTAAACAACTGATTGATAAGTATCCCCATCACAATAAGATATATGGCTGCGGGTATGAAATTCATAACGTGATAATACAAAAAAAATGAGCACATTAAAGCAACACATTCAGCTCGGCGAGAAATTATTAAAATCTTATACATTAAAGCAACACATTCAGCTCGGCGAGAAATTATTAAAATCTTATCGGACGATTATCGATGAAATATCGCTAGTGAATTCAAAAAAAGAATTACTCATTCGAAATAGGACATATTGCGATTGCGGTATTGGTATTTTACTCGATATTGAAAAACGTAAATTAGAGGAAAAAATATTAACAATTGAAGGGAAATTATCGGAATCCCGCAAGCGGTATATGGAAGAATTTGAGTTAGATTCTGCCGAATGCAATCAGCATTTTGATTCAGTGTTATCAAAAGCAAAGGCATATTTTGGTAGAGAACCGAAGGGGATATCCGACAAATTGGAAGAACTTATTAAAAGGTGGGAATTCGCAAAAAATGATATTGAGCAGGAAGAAAAGAACGATATTTATTTTGAGATAAAAGGGATTATTGAATTTTTTAAGAAACAGAAAAAATAATACCAACATGATGACTCGGTTTTCTCATCCGATAAGAGCTTTTATTATAGTAATTTTATTGTTTTATCTTTTATTAGATAGAATTGATAATGGGGAAGAAGCAATTGCAATTATATTGGGGATGTTAATTGGTATATGGATATTTATAGGAATGATTGAATTAGTATTAACTATTAAGCCAAAAAGCAAAAATAGCAACTGAATGTTTGCAAGCGTTCCCAAAACACGTATGAATGTATTTTTAAACAATAACATAAATTAATAAAACAAACACAATGGAAAAACCAACGAAAAAAGTAAGTGGATTAACAGAGAAAGTTAAACTACAAATTAAAAAAATGGGATGGAGATCTCCTGAAGAATTTCATGAGATTTTGGATTTTATCGGGATAGACCACATTTCACAAAATACCGAACTTGTACCTGTCAGTGAATTATTATGGATGTATAAAAATAAATATTTATCGAATCCAATTGTTTTAAATATAAAAAACACATCTAAAAAAACAATCGAAATGGTGCAAATAGGTAATGGTTTTGATAATTATCCATTAGAAAGATTAGGACAAAAAGAAGGAATTGAAATTAAATCAAATGTTAGCGGAGTAACTTATCGTTCCGTCCTTGCAGATTCAATCGGAGGCAAAATTAAAATAAAAAGGACAATGATTATTACAGGAGATGGGAGTCCACTCGATTTTGATGCCAATGACGGAAGCATTGACATCACCATTAATTTAACGGTTAAAGATATTTATGGAAGTAGATGCGACAGAATTTTATTTACAAAATCAAATATTCTAAAACAAACAAACAAAGACAGAGCAATCGATGATTCGGACTATTATTTCGGAGGATATACTATTATTACCTTTAACGAGATTCTTGCTGGTCAAAGTTTTATTTTAAGATTGTATCCAGAGAAAGTGAATGAACGAAATGCTGGTAACGTTATCAGGGTTAAAGCAGTTTAAAATGCCTACTGCAAACTCCGAATTAAGCACAAAACTAAATGGCACTTTTTATTGCTTTTAACCCCGTGTTATAATCTGAATTTTAAAATTATACTGGTATTGTAAAACTTTCCGAAAAATAACATGGAATCTAATTTTTCTAACTTACAAAGAAAAAGAAATGCAAAAAACAATGTAGAATGGAAATAAAAAAATCAATTCTTACGATGGAATCCACTTTTCCTGATCTTACGTTTGTTATTCCTTTTTATTATGACGGTGAGTACCGGCTTGAAAATCTGCAGTGTATATTGAAAATATTGGGAAAATTCGGTTCAAATGTTATCGTAATTGAACAAGGAGGATATCAACATTTTACAAATACCGATTTTTATTTTGATGAGGCAAAAATAAATGGGAAATATTATTTTATTCCCAACCATGATGTTTGTCAGGGGCTTGGGATTGAATTATTTTATCGGACGAAAATAATCAATATAGGGCTTAAAAAAGTTGCCACAAAATACGCCTCAATTTATGATACTGACGTATTTTTTGATGATGAAAATTATCGCAAGACATACGATTTACTTTTGGGTAAGCGGACGGTTGTTTATCCTTATGATGGACGGTTCGTAGATATAGATAGAAGCTATATTACAGACGGGATAATAAAACAGCAAACTTCTATGGCAACCGGCTCATACGGGGGGGCGGTATTTTTAAATTTAGATGATTACAGAAAATGTGGACTGGAAAACGAGAAACTAATCGGCTGGGCTCCTGAAGATTTTGAACGACACTCAAGAATAGATAAATTGGGATTCAATATACACAGAATTGAGGGTAAATGTTATCATATTATACACCCCCACTCAGGCATAAACTCTTCCCCTAGTAACCCTTTCGATAAACAAAATTTATCAGAATATTGTAAAGTAAATAAAATGGAAAAAGAACAATTAATAGAATATATCAAAACATTTTCTTGGGCTTTAAATAGTAACTAAAATATAGAACAATATTATACAAATATAAACTTTGG